>ERZ651776.96-NODE-96-length-119374-cov-7.227273_pt1 | contig 119374 bp, 75 predicted proteins | sample MGYA00514761_ERZ651776 | MGnify/ENA metagenome assembly ERZ651776 | reverse complement strand
AGAGGCCGTACGAGTGCCATGTTTGCGAGAAGAGGTATCGTCAATTGAATGGTTTAAAATACCACATGCGTACTCAACATTAGCTCTCTCTCATAGTCCTCCGTAAACATATACATTTATATCACATACTCAACGAATCAAACGAACTTTTACTCGCATTGTCGTCGCGTCGCGTCTCGCAACGAGAACAGAGTAAAGAGAGGGCAGAGACACCTCATTTTTAGGGGTGTAAAAATCGTCACTTTCGCGCGCGTATTCGTTTGAAACAGAGCACGCGAGGACGAAAAGCAGCAGCAACGGAGAGAACAAATAAAAGACTTCAAAGGGCTTTGTGAACAACACTTGAGCATCCTCGACGAAAGAGAACGAGAGAGAGAAAGAGATACAAAGAATGCGAAGATCCTGCGTGGGCGTTTTGGCGGATTCTTCAAAACGGCGCGACGCCGGTGCGCCGGCGGTGTGCTTAGGCGTGCCGTTTCGAGAGCGAGACGACGGGAGTTGGGAGGACGACCACGAGGACGACGAAAATGAGAAAGCGAAAATGAACGCGTTGGGAAGGAGGAGGAACGGAGATGAAAATGTCGGGTGGAAATTCGCCTGCGTAGGGTACGGAAGCGCCAAGAGTCTCTCGCAAAGCGAGAGGAGGAAAACATTTGAAGAAGAAGAAGAAGAAGAGTTACCTCGATGTCGCGGGTTGGAGATTCTAGTGAGCGAACGCGTCCTGAACAAGAACGATGACGACGACGACGCGGAAACTAATAACGGAGATCAAAGAAGAAGAGAAGAGCGACGGCGACGAGGCGTAACGGATGCGAAAGAGGATAAAGACGATTTTATCGTCGCTTTGCGCGAGAAACCAGACGAAAACGAGATCGATAGAAAGAGAAATAGAACGACGACGAGCGGTAGTAGTAAAAGCGCTTCTTCGTCCGAAAAAGAAGAAAGCGGTGTCTTCGCGGGACGCCAACGCCGCCTCTTCCCGCCCCCGCACGGGACGCCGACGCCCTCGTCGTCGTCCTCCTCCTCGCGAGAAAGAGAAAGAAAAATCGACGCCGAGCATAAACTCCCTCCCGAGCTCAAAACCTTCAAACAAAGGTTCTACATGCAATCGAAGTTGATTTGGACGCGAATGGAGAAACACGCCAAGTACGTCTATTCCGGCGCCTTCGCGAAAGATTTGTAATAAAGCAGCAACACCAAAAGCATCCTCAGAAATATCACACACACACACACTTACGCACACTTACGCACGCGTATGTTTTCCTCCTCTTATTCAGAGAGAAAGAGTAAAAGTGGCGTTCGAGTCGTCGAGAACGATGCACTTCGTTCTCAGGACGAAACGCTCGTTCATACTTTCAAGAACAAAGTGTCCATTCGAATCGGAAACGAAGCCGTCGACGGGTTCCTTTCGTTCACTTCCGAGCGTGTACTGTTCTCTCGAGAAGACGACGATAAAGAAGAAACGTCGTGGAAAGTGTTCCAAATATACTTCAAAAGCGTTTGCGTGCACGCGATAGAGTCGTTGGTGGTGCACGCGTCCCCGGAGGAGGAAAAGAAGGAGGAAAAGAAGGTTGGGGAGAAGTGTTTGTATTTGCAAGTGGAGGGCGAGTTGGATCCTTTAATTGTACGAAACGCCATCGAACGAAGCGACGAGGACGAGGAAGACGACTCGTTCGAGGAACCGGCGACGGAAGTGCGGATTTTTCCATTGATGTCAGATGACGAAGAAGGTAAAGAAGAAGAAGAAGAAGAGAGAATGGTATTAGAGGAGATGTTTGAACGCATGAACGAGTGCGCTACGTTAAATCCGGACACGGAGGACGAGAACGAGAACGACGAGAACGACGATCCGATGTTTTTCGGCGCAAATGGGATGGTTACCGCGGAGACGTTGTCGTTTCTCGAGGAGGAGTATTTTACGAGCGAGAAGGCGATACGAGAAGCCGGGTTCGGGGAGAAGTTGGATGAGTTCGAGAGGAAGTTGGTGATAAGCGAGGAGGATCGGATGAGGTTTGAAGATGCCGAAGAATAGATGTGCTCATAGATTTGCTCTTTTACTATCTAAAATGTACTGTTATTATAAAACTACTTCTTCTATTCTATGTGCGACGACCGATGCGCGTACGCGCTCACTTCGCCGTTAGCGGCGCCAACGAAGACGTCTCGGTCCGATCCAGTTTTGAAACACGCCGCGGTAAATATTCGCTCAGACGGAGAATTGTGTTTCTTCTTCTCATCATCATCGTGGTCATCCCGTAACTCTAAATCGCGGAAGTCGTTTTCGTCTCTCAAAACTCCAGCTTCTTTACCCACGCGGAAAACGTTTTGTGCGAATCCAGATAAGACGATGTTCTTCTCGCCGTCAACGTTCACGCGCAACGAGGTATTTGCCGAAACGAGGGCATTTGCAAAACTCGACGTCGTCGTGGTATCTGCGGCAGCGACGATTCTCCCTCGCATTCTCGTTTCTAACGCGCAACACTGACCAGAATCGTCAACGGCGACGATAAATCCGAGCGCGTCGCCTAAGCCGTCGCCCAACGGCGCAAACGCAATCGATCTCGCGGCGATATTTCTTCGACTCGCGACGCTCTGTTTCCACACCGATTTCAAAGCAGACGAACGCGTATCGAATGCTTTGACGACGCCCGAATCGTGCGCAGACACGATAATGTGGCACTGTGGATCTACGAGTACGTCGTTCGCACCGTCGCCGGAAAATTCGTTCGTACCGAACACGCTGACTTCAACGCGTTTCTCGATGTCGCGAAGCGCAATCGCGCCGTTGGCGTGGGAAGTAACCGCACGGCCTTGTTCAGTCGACATCGAGGGAACTTTAATAGCAGTTATTGGTGTCAAATTGGTTGAACTAACGCGGTCGATAGACCCGTACTCGCCGTTATACGCAAAAAGATTGCCATTGGATGTGGAATACAACGCAATCGGGAGACGGCGCGCGTCAGAGGCGACAACGCTTTGTCGCAACACCGCTAAATTTGTAATCGTCGACGATGACGCTGGGACAGCACGAATGGTATGTCCGTTCTTCATATCGATGATGCGTACAAATCCGTCCGAACCAGTTGAATACGCGACGTTCGAATCTGCAAAACATTCCAACGCAGTCACCGCGCCGTTGTGCGTCCTCCTCGACCATTTCTTCACCACGTGCGAACCGTCAGCACCATCACCATCCGAAGGTGTCGGCGCCCTAAAGTTTCCTAGAACGACAGATTCGATCTGCTTATCGAGAGAAGTGTCAATTCCGTGCGCGTCGCTGAATGAACGTTCCAGCATGTTATTACTTGGCGACGCGGCTCTTCGTGAAGGCGAATCGTTCAACTTCAGCGCCTCGATGCCATTCGTGGCGGCGTCTTCTTCATCATCGTCTCCGACAAATAAATAATCGTCTGCTCTCCTCGAAACGAGACGGATAGTATCGATAACACTCGCGCGAATATCCATTGGTATTGGCGTGACCATTTCGTCCTCATCGTTGTTGTCGTCGTCGTCGTCGTTATCTTCTGTCGTCGTTCCTAAATTCTCGTACTCTAGTTGAGAAATCATCGATTGGCTTTTTCTATTCGTCTTCCGCTTGGCACCGACAGCGCCATCGTCTTTCCATCGCCTCCAAGCCTCGCGCCTCCTCTTTGCATGCACATCACCGAAGATTCTCTTCGGCGTCTGCCCAAACTCGTTAATCTGCGTTTCCAAACTCATCTGTTCGTCGATCGATGCCGCGTCGTCTACGTTAATCTCGCCTTCGTACGTTAAAGGGTGGAAAGAGTTCATTTTGTTTTTACAATCGTTCTGGAACACGCCAAAGATTAAATCAATCCACTCGTGTAAATGAACACTCGTGGTTTCGGATTCTAACGCTTTTCGGTTGATCGATGTAAATCGAACGGGGTCGTTTTTTGCCCATTGAGGTAAAACCACATCGTCGATTTTCGAGTGGGGCGCGGACGCGCGGTGGCCGAGATTGAGTTTCAAGTTGTTTCGAAGAAACTTCCGGGAACATTCCGGTATGTAAAACTCCGGTATGAGTTCTTTTAAATCCGCGTTGTTGTTTAAACACGACGACCACGTCTCCGATATAGATTTAAACAAGCGATCGGGCTTATCGAAAGATCCGTTTTGCAACTTTAAATTGTGCTTCGGCGCGCATCGAAGGAGGTAGAAGAGGACGTAACCCGGCGCAGAGTAATGGGTTCCGTATAAGAACGGTTTTTGAGAGTGCTGATTTCGCTTCTGCATGTCTTCCATGTGTTTCATTCGCTCTTGGAAGTATTTCAATCGCTCTGGATTCAACGCGCCAATAGGTTTCGATAAATCGCGGTACACCGAGGCGTCGGAGACGTCGATGTTCGCACTATTACTGCTGTGTTTATCTGAATCGAAACCGTTATTACTGTCATTCTCACCACCGTACTCTTTCAAAATCCAAGGGAAAACGAAATACTGCGCCACGTCGTGAAATGAGCGACCGGAGAGTGCGTTCAAATACATCAGGTATTCAAAGTTTGACACGTCGCCGATTTTCCACGCGTTCGTGACTTTCGAAATTGCCTCGACGTTTGTCGGGTCCAAGAATCTCGACAGAGTTGTCGTTTCGCTTTCACTCTCGTCGATTTCGTTCTTTAAAAGCGCCTCTATTACAGCTTCTCGCGCGGATTCAGAACGAAACGCGAATAAAACACTCGAACCGCGCATCATCGTCGATTTCGATTTATTGCTAACATCGTCGTCATCGCTCACTTCGTAAAACACCTCCACAGCAACTGGTCTCGACGCGTACCGCCTGCGAGCGACCGCGACGACGTCTTTCAAAGCCACCCAATTCGCTATATTTTTCTTCGCTTTGCTATCTCTCACAATCAAAGGTTGAAAATACAAATGCGCATCCGTCACTCGAACTCTCCCGGCTCTTCTCACCAACGGCGAAATCTTCGCCGCGGGTGCATCAAATCGACTCGTCTCCCCTTTCACCCTCAGATTCTTCTCATCGAATCGTAAATTACCTTCCCTTTGCCGAGATAAAAACGCCAGCTGTTCGCACTTTGTCTGCCTGTTTTTCTGCTTCGAAATGTTCAACAGCTTATTCGCCGGCGTTCGCAACCGCTGCTCGATGCTCTCCTCCCCGTCTTCCTCTTCTTCCATCGTAATTCTCCAAACGATCGTTTCATCTCTCACGATTTCTCTCCTCTCGTTCCCACAGATCAAAACTGCTTTCGCCGTCGAAATATCCACGGCATTCCGTTCCACTCTCGACGTGTCAATCGAAGGTCCAATCGCGTCTTCGTATTTGATTTTCACAATTTTTGCTTCTTTTCCTTCAACTCGTTCGCTCCTTTTCGTTCCTCCCGGGGATTCCCCGAACACTTGTGCCAGTGCACTCGTTCTCGTTCTCGTCGTCCTCGATCCAGGCTCTTTATCTTCGTCTTTATCGGAGTCGTTTTTGGGTTCAAAGCACAGCGCGTGCGTGGTCATCCAAACCGTTCCTCGCGTTTTCCGTTCGTACGCGTTCGGGAGAGACACGCAAAGCAAAGAACAGTTTTGGACGACGGCGACGACGTCTTCGTGGTCCTCGAGGAAGAGGAACGAAAAGGAGGAAGAGGAGGTCATTTTCGCTATTATATCGTCGCAAAGATGATGAGACGTCGTCGTTCTCGCCGTGCCTCGTGCTGGCACATTTAGCAGAGAGAGTTCTCGTTGAAAGATTGGATTCGTTCGTTAAGAAAGTGAGGAAAAACAACTCTGAATAATCGACTTCTCGACGCAAAGAACATCATCATGGAAAAGGTGTTTGAAACGAACTCTGTGCGCGTAACACGAATAAAACGCGAGTATTAGTAGTATTAAACCTGGAACACCTTCATGCCTCTTCTCGCGGCGACTGACCCGGGACTTTGCATGCTCGCCAACGCCTCGAACACCGCTCGAACGGTGTTGTGCGGGTGATGACTCCCGTGCACTTTCGCCTTCAAATCTCTAATTCCAGCTAACTCACAAATAGCGTCGATGATATCGTTACACCGTCTCCCACTCCCTGAGTTACTCGGCATCATCTTCACTCTCGTTTTACCGCATTTTCCGTGCAATTCGTGAAAAATCGTGTGATTTTCAAACCGTTCGACAAAGGTCAGACTCCTCGCCGCTTTCTTGGTCGCTTTTTCAATCGCCGGGCCAACCTCGTTGGCTTTACCAGTCGCGAACCCAACGACGCCTCGACCGTTCCCGACGACCACCATGGCGGTAAAGTTCATCAATCCGCCCCCTTTCGTCACTTTACACGTCCTATTCACGTCGATGACTTTTTGTTTCAACGACTTCACCAGCGCCTCTCTCTCCCGATCCTCCTCGTCTTGAACGTTCGAAAAGACGCGCCCTTTCAACGCCTGATTCAACAAAAACCGTTTCTGTTTCGCCGGTGCTTCGTCGATCCTCCGTTTCATCGCCTCGTACTCTCGAATCGTCTCGTCGTCCATGAAATCTCTCGGGTCTTCCGCAGTCGCGCCGCGTTCGATGAACTCCAACGTTTCGCGCGGCGTCCAATCTTTCATCATTTTCCTCCCTGAATCGATGTCATCGATCGTCGATTGTGGATCTTCTTCTTCGTCGTCGTCGCTGCTGGTATCTTTACCTCCTTTACCTCCTGAACCTCTCGCGTTCGTCCACATCTCGCTCGAGAAATCTCGCACTGAAATCACCCTCGGCGGAGGCGTCGATTTCACACTTTTGCTCGTCACACTCATACCGTCATCATCATCTACAACAGTAACGACATCCTTTTCACTTTTTCGTCTCGATGAATCCCACGCGGTCCCCGTCCTCCAGTCGATATATCCGTCGTTCTTTCGCGCGTAATTCGTCCCGTGCATCGATCGCACATTCTCCCTAAAAACGTCCCTCTTCCTCGCGCGCGCGAATCCTACCCCGTTGCCGCTCATACCGTCAACGAAAGAAACTGACGACGACGATGCATTAACTGCCGCCGCTGCCGCTGCTACTCTGTGCTTTTGAGAAAAAGAGGACGAGGACGCGAACGCGTTCGTGAGTGCTCGACGCATTTTTCGTGTGTGTTTTGTGAGGTTTTTCGTAAAAGCTTTTTCTTTGAAATGAATGAAACATTTGACTAAAAGAAACTATTATACGCTCTCTCCCTCTCTCTCACCGCGGAGAGGAGGAGGAAGAGGACAACGATTCTTTCTCCGCGTCGCTTTCGCTTTCTGCTACTACTGCTAGACTAATATCGCTATTATTGGTATTGTTACTGTTGTTGTTTTTGTTCTCGTCGACGACGGCTGAAATGGCTTTGACGAGCTCGGAAGGCGCGTATCGTCCGTTGGCGGTTTTCTCTTTCTTCTTCTTTTTTAATTCGCTTTTGACGACGCGCACTTTATCCCGGGTTAACTCCGCGGCTTTTATCGCGTCGTCGTCGACGATGAACTGACCGCCGTCTGGGGTTAATATGTGCGTGACGTATTCGGAGACGTGGAAGTCGATGGCGTATTCGGTGTGTTTTCGGTTCAAGGCGTCGACGATAGCGAGGATGTAATCGGCGGCGGACATGCCGCTCGTTTCGCGGTCGACGGAACCGTTAAAGAGGATGATCTTTGGGCAGTTTCGTTGGGCGATGGTTTCGCCGACGTTTCGGAGAATCAAGTTCGGGACGATTGAGGTGTATAAAGAGCCCATGCCGTAGATGATGGCGTCGGAGGTTTCGAGTTGTTTGAGCATGGTTTTGTTCGCTCTCGGGAAGATTTCACCGATTTCGTTCGAAGCAGAATCCGAGCCGTCGCCGGTGGCGTAGTAAATGCGCTTGATTGGTGAATCGAGCTTCTCGGAGGCGGTGACGGCTTTATCCACGTCCCAGACGGATAACGGGCGCAAAGTCAAATCTACCAAACGGCTTTGGATCAACTCGGAGGCGGAGGAGAGGTTGCCGTCGGCAAGCGCGTCGCGAACGCGCGCGTGACCGTCCGTAGATTGTGGTATCCCACCCCAAAACTCTTTCCCTTCGATTTCCGGGAACTCTCCGGATTCGATGATATCGGTCCAGAATTCTTTAGAGAAGACGCTCGGAACCTCTTGTCGTCCGTCCTCCACGTGGAACTGCTTGGTGAAACTTTTCTTATCCACGGACGGGTGCGAAATATCGTTTTGGCCTCGAAGAATCGTTCCGTCCGTTAACTCGGCGTTAATTGTCACGCGTTCGTTATCTTCACACTCGATGCACGGCACGACCATGGTTTCTCTCGGTAACTTGGAAACTCGCGCGTATAAAAAGATCGCCGCTTCCATGGACCGGAAAAACATGCGAGCTCCGGCGAAGAAAAAGTTACCTATGGATCCGTTCACGAACGCGAAACGTTCTTTGTGCGTGTTCGTGGTAACTTCCGTGTGAAAGTGAACCAAAAACCGTCGAATAATTGTCGCGTACGCGTTATCGATGCCGTCCCACAGCGGCGAATCGCCTTCTTGAATCTTGTACCATTCATTTTTCGCCAACTCTTCATCCGTCGGGTGTAATCGATGCGCTAATAACCCCTTCACCGCGATGGCTTCTCTCGTAGATTCGTCGGATAAACGCAAACACCGACTGCGAATGTCTCCTACGGCTGGTCCACCGGAAACTCGAATAATTTCCGAAGTCGACCCACCGTCGTCGGAAACCGGAAGCACGTGCGTGACCGAAGTCGTGTAATCTCTCAACGCGTCGCAGATGCCGTTCATAGCCGTCCCTCCAGAGAACACCAACAAAGACGACCCGGACGATGTCTTATTCTTTTTCCTTTTTATCTTCTCTCCCTTTTTCTTCTTTTTCTTCAAAGTCTCTCGTGATTCCTCGACGCAATCATCTCGTTCCGTTACACTCGTCGTCGCCGAAGAAGGTTTCGTAGACGTCGCTTCGCTCGCTTCAACATCACCATCATCATCTTCGTCGTCTTCGTCTCTCGCGACGACGCACGGATCGTCCTCGTCCTCGTCCTCGTCCGAATCGTCGTCCTCGTTCATGTCCACGTCGTTCAAATCCATCCAATCCGTGATCGCGTTCGTTCTCGTTCTCTCAGTACACTCCTTCCTCAGTACGATGAGAGAAGCGTATTGTGGTACAACGTGTGACGAAAACGAAGACCACGAGGACGCGCTTTTCGTCCTCGTCCTTCCTCCTCTTCTCGCGTTGTTGTTTGCGGTGGTAAAAAAAGTAAAGCGCGTGTCTTTGTTGGTTTTCGCATTCGTTCGCATTCTCGTCGTCGTCGCAAAACCGCCGCTGCTCGTGAAAGAAGTCATCATCATCATCACGGAGAGAGAGAGAGAGATTATTCCAATTCCCAAGGGGACGGACGACAGACCAAAACGTGGTGATCCCTTACGCGCCTCCTCCTTTCGTCTCTCTCGAACGTTCGAACGGAAAACACAGACTCGCAAAAGAACGCCTCTCTCTTTTATCTCTCTCTCGCGTCTGTAAACTACCACGAATACGACTCACTCCTCTCTCTGAAAGTCTTTCTCTCTGATGTGTGTATTATTCCAATGACATTTGTGAGGGCAGCTTCACTCCTTTTTTTTTCTCTTTACTCCACTCTACAAAACACACTCGAAAGATGAGATATTTGTGTTTTTGACGCTTTGAGAAGAAGAGGAAAACGAGAGAATCTGAAGAGAGAGAGAGAGAGAGTTCTGAACGAAGTTTTGCGTGTTGTGTGTGAAGAGGCGAGAGCGCGCTCGCTTCTGCGTTGAGATTTGATTCGATTCGATTCTTTCCCGAGTGGATTACTCTTCGAGAGATTTTCTTTCCCGAGGAGTACTTTAAAAGATGGTGGCGAAGACGAAGAAGACGAACGCGAAGACAACAAAAGGTGGTATTCAAAAGAAGTCGTCGTCAAATGCTGCGCTCGCGGCGAAAACTGCCGCTCTTCTTAAGAAGAAGAAGAAAAACAACGCGAAGAAGAAAAGCACAACACCAAAAGAAGAGAAACCAAACTCGAGCAAGTTCGGATTTTTGCACCGCGCCGACGGTACGAACGCGAAGAAGAACACTTCATCCTCCGCGTTCGAACGCTCCGTTGCCAACTTTCCAAAGTTTGACCCGGAAGCAGGGTCCTCCGTATACGGCGTTTCGTCGTTATCTCATAAAGACCACAAGCGATGGACGCTGGATTTACGTTCGGATTGGCGTTTCTTTCACGTGGTTTCCTTCGTCGTGAACTTTAGCGCGACGTTGTTACTGCCAATATTCAAACCGGAGGAGTTGGAGCGAGGTTTGCTTTTCCCGGAGGAGTGTTCGAAGTTGATCGAGTTGATGTGTCGGTTGATGTTTTCTTCGGGAGAAAACGACGAGAAAGAAGGCGAGAAGGAAGTGGTGAAGGAAACGCTGACGATTGGCGATTGGGAGGGACAGTTGATTTGGTTGTGCGGCGAACTCGCGGATGAGAATCCGGACGAGTTTCCGCACGGGAATCCGTTGGATGAGCAAAACGCGTTCGTCGATGCGAGCGAAGCGAAGATGAAAAAGTTGAAGACGTTTTTCTCGGTCGATCCGATGACGCGATTGGATATCTTGTGCGCGTTGTGCGAAGATAAAGCGGTTCAAAGTGAAATCGTGAAAGAAAACATGGAGGATCGCGCCGAGCGCGCGAGAAAAGTCGCCAGAATCTTGGAAATGGAAAACGAGAGGAAAAAGAGAAAGGAGAAGGAGAAAGGTCAAAGGAAGACCGATTTAAAAGCATCGACTGAAACGTATTTCACCCACGACGCGACGGCGGAAGTTCTTCGAGACAGAGACGTCCACGGAAACTCTGTCGGCACCGACAGCGAAGGTCGGTATTACTTCACGCTCGGCGACGCGTCTCCGAGAGTTTGGAGGTGGGATAAGCTGAAAGAGGCGGACGCGAAGGAGGTATTTAGTTACGACGGCGTCGAGCCGGCGTGGCAAACAATTTCGTGCACGTTAGAGGAAACGGAAGCGTTAGCGATAGTATTAGAGAGATCCTCCGGGAGTGAAGATCGCGCGTTGGCGAGTTACTTAAAGAACGCGTTCATACCGCTCCACGCGAGACAACGCGCGATCGACCTGGACGCCAAAAAACGGAGAGAGGCGAAAATGAAAGAACAAGAAGCCAAGGAAAAGCGCGAAGCGGAATACCGCGCTAGAGAAAATAGAAAACGGTCCGGACGAATCGCCGTCAAAATGATCGAACAAGAACAAGCTCGGTTAGAGAAGATCAGACAGGAAAAGTGGGAAGCGGAAAAATTCGAACTACGGCGAGAGGCGTTGATTACCATGAACGACAACGCTCGTCACTGGATGTTTTTACCGTTGCGATTGAGAGAAAAAACGGACAAACCAGCTGGTTTGCCCGTGGATGCGTTTGTCGTGCAAAAAGGCAAAGGGAAACCCAAAGCGGTGTTGAACAGACCAGACTTAAACGCGACGTTTGTCAGTTTGAAAGATTTGAACAAAACGACGATTACGAAGAAGAATCAACGCCTGTTCGGTATGGCGTGCGTGGATAAATTTTTTTCAATCTTATGGCCCGAAGACGGAGGTTGGTACGACGGGTGCGTCGTATCTTACGACGAAGCGACGCGAGAACATTTCGTCGCGTACGAAGACGGATCGACGGAACACGTCAACTTGGATAAACAGAGAATCAAGTATAAACACGACGTGGTCGTGAAGAAATACGTGGACGAGGCAACAAACATCACGAGCTACTCTTGGTACAGAGCGAAGAAATCGGCCGCGGAGAAGGAACTTACCATCGACGAGCTGATGTTAGAGTACGTGACCGGTCACCACCCGGGAACGGTGTTAGCGCTCGATACGAACGTTTTCGACGTGAGAAAATTTCATCGCCACAAACCGACCGGCGGCGAAGACGAAGAAGGAGCAAAAGTCGAGAGGGAAGAAGATGATGACATTGGAGGGGACGCGACGACTTTTACTACGTTCCCAGAGCGAGGCGACGATGAAAACGATGATGAAAACGACGGCATCAACGAAAGCGTCAAAGTGTCGACGTGACGATTGACGTCCGCGCGAAAAACGTATAAAGTAAAACTTTATAAGAAGAAGAAGAAGAAGAGCAAAAAAGAGTGCAAAAGTCAAGAGAAACGCAACGCAATAAACGCTCAGAAATGTAACGCGTTTAAGAAATAGAGAAAGATATGCGCGTTTCATGCTATACAACCGCCTCAATTAAGGATGCGCTTTTACCTGCGTTTTTCGTGACATTTTCATCTCAATTTTGGATCAAAAAGACCTGCCATTTTCGGAAAATACTCCTGATTAATTTCTCCGTCTTCTTCGTAAACACACACGCATACTTTTCGAGTCACTTTTCCTCGCGCACGATACACACATCCAAATAGCGTTGTTTTTCGTCGAGAGTACACTTTTTTACGCGTAAGAATATTAACATCATGAGCGATTTAGATTGGGACGACGAGGAGTTCGAACCATCTGCGGTCGTCCAAGAGAAAGCGCAATGGGACGACGAGGAAGAAGAGGAAGAGGAAGAAGTCCCGGTGGTGGCAAAACCGAACACGAAGAAACCGACGACGAAAAAAGCAGAGGTAAAAGCAGCGTACGTGGACGAAACCTTGGCGGACCCGATCGCGGAAAAACTGAGGCAGCAAAAGCTCGTCGAAGAGGCTGATTTAAAAGCCGCGATTGAGTTGTTCGGCTCCGAGGAGGATTTCAAGGACTTCAACTTGGAAACGTTCGAACCAAAAAACGCGAAGGATTTTGAAAAGCTCGCCACCGCATCCGTAAAGAAACACTTTTATACACACAGGAACAGTCCTCACTATAAAGTGGCCGTGAAGACGTTCATTAAAGTTGCGTTGAGCGAGTTTCCCGGCGCGGATGTGAAGGAGATTGAGTCGCACGTCGCGGCGCTTCGGAACGAAAAGATTAAGAAAGAAAAAGAGATGCAACAAAAGAGTAAGAAAGCGACGAGTGGGAGTAAGAAGAAGTTTATCAACACCGGGAGCACGAAAGGAGACGCAGGGTTGGACGATTATAAGTACGAGTATCAAGACGTGGACGATCAGTACGATTTCATGTAGACTTTTTTATTAGCGCCGTATTTAATTCATCACAAACATTTTTGGATACTGATGTAAAAACGAACGACTTTTACGACTTTTGTGTGAAGAATGTTCGATCTTATTATATGAGTATTGTACACATCTAAGTTCGCGTGCTGCGATGCTATTTTGCTCTAATCCTAATAATAGTTATTACTGTTACTCTATTGAACGGTTTGCGCCCATTTTCGTCGAAGTTCCGCGAATTCATTCTCCCAAGTAGAAGCGTTTACATCCGTACCGCCTCGTTCCATCGCGCGGTCGATTAACAGGACGCCCCCTTTTGCACATCGTTCTGCACCGTGCATATCGCCATCTTCAATGCGCTTTTCGATCGTTTTCGTAATTGCGGTAGATGCTAATCGAATGCCAGAGACGGCATCATCCCCTAAAGCGATAATCGCGTCGCATATTTTCTTACGCGTCTTCGCGGCGAGCTTTCGCGCGTGCGTTTGTTCTTCCAGTGATTCCGCAAAGGATGGACCCGCAAGAAACGTGACGAGTAACGATACGACCAACGCGAGCTCGCAATTGTTCTTAAACCGAAACGAGACGAGATCGACGACACTTCCGACGATCGTTTCGCCGTTTTCTTCCTCCTCGTCTTCTTCTCCGTTTGCGCTCGGAGCGCCTTTAAACGGTTCGAGCAAAGCAGCCGCCGCGAGCGCTTTAATGGTAATCACCGATATTGACGGCAGAGCACCAAGCAACGCCAACGCTTCCAATTGAACATCTTGCGGAAGTTTAGTGAACGGTCCAGGAATCGGTTTTTGGCCTTGGACGCAAACGGCAAAGAAAGGAGCAATTTCAGATTCGATCTTGCGCATCGCTAGGAGTATCCCGGCGTTATCGTCGTTTTCGGTTTCAGTCAACGCGGTGTTTGCCAATCGTCTCGCGGCGTTTAGCAATTGATACGTCGTTTTCGGCTCTTTGTGCTTCATGGTCCACAGCGCTCTCGAGGTGAAGGAGATCCATTCCAGCGACGGTTCGACGACGACGACGTCCTTTCTTCGTCCTTTCTTCGCGCTTCTCTGGTCAATCATTTCAGAAAAGATTTCCACGCACGCTTTGCGTTTAAGTCCCGCAATTTCCTTCGCGTTTATATTCCCACTGCTCTTTTTTTTATTCAAAGTACTCGACACCGATGCGTTCCCGGAAGCCACTTGGTTCCACACTCGCGCGATCGCAAATCGAAGATGCTCAAACGATACATCAACGATTCCTTCGTGATGTACTAACAACGCATCTTTCGCGACGCGTAACAAATCCGCGTACCACTCATCTGGGGTTTCCACTTTGTCCCCAACTTCACCTCCGTCTAAAACAACTCCTGGAGGCGTAATAGCAGACGCCAACCACATCCTCGACGAGTAGCCGATACCTGGATACGCCTCTGAAACCAATCGGCGTTTCGAGATGGAAAGTAGAACTTTGCACGCTTCGACGTTATGTTTTGCTAAACTCGCGCAGACTTCGTTGTTACTCGTCGCGGTAGTATTTTTAGCGTCTCTTCTGTTGCTTTTATTTTGCGCTTGTTTTTGTTTCTGCGAAGCGCCACTGCCGGCGCTCCCGCTGCCGCCCGGCGCCGATGCCGGAAACGCGCGGGATACTAAAAGAACTTTTTCGACTTTCTCCGCGAATTCAACCTCAAAGGCGTCGTTTGTGGTTGCATCTTGTAAGCACGCGCTGCTCGTTAACAATCGAATGCACTCCATCGCACGAATCATACATTCGACGCGTAAAACGTCCACGCCGTGTTCATCCCTCAAAGTCTCCGCGCAATCTTGCCACACTTTCAAGCAGTTCGCTCTGAGTTTACGAAAAGCAATCCTGGTCTCCGAAGACTCGGTTTCTGAGTTCGCGTCGAACGTGGTCGATTCGTTCGTATTCTTATACAAACGATTCGAAGAAACCGAAACTCGTGGATATTCGCGCTCGTTCTCTTCGTCGTCGTTTCGAAAGTTTACTCGAAAACCACCACGACTTACTGACGTCATCTTTATCTTACTCGCGCCAAAACTATTTTCCTTCTCTAAAGCTATTAAAAACGCAGCGCAACATTCCAACGACGTAATTTTCCCTTCCACGTCCCTTTTGGTATCGATATTTCCACCCGTGGATCCTTTCTTCGCTCTTTCCTCGCCTGAATCCAACAACGCGGCGTTAAACCGACCTAAAGTCTCCCTCGGCGCACGTCTCGTCACCATCGCTCTCGGCGCGAAATCAATCACCGCCTTCAACGCTTTCGGCGCGTCTTCTCTCACTCTCGCGTCCACGTGCGTCAACGCTGCCCCACACCTCAAGATAATCGAATCCGCGTGAGGCGAAATACCGTTTTCGTTTTGAAACGCGGGTAACAACCCATCTCTCAGGCACTCCAACGCGCTCTTCCTCACGTCCGCGTCCGCGTCCACGAACCTCGCGCACACCGCTTCGCACACCGCGTTCGCGTCCGCGCTCCCGCCGTTCCTCCGACTGAGCAAAGCTTCCTGCTTAAACTCCGAAAGTAACTCCAACATCCCTTCCAACGCTTCTTTCCTCGTCTTCCCCGCGTGGTGCGTCGTTCGATTCACGAGTTCTTGCATCCCCGTCCCTCTTTTCGTTCGCAACGTCCCATCGTTCGATGCATTCGCCGCCACGGATTGTTCCAAAACGTTCACGCGTTTCGACGTCACTTTCGCGTCTGTGTTCGTGTTGTTCGTTTTCTTGATCTTCTTCCCGACTTTTCGTTTCGTTTTCACGAAATCAATAGAAGAGGTTCCTTTGGTAAACTGCTTCGTCAAACCGGTCGATTCTCGTCGCTTGTCTTTCTCGAACGTTGGTTTCCCGGCGGCTTTCGCCGAGGCTTTTTTCGGGTTGTATCTCGGCATCGTATCGCGCAGTGCGCGTATAAAAAATCACCCAAACGCGTTCGGTCACTCTTCTCGCGCTTCCTCCTCGAGAAAGAGAAGCGCTTTCTTGTAAGTTCTCGCGTCTCGGTAGCACACGCTTCAAAGAACTTTTCAACGACACAAGTGGCGATGGAATTCTCTTTTTTTTTGGTCAATTAAATTTTTTCCAATTTATCCATTTTTTCTCTCGCCTCTGCGCACACGAAACACACGAGATGAACATCTCCGCCTCTTTCTCGGCGTCAAAAACGACGATGCCGTCGTCTCGATCGTCCTCCCGTGCTTCTTCTCGCCGAGGCGCGTCGTCGAAATCGTCGGGTGGTTTTTCGCAACAAACAAACGCTTTGGCGACGAAAGCGAGAAGAAACGGGATGATGAGGAAAAACGTATCTTCTTCTGCGATGAGTGAACGAGAGATGTGTTCTTCTTCAACATCGAACGACGACGTCGAAAAGGAGGCGGTGTCTACGCGAAGAAACGCGTTACTTCTGAGCGCGTGTGCGACAGCTTTTGGTTTTTTCACGAACGCGGAAGAAGCGGAAGCAGCCGCCCCGGCGGAATTCGCCGAGGAGACGTTGAAGATGATCAACATGACGAAAGATATTCTCAACGGGAAAGATTACGACCAAACGAAGAAACAGTACGATCCGGCGAAATTGCAGGAGTTCGAGGAATATCGCACGTATTGGTTCGATAAGTACCAATACCAACACGGGAAGTCGTTTTACGGGTACGCGAACACGTGGAATGCGCAAGCGAAGGTTGCGTTTCAGGTTTCCATGTCGAGTAAAGAAGGCGCGAAGAGCGAGTACCCGAACGGGTTCGATCCGGAGAGCACGGCGTATAACAAGGCGTATTTGATTAAGATTTTGGATAAAGCGGAGGATGAGATTAAGGACTACGAGAGCAGAAACGCGTTTTAATTATTATATATCATTATGTTGTCGTTGCCGAATGAGTAGTAGTTTTCCCTCGTCGAAGTTTGTCACCGCGCCGCCTTGCGAATTTTAACTACGCGAACTTCAAACAAAAGCGGTTCGGTGCAATGCGCTTCAATCTGTCGTCTTTGCCCAAACTCAGGCGGTTGCGGTTTTAAAATTTTCGGCGCGCTCGCGTACCCAAACTCTGGTTTCACTAAAAACTTCCGCACTTCGCCTTTTTTCATCCCAACTACCATTTCCGGAATAGTATCGACGAACCCGTCCGCGATGGCCCACCGTTCCGGGTCGCCGTTTCCACATCCGATGCCGCAATCCGCGTTGGAGTAAATGAAATACCCATTCGCGCGTCGCATGACGTAATCCACGTCGACGACGTCGTTTCTTTCTACTTCCTCCTCCCCGCTTCCAGACGCTAATAACTCGTATTTCAAACCCAGTCGCTCTGTTTTCTTTATGATTGGGTCTGCATTCGACGGAGGGGGAGACGCTAAACCAGGCGCGCTGCCGTCGTTTAAACTCGCCCACTCCGATGACTTGGCGAAAGCTGCGATGTTGTTCGTAGCAGAAAAGGCAGCTGCGGTCGATGATGCCAACAGCATCTGTCTTCGATTCCTGTTTACGAAACAATCCGCGTCAGATTCTGTTAAAACTCTCTCGTCCAAATTCTCATCGCGTTCTTCTTCCGTTTTACTTTCACCGTCGAGAACGCGCGGCATAAAAGGGGCTTTGCGTTTTGTCCTCCGACGCATCGTCGTCGAGTAACGATGGTCATCTCGAGAGAACGAGGGAGTGTTCGTCCTCGTTCGAGCAGCAGCGAGTTGCATATTATATCCTTATTCTTTTTAGGGGAAAAGTCAGAAGGGGTTTTCTTTTGTGGAAAAACGTCAATTTTTTTTTCTCTCTTCGATCTGATCTGATCAAACACACTTCGCGCGTTTCGCGCGCGCGCGTTTGAAGGCGATGATGTAAGTCAAAATAGATTCAACCTGAGATGCTGATTTCACCGTCGCGCGCGCAGGAGGAGGAAACGCGCGCGAGGGTGACCCGTGCTGAACAAGAATCACTGAGCCTACACGTTCCAAGAGAGAAGAAAAGAGGTTTGGTTTTGTATCTCGTAACTCTTTGTTTTTCGTTCCTTCGTATAGCGCGCGCGATGATGCAGAAGGGAACGGCGAGATGTTTACAAGGCAATGATGTATACAATCTGTTAAATGTTGAATCTGATTTCGTCCGAGTGGTGCGCGGGCACACTTGGCGGTGACGAGACACTTTGCGCTGAGCCTGTTCGTGGAACTCTTTTCTTCTGTGTATCGAGCTCGTTTTTTTCTCTCGGAAACAACCTTTGGATGTGCGTGCGTCATATATGCATGAAAGCACACACAAGACGGCGATGATGAAGGAAAAGAAGAGTGTCGGATGAGTTTAGTACGGTGATATAACATTTTTAAACTGAGCCGGTCGTTTGCGCGTTTCCGAGAGTTTCTCTGTTTCTTTTCTTTATCCTCTCTCTTTCGTTCTTTCGGCGGCGTTTTCCGAGCGAGAGAGCGCTCGCGGCGACGGAGAATATACTAAGGTTTTTGGTCTTTTAATCGATGACGGGGTCGCGAGAAAATGGGTAGCGACTGATGTGACGAGGAAAGACGCGAGTAGTCAGATACTCAAGGCAATGATGACTTAAAAACTTTTTGTCGAGTACGAAGCTGAGTGCGAAAGATGATGTACAAATTTAAACTGAGCCTAAAGTATTCAATCGAAAAAAGACACGCGCAAACGTTGCTATGGTCAAATTTTAGTATTGATCATTACTATCGATGATTTCCTTTCATTAATACGTGTATCCCTACTACTCCTCTCTCTCTCTCTATTATACATATATCGTCTAGTATGCGTGTTTTCTATTATTCTCTCGGTAAAGGCGCGCAGTAATCATCCGCGAAGGCTAAAATTGAACTTCTCAAAGAGTGATTCAACGTCAGTTTTTTCTGCGCCAATTTCTCGCCAGTGATCGGACTCGTGTCGTGCTTTTCCAACCATCTCGCGATGGAGTTTCTATCGTACGAGTGACCGTCGCTCGTGATGACTGGTTCTAACATAACTTCGCACGAGATGCAATCGTAAAACTCTTGCGGCACTTTCATCGTCGCCGAGGCGATTTTGATCTTGGCCGCCGCTTCAACCATAATCGGCGACGGTTCTTTTATGCTCGGTTCTTCTTCGACGACGGGGACGAGATCATCCACGTCGACTTCGAACAAACCATCAGAAGCCGAGTACCCGTGGTATAACATTTGGTTTTGATGCAAAAAACCATCTTTGCTGGGAGATCTGTCGTGCCCTGCGCCTCGCGACGACAAAGACAGTGGCGGCAGAGGCGGAGTCGGACTACTGTTCGGCGGGCCACTGGTAGTAGCAGCGGTATTAGCACTATTCGTATTCGTCGACGCCGTTGTGGTTGTGGACATGTACGCTACTGACGCTGCAATTCTCCTCCTTGGCCCAAGAGGTAATCCTAACGATTCTAAATCGCGTTCGCGAAGCAAGACTAAATCGCTCATCACGATGGATTCTCGTTCGAAAATCTCGGCGAATTGTTCCAAGTTGAGCATGCGAAGCCATTCTCGCACTTCCGTGTTGTTCGGCATTTGTTGCGCTGCTAAAGGTTGCGCGGGCGGTGGACCAGGTGGTAACGGCGGTTGCCCCGTAACGTTCGGTTGACGCACTTTTGCAATGTCGTCGTCGTCGTCAAACGGACCGAACACGTCGTCGCCCAAAGAGGAGAACGTCAAGCCCAAAACGTCGTTCAACGCTCCGTCCGAAGCGAACGAATCCGTGCGTTGATGGACAAGCAAATGCGCCGGCTGATGACCTCTATCTTCACCACCAATTGAAAGATGCTCGCCGCCTCCAATGCTACCAAATCCAGGAGGTGGTCCAACTGCGGATCTTGAAATTTCTCTCTGCGCGGCTTTGTCCTTGTGCAACTCGTCGAGATGAATCGGCGCCATCGGAGGCAACGGCGTCTCGTTCATCTTAACAGACGTAGTTGCGGACGTCATTTGCTGCTTCGCGCGTACGGCACGCACGACGTGCTCGGGTGGCGGACCCGGAGGTGGTTTCGGCAGGTTAAAGTGCGGCGACGGAATCTGTTTCGGACTCGTCGGTCCTCCTCCTCGGTGATGTTGCTGTTGATGCTGATACATTTGCGCCTCGGCCACGTTATGTTGCTGATGCATCTCGTTGCTCGTATTGTAACTGCTCTCCTTCGCTTTACTCTTCGCCTCTTCTTCTAACTTTTTCTTCTCCTCTTCCTCTTTCTCCGCTAACCTCTTCAACCGTAACTTTTCCAACTCCGCCTCGTGCTCCAACGCTCTCAATCGTCTCTTTTCAATCAACTCCTTCTCCTTTGCCTCTCGAGCGATTCTCTCCGCCTCTTCTCTCTCAAAAATCATCCTCTCCCTCTCCAATCGTTCGTTTTTGAGACGCTCTTGTTGCAACTTGAACTCCTCCAATGCTTCGTCGTCGATTTTCACTTCCTTCGCGCCGCCTTTGTTCCTGCTTCCTTTTTTACCGGAAGCGGAGTTGAACGCGTTCGACGCAGACGTTTTCGAAGACGACTGCGGCGGCGTTACCGGCGATCCCGGTTGAGAAGACGATTTATTAATGCTATTCTCGTCCTTGTTCTTCTTTTCCTCTGTCCTCTCTGCGATGTTACCGTTATTCTCCGCGTCGCTCCTCGCGCCGTCGCCCGCGCGCGTCGTCGCGGTACAAATCCTCCTCTTTCTCTTCTCGTAAAACACAAAAGCGGACCCAAGAGTCATCGCGATTGCTGTTGTTCCCAACATCACCACTCGAATGCCGATGTTCCCTTCGGGGAAGAGCACGTTTATCATTCTCTCGTTGAACACTGCAACGACAGAAAAGACGCCGACGAACATCATCAACATCATCAAAGCCGCCTTCGGGGCTTTCGAAAGCGTTTTCATCGTCGTCGATGTTTCCGTCGTCGTTTGTTCGCTCTCGAGAGTATTCACCGCCATTCTCTCGTTCTTTCTTCACGAAGCGAAAGAAACCCCTTCTTCTTCCGCTCTTCTCTTTAAAAAGGAGTAGGAAGAGGCGCAGAAAACGACTTCCGCTTAATCTCTCTCGGAAGGATTAAATTCTTCCGCACTTTTAACAAAATCCCCGCGTGTCGTTCTGATGAATTAAGAGTAGTTATTACTCCTCTCGCACTTTTGCGCGAAGAAAAAAGAACAAAATTCGAACCCCGTTACTCAATATTTACTTCTCTCTCTCTTTAGAGTCTTCTCCTCTCTTCCTTTTGTCTGCAAAACAATCTGTATGTACTCTATGTTTAGAGAAGCAGCGAGTGAGGCGATTCTTTTCTGAAGCGATTGCACCAAAGAGAGAGAAAATACGTGAAAAAAGATATTTCGGCCAATTAATGTTAAACCCTATTATTACCCAGTAGGCGCGAATTCGCGCTCTCTTCTTTGTTTTTTATTCCTCGTCGAGCTCCACTTCAGTCACATTTTTAAAACCTTTTTGCTCTGTTTGTTTCTTCTTGGAAAGACGAGGAGAGAAGGAACGAAGAGAGAGTTTGAGAGATCTGATACGGAGATCTGTTGTTGCGTTTGAACACCGAAGGAAAAGGGGAGAGAGAGAGAGAGAGAGAGAGAGAGAAAGAGCGAGAGAGAGAAAGATTATTATAAGATTAGATTTTAGGGAAAAAGAAGAGAGAGATGTCGAGATACGTGCACAAAGCGCGAACGCTCGCGCTCGAATCCGCGACGACGGTCACGAACACCGTCTTACCGTCGATAAAGAAGTCTCTGGAAACGTCCATCGCGAAAAATGCGGAGTTTATCGTCAAAGACGAGCAGCAAGCGGCGAAGCTCCCGAAGCAACTTTTGTATACCAATCTCGCCCGAATCCCGAAAGCGATCGAAACGGCCGAACGAGAAGCGGGAGTGGTCAAAGAACGGTGGCAGAAAGTGGACGAGATGAGCGTGAAAGAAGTAGGGGTGGCGGTTTTGTTCGGGTTAGAGACGTACGCGTGGTTTTGCGTCGGGGAGATTATCGGGAGAGGTGGGAGTTTGACCGGGTATTAGTTTGTTTGTTGGATCGCGCTCGTCGTGTGATGATGATGACGACGACGACGATGATGACGAGCGATGGGATCGCGCTCTATTACTACTACTATTATACTAAAACGAGTACTGCTATTACTACTACTACTACTAAAACTACTCTTTAAACAACCTTACTAATTGTTATTGTTATTCATGCGTTATTATTATTCAAAACCTGGCGGCGCTTGGCCGGGCGGAATGTACGCGTTCGCGTCGAATCCAAAATCTTCTTCGAAACCATCTTCGTTCTCTTTATTCGATTCCAAAGCGTCGTCGTCGTTTACGTCGTGAAAATCGCACGCGTCTGCTTCGCCGCTTTCTAACAGTTCTAAAGAAGTTTCCATGGCCCTTTCGAACTCCTCCGAAGAGAAGAACATATTCAACTGTCTCTGCATTTGCTTCGCGTCGCAATCGCCGATGCCTAAGACGTTACCTAAGACCTGGCGAAGTCGCTTCGATGAAACGCCGAGAACGCCGGCTTTTGTCGTTCCTTTCAATCCCCTTCGCTCCATGTCGTCCACAGTCATCCATTCCAAAAGCCCTTCTGTCGTTGTTGCCGTTGCCGTTGTCGTTTCACTGCGACTACCACTCGTTGTCGCTTTTATCGTCCTCGGTGCTCTCGCTTCCTTCACCGCGACTCGTATCGCTCCATCCGTCGCAAACTCAACCCCGCAATCGTTCACTTCGTGCCATTTCGTCTTCTTCTTACACCGCGCTCGATACCGCGACACGAACGCGTGTTTCGCTCGAGGTAAATATTGGATAAAATTTTGTCGGTACTGCCTTCCTGCGACGTCAGGATCGGTAAACACAATCACTTCCTCTGCCTCCACGATGCCTCTTCTTTCCCCGTCGCTTCCTCTTTCTTCTTCTTTTAGCCATCCGGCGTTGCGTTCCACCGCGCGCACGATATTCGGTTGAATTTTCCACTTGTTCGCCTTTACATCGAAATACGATCCTCGCATCGCGAACACCGCGTTCGGGTGCGCAACGTTCAAAGCTTTGCGAACGCGTTTGGCGTCGTTTACGCCTTCCACGACGACGATCAGTGATGGTGGTTCGTATTTCGTCTTCTTTTCTTCTTCCTCTTTAAAACAATAACAACGGTTCAGACGACGAGGATTTTGCCGCCAAAAAACGGGAGCGTTTTTGTTGTTTCTGGACGTCGTCGTCGTCGTTCTCTTACCCTCCTCGCGTAGAGAAAAAGAGACCCGCGACGACGAGGAAAAGGAGAGCGACACCATTTTCTCCTAAAAGTCGCGAGATGATTAAAGAACGACGACGCGTTTGTTTTTTATGATGCGTTACTACATTTGCTTTTTATTCTTATTTTACATTTTCCCCCACCAGAAGGGGTGTTTTGAGTACGATATCCGCCGCGCGGCGCGGCGCTGCAGCGGCGAGTGGTCGCAAAGCTGCGAGTGCCATTGCTTGCATACTATATTCATTGGACTTTCTCTACTGACCAGGAGGACCCCGACGGAACAATCGCAACACCTTCGTCTTCACGCTCTCTTTCACCGTCTTCTTCTCGGCTTTGTGCAAGTTTTTCACGTGCAATCTTAACAACTTATCGTGCCTCTCTTTCTCTCGCTTCAACTCTTTTTCGTCGACGTCGGATTCGGTGTCGCTACCTTCGTTTTCGTCGTCGCTGGAAGTGGTGCTCTCGCCGAAGAACGCGTCGTCGTCGTCCCGGAACTCTTGCTCCGCGAGTCTTTTCGCTATGGCTTCTAAACTTTCCGGCTCGCCCGGTTTGGCTTTTTGCGTCTTCTTCTTCTTCTTTTTCTTCTTCTTCTTCCTCGCGTCTTCGTCTTTGTCTTCGCTCTCCTCCAATACTACGCCGCGTTTCTTTCGCAACTCTTTCTCGTACCTCTGTTTCGCCGCCTCTCGCGCTTTGCGCATCGCAATCATTCTCTGCACTTGCGCGTAATCAAATATCTCCGCTTTCTCTAAAATCTCCCCATCCTCGGAGGTTTTGACCACGTTCCCAACTCGTCTGGCGACGTGATTGTCCCACGCCAAACGGACGAGTTTGAACCTGTTTTGTTGTTCGAGAAGAAAGGATTGATTCGTTTAGTTAGTTAAAAAGTCAGCGAAAGAGCAACCGCTTTCTTAAGAGCGAGAAGGAAATATTTAATCGAGAGGGATGAGGAGAACCACAAGCGACGACGAAGGCAACGGTGGCAGAATCATCGCTTTTCTCTCTCTCTTTCTCGAACTCTCCCTCGTAACTCGAGAAAAGAGAGAGAGAGAAGAACATGGCGCGCGCGCTCGCAAACGAGTTCAAATTCGAGAGAAATGTTCCAAAACGTTCAACAACAACCACCAACCTCTCCTCGTAACTCGCACGTTTCGCGATCGGTTTCCCGACGTGTCTGTCCGGGTGAAACCTCAACAACGCTCTCTTATATACCGCGGGCACATCTCTCGGGTGTACTTTCGCGTCGAGCTTTAAGAGTCGTTCCAAGACGACGTCGATGTTCCCTTGCGCGGCTTCGGATTGGAGACCAGACTTGACTTGTTCGAGTTTTTCCCGGTCCTTGTGTAAAGTGTACGACCGATCGAGCTTCGCGTTCGGCGAGGGAGGCGGCGACATTCTTTTCGCGTTATGAAATAAAAAAGTCGCGTCGTGCGACGACGAAAGCAGAGCTCAAGGAAAAGAAGCGCTTAAAGAGTCGTTAAAGTTATGCGCGCGCGCTTTGCACTGAAGAGGTTTGGGATTTAAAACAATTAAAGAATCCAATTAAAATAAGAGTACGCAGAGAAATGCGCCAGCACAGAATTTCAAAATTATTCCATAAGGTTCACTCTAGTAATATGTATTAAAACTCTCCGCGAGACTAACTTCCTATTCCGTATTGATTCACAGATGTCAGCACGGATTGAACGTAGACTGATGAATGCGCCATTTCTTAATTAATGTGATGGTACACCGGCATACGCCGGCTTCCAAAGGCTAACAACAAGTTCCGACGAGTAAACTGGGCGTTGACGACGGGGCAATTTTTCGTGCGGAAGGTTTTCGTCGGCGCGATTTTCGGGATGATACCAGTCACGACGGATTCTAAGCCGTCTTTGTGGTCCCAGATGCGCACGGTGTCGTCGGCGCCCGCGGAGGCGAGGATTTCGCCGCCGCCGCCGGAGTAGTCTAAGCTGTAGACCGCGTTTTCGTGGCCGAGCATGGTTTTGAAACAGCGCGCAGAGTCCAAGTCCCAGGAGTGGATGATACCGGAATCGTCCGCGGTGGATATGGATTGACCGTCTGGGCTAAATGCTAAAGCGGTGACACCGCTGGTGTGTCCGGCGAAGAGGCGGGTGCATCGACCGGTACTGACGTCCCATAAACGAACGGTTCTATCGGAGGAACCAGTGGCGACGTAGTTGGAATTCGGGTGCCACGCGACGCAGTCGACGTCGCCGATGTGGCCGCAGAAAGCTCGGATCGGGGAGGATAATTCAGTCGTCCAGATTCGACAGGTTCTGTCGTGGGAACCAGTGGCGAAATAGTTACCGCACGAGGCCCATTTCGCGCACCAAATCGGGGTTTGGTGGCCTTTGTACGCGCAAAGTGGGATTTCGAGTTCGCACGACCACATGCGCGCGGTACAATCTCGAGAGACGGAGAGGAGGTAGATGCCATCGGGTGAGTATTGAACGTCGTGAACGGGTGCGGAGTGACCGATGAATTCCTTCACTTTCATGGATTTCCCAATCTTATCGCCGCGTTTGTATACTTTTTTGGTCTTTTCCTTATTTTCGCCGGTTTCGGTCGTCGTCCCGCCATCCGCCGTTTCTTTGCCCCCAACTTCTTTTTCGTCGTCTTCTTCGTTATCCTCCTCGTCGTCGTTTTCGCCACTCGTTAAATCCCATGTTCTCACCACAGAATCAGAAAAGCCGCCCACAACTTTCTCCACGTCTGGCGACATGCTCGCGCAAATCAACTTGCCTTCCGCGTGCGTGAACGTAAAGAAGCAACAGGAAGGTAAATTGTCAGACGTCACTTTCACTCTGTTCGAGAAGTCTTCCAAAGCTCTCAATCCGTCGTCGTAATCGTACTCGGGAATTGGTATCTCGCTCTCCACGAGCCTGGGATTTCGTAAGCGACTGATTGTCGGAGGCACGTTCGGCACGTCTATCTCTCTTCTCTTCAAAACCTTATACCCGTCGACTTCGATAGTCTCTTCGTCTAAAATTTTCTCTTCTTTATCGTCGTCGTCCTCGTCGTCGTCGTTCTCGCTGTCCGAACCTTTCTTTTTCCTCTTTTTGTAAATCTTCTTCGGTTTATACGCGGCCACTCTCGCGTCTTCTCGTTTGATCGCCTCTTCGTGTTTGGCTTCGATTTCCCGAAAAGCTTTCTCCGCTTTGATTTCTAAAGACTGTTCGAGTAAACCAAATCTCCCAGGTCCGCTGTTATACGCGGCAATCGACGCCGTCGTCTCCCCAGTTACGACACCGCTGAAAACCGCGTCTATGCTTTTCTCCTCCTCCTCTTCGACAAACATGGACGGTGAGTCCCTCTGCGTAATTTTCACGCCGACGTTTTCGTTCAAGATGGCTAAACACTTCGTCGCGCCGTTCCCGTCCGAGGCTCGTAAAAACCTCACCAACAAATCGAACGATTGAAAACACATCTCGATCGAAAACTTGTGCTTAATAAACTTCATCGCGCACGGATCCGTCTCCACGTGTTCCGGCAACGCTACGCCGCTCAACCCTCGAATATCGTCGCAGTGCGCTCTCACGTGGTCCTCGTGAAACCTCGCGAAGAAGTCGCGAGACTCTTCCACTTTGTTCTTCTTCACCAACGTCAAGTAACAGTGCACGAACATTGGAAACAGAACGCGCAGTAACTCCGGTTTGTACATATCTAAAGCTCCGAAAATCCAATCTCTCACTCTCGCGTACCCGTCCAGAACCTGCTCGGCGTTGAACTTTCCGCCTTCCTCCTCGAAATCATCCTCCACGGAGTGCAAGACCAGCAAATCGCTCAACGCCGCGTCCGCGCCTAACGCGACTAAAGACATCGAGCTCGTCGCGTCTTTTTGCAGTTTCGCGTCCACCACGAGCGCTCGCTCGGCGTTTTTAAAACCTCGCTTTTGGAGGTATTTCAGAACGACCGTGTCCAAAGGTTGACGAATCGATTCCTTTTCGCGACCACTTTTGTCGCCCGTGGTGGCGGTCATGTATCTCTGAATTCTCTCTTTAACTCTTTCTTGTTTGTTTGTGTGTGTGTTTTGTATCAAAAGGTGTCGTTCTCGTCCTCGTCTCGTCGCGTGTAGACGCTTTTAAAGAGCGTAAAGCGAGTGAAAGAACTGAAGAATTTTCTCCAATTCGGATCGAAATTCAAACGATTTCCCCGCACTTTTCTTCCACTCGTACACATACTCAGTCGTCGTCGTAGTCGTAGTAGTATTAAAGATGTCGTCGAGAACGATCGTCTCCACGACGTTGGCGTACACGGGAGGGTACATATTTCTCGTCCTCTTGGCGGTGTGTTTAGCCACCGGTACGTGTACTCTTCCTCTCGCTCTCGTGCTCTTTCTTTCCCCGCGCGCAATTATAAGTTTTGATTTTCGTCGTAAACCAAGCGAGTACTGTACGAGTCTTCCTCTCTGACGAACTCGTTACCCTCTCTCTCACTGTCTGCGTGTTTTTACTATCGCGCTTTAATAAAACAGGTCTGTATTACCTCGCGGAAATGGTCGAAGAGTACACGCGTTTTGCGAAGAAATTCCTCCAAAACGCGATCAAAGCTACCGTGTGTATACACGTGCTTTTATTTTTCGTCGACGGCATGCCGTTTACCGCGTGTCTCGTGGGAGGTTTGTCACAAATCGCGTATTCGAGATTACTCAAGAGATACCCGTTTATTGAAGTACAAACGATGGAATTCATGGGTTCAGTCGTGATGTTGATCTTAACGCACGTGTATTGGATGCGATACTTCCGCGAGGAGAGGTATTCGACGGAATACGCCATGGGATTTTTCTTGTGCACGACGTGGTTGGTGCCGTTTGGGTTTTTTATTTCCTTGGCGGCGAACGAGAGCGTGTTGCCGGGAGGCACGAGTGGGATTGGGGGCGGTCCCGGAGCGGCGACGGGGGGGATTAGTGGGAATGGCGTGTACGGTCCGGGATCGAATGGGAGTAATAGCAGAGAGAAGAAACGAAGCAACGTGGTGTTGCAAATTTTAGACTGGGTGAAGATGAAGTGGGAGATGCTGGTGAGGGTGGTGTTTCCGAGAGGTGTCCAAGCGTCGTATAAGAGCGGGTTGCACACGTATTAAGAATAAAGAAATATATATATATGTGTGTGTGCCTATTGAGAGAAGAATCCCCGGGGAGAAGAATCACTACATACTTGAGAACTACTCGGAATGAAGAGTTGTATTAGTGTACAATTTGTATAAGTAAATAGATAAACTACAGAGAGAGGAAGATTAAACCAGCATCGCGTCATCGTTCCCTGTTTCTTGAGCATCCGTCGTCATCGTCGTCGTTGACGACGCATTCAAGAGCTTCGCGTTGATCAGTCTAAGCGCCTCCAAGCTTCCGCCTTTCACGAAACAACTTCTCATCGCCTCTTGCGCTGCATCCACCGCATCTCTTCTCCTCTCATCGTTACTAGCCATAGCGTCGTTGCTACTCAGAAACGCTCCAGTCTCCGCGATCCTCTCCGCTTGGTGCAACAACGGCTGTAACCTCTTCGCCGTCTCCACCACCGATCGACACGCCTTGGCGCCTTCCCACGCGTTCTCGTTCGTCTCTCTCAAAGCCACTTCCGGGATTTCCCCTAACTTCTTCGTCAATTCCCCGTGCATCTCGATTTCCTTCGACAACCCTTTCATCTCGGACTTACTCCTCATCGTCACCGCTCTCGATTTCGCGATTCGTCTTCTCAAGCTTTCCAAGCGTTCGTCCAACGCTTTCTCCTCCTCCACCGAACACTGCGGTAAACGTTCCACCGTGTGCATCGTTCTCTCGCTAAAATCGGACGGTAACTTCACAATCTCGTGCGGTACCGTAAAACATCTGCTCGACGCTCTCGAGCTGAACTGAGAAAAATGTTTCGAAATGTTCCGTTGCGCGTGTTGATACAGCGAGTCCAAGCCTTTTTGAATTCGCTCTTGCTGCTGGTGTTGGGGGTGATTCCCAGAATCCATCATTTGCGTTCGAATGCATTGTTCGAGCGTATCGAAGCCATCCGCGGCGTACACTTCCACCTGTAAAAGCATAAAAAGAAGAGAGTGAGAGAAAGAAAGAGAGCGAGAGGTCAGTTTCTATAAAACTCGCGCGTTCGTATCCCGCGTTCGCAAAGCAACGCATCCATCGAATTCAAATTCCCGTAGGGGGAAAAGAAATAATTTCAAAAATCATCGTAAACTCTTACCGCGTTCAACACGTCGTCAAGAACGTCTCGCGACCGTAACTTTTCCTCTTTCACCTTCTCCGGGTTTAAGATGTCGTCTTTCGTGCGTCGAGGCCTGTGTGCGTCGTTTTCATCGTTCGCCGGTGGTGATTCCGTCGCGTTTATTTGCGCGTTTACGACCATTTTTGTGTCTTTTTGTGAAGAAAAAACGGCCTTTTTTGGAGCATTTTTTCTCCCTTAAAGCGGCATTGAACATGCCAATAACGACGACGAAGAACAACATAAACAAGAGAAAAAGAAACGACTTTGAGAAAAACGAGGATGATTCAGACGATAAAGGCCAGTTCGACGTGTCGGTGTTACTCCCGGTGCACAACGCCTTGCCACATTTAACCTCGTGTTTACTGTGTTTATTCGCACAAGAGAAGGTACGATTGGAAATCATCGTCGTGGATGATTCGAGCACGGATGGAAGTTTCGAAAGGATCGGTGCATGTAAACGAGCGTACGAAACACTAAAAGAAGGAGAAGGCGGGGAGTGGAAATTGACGGAAGACGAGAAGGTGGAAAAAGAGGACGTCGGAAATGATTTCTACGCGAACAAGGTGGATTGTAATTTGAGGGAAGAGTTTGCACAGTTGGAGGAGGAGGAAAGAGGAAACGACGATACGTACGAGCGAATCGTGCGGAAATATTGCAAAGGAAAGAGGCATAAAATAATCCTTAGGAAGTTAGAAAGAAGCAAAGAGGTACGGTCTGGACAAGGGTTGGCGTTGAACCTGGCGTATAGTTTGTCCACGTGCGAGTACGTGGCGGAAATGGAAGCCGACGATATGAGGCCGCAGAGATGCTTTTACGAATTGTTGAACGCGTTGAAGTCGCGGGAGGATTTAGACGCGACGTTTAGCCAGATTTCGTTGATTGGCGATTTACCTTCGAGTAATGCGCCGCAAGAGGGATGGATTGGGATGGAACGGTTCAGAAGGTGGCAAAATTCATTGACGTGTGGTACTACGGAGATGGCGCCCGGGCGATACATAGAGATTCCCGCGATGCGAGCGAGCGGCTGTTATCGGAGATCGTTTTTGGAGAAGAAAATGAATTTGAATAAAGAAGGGGAAGAGGGCATTAGAATATACGATGATTTATGGAGAATAGGAGACGAAGTGGTCGATTTCGCCGTTTCAGAAGAGCAAAGAACGTGCAGTAGTTTGAAGAGAAATCCCAATCACTGGTGGCCGGTTGACGTTTCGTTCCTCCATCGCGCGTTTAATAGTGGCATGCGTTGCCATAAAGTAGAACGACCGATGTACTGGTGGCGACAATACGCGAAGCAATCGACGAAAGTACACGATAGGTGCAGCTTAGAGCGCTTGCGAGCGGCAAAAGTACACTACATGTTGAAGGAGGATGGACCGTTAGGCTTCGCCGCTTTGTTTACCGCCGACGGTGACACGGACGCAGAAGTTCGCGATGTCGACGCTCTCGCGAACTCTTCCGAACCGGACTCGTCGGCGGCGAAGATAAAAAATTCTCCTCGTGGCAGCAAAGAGCAAAAGAAATTAATCATCCGCGTATTCGGCAGAGGCGAAACGCTCAACGCCTACGTCGCCGACATCAACCGCGAAATCGAACTCATCCGCGCAAAAGAGAAAGAGGAACACTACGCGCGACACAAAAAGCCCCTCGATGCCACCGCCACCATAACCACCACCGACGAGGACGATGATACGTACCAACCAAAACTTCTTTACGTCGTCGAAAAGCGCGACGAAATGCCCGGCCTCCCCAAACGCAAGCGCTCGAAAGAAAACGGTCTGGACAAAAACACCAAACTTTGTCGCCTCTTCGCGTTTGGCATGCAGAAAGCGAGGGAGAAGATTCTTCGAGTCATGCGCGACGATTTTGATGCGGGTGGTTTAGATTGGTTCGTCGCTTAAAATCATCCAACATTTATAGAGCGTTTCGCGTTTGAAAATGCCTTCTTTTCCTTGTCTTTTAAAAGGGGATTCACCTTTACTTTTCCTCAATTCTCCAAAGGAATAAAACGCATAAAACACTCGACACACGCTCTTTATTCATCGCGCAAAAACTGCTCGCTCTCTCTGCTGATCGACACCGCGGGCGCACCGACGATGATGTCTGGTAGTTCGTTCGACTGGTCTTCGCGCCAGTCTTTAATCCAAACCCTCTCTTCACCCGCGCTTTTAGATGCGCTTTTCTCGAATCTGCGTCACGGGAAATTGGATGGAGGCGGAGGTGAATCTGATGAAAGTGTTCACTCTTCCGTCGTGAAAGGACAAAAAGCGGTCGCATTTTTACGCCCGTCGGGGTTACCAGACGCAACTTTATCCCGAGTTTGGCGAAATGGAACGAACGGGACGGGAGAAATTAGCGATCGAGACGGGTTGCGACGGGTGTTGACGCTCGTGAAAGAGGCGTTGGAGGAGGAGGAGAGGAGGAGGATGACTTCGAGCGGAGCGGCGGCGGACGGCGGATTGATGATGATGACGAGCGGCGGATTGACGCCGACGAGCGTTTCGAGCAACAGTATTCAAAGCAAACCGATGTCTGAGAAAGATAAGGTGAAGTACGAGAAGCATTTCTCGAGCTTAGACGTGAACAGATCCGGGATGGTGACCGCGGAGAACGCGGTGCAGTTTCTCGGGAAGGCGAGTTTACCGGAGAGAGAAATTCGGGAGATTGTTCGGAAACGGTCGAGAGGGGCGATGAGTTTGACTTGCGACGCGTTTTCGTTGGCGATGCACGACGTGTACGCGGTGATAAAGGCGAAAGGAAGTGGAGGACACGGAGTGACGCCGATGGTGAGCGGGAACGGCGGCGCGGGTGCGAACTCGACTCCGGGAAGCGTCATGAACGCCCAGTTCGCGAGTTTGAACACGCCACAGAATCAATACGACGTGTCGTTGGATACTTTTGTGACCGCGTCCAGGAATAATAATAACAACAACAATAGCATCAATAATACGACTTTGGCACGACTAGACACGCCAGACACGTATTCGAGACCTCCTTTAGATTTGGGATTTAGCATGGATAACGCGGCGGTGGCGACGCCGGCGGACCCGAGAGAGCAAGCCAAACTCGAGAAAGAGTTGAATCAATACGAGAGTAAAGTATCGCAAAGTGACCAGAGAAATCAACGAGCGAGAGATGCCATCGAGAGCACGCGAGCGAAAGTTGATAAAATGCGAGAAGCTGCGGAACGCGCGGAGAAGAACGCGCAAGAGGCCAAACGCGAGGCGCAAAGCGTCATCGAAGACGCCGAGAAGAAACGCTCGGAATACCGTACGCGAGCGATGACGGCAAAGGCTCGCGTGGAAGAGCAAATGCGAGAGAAAGAGAAGCAAATGCAGGTCGCGAATAGAGATTTGGAAAAGTTGCGTCAAAAAGTTGAACAAGCCGAGTCTGTTTCTGCGTTGCCGTTGAAATCGATGGAATCGAAGCTCCGCGCGCTGCAATTTGAAGTCACTCGAGTAAAGACAGCCGCAAAGAATAGGCAAGACGCGTTATCAGCCGAGCTCGTGAGAAAAGGCGCGGAAATTCGCGAGATGGAGCGCTTGAAGGCTGCTGCGATTCAAGATGCCGAAAATATCGAACGTCAATTTAAAGAAAAGCGAGAGCAAAGCGAACAAGCTTTAGAGCGAGGCAAGCAAGCGTTGGAAGCGGCGAAAAAATCAACCTTAAACGCGGAGAATCAACACTTTGAGCGCGTAGAGCGCGTTCGAGAACTACTCGTCGATGCAAAGAAAGAGTACGTGAAAGAGAAAGAAGCGCTCGTCGCGGCGAAGAAGAAGTTCGAAAGCGAACTGGCGAAACTCGAAGAGGAACGCGCCCAAGCTGCGCAAGAATTCGAGAGCCAACGCATCGTGACAAAAAAAGCTCGAGACGCGCACCGTTTGCAACTTCAAAACAAACGCATCATGTTAGAAGAAGCATCGGACGCGCTGAAGGAGGCGAAGAAACAACGAGATGTCATCGAGGCTGAGCATAAAGCTTCGCTCGCCACTGCGAATGAAAACTTTCAGCGAACCGAAACTCGATTGAACGCCGAGAAAGCAAAATTAAAACAAACCGAAGAAAAACACAAAGGCGTTTTGAAAGACATCGAGGAGAAGATTGAAAGCGCAGAATCGAGGACGGAAGATATAATTCGCCAGATTGAAAACGCCGATCGCGATTTAGAAAAGCGAAAGAACGAACTCGAGACGAGGTTAGAAGTCGCGACGGAAAGCTTGGAGAAGACGGAAGAGGAGTTACGCGGCACAAAGTTAAGAGTCGACGCGCAAAGAGAAGAGTTGGATTTACGCGAACAGGCGTGCCAAGAGAAAGAAGCGGAGGCTGAAAATGCCGCCGAATCGTCGAAATCGTTGATCAAGTCAATGGAAGAAGACGTGAACGAGTTGCGGACGAAAATTGAAGCCGAGGAGAAGCGCGTCAACGAAGAAACCAGCGCGGTGCAGAGAGATTTAGAGGCGAAGCGTGCACACTTGGAATTGGAAACGACTAAACTAGAAGCTGCGCTCGATCGCGCGAGAGATGTCTTCCCGCGCGAAAGCGCCGCCGCTCAGCAAGCGTACGCTTTAGAAGCTATGATTGCGACGACGGAATCGGCGAGGGAAGAGGCTGAACGGTCGGCGGCGGAATCCGAGGCGCAATCGGAAAAGAACATGGCGAGGTTGATGGAGCTCGCAGAGATGGTTGGCAACGCAAACACGGAATTGAAGAGTTCGTCGAAGTTTACAGGAGGAGAAACGTTCAGTTTTACCACCGCTGCTGCCGAAGAAACGACGTCGACGAGTTCGTTTGAATTCGCGTCTGGCGCCTCGCCGTTCGCGGAATCGAAGGAGCTTAAATCGGACGCACCGGAGCCGTTCACGGGTGGCTTTGCCGAAGCCGAAGACGTTTTTTCGCCGCAAGTGAACTTGAAGAAGTCGTCCTCCGCCAACGCATTCGCATTCGATGATGGCGGCACCGTGATGAACGACGCTGACTTTGGCGACGAGTTTGACGCGTTCGCGAAACCGAAAGCGACGGGAAGTTCCGAACAACCCTTATTTAGCGCACGTTCTGCGCCAGCAGCTGTCGAAGATATCGACGGTGACGATCCATTCGACGTCGATTTCGGTACGGATAAAAACACCGCCACCGCCGCCGAGGACAATTTACGCAAAGAGGCAAAAGAAGACGACGCGTTCTTCAAAGATTTCGGCGACGACGCGTTTCCTCCGTCACAACAAATGGAACGCGAGAGTAGCAAAGAAAATGTCGAATGGTTCGAAGATGGCATGAATAATTCCATAGATCACGAGCAACAACAACACGATTTAGACGACGACGACGACGACGACGATGGCATATTTGGTCGGCCAATTGCGGCGAACGATGGAGGAAGAATGCCTCCGGAAGACGATCTCGCGTTTGAAGAGGAAGATTTCTTCGCGCCGAATGCCCAGAAACCTGTTCAATCGTTCGAAGATTTCAACGACACGATTGGCGATCGAGGTGAACAGCAAACGAATAATGGATTTGAGGATACCAACGACACCGACGATGCGTTCAAACAACCAGGACAGCTCGGCCGGAATAAGTTTGACGACGACGATGATGCGTTCAACGACGAGTTCTCCGTCGATTTCAATTCTCGAGACGATAACAACGGAGCGAACAATAACAACATGAACGACGACGGATTTTCGGACGATTTTGGTGATTTTGAATCGTCCAGGCAAAGCGTCGAAGCCGCTGGCTCGTTTACGAACAAAGCATTGAAAACGAGTAACGTCGATACCACGTTCGACGACGACGCCACGGATGAGGACGATGAACCGTCGTCGCCGAATCGCCAACAACAAAGTTCTGTCGCTGTTCCGGAGATTACCGAAGACGTCGGCGATAAAGAAAACGAACTTCCACTCTACATCAGTCGCGACGATCTCGAACGTTCTAAAAACGCGTGGTATACGCTCAGGAAATCATTGAACGATCCGAACGCGCTCGGCGTTACCGGCGCGCAAGTCGCCGCCATGGCGACGAAAACTGGTTTGCCGAACGAGAAGCTGGCGGGTATGTGGAACGCGAGTTGCACGTCCGACGGATCCAGTTTGGGTTTGGGTGATTTCTGCGTGTTTATGCACTTGTTAAAGCACGCGCTGAACGGTGGGAGTATGCCAGACTTTCGCATCGAAGGGTCGTTTCGCGAGGAAATGTTAGGCGCGGATATCGTCAACGAAGAAGCGAGAGTGACGAACGAAGCGAAAGGCTCGTTTTTGAAAGACGAAGAGAGCGAAACAGAAAAGTCAGCGAAAGAGCAGCAACAGCAAAAACAACAACAACAACAACAACAACAAGCTATGCCACCGCCCGTGAACATCGCCACGCCGCCACACGCGCAAAGTCAACAACAACAACAACAACAACAACAGCAAGCTTCCCCGACGCGTCGTTCGGCAGGCGGGCAGCATTCGCCGACGCGTCGCGGCTCGGACGCGCTTCCGATTGAAGGTCAGTCGCAACGCTTAAAAGTCTTCATCGATTCCGTCGCAAACGTCAAAGATGCCTCAAAAATGCAACAGGTGCACTGTAAAGTTTCTTTAGTCGACACGAACGGTCAAGAACTGGAACAACCGCAAAACACGGCGGTTGGCGCTCGACCCGGGAACGACGCCAACTCGCTCACGTTACAAAACGCGGTCACCTTATCCTCCGCGCCGGCGACTTGGCCCGCCGGTTCTGCCGTTTTAATCGAACTGAGACATTTCAAAAAGAAAGAAAATAAAGTCTCCACGCGCTGTTGGAGTTTCATGGAAAAAGAATCCGTCAGACCGGGTTTGTTCGGTTTGCCGTTGGCGAAAAAACCAGCGGATCCTCTCCGCCAACGCGTCGCGTTGTTCAACAAAGGCACGCCCGATTTGAAGTTGCGCTTTAGCTTCGTTTAAGTAAAAGTAGAAAAAAATTGAATAAATATGTATATATATATATAACACTCGTACTTATACATCAACAACTGTACGAGTGTGTGTACGTGTAAAACCTGAAAGAGAGCAAAACGTCTTCGTACGTAAACCTTCACTCTTTTCGCAGCTCACATGTTTTCCTGTTCTTCTTTGAATGAAAAATTTCCGTTTTTTCAATTTTTTCATTTTTTTTTCAATTGGCTGTCGAAGAACATTTACGTCACTTTGAAGAGATCAAATTTCTCACATTTTAACACCAAGATTTAAGACAACTTTTGCTGTTCTTTCAACGTCGTCGCTTTCGTCTTCTCGTTTTCTTTAACGGAAAGAGAAAGAGAGAGAGAGAGTGTGTGCGCATTCGTTGGTGCGCAGCGTTTGTTTTGAGCGCTTTCGTTTTCGTTTAAACGGGCTTTAATCTCAGATCTGAAATTTCCGATCAAATCTCGCTCTTCTTAGGTTAAGAATGACAACGAGCTCGAAGAAGATGAAGGAGGACAAGCGTCCGTCGCAATGGCGCGAGATCTTATCCGCCGGGGTGGACGGGTGGTCCTCGTTCAGCGACACGTGTTCGGACGAACCGAACGAGAAAGATCGAGGGAATAACAACATCACGACGAGCAAGAGCGGTTTGGAAGTCCAGCAGCAACAACATCAACAAACGAATCATCATCATCATCAAAAAGAGAAATCGTACCCGTCGTTGGACGTGCACTGGAAGCAAGAACGAAGGGACATCGAGTGGCAGTGTTTATGGCTCGAGTTACGTCTGAAAGAGTTGCAATCGCACAAGAATAGGTACGAGAAAAAGTTGAAATTGTTGGATGAAAATGCGGCTGCTGGAGGAGACAAGGAAAGAACGAGCAAACCGAAATCGAAAAACGGGAAGCTGGCAAAGATGGTGGTGTTTAACGAACATCCGCTTTTTGATCCAATTCGAAGACGACGGGAGAAGATTTTGAAGAAAAGGAAATTGATGACGAGTGATGAGGACGACGACAAGGAAAAGGACGGCGAGGACGCGAAGATGGCGACGGAGGTACCGGACGAGGACGGGAAATCGAACAAGAAGGCGAAGACCGACGACGACACGTCGAAAGAACACAAAGGGAATAAGTCCGGGTCGGGTGGTGATTCGGACGTCTCCAACACCGTCATGCACGAAAAATGCGAGGATTTGAAAAAGCGCTGTTTAGGTTTGATGCAACGATTAGGGCAACCGCCGCCGATTTTTACCTCGAATCAAGGCTCCGGCGGGGGCGCGAAAGGAGGGAAAGGTGGTGGCGGTGGCGGTGGTAGCGGCCGCGGAAATAGAAATGGAAGGAATAGAAACAGGAACTATCCGCACGGCGGTGGTAGTGGTGGTAACGCCGGTGGAGCTGGTTCAGGAAAAGACGGAAACAACGACACCAATAAAGCCGAAGCTGGAAACAACAACAACAACACTAGAAAACACATGTCGCGAAAGACGGACGAGTACGATATTAACAACGTCGTCGGTGATATCGTTGGTGCGAAATACGTCGAGCGCGCGTTGCACGAAGACATCAACACGCCTTCGGTACGAGTCGTGACGACGTTTACCATGTCTGTAGAAGAATTGAGAAGACTGAATAACATGGACGCGGCGGCGACCGCGGACGCGAAAAACAAAGACGGCGACGACTCCTCGGATGAAGACATCTCGGACGAAGCGTTCGCTACTCGACACGCCAAGTACGAAGTCATGGAACGAAATGCGCGCATGCCTCTCGAACTGTTGAAGAAAGCCGAAAGAGAAAAGAACGGCGGTAAATCGCCGAGAGGACGAAAAGCAAACAAACCGTCTTCAGTCTCGAAATCCAACTCTGGAAACGAGGACGAGAAACGAGCGGTGAAAAGATCGGTCGATTTAAACGCCATCCACGCCTCCGCGCCGGTCGTTTTATCCAAAAAAGGCGGGGACGCACCGCGTGCCTCCGAATCGAATTCCGACTCTCCCAGCGACGGCAGCGCCGAGCTGAACGAAGACGTGGTCAGAGAAATTTTACGAGCGTCGTGAGAGAAAGAGAGAGAGAGAAGAGAGAACCTACCTACACGTATAGCTATAAAACACATATATAATAATAAATAAAAAGAAAGTACTAGTATGTAACATTGTGTAGATGATTCTTCGCGTAAACAGCGGAGCGTTTCACCAACCGACCATACCATCGTCAAAGCGAAGAATATCTCGTCACTTTTACTCCTCACAAAACAAAAGGAAAAAATGCGAACGTGTTGTCTCCCGTCGTGTACGTCCTCCTCCTCCTCTTCACCTCTGGTCTCGTCTTCTCCCGCGTCTCGTCGTGTACGTCTTCGTAAAGTCCACCTTTTCGCGGCGAATGAAAACGAAGAGCGAGAACGAGAACTCGACGAGAAAACTCGGGAAGCTTTGCGTCTTCCGTCGAAATCCTCCCAAGACGACGAGGAGGCTCCTTCTCAAAAGGGAAATGAACGCTTCGGAAACGTAGACGGCGGGAAATACGGCCTGGGAAACCGAGTGGATAAAGCGTTGGATGCGACGACGGACGAGTTACAGTTTAAAATAGGCGCGATTGTCTGCGTGACCTTGCCCGTGTTGCTTTTGATTTTCGGGCCAAGACCTCCGAGCGAGTATTAAGAGAGAGAGATGTTGTACGCGTGTATTCTAGTAGATGTTATGTAGTGTATATGAGTTATAAATGATGCCTTCGTCTGAAAGGGGAGTCGCTGAGATTCATAGCTCGGGAAAGTCTCGCCATGCGCTCGTCGTCGTACATGCGTCGAGATTCTTCGGCGCTGCGGGAGTAATGTAGAGACTGCCGCTCTGGCGCTCGATGTTGCACGACGGGTTGTCTCGTTTGCGGGACTCGAATAGGGGTGAGCGTTGCAAAGCGAGAGGTGGTTGGGTCGATGGTATTGCTAAAGGATGATGATTGTTCTTTCGGGTGTTGTCGTTGTAAGCCGACGTACTTCTCCTCGACGTGCTTGCGCGTGTTTGGCGTCGGCACCCAGTGTTGCTTATCGTCGTCGAAACATTCGGACGAAGTTGGTTCATCTTTTTCTTCTGCCTCGGCTTTGACTTCTTCGTCGATACTGGTTTGCGTGGCCATCTCTCTCGCGTCGTATGCGGCAGACCATTCGAATCCAATCGTCGGCGATGGCTCTTTCGGAGTGAGCGTCTCTTGTTGTTGTTGCTGTTGTTGTTGTTGCTTCTCGCGTTCTTCGATTTCTTTTTGGAAGGCAAAAATGGCGTTTTGATGCACTTGATACTTTCGCTTCATCGCGCTTAAAGGCGTTCCAACGGATGGCGGAGCTTGCGGTGCTTTTATATTCACCTGTGCACTCGCATTTACCATCTCTTTAGGTGTTTTCATCGTTTCCGGCGTAAATTGCAACTGAATCGGTTGCGCCACTGGAATCGCCTTCGTGTTCGTCCCGACCGATTTCGCCGTCGTCTGTTTCAACCGAATCGCCTCCAAATCTTTCTCCAGAGCCACTCCTTTCGTCGCTTTGCCGAGTAACGTGCTCACGACCACATTTAACTCCTCGTTCTTTCTCTCGAACTCTTTTAACTTCTTCTCCATGTCCAAAGTTTCCAACTCTGCTCTCGAGGCGTCCCTCTTCGCCAACGCTTGCCATTCCTGCGCATTCATTTCTAAACTTTTAATCTTGATGTCTTTCTCTTTAACCAAGCTTTCCAACTGTCGAATGCGTTCCGTAAACGTTTCGAAGCCCTTCTGATTTGTAACTTTCAAGTGCACCAACTCCTCCTCTTTCTCTTTCAACTGTTTACTCACCTTCTCTTCAATCTGTCGTTCCAACGCCTGCGCAAACTCAACGCTCTCTTTGCTATTGTTTCTCGACAATTCTAACTCCGCATCTTTCATGTTGTTCAAAGCTTCCGTCACGCGCTCAAACTCTCTCTCTTTCTTTACCAGATCATCGAGAAGCTTCTCTTCTCTTCTCGTCGTCGTCGTCGTATCCTTCTCTTTAACAACAGCTGTCGCCGTCGCGTTTGAACTTTTCGCTCGCGAAGCAGCCATCATCGAGCGAGTGCCAAAGACATCCACATCTGCCTTCTTCTCCTTAGTAACTTCTTTCGTCTGCGTCGATGCCATTTTCACCTCTCTCAGTCTCGTCGGTGTATTCGTGGTCGATGATGATGTTACATTCTTCTCCGCTCGCTCGCTCCGCCACTGGTTCACGTTGGCACTCATCGATACCCGAATCTCTTTCGATGCAGATCGCAAAGGCGAATTCGTGCTGTCTCTCAGCGGCGACTTCGGTAAATCTCGAGTGTTGTTCATAACCATTGGAGATGATGATTGCACACTCTTCGTCTCTTTAGTGGCGTTCTCTGCGTCGTCGTGATGACTTCTCCCATTTCCTCGACGCATTTCCCCAGCAGACGGAAACCCGAATTTCTCGCGCATATCTTTCGCCAACTCTCGCGTTCGAGGCGTGAGGTCAGACGATCGATTCCTCCGCGACGGGGAATGGGTGGTGTTTGCAAACAACATGTGGATGCTTTGATGATGACAACAAGACGAATGGGAAAGGAAATGTGCTTGCGCAAAGTGAGTACTAAAGTGAGGAATTTGTGTTATTATTCCCCCTTTTGGTCTACAAAAATTCCTGCGAAAACGCCTTTTACAGCCGCTGCCGCTCTCCCATCGATCGGAACAGAACAGAACAGAAAGATATTTATTACGAACGATGATGATTTGGATGAACAAAGATATACAATACTACTACACACACTTTTTTAACTACCGGTACACGCGTATATATGATGCGAATCTTTTAATTACCGTTACCGCTACCGGTTTTCACGGAACACTTTTGAATCTCCGCGCGGATACTTTCGTGCAGTTTCTTACCCATACTCGCGTCGCCTCCGAACATGTTACTCAACGCCGCCGGTTGCATGCGAACGAGTTCTCTTCCTGCGATAGTTGTTGGAACTTTTGCGTGTTTGAACGCGCCGTTTTTGGTCGTTTGAATCCATCTTTCGAGTTCATCGCGTTTCCATTTCACCGGCGGTATGCGTCTCGCGACATCTTTTTTCACGACGGTTTTCTCGCCGGTGAGTTTTGAAACTTCAATTTCGAGCGTTCTTTCCACGTCCTCTCTCGACTCTTTGTAACAACTACTCTTGGTAGAATTACTGTTCGTGTCGATTTCGCAACTATCGCCACCGATTTGAACGATGGTTTTCAACGTCATCGCCGTGTGTTCGGTATCGATGGATGCAGGCGACACGGTACCGATAACCGCCATCTTCGCCACGTCGCTCACGAAACACTCCGCCAAGACTTTCGTCAGTGGACTATTTCTATACGGAACGTGGATAGAAGATGGGTCTTTCGCGTCTGCGCGCAACTTTCGAAACCGAGCGCACTCTTTCAGCGCGTATAACGACGCGTTGATAGCAGCAGTCTCCTCGCGTTGTTTGGCATCGTGATGCACGTTGTCCTCTTTCCGTTCGCTTCCGGCACAGTCCACGAGTGTTAAGCGCCTTTCTGATGTCAATATTGATGATGACGACGACGGAACTTTATACACCGTCAGACGTAACACCGCGTGCGACCGAGACGATTGCGCGTTGCACTGCGTCGCCGATACCGTTCGCCTCGAAACGCCCTCCTTGACGCAAATTTCAACATCTTTCGCGGAAAAGCACGCCACAGATGTCGCGTTAATTAACTCTACTTCCATGTTTGCTTGCTTATCTTTACTATTGCATTTTGCCATTCTATTCGTTTCGAAAATTTCTTTCAAAACGACTTCGTTCCTTTCCGCGCCGAGAAGATCGAAGCATTTCTTGCCTTGAATTTCAAAATATTGCACGCATACTTTCTCAACGCCATTCCCGGATGAGAAGAGACTTTTGAATGCATTCAATTCAATGTTCGACATCGTGTGCGTCTTTCCAGATCCAGTCTGGCCGAACATAAACAACGCCGCCGATCCTCCGTCTTTTTCGATGACATTTTCAACCAACGGTTTCACCGCCGTCTCGTACACTTCAATCTCCTCCACGTCTTCATCGAACGCTTGGCCATGTAGCGAAAACGTCCCGTGTTTCACAAACATTCGCTTCAAGTCCGCGTGCATTTGACAGTTGTGCACGACGATTTCGTTTGATTTAGACGCGCTAACTGTGACGACATCAAACTCGCCCTTGCTCGTTTCGCGTTCAAACAAAGGCCGTTTCCGAGCGTAGACGCTAATCATTTTAGTGTTGTCAGAACTGATACTCATCGCATCGAACGTCTCCTCTTTCACATTCTTCATGCGCCATCTCTGCACGGCCGCTTTGAATTGCTTCGCGTGTATTCGTCTCGATTCTCTCTTATCGAACATTTGACGAAGCGATTTCTCTTCCTCCTTTTCCTTCTCCTCGGTCTCGGCGCCGCTACTAGGGGTGTCGGTCAAAATTTTCATCTTCTTCTTCTTCTTCACGAGTGTTGCGCTATTGCTACTTCCCGGTGTCCTCGTTGCTACTCTATTGACACCGGGTGTCGATTTATTACTCTGCGACGCTAAAAACGTCGGAGGTCGAAGCGATTTGATCTCTCCCGTCTTTGCGTTTACCATCGCGTTCTTAACTTTTGGCGCCAAGGATGGAGAAGACGCGGACGGAGGAGTCGATTTCTTCGTCTTCAGCAACAAGCTCGAAGACCCCGAAAAGGCCGGTTTCTTGGTCGGTGGCTTGGAAAGCATCAACGGGGACCGCCGCGAGGATTTATTCACCCCTTCGCCACCCGCGCCGCTCGAAGAACTGAAAGGACTCTTACTTTTCGTCTCCCGTCTTCGCTCGCTCGCGATGTTCAACGTCTTCGTCTTCTTCCTCACCAACTCCTCCTCTTTTTCTTCACCAACCATCGACTCGCTCCTCACTTTGTTGTCATTACCGACGACGCTACTCTTTTCCACGATCGAAATTCTTTTCTGCACTGCCGGCAAACTTTCCTTCGCGTCGTAAAAGACATCGTTCGGCGACTTTGGCGACGCCGCCGTCGCATCCATCCGTCCCCGCTGTTGCTCTCTAACCTGCATCGCGTACCTCCCCAATTCCACATTTTGCGTCCTCGGACTCCACATCGCCGCCTCTCTCGCCATCTTTTCTCTCTCTTGCACTCTTTTCTGCTCTTTCTCTCGTTCTCGTTCCTCTCGTTCCTGCTTTTTTTGTTGCAAAAATGCCTCTCGTTTCTTCGTCACATCGAGCGCTTTTCGCCTTTCGTTTTGCTCTCGAACTTTCTTCTCTTGCGCAGATTTCCTCTCTTGATTCATTCGCTCGAAACGGATGGTTTCTGCTTTCTGTCGCATGCGTTGGCGCTTTAACGCGTACTCTTTTGCCGCGAGCGATGCCTGTGGTGTGATAATAATAGCAATAAGAGATTGATTCGTGAGATATAACACACATCTCACAGCGGATGTGACATCCCCTGAGGGGAAATTTCAAAATCACGGAGAGGGGGAAAAGAGAGATCGAATGGAAAACACATCTTAAAAGTGATGCATACCTTCTCAGCCGCACTGATAGTCGCAGTGCTAGTAGTAGTAGTAGCAGTATTCTTTAAAGTCATCTTTAAAGGAGCGGTGGTGGTTGTTTTCGTCGTCGTCTGTTGATCATCATCAGCATCCTCCTCGCGAGGACTGGTGAGGAGGATGGCATTGCTTTCCCGAAGCGTGGTTTTGGACATTTTTTTGTGAAGCAAAACGACTTGGGCGAAACTTTACAACAAGAGTACGACTACCAAAGAAGAAAAGAAATGCACCGAAGAAGACGGCAAATCGACCTCGTACTCTCTAAACTTTTGGCATCCTCCTCTTCGTCGTCGAGCGTTCGTCTTCCTCGCGCGCGCGTTTGGACGGCCGCCTCAGCGGAGCTCGGTGGTAGTCACGGAGGAGGAAAAGGAAAAGGAACGTTTTTGTCAAAGTCGTTATCCACTTCATCCAATCCGCAAAAGCAGCGCGCGGCAGGAGCAGCACAAGACGACATCCAATCGACGCTTCGAAGAGTCAATCGAAGGATATCTCTAGGCGTGGACTCCGTGACGTCCGGTGAAGTCGCAAAAGCGAACGCGAAGTGGGTAGATAAAGAAGAAGAAGGAAAAGGTGAGAATTTGCTTGGGAAACGACCCCCAAGAGCAGCAGCAGGAACAGCAGGAGCAGCGGTAGCGGAAGACTTTGACGACGACTCTGTCGTAGTTCGCGCGAACAACGCGAAGACGACGATGATTTTCCTCCACGGATTCGGGGACACCGCGCCGCAGTGGGAAGCGTTCGCGAGGACGCTCGTGCGCGGGATGGAAGAGTACGTGGATGTGGTTTTACCGTCCGCGCCGAAGAGGTATTACGCGACGAACGCAAACGAGGAAGAGGACGAGGAAGAGACATCGTCATCCGGTGGTAACGGTAAAAAGACGCAAGGCAGTGGAGGCGAATTATTCAGCGGCCGAGCGTGGTTTGCGCCGAGGTTGCTACCGAGTCGAACGGATTACGAGAGCATATTAGCGGAATATGAAGACTTGTTGGACGAGAACCAAGCGGAGTTGGAGAAACGGTCGTTCTCGTGCGACGGGATGAGAGACTCGTTCGAAAGATTGAAACGGTTAGTCGAGAACGAATACCCGCGGGAGGTTATTTTGAGCGGGTTTTCGCAAGGTGCGGCGATGGCGGTATCGTTGATGTGTTCTGGGGATCAAAAGCCGAAAAATTTAGTCGGATGCTTGAGCTTTAGAGGGTACTTGCCGAGGAAACCAGACGAGATGAAGGTGGGAAACGAGACGACGTCGAGGACGAGCGAGGAGAGTGACGATACGACTGGCGTGAACAACAAGAATGTTTTGCTCATGCTCGCGGGCGAATCAGATCCGTTAGTCCCAGTTCGATGGACAAAAGAGGCGAAAGTAAAAGCAGAGTCGCTCGGATTGGACGTCCAGGCGTTTTTCAGCGAAGGGTACGGGCACAACGTGACCAGCGATGATATATACAGAGCGCGTTCGTGGTTACGTTCGAGAGTTGTTTTATAGTTAGACAGCGCCAGCGGCAACATTTTGTATTTTTATTCAATGTACCACCACGCATATGCATCACATAAACTTTGGTTTCTTCCTTTTCAACTTGTTTCTAATGGCTTCTAAGTCTACCCCGCTATCTGTGTTGTTACCCTTCGTTTCTTCGTCTTCAATCTTTCTGCTATTTGTTGTTGTCTTATTCGTCTCGAGGTCGCGGTATAATCGGTCAATCTTGTCTAATCCATCTTCATTCGCCGATGGTGGCAAACGCGCGCCCGGAAAACGCAACGCTCTCGGGCCTTCACCGCCGTACACATCGGAGAAATCCTCCTCCTCGGCTTGTTTTGCTGCCGCTGCGGCGGCTCCGGTGCCGTAATGAATTCCAGTCACCGTCACAAACCCACCCGCTAAGTCCTCGTTCCCTTCCGCTATCAACTCCTCGACTCGTCTCTCCACTTCCCTCTTCAAAATCGAGTTCCGTAACTTCTGGTCGCTAAATACGCGCGTCAATTCTTTGATATCTTCTGTGCACCTTTCACACGCGTCTCCTAAGCTCTCATCAACCTCTTTCGTCTTCATCAATCGCATCTGCACCATCTTGCTCTCCAACAACACCGCGTTCCCGCTCGTCGCCGGATGCCCTCTCCATTCGCACTTCCCCGTCAAATCATCCACGGGTGCTTTCGGAAGCTTAAAAATCGCAAAGAACATCTTCTTTTTGCATTGTTCGAGCATTCTCTCGACTTCTTCTCGCGTAAACGGTTCGATGTGTTTCGTCAACTGCTTCTCGATCTTTCCGTGTTGGTGTCGTTCTCCGACCCCTACTCCCCCGCTTTGCTTCTCCAACAGACTCTCCCGTAACTTTCGTTGTCCATCAGAAGTGCTCACGTTCTCCGTCCTCGCTTTCATCGCGAGCTTGGCTTGTTCGATGGCTTCTTTCGCGCTCGTGGTTTTAAGCTTTTCAGGCTCTCGTTTCTTCACGTTCTCCTCCTCCTCTGATGATAAACTCTTCCTCGCCCCCTCGAGCCGCTCGGCGTCCACATCCATCGCCCCGATATCCTCGCACAAACCTCGCAAGTCTCGCTCGTATTTCAACGCGTCCAAAGAGTCGATGCCGAATTCAACCAGGTTTTGAAATAAGTGCGATAAATTATGCGAGCTCAGGAAGGTTTGGAGTGCGTCTCGTTCGTTCGTCATCTTATTCACAGAGACGAGAGAGACGACGAAAGTATGAAGCGAATTCTTCATTTTCCAATTCCAATTGCAACCCGCAGAATACGAGAATCAAGTCTCTCTCCCTTTCTGCTTTTATTGCGCGCAAGAGGAAGATCCCTCTCTGCGTGTGCTCTGTTACGCGCGCAGAGACAGACGGGTGCTTTACTCGATCATCCGCGCGGCATTTAGGCGCGAAAGAGATCATTCACAAAAGGAGGTTTAGATACACATTTCCCCTAAAAGTAGGGAAACGGAATCGTACGAACCGCGCGCTTACGCGAGAGCATGAGCGCGTCTTCTCCTCCTCCTGGCAGTGATAACGATGATACGAAAGTAGAGGGTTCGTCGTTTTTTCTCGAGGACGGCGATGATGATGCGGACCAATCGATGCAGAAGCAGACGCGTGAGGTACGGTGACCTTTTCCCTTAAAGTTTTACCCCTTAGTTTTACCACCAACAGGATCCAGACTTGGCGCTCGCGAGAGTGTTGCAAGAACAAGAGCGAGCGTATTTCGCGTTACAATTCAACACGGAGAATACGAATAACAACAACAACACGAATAATAATAGTATGGAGGATGGGAATACGAATTCAAAGAGCAGCACGCGAGCGGTCTCGCCGTCGTCGAGAGACGAGGGGTCGCCGCTCGGGACGAATACGTTTCGGAGAGGGAGACGAGGACGAGGGGGGCGCGAGAGAACGGGAGTAGAAGAAACAGAGGAAGAGGAAACGAGGACGAGCGAAGAGGAAGAAGAAGAGGAGGAGGAAGAAGAAATGGACCCTTCGGAAGCGTTGGCGAGGAAGCTCATGGAGGAGGAGGAGAGATTGCACAGGGAGAGGATGTTGGCGTACGCCGGGGTTTCTCTGAATACCGCCGAAACGACGCAAGATCACGTGATGGTTGAAGGCGAAGATATTCCGCCAGAAGACGACGATGTGGCGGATCCGGATGATATGACGTATGAAGAGTTGTTGCAGCTAGGAGAGTGCGTCGGGAGACAAGCGACGGGCATGTCCGGGTCGCAGATTAAGCAGTTTTGCACGCTGAAGGAGTTCACTCGGTCTGGCGCGAGCGGCGCGAAGAGGAAGGGAGGTGACGAGGAGGAAGAGGAAGATTGTTGTTCGGTGTGTCGATGTGAATTCGAGGAAGGCGAGATGATGTTAGAGCTGAAGTGTAAACACGGATTTCACGAGGAGTGTTTGCGGCCGTGGTTGAAGGAGTATAAAACGTGCCCGCTCTGTAAGACGGATTGCATGTAAAATTTGAGAGAAGCGAGAGAGTTGAGTTCCGAGAACGCACCATCATTTATTTAGCATTACATCTATTGTGTTTCAATCAATCAAAGCTCGATACAGAAATGTTCGACGCGCCTTTCGGGTCCCAGACCATGGCCGTTAATCCTGGTTTCACTTCCGCTTTTTTCTGCGGTAAGACGCCGTCAATACGTACGATTTCGAAATCTCTCTTCTTGAGTTCGTCCAAGGCGTCGGCGAGCACGCGGGCGCTTTTGCCAACCATTTGCGCACGAACTTTCAATCCTTTCTCGTTTTCCAAAGTGACGAAAAGCATTTCGAACGTTCTATTCGTTTTGGGATTTGTTTTACTCGTCACGCCAGTTTTCGGTTCGCGAGAGCACAGTTTACCGACTATCGTAAAAGGGTTCGCATCGTCAACACGCGAAGCGATGGTGGCAAAATCGGCTCGAGTCGAAGAGTATAGGACGTTTCGATCGCAGCGTTCGAACCACGGAACACTATCCTTCAGTTCGACTTTCTCTTCGATAATCTCGATTGGTTCCGCTTTGATTTTCTTGTTGTACGGATCGACGTTCTCTGCGTTTTCGTCGTCGCCTTGATGATGAAATGGTCGCTTCCTTTCTTCATCAACATCCTCTTCTTTTTCGTCGTCATTTTGTTTAATCATGCCTTCAATAGCGTACCGTAATTCATGCAAAGGACCGTCCATGTGTCTCTTGTTGAGCGCGTCGCCGTATTTAAACGCCCCTTCGATCACTGGAACCACTTTCGAGGCGATTTCCATCGCGCAAAACTTTGAAATTTTCGAAAATCGAGTGAGGAAACTCATGGCGCAGATCCACGGGTACGGGACGCGCTCTTCTTCGAGACCGTTTTCTTTCAACACGTGCACGTGATCGGGTGGTTTGCGAAACGATCTGGACGCCTCTTCTAATACGCGATAGGAATGCGCGTGATTGCATGAAATCGACTCGAGCATTTTTTGTCGAATGTCCATCGCGTGCGCCTTGGTCATCGGCGTTGCCACGACGTCCCGCGCTCGGCTTTGCGAAAAGTCTTTGCATCCCCCCAAACATGCCGCGATCTCCCCGGCGCACGCTTTCATGCACGCTTTAGTGAAACATTTCACCCAAACTGGGGCGTTCTGGTAGTCACTTTTCGTTTTGAAGTGTAGCGGTGCCTTTTTATTTTCAAACAACAAAATCAGCGCGTTGAGACACATGGAACGAATTTTCGCATCCGCGACGGCAATCGGCGGCGGCGCGGCGCCTCGACCAATTGCACAGACCGGCGGTAAAATCGCCTCGAGAAAATTCACACACATTTGCCCTAGTAACGACGAATCTTCGCTCGCCGCGAAGAGGAAATTGGTGTCGTCGAATTGATCCTCTGAATTCGACGAGCGTTCCATAGCAGTTTCAAACGCCAACACCCAATTCTCGCACGCGATGTTTGCAGACGGGACTGTTGCTAAATTTCGCGCAGATCCCACGCAATTTCCTAAGACACCTAATAACACAGCTGAACGCATGCATTCTCTACTCTTCCGAATGTCGACGTTGTTGTCGACGATGTACGAGGCGTCGTACAGAGAAGCAAAGAAGCCGCGCGAAAATTTTCGACCCGTCGCTTTCTTCGCGTGTTTCCGTTCGACACACGCGTAACAGAGCTGTTTTAACAGGCTACAGCACGCGATGTTGTCCAAAGAGAAGAAGATGGCTAGGGATTTCGCACTGTTGATTAAGCCTTCGAGAATGGTATCAACTTGTAACGCATCTGATTCCTCGAATAAGATGGACGTGAACGTATCGAGCGCCATTCGCAACGCTTGGACGCGCGGCTCCACGCCGAAGAGTTTCAAGTCGGTGTTTCTCGAGTAAGCGGCAGCCATGACAGCTTTAAAGCCAATTCGAAACGATCTAGATTTATTCGCACTTGCACGTCCCGAACATTCTTGCACGCGTTTGTCGAATACTTCTTGTAAAGCGTTGATGGCAGCCACCGTGGCGACCGGATTGCCGCCAACTTCGCAACATCGAACTAAGGATTCAATAACCCACGAACTTCGCTTAAGAACACCCGCAGTATTTCGAGCGTCCATGGCTTCGCTCTTCAGCATCGTCGACGACGAAAAGGCATCAAACAATCGCGGGTGTCTCGCGCACGCTCGCGCCAATCTCGCTCGCGCTCGGTGTAATCCGTTGGCCCGCAGGAGCGCGTTTTGCTGACGTCGTTCACCCTTCTCGGAAGCGGCAACGTCCATGGCACACAACGCCCACAACTTCAACAACGGTGCACCGATACCTCCGCGTAAAACCGGAGTTGAATCGACCAGTCTCGCGTATAAACGAAACGCTTTCGCGCGTTTTCTTGGATTGGCTAGTTTCCAGAAATCTTTCGGCGCGAACGGGTGCGAAATCGCGAGCTCGGCTTTACCCCACGGCCACACGCCGGATTTGACGAGTAAATTGAGCGTTCTGGCCGCCGTTTCCGTAGCCGCGCGATTTACCGCGGACGAATAGCCACCGCTCTTGTCGTGCATGGTTTCAATATTTTCGTAATCGTCTTCGTTCTCTCGCAACAAATCAGCAATATGAGGCCAGCAAAATCTCGCCGACGCATCGGCGACGACTTTGTTCTCCTCTGAACGACTTTCAAGCCAATCGCGCTCGCCTCGCGAGACACACACAGAGATCAATCCTAAAGCACACTTGCGAATTTTCGGTCGAAAAGGAAGCTTTGGCGAGACAAACATACCGATGGTATTTGAAAGCATCTTGGAGCGCAAGAACGCGCCGTGCGAGGGCGTAAACGCTAACCCTTTGGCAACGACGCGTAACACGGATAGCGCGGCTAGCAGAAGAATGTGCGTAGACTCAGTCGTTTCGATGAGTATTGTCGCCGTCGCCACGGCGATGTCTGTCGCGCGCTTTTGTAAGTGAATGGTTTCGTCCGCAACGGGCGGCGGCGGTTGCGTGGCAACGGCTGGATCGTCGTCGTTTTCCTGCGACGAATCCGACAAACCGACAATGACAGATTCGTTTCGACGCGCCCTTTCGACTTCATATTCCTTCATGATTCGCAAATTTGCATCGTCTATGCGCTTTTGACACCCTTCGCTTACTGCTGGCGCAATCAAATCGCTATCTTCCATTAACGACGGATTGAGCAGTTTACGGCTCGCTATCCAGTTTTCGCGCTCTTTCGCCAACGCGAACTCGTTGCTACACAAAGAAACGAGACGCAAGCAACTCTCCAAAGCGTAATTCGCGCGCTCTCTCATGAATTCTCTCGTTGTCTTTTCGCATCGGACGGCATTCCCATCGCCGTCGGTGATAACTTCCCCGTCGTCGAATGTACCACCGTTTTCCTCCTCCTCGTTCACTTTGAAAACGTCTAAATCTTTGCCCGACCAGTAACGCTCGATCAATCTCAAAGACGCGCGTAAGCACGTCGCGCGTTGTGACACGTCAAACACTCGAAATTTCACATCATCGTTGATCAAATCGGTAATTTTCTTACGAACGCGTAACGAGGACAGTTTCTTGTGCTTTAAATACGGCGCGTATTTATTCGCGCGAAGACACAAGGCGTAAAACGCGCGCAATTCGGACTCCTCGCTCGCGAATAATAAAGCTTCCGCGCGCTCTAAGGAATCGAAAATCTTCTCGTTGAACAACTCAAACGACGCGTCTTCGATGTTCCGTTTTTGAAACGTTTCGTTTGAAGGCGAGGTTAACTCGATAAACTCGCGTAAAATCTGTACGACTTCGCCGGAAGTTGAGGCGGCGGCGGCGGTCAAAACGCGCCGTTCCTCTTCCATTTCTTGCGCGTCCGCTCTCTCGGCCTGTGTTTCGTCTTGGCGGTGCATTTCAGATGCCGCAGCTTCGGCTGACAACACTTCTTCAGTCGGAATATCTTCTGTGCTGCTTGGGAAAATAGTTGTAGTGGTCGTTGTCGTCGTGCTCGCCGGAGGTTGTTGCGGCATCGCGGGAGGCTGCAAAACAGTCGCGGCAGATTCATCCACAGATGCCGGGTGTGTTTGCCCAGGTCGATTTATATTGACTCCACCCGGACCTACACTTCTCAACAACGCACCACCACCGGTAGCACCATTGATGTGCCTCGCGCGAGCGACCGATTGAATCGCTCGACGACGTTTTCTTCGCTCGCGCCTTCGGCGAAAGAACTCCATCTCTTCGCTCGTCTCGTCGTTCAAGTGTACGTCTTGCGTCTGACGCGGTGGCCTGAGTTCTCCGCCAATACTGTTGGTATCTACGTGATTCGGAACCGAGGTACTCGTGACGGTTTTTTTCACGCGTTCTCCGGCTTCACCGTCGTTCATAATAATAACATCGTCGTCGTCCTCGTCTGTTCCACGAATGTGGGCACCCTCTCTTGCTCCTCCTCTTCCCTCTCCTTCTCTTCCCACTCTGTTTTTCAAATCCAGCTCGTGCTTTTCTCGTCGTTCTCTTTGTTGCTGCGCTAACATTTCGTCGTCAAATTCACCGTCGGAGGAATCGAGCTCGGATTCGTCGTCCGAGGACGCGGCGAATAAGAACGCGCCGCTGTTCCTGTCGGCGAACCGTTTGAACATGGTGGTAATGGTTGCCAACTTTTTCGGTTTGGCGTTTTGTTCTTCTTGCTGCTGCTGCTGTTCGCCAAAAGTTGCACCATCTCCGACACGTATCGCGTCCTCTTCGTCCATATCGACATCACGTTCCCCACCTTCTTCCTCTCGTATTACAGGCGCATTGGCAGTATTCGAAGTCCTCTTGGTGCTCGCGCGCTTACGCGACGCTTTCCTTTGTCCGTCGCCAGCCTCCTCATCGTCACCACCATTCAACATACCTCCATCTTCATCGTCATCCTCTTCCTCATTCACGGCACCAAACGCCATTCGGACTTTCATCTCAATCTCTCGTCGAAGCGTTGCCGCTTCGCGTTCGCGTTCCATCTCTTCCTTGTTTTTACCGCTCGCTCGTTCGCCGCCGCGCGTCGAATTCTTCCCAGTCGTCGTAAACTTTGCGTTACCACAATTCATCGTCCCTTTCGGTTGTCTTCTTTTCACATACGCCGCCGGCAAATCTAACATCGGTGGTGCATCTTTTCCAGTTACCAACGCCGTGGTGATCAAATAATGCGCCACTGATTGCCATCCGTATTGCTCCGCCTCTCTCGTCAACTGTTGCGTCGGAAACAAATGCCGCTTATGTCTCAAACAATTCGCCCCGGAACAGTTACAAATATCTCTGCACACTGGACATCTCCACTCGTCGTCCGCGATCGCTTCTTCGATGTTCTCACCCATGCGCATTTCCAAACACCATCCACACCACGACCCTCTTCCTCTCCCGCCTTCCGGCGCTTTCGCCCACGTCGCGCACTGACACGTCGTCTTCGCGTCGCTCGATTTCTGTCGACAAAAATGGCACGAAGTGCACTCGTTGCACGTCACTCCAGCAGGGTGAATGTCTTTACACCACACTTTGTTCGCTCGCTGGTCGCGATTCCACGCGCGCGCTCTGCCGTATAAACGGTCGAAGTGTTCTTTCGTGTAATACTCTCGATTTTCGCCTTGTTCAAATCGCAATTTCTCCAACTCCGGGCCGATGTTTCCACAGTTCACCCCTCGCACTTGTTGCGTGGCGTCTACGTGCGGTGGTAAAACTGGAGGACACGCGATGATGGTGTTGTTCTTTCTCGTCGCTTTCCCTAAATCGCCTCTCCCTCGCATCGCGTTCATCTTTTGCCATTTCCGCACGTCTCTTCTCACTCGTTGTTGTTGTCGGTTGCCTTCGTTTTTCAAAATGCTTCGAAATCTCTCTTGGTCTTCCTCTTGGTCTTCCTCTTGGTCGTCGTCTCCGGAATAATCGTCGTCCGAGGTCAGCGCATCCTCCTCAAATACCTCGTCTTCATCCTTCGTATTGTTAAAGTTGTTCTCGCGAGAAGAAGCGTTGAAAGCCTTCGACTCCATCTCAAGAAAGAATAAGAATAAGAATAAGTGCTTTTGCGCGTTTGCGTCAAATCGTCGACGAAAAGTGAAGAAAGAGCTGTCCTTCGAAATTTTCAAAATTTCTCTCAAAGCGTGGTATTTAGGGTCTTATTTAAACCCTAAACCATTAATCTTCTCTTTTCTTTTGTTTCATTATTTTCTCCATTGGATAAAAGAGCGCAGAGGGGTTTCAGGGACGACACGTTATATACTTTGTTTTATATGACGACTCTTTCGATGACGAGAGGGTTTTTGACGACCGCCGGTGGTGGTGGTGGTGGTTATGGTGGTGCGGGTGGTTCTTCTTCTTTTTCTTTTTCTTCTTCTTCTTCTCGTTGTTGTTGTTGTTGTTCTGCGGGAAGAATGGAGGCATCGACTTCGCAATCATCGTTTTCGATGATGAGTGTGATGAAGAAGAAGCGGTGTAGTAGGAGTAGCTTTAACGAGAATAATAATAGAAGAAGGGAGGAGAATTTTGTGGTGAGAGCAGCGTCAGAGGCGAATAATAATAATAACGAAAACGCGTCCTCGAACGTGTCCTCGTCGAGACCAATCGTCGTCATCGATAACTACGATTCGTTCACGTACAACCTGGTGCAATATTTAGGCGATTGCGGGATAAAAAACCCGCTGGTGTTTAAAAACGACGAGAAAACCGTAGAGGAGATTCGCGCGATGAACCCGAGAGGGATATTAGTCTCCCCTGGCCCTGGGAGACCGGAAGATTCGGGAATTTCTTTGGAAGTGTGCGAAAAGTTAGGCCCCGAGTTTGGCGTCTTTGGCGTCTGCATGGGCCACCAGTGCATCGGTCAAGTGTTCGGAGGCACCATCACGAGAGCGCCGTTAGGGTTGATGCACGGGAAAAGTTCCCCGGTGTTTCATAAAACCGACGTGGACACCGTTCTATCCGGTTTGAGTTCCCCGTTCGAAGCCGCGCGGTACCACTCGTTGGTCATCAGCAACGACGACTTCCCGCACGACGCGCTCGAATCCGTCGCTTGGACCGAAGACGAGGTGTGCATGGCGGTGAAACACAAAAAGTACCCGAAGATTCAAGGCGTCCAGTTTCACCCGGAGAGCATCATCACCGACAACGGGTTGCTCATCATCAAGAATTGGGTGAAGTTAATCAACGAAGTTTGAAATATATAATACTATATTTACGCTTTTCCTCTTACTTCTTCACTTTTTTCCCCTTCTGAAACAACAACAAATGAGTTTAGCGTGCGCATACTCCTCCGCTTTTAGAAGACTCCTTTCGGCGTCCGCGAGACCGTCCACATCCTCTCGCATTCGGCGGCGAACTTTTTCTGTATCCTCGTCGTCTGAATCATCAAAAGTCAACCACGAAGGTGCGGTGAAAGTCTCGCACATCCTCGTCGACGCCACCGAACCCGGGAAAGCGTTGCTTTCGGAATTCCAAACTTTACTCGACGGAGAAGCGGAGACGTTCGAAGGTTTAGCGACGATGCACTCGAAATGCCCGTCCTCTTCGAGAGGTGGGAATTTGGGGTACATCACGAGAGGACAAACGGTTGCGGAATTCGAACGCGTGGCGTTTTCGACGCCGATAAACGAGGTGGCGTTTGCCACCACTCAGTTTGGTCATCACTTGATTAAGGTACTGGACGCGAAAGAATCCGGCCAGGCGGTGCCGCAAATGCAATCGATTCGAGTGGACGAGGTGAAGCAGTACGTCGACAGTGAGAGTTTCTCGGAGGTTAATCTCATCGATTGCAGAGAGGAGCACGAGTTTGCAATTGCCAAAGTGGACGGGTTCAAACTGTATCCGCTATCGCGAGCGGAGAAGTGGCAGATGACGATTGAAATGGACGTCGATCCGGAAAAGAAGACGATTGTTATGTGTCACGGGGGGATTCGTTCGGCGAAAGTGTGTCAAATGTTGCTTTCGCTTGGCTTTGAGGACGTTCATAACGTCGTCGGTGGGATCGACGCGTACAGTTCGATTGATAAGTCGGTGCCGAGATATTAACAATTTGTACAGTAGGTCGTAGTTTTAAGTAGAAATAATTATCATCCAATAAATATATATGCATCTGTTTTACACTGGTCTTATCTTACCCTCTAACGCAAACCTGACGTAATCTTCCTCGCTGCATTCCGGCGCGTGTGGCAACAACTTTTCGTGCCACATTTCGAAACAAAACGCGTAGCGCCCGTCGCCCGTTTTCGCGAAGAATTGAATCGGTTGACCGTTCAAATGTCGCTCGAGTTTGAGCGTCAGCACTTTTCCGACGTCAAAGCTATACGTATCTAAATGTAAATAACTTTGCATGTTATCGAAGGTGTATATTAACCCGGGTTCGTAGTAATATTTTTTGGCCGTCGCCGGATTGGCGAGTTCTTTTACGCGCCTCGACCCTCTCGCTTGCATATTCAAGTGTTTCACGCCTTGGAAAAATCCATCGTTCCCTTCGACTATGTCGCAATGTTCGGGAATCATAAAATCTAAAATGTTCGGCACCGTTTCTTTCGTATCTACGCTCATTTGCGAAACTAATCCGCCGAGCAAGGCTAAGTAATATGGCTCGTTCGCAGTCACGTCGCAGGCTAATCCTGGAGTGATCACCTTGAACAACTCTTGACCGGTGTACACGATCGTTCTCGGAGGAATATTTTCAAAAGGACGCTTAAACTCACCACCCGTAACGACTTGGTCCATCCGTATCCGCTCTTTAAATTCGCCTTGCACGACAACCTGAAACGCGATGTTGTTGCATATTTGACCGCGCTCGATGTAAAACTGCTCTGGCGTCTCCCCTTCCATGCCGAGAAATCTGCACACGACTTTACCTTTGAAAATATCCGTTTCGAATTCTAACGCCGTTTCCGTGTTGACAGGACACGTGTCCGTTAACTCGTTCCATTCGGCGTACGCTTCTTCTCCCTCCTCCTCGTTCTCTTCTTTCTCGTCCTCCTCCTTCGTATCCTTCTTCTTCTTCAATCTACTCCACGAGTTGTTTACGCACCTCTGACTCGGTTCTCTCGCGCTGGACCGAATAAACACCGGCCCGTGCGGCCACAATCCACATTCCGGCAGAGGTCGAAACTGCGGGTCGTTCTTCTCCTTTTGCTTCTCGCGCATCTCTCGCCACGCCGCTCTCGCTTCGCGTTCCAAGCGCGCTCTCTCTCTCGTCTCGTACTCTTCCTTACCGAGCACGTGTTCGTCATCGCTCGAAGATTCCGTTTCATCCTCCTTATTGTTGTTCGCGTTTACTATTCGTCTCTTCTTCTTCATCATTTTATTCCGTCGTCGTCGTCCTCGCTCGAACGTCGCCTTCGCCTTATAATACGCTTCAGCCGCTTTCCTCCGTAACCGTTCGTCGTCGATTTCCGTCGGCGTCATCAACCTTCCCCCGACGGCGAGAAAGCACAGCGGCATGGTAAAAAACATCGCGCTCACGTCAAACGCGAACGCCAGGGAAATCGCCGCGGATGTGCAGATCAACGCGCCGACGATGACGTGGAAACTCGACCAGATGGAATGCATCGCTCGAGGGAACGTGTCGAACACGACGAGGCGGATTGATTTGAGCGAGAATGCGAAGTAAACGTACGAGCGCAATTCCGAGCACAGCTTCATGGATTCCTCCAAAATCGCGTTGGATATGGAATAAGAGTCGCGGTCGTCGTCGTCTGCACGTCTCGACTTCTTCGCGTTCGTCGTCATGGCATGTTTATCGCGTGGTTTTGAAGTGGCGATTTGTCTTCACTTTTTTCCCAAGAGAGAGACCGTTAGAGAAGGAGAGAGAGAAAGATGCGGACGACGACGGCGAGGACGACACCACTCCCGCAAAAAGAAAGCGCACGACGGAAGAGGAGGCACAGACGACGAAGGAACGTTTTGAATCCCGCAGGGGCTTGCGAAAATACGTTCCAAACGTCGTCTTTCGTTGTTGATTTCGATTTCCCACCATTCGTAGGTGTTGCTTTAGATACGAAAGAACGCGTTGCACGCATGCTCGAAGCGACGATTTCGAGCGCGTATTTAGCCGACGAAGTGGACAAAGAAGAAGACAAAGAACGTTTACGAGGAATGGTGGAGAAAAAAGAAGACGGGACGCCGGTAACCGCGGCGGATTTTGCGATTCAAACGTTGATGGAAAACGTGTTAGGGGGTGATGGTGAAGAGGTTGTTGGCGAGGAGCGGCGCCCGGTCGAAGGCGATGCGTCGTTTGATCGAGTGAAGGAGTTAGTCGAGAAATTTACTCCGCGCGGGAGGATGGTATCGCTCGAAAAGGAGAGGTGTGGTCCTGGCAGGAACTACTTCGTGTTAGATCCAATCGACGGGACGAAGGCGTTTGCGGCGAAACCGACGATACGATCGAGAGCGTACGCGTTTACGGAGCAGTATTGCATTGGTTTGTCTTATCACGATGGGGAAACTGGAGAGGTTTTGGCTGCGTGCGTGGCGGCGCCGAGATGGGAAAGAGGTAGTGGTGTGCTGCTTTGTGCCGTGAAGGGGAAAGGGTGCTTCTCGAAGGAGCTGTTCACCCCGGCGTCGAGATGGAAGCGATGTTGTTTGATGTCCCATTTGTGTACGATTCGTGTCGCGGTGTCGGAATCGGACGTCGGAAAAGCGACGACACTGAACTCCGGTTGGAAAGTACCGAAGTCGAATTTAGATGAAATTCCGTATGGGAGCGGTTCGTTGATTAAATACGTCGCGATAGCAGTAAACGCGTGCGATGCATTCGTGCACTACAAACCGTGGACTTTTTCGATGAACGTTTGGGACCACGCGGCTGGTGTTTTGTGCTGCGAAGAGGCTGGGGCGATTGTTTCAGATGGGTTTGGTAATAGACTCTCGTTGAAAAGGAAACCAAGAAAGGCAGAAGGAGATTTCGAAGAGAGAGATGACGTTGATCCAAGGCGCGTGTTTTCGCCCCAAGGAAAAGCCGTCGTCGTCGCGAACGAGGAGAGTTTACACAAAGAGATATTGAGAGCGCACAATTCAGGCGTCAAACAAATTAACGAATTTTAGGCAAGCGTGGGTATAGCAGTAGCAGTAGTAGGTACCAGAGAGAGACAAAGGCGGTAATGTATCATTGGGAATAATAAGCAGATTAACGCGGCGCGAAAACGCATGACATTTTCTCCTTTTTTTTACGCCTTAAACTTTGCTTTCTGCTTGTCAATGGCATCGTGGACGTAGGAGGCGGCAAACGATATTTGGTGTCGAGATTCTAACAGATGCTGCGCGCGATTGATAGCGCGGCGCAACTTTTCATCTTCATCGTCGTCGCTTCGTGTTTCATCGTCTTCATCATCATCTTCTTCTTCCTCCTCTTGCTCCCATGCGTGTCGAAGTAAACGAGACAGTCGCTCTCTTTCGCTTTCGACTTCTCGCAACTTATCCGAAGCAGACTGCTCGTTTGTTAACGACTGGTTATCGTATTCCGATATGCGATAACGATTATTCTCTAAATACTTCTCGCTTTCATCCTCATCGTTGTCTTCCACTACCTCGTAGCGAATTTTATCCGCCGCTGCCTCCAACATTTTTCTCGCGCGTTGACTTCTCGCCGTATCAATCACGTGCGCTTCCGCTCTTCTCTGCGCAGCACCAGTTTCAATCTTCAATCTTTGCGTTTCGTGCATCGCCATCTTCGCACTGGCTCTCGCCGCGTCGCACGATGCTTTCAACTCTTTCGCTTTGCGCTCGAGCAACTCGGCGTTTTCGTTCGAAACGGCGGCTGTTTTTAAAGCCTCTCGGATTTCACGTTGCGCGATTTTCTCTTGCTTTCGCCGCCTGTTCGCATGTATGTCTTCGTTACGCTTGCGCTTAATTTCGTAGGCGACGTCGTCGTCGTTCGGATCTTCGTAGAGAACTTTGTCCTCAAAATCTACGCTGTTGATGATGGCGTATGACTCGTCCGCGTATCTTCGATTTGACTTGTTCTTTCTTGCAGCCTTGATGTCGTTGTCCGTCTCTCCGTCATCGTTGCTTTGAAGTGTATCGCGCGCCGCGTTATCAACCACAAACACGAGGTCGTTCGCCGAACTCGCTAAAATCTCACGTTTCTTAAGCCTCGTCTCCAGATTTGCTGCCATCGTCTCTTTCGATCGCTTTGCTTTATCCAACTGTTTTTCTAAGGCGTGCACTTCCTCTTGCGCTCGTAGTAACTCGACGTTACCGACGTTCGGGTCGAGTTTGTTTTGCGTTTCAATCTCCATCTTGCGCTCGCGGTTCCATTTCGATACTTCCTCGCGAAGCGCATCGATTCTCGCTTTTTCTTTCTCTACGTCGCGCTCTTCGCACGCTAAGTTGTTCTCCGCCGATTTCAGTTCTCTTTTGGCATCATCGAGCGTCGTTTGAAGCGTTTGTTTCAGGACTTTGAACTCTTCCGGTGCAGACGCCAATATTTGTTCCGAAAGTGAAACTTCTTCGTTCAACATCGAAAGCTGCCTCCGTAATCGATCGATTTCTCTATTTATAGCTAGCGCGTCTCGCTCGTATACTTTCGCATCTCGCTCGTGTCTGTTCTTTTTACCCTCGTAGAGACGTTCGTCGGAGAGCAACTCTTGTAACAACGACGCGGATTTTTTTTGGCCTTCCGCGAGCGTCAAGAGTTCGTTTTGCGCGTTTAACCAGTTTTGACGCGACTGGTTGCTTTTATTCCGCGTCGCGGCGAGCTCCTTCTTCAAGCTCGCCAGCGTGGCGTTCAATGGTCCTCCAGTCGATTCATTCGTGCTGTTATTAGACGATGCCTTCACACGTTCTGCGGCTAATATGCGATCGTTAATGCGTTCCGCGCGTTTGTCCAAAGCGTCCCTTTCCATCGCTAACTTTTCCAACTCTCTTCGTCCGTTCTTTATTTTAGCCTCTTTCGCTTCCGTCTCCAAAGCCATATTTTGAATCTCAATCTCAATTTCCTCAATTTCGCGATCCGTGTCCAACATTTCTGATTCGAAGTCGAGCTTATCCACGTCTGCCATCGCCTTCAAGTTTTCGTAACGAACAGTCGCGGATTCGATGTCTCTCGTTTGCTTCTTTAAACGCTCGATACTTTTTGAGTCAAATTTTGCGCGCTCGGTTTTCGCCGCGATCTCGTTGGAGAGTTTGGACACTATTTCATCTTCCAAAGCGTGTTGTTTTTCTCGAAGCTTTTCTCGTTCTTCGTTGACTCGATCAATTTCACGCGATACCTCCGGTGCGCGCAAACGAAGCGTCGCCGCCGTCGCGACTAATCCGTCCGTCTCTTTTCTATCCTCGTCGGTATCTTTCGCGTGTTGCTCCGAGGTTATGCTACACGCCGAAATCAAGTCTTCGTTTTTCTTAATATCGAGTAAGAGCTTCTCTTTCTCACTGTCGAATGCCTTGATGTCCTTTTTCGCCAACGCGATTTCCTTAAATTCTGCGCCAATCTCCAATCTCACCTTCGCTTCTTCGCGTTTAACCGCCGACGTTTCCTCGAACAACCGTCTCGCCTCTTCGTCCGTTTTCTCGCACGTCTTCACCGTTAGCGCCCACCTCTCCCGTAACTTTGCATTTTCTTTCCTTTGCTTTTCAATCTCCATCGCTCGCACTTCGTTCTCCTCTTTCATCACCTCCGTGTCTTTTCTCGCCTGCGCCGTCCTCTTCTCCAGCGTCTCCGTCTTCTCTCTCAACTTTCTTTCCGTCTCCATCATGTTCTCGACCCGCTCTTCTCTCTCAAAAATGACTCTTTCATTCATCGACACCACTCTTTCGCCTTGCGCGGTCTCTCTCATCGTCCGTTCGTACCTCGCCTCCGCTTTCACAACCTCCGCTTCTCGTTCGCGTCTCGCCCTCGCCGTCTCGTCCAACTCCCGCTGTAATCTCTCGCTCTTCCCCATCTCCTCTCGTTCCATCGCGCGTACTTTTTCCAACCGCTCGGTTTCCTTCTCCATCGTCTCTTCTTCCTTCTCTCTTTTCTCGGTGAGTAAATGCACGTCGCGTTCCATTGCCACTGCGCGTTCGTTCGCGCGTTTGATTTTTTTTTGGTCTTCGTGTAAAATCACCGCGACTTGTTCTCTCGCTTTTCGTTGCTTCTCCGCTTTACTTTGCGCGTTTTGCAATCTCGCTCTCAACAGGTTTAAGCGATCGCGCTGTTGTTGTTCGATTGTTTTTTGCGCGGAAGAGAGTATTAAGGACGACGATTCGGACGAAAAGTCGTCGACATCGTCAGCTTCTTCTTCTTCTTCATCCGACGACGACGGTGCAAAAAATACGCGTCGTTTCTCCTCTTTGAACATCGGGGAAAGCGTTGGAGGAGGTGCCAACGGGGTAGGTGTTCTGCCTCTTCGTGCGGCGGATTTTTTGAAGTTGAACAGCGCGGAGGACGGCGTTTGCGGCTCGTCGTCGTTTGCGTCGTCGTCGCGATCCATCGTCGCGTTCGACGTTTTCTTCTCTTTTCCTTCCGTCCGCGCGTTTCGCGCGGAAGTTTTTATGATGTCTCTTTCTTTTTTCGTCGGTCAACGCATGTGAAATGTCTTCGCATGTAGAGATCACACGTTAAAAAAAAATATACGCTTGCCCACGACGACGACAAAGACAAGAAGAAGAACACGAAGAGCGAGCGAAAGTTAGACATATAGAGAGAGAATGAGCGAGAGAGAGGAAGGATCGAACGAGGAGGAGACGACGGAGGAAAAGACGGAGGAAACTGAAATCGAAGGAAAACCATCACCACGGGAAGAGTTTAGCGAAACGAGCACCCCTAAAGAGGAAGAAGAAGAAGAAGAAGAAGAAGAAGAAGAGCGAGAGATCCAGACGCCACCATTACCATCACCACCTTTACCGCCGACGACGAAAGAACAAAAACAGTCTCGAACGAACGAGCTCGGCTTACACGAGCAATGGCGGTCGATACAGCGCTGCGAGCGACGCAAAACGAGAGAGGAAAGGAAAGACAGAAGGGAAATTGCCAAGGAGAGACTCGTTGACCGGTTGGACGAGAAGACGGAGAAGTTGGATCGAGAGTTGGATGTGGCAGAGAAACAGACGCGGGCGATGGCAAAAGCACACTTAGAAACGGCGGAGAGGATTTACGACGCCGCGTTGAAGTGTAAGAAACAAATGCGGATGGATTTGGAGGAGAGCATGCGCAAGGCGTTCGCGGCGTTTGCGAAAGAAGCGGAGGAGGTCAGAAAGACGCACGAAGAGCGCGTGGCTGTAGCCGAGCGGGCGATGAAGGAAATGACCACGCGATTTGAAAACCAGGAGTTGAACTCGAACTTTCCGAGACACGCGAGTACGATGGCGGAGATTAAAAACCAAGCGGAGGAAGAGCGAGCGAATTTACGGTCTACGCTCGGCGCCAGATTGGAAAGGGCGAGGAGAGACGTGTATCGAGCGAGTGGATGTGAAAGGGAGAGAGCGGCACCACGCGACGACGGAGGCATGCGTGTTACTAAAAACGACGACGAAGAAAGGAAGGATGATAACGACGACGACAGTAATACCGATCTCGACGAAAACGAAGGAGACGAATTGATGACGCTCTTGAATACCACCGCGACCAACTCCGCCTACGACGCGTATCACCCGAAACTCCTCCACCACCGCTTCCGCCGCATAAACCGTCTGAAAGACGCCAAACTCCAGCGCATGGAAGTAACCCTCTCCAAACTCACTCGCGAGCGTGAAAAGTGGCAACGAAAAACCGCCTCGCTCGAACAGGAGCACTCCGAAGACGCCCGTAAAATCGAAACGCAAACGAGAGCCGCGTTGCGACAGGCGCGAGACGCGCGACGACTTCGAGCGAAAAAAAGTAAAGAACACTGCGAGCAGTTAAAGCAGAAATTGGCGAGAGAGTATTATTACAGTCGTCCTGACATCGCAAGTCCCAACTTCTCTGCGAAAAGCGACGACTTTAGACGCTTTAAGGAACTCTTCAAATTTGCCTCATAATACGTCAAAAGTCACATTCGCACAAAAAGTCTGCATTATATTTACACACATAACACTCCGGTAAAAAGACATTCGAACACCATTTACTACCGAACAATCCGAAAACCAATACTCAGCAGTCGTTTGAATCCTTCTTCGTTTTCACACTCATCGCGTTGTTGTTGTTGTTCTTCTTCCTGCGAGGAGAGTGAAACATCACGTCCGGGAAAAACACGAACGAAAAGAGCGGCAAGATGAGAAAAAATCCATCCTCTTCTTTCGACCCTTCGAAAGCGATAAACCGCGCGGATGTGATATCCGACCCTCGATTCCAACGGATGCAAAGCGACCCTCGATTTATGACCATGCGTAACCAGTCGAGAAAAGTGAAAATCGATTCCAGGTTTAAGAAGATGTTCGAGGATGAAAATTTTCGCGTCGGCAACCAACGTGGCGGCGGATTCGAATCCCAAGGGAGAAAAGTGGACAAATTCGGGAGGAAAACGAACGGGAGCGGGAAATCGAGGAAAGAGATTACGAGGGAAGGGTTAGAATCGTATTACGATTTAGATGAAGACGAGAAAGAAAAAGAGGATACCGAGGAAGAGGATGAAGGGAAACGTGGGAGGAAGAAACCATCGGGAGTTGATCGTCGGGATTTGCCGGAGATGGACGCCGCGATGCAGGCGAAACTGGACGCGTCGAGAGATCGGATGCGAGGCGTTGGTCTCGAGGATTCTTCTTCTTCTTCCTCTGACGACGAGGAAGATAGTAGCGAGAGCGAAACGAGCGACGACGAGGACGACGCGTTGAAAGAATTCTCGGACGGTGAAGAGCTGTCCGACGAAGGCGTGTTAGCGAGCTACGCGGAAAGAAGGGAAACGGGGCACGAAAGCTCCGTTCCGGAACAAGACGCGACGAAGCGGTTGGCGTTGGTCAATTGCGAGTGGCAGCAAATACGAGCGGTTGATATTTTAACCATTTTGCGCTCCTTTTGTCCGTCGAGTGGAGAAGTGAACAGAGTGACCGTGTACCCGTCCGATTTTGGTCTCGAGCGAATGAAAGAGGAAAACGTCATCGGGCCGATGGGCGCGGTGGCGAAAATTAAAAAGAGCAAGTACGGAGGCAGCGAATTATCCCAGAAACGTAAGAACAAGAAAAGTCTCTCCGAATTTGAATTCGGTAAAGAAGGGAAAGAAATCGACAACGAACAGTTGAGGCAATACGAACGCGATCGATTGAAATACTATTACGCGATAATCGAGTGCGACTCTGTTAAAACCGCAAAGTCGGTGTACGAGCAGTGCGACGGATTAGAGTTTGAACGGTCGTCGGCGCTTTTGGATTTGCGTTACGTCCCGAACGACCAAGACTTTTCGAAACGCGAAGTGCGCGATGTTGCAACGGACACGCCGGAAGATTACGAGCCTCCTGAATTTGAAGTGAAAGCCTTACGAAACGCCACCGTGAAATTGTCCTGGGACGACGCCGATCCCGCGAGGAAGAAAACATTCGGTCGGAAAATTACCGAAGATAAGTTGAAAGACGACGATTTTAACGCCTATTTAGCGTCTGATTCAGAAGAAGACTCCAGCGATGACGAAGAAGAAGAGAAGGAGAAGAAGAAGAAAAGTAAGCGCGAAGGGAAGGAAGAGAAGAAGAAATATTTAGCCGCGTTGCTCGGGAAAGATTACAAGAGTAAGACGAGTCGCACAGGCGTCAAGTTGGACGATATCGATAAAGACGACATGAGTAAAGACCCGAATGACAACGACGACGATGATTTCTTCCTCAACGAGGACGACGACACCTCTGACTCTGAGTCCTCGTCATCGGAAGAGATTGAAGACACCGCGTTGGCGTCGACGAAATACGCCATGCAAAAGAAGTTCTCAAATAGATATGGGAACAAGTCCGGCAAGAACGGTAATTCAGGCGACATGGAAGTCACGTTTCACGCTGGACTAGAAGATTTCGGTACTAAAATGAAAAAGAAGAAGAAAGAAGGGACGCTTGGGCAAAAAGAAACCGCCGAGGAGCGACGCGAACGGGAACGCCGAGAGAAGAAGTTGACCGCAAAGAAGAAGAAAGAGAAGGAAAAGAACGGCGAAGAAGAAGAAGAAGGAGAAGAGGAGGAATTCGCAGCGGGTACGGACGAGGGAGCAAACGGATTCGACGATCCATTCTTTGCGCAAGAGCCAGATGCAAACTTTGACTTCGATAGCGTTCGAGATGACGACGATACCGTTGACGAAGACAAAAAGAAATCGAAAAAGAAGAAACGAGGTTCATTGGACGACGGAGAAGACGGAAAAGCGAAAGCAGAACTCGAGTTGCTCATGATGGACGAAAATGTCATCTTAGGAAGAGGGGACGCGCAAAGCTTGAAAAAGAACAAGTCTCTCGCGAGGAAAACCAACGAAGGCGAAGAGAAAGTCACGCGTAAAACGAAGAAAGCGAGATTGGCCGAGAAGCGAAAACTTCGAGGTAAAGCCGCGCGAAGAGCCGAGTCCGACGACGAAATGGACGACGACATGGATGACGAAGGCAAAGCTAAGAAAAGTATCAACGTTCAAGATGAACGATTTGGTGCGCTCTTTGAAAACCACGAATTTGCACTCGATCCGACCGATCCTCGGTACAAAGACGTCGAATCGAAAGCGCTCATCGCGAGCGAACGCGAGAAACGTCGCGCGAAGAAATTAGCAAAACTCGAGAAGATGCGCAAAGAGATGCTCAAAAATGGTGAAAACGTTACCGTGGACGAAGACGACGATTTTCCTGGGAGTGCTGGTAAGAAGAAAGCATCATCTTCTGGAGGCATCGGAAAGAACGAGTTGGATTCGATGATCCAAAGCCTGAAAAGGAAACAAGCTTTGGCGATGCAAAAGAAAAAGTAGTTGTAAAATCACAATACTCGCGCGTATATATAGTAGCAGTCCAATGCCTTTCAAAAAGTTTCAAAATTTATTATCCATTCGCGTCTGCGCATCCAGTGCCAATTGTAGATTGACTTTTCCGCTATCCGTCACCATCATCGAAATCGGCATGTCAAGATCTCCGCTGGTAAAAATACCATCGTTTTTCGGCGGCGACGGCTGCGGTACATTCGAAGGTACATTTTGCGAAGGTGGATCTGGCGCCTGGGTTGTCGATGTTGGTACTGTTGTAGGTGTCGTCGCAAGTGGAGCTGTTTCTGGAGCAGGTGCCGCTGGATTCCCTGCTTGTGGTGCTTGTTCTAGCTGCCCATCAGTCGTTCGGGGTGCGACTGGCGTCGTCGTCGTCGTCATCGTCAATGGATCCCGATCGACTTGCATTGGCGTCGCCACCGTAGTTTGCTCTTGTGGAAAAACCGGTTTGTGAAGAAACGCCGCCGTTGCCATCGGCGCCATCGGCACCCCGTTCGTGGTCATTGTGACGAAACCCTCTGCATTCGCCGCCGTCTTCGTCGCTGAACCCGGTTTTCTTCCTTTCTTTTTCGGTCCTTCCATATCCCGTAAGACACAATCTTGGTGCCTTTCACAATATCTCGTCGCGCCAAATCGGAATTTCGGGCAGTGCCATTGCGAGCTCTTTTTGCAACATCTTTGTTCGTCCGGCGCCGGTGGAGCCGACACTTTCGATGATGGTTTGCGTGGTTTCCTAATTGCTACTAAATTAGGTTCCTCCAAACTACCGACTGGAATTTCGAGCGTGAGATCGCCGACGGGTTCCGGCGCCTTCTTACGCGCTTCTTCGGCGGCATTATCCGGATGCGGCCGTTTCTTATCGTTCAAGGCCGTGAGGTTTCCTAATATGCCGTGGAGTAAATTTCTATCTACTATCGGCTGGGCCGGCTGCTGAGCCGGTTTGCTGGGCCTGTTTGCTTCTATCGGTTTGCTCACTTTACTCACGTGCGAAATCTTCAACAAACCACGCGCGCCACACACTTTCAAATGCGCGGCGTGTAACGCGGATTTCAAATCTCTCGCCAGTCTGTGACCAGGTTCTAACCCGCAGCTTAAACGTAAGAGCCCCGCTGGACATTGACTCCAAGGATACGATCCGCCTTCCACGGACGCCCGATGTTCGATAAGCGACTCTGGACCGCCTAAAGAAGTGGCCGGTCGCCAAATTTTGGTCAACGTTGCCGTCGTTTTTGCCATTTCAAACGCGATTTCGTGCATCTTAATTGCGTATTGCTCCGTCGTTGACGGTAAATTGGCTCCTCCTTCTGTTGTCGTCGTCGTTGTTGTTTTCACGTCTTCTTGATTTCCCGTTCCTCTTGTTGATGCTGGTTGTTCGTTGTTGTTCAAAGCAGCCTTCTCTGGCTCCGTCGTCGCCTTCGGATCCGGTAAAATCGGGGTAATCACCACCGACAACATTCCGCCAAACATTTTTTTATTCTTCCCGGCTTGTTGTTGCTTTGAAATAGCGTGGTTTTCGTGTCCAGGCAAACCTGGATACAACACCACCAACTCGAACCACGGTGATATCGGAAAACTCGTCGTCGTCGTCGGTGTAACCGCGGCGTTTGTTGCGTTTTGTTCGCCGACACTCGGCGCCACCTTTTCGCCCTTCTCTCCTTTGAACTTAAATTGCACCATCGACATTGCCACGTGCATCCCATTTTCCGACGCTTTCGGTACTCGCAAATGCAACGTCCTCATCCCTCTCAACAGCAAGAAGCAATCAAAAGCGGACAACACCGCCCCTCCGGTAACTCTCGCTTCTTTAATCCTCTTCCAATTTTTCGACTTTCGATCTTTGCAACTCACCGCGCCCGCTAACACGTCCGAATGCCCGTTCAAATACTTCGAACACGAATGTATGACAAAATCCGCGCCTAATTTCAACGGCTGGCACAACAACGGCGTCAACACCGTCGCGTCCACGAAACTCGTCACCCCGTTCTTGCGACACCACCCCGTCACCGTCTCGATGTCCAACACTTCCCACGAACTGTTCGCCGGCGTCTCGATCCACATAAACTTCTCGTGTTCTTTCTCCTCTTCGCACGACACCATCTCTATGGCTAATTTCAAATACTCCAGCGAACTTTCATCCGTGTCGTACTGCACGATTCGAACGCGCATCCGAGTGCACCACTCGCGGAAGTGTTTCCGGTTGATAAAATACGATCTTCGTGGGAAAAACACCACGCAATCCGGAACGAAACACGCGTTCATTATCGCGCTCACCGCGGCCATGCCCGAGGAGAAAACGCAGCTTTCCTCGGCGTCGTCCAGTTTTGATAAAACGTGTTCGACGTGCGAGGCGGTTGGATTGTCCGCTCGAGAGTAGATTAAGGGGTGTTCGCCATTATTCAGTGTACGCGCGTTGTAGGAACCGTCCCGGGAAAACGTCGTCGAGGGATGAATCGAAGGGACGATGGCGCCGGTTTGTGAGGACGAGTAATTCGCCGCCGACGAGCACACGAGCGCGGCAACTTCCAAGTCCATTTTGTTCTTTCTCTTTTCGTGCTTTTCCGGTTGGTTGATTCACCGGAGAAGCGGAATAAAGAAGTGAAGTGTGCGTGTGTGTTTGTGAGGATTTTGAAATCGAATTCGAGTCAGGAGTCCTGATTGCGCGTCAATTAAATTTACGCACGCGTTCTTCTTTTCAACGCGCAAAAACAGCTAAACTACTACTACTTTACGCACGAACGACAGTCAGCGCAGATTCTAGGTATAAGTTTTCTATGGCTACTGATTCGAGTTTCGTTCTGTAGACTTCGTACTCCTTCGGTTCCCTCTTGCAAGCGGCGCTAAACTCGATATCGGTCTCGCCAGAATCCGTGAAAGTTTTGAAGAGGAGGAGGTTGAGTTTCTCGACGTGTTGTATTTTCAAAATTGAGCAAGCGTCTTCTTTTTTCATTTTCATGCGGTTGTGGCTGACGTTTGAGCGCGAGATGTATCGAGCGCGGAGCGGGTCGAGACACGCGTATACACAGCAGAATTCGAGAAACGTGAAGGATTCGGAATCGATCGTTTTGAAGAAGGAGACGTATTTGCCCGCATCTACGCAGACGGAGAGGTACATGGCTCTCGAAACGATCGGAGAATTCAAAACGCCGAGTTCAGCCGCGCGAAAATCGATGTTGTCGAGTTTAGAAGAGGACGAGGAAGAAGAGGAACGGTTCCCTTCCATTTCTTTTTCTTTTTCCTCCTCTTCTTCTTCAACCTTTGCCGAAAGTCTGAGTAACAACCGATAGGACAAAATCTCAGCTTTATCCTCCGGTGAGACGAACTCAGCCCGCTCCGTGCACATGATCGAGTACGTAGCCAACGACTTCCCCAATTGTTCACGAAACTGTAGCGCCATGGAATGATCCCGGTGTATCATTCTTCTCGCGTCCGGATCCGAATAATTGAATTTCACCCATTGCGCGATGTATGTGTACGCTCTCAGTCTTTGTCGTTTTCTGATCTCGTAATCGAATCGAATCATCATGTGCACAAGACGTCGCATAATTCGCCTGCTTTTTGGTCCACTCGCCGATTGCGCAGTCAAGTCTCCTCGAATCGCTCGAGAACGATCCCGAACAAAATCCGCGAGTTCAGAAAACGTCTTCAACGCTTCGAAATCCAAACTGTTCTCATCGCGCTTCAAACAATCGCAAACACCACCAATCGTCTCTTCAATCACCGTCGCTACTCGTTCCAAACTCTTCTCTATCGCATCTAAACTCCTCACTTCCTCCGGATTCCCGTTAAACGTTCGCGAAAATCGTTTCATGAGCAATTCGCCTTTTGCACCTTCGAACCTTGGGTCGAAATCGGACCGAGCCAGTCGCATCGTTCTTTCTTCTTCCGGGCACAAATCGTCGCATTTTGCGACTAAACGCGCGTCCTCGTTTCCCTCCTCGGTTTCCAGAAACTCGCGCTCAACTTCTTCATCTTCTTTGTCTTCTTCTTCTTCTTCTTGATATTCCTTTTCGTCTTCTTGTACATTTTCAAATTCATTTCCAACTGTCGATGATGTCGACGCTCCGGTCGCTCTTCTCTCCTCCGAATCATCATCATCATCATCGTCGTCCTGTTGTATATCTTCACAACCACGGATACTTGCCTCCTCGTTACCATCGGCATTTTCGTCGCAATCATCGCTCGCGTCGCTGATTTCTACTCCCGCGCGTTTCGTTTGCGCTTGACCCATGTTCTACTAAAAAAGTGCAATATCTCTGAAGAAAACAAAACGAAGGAAAAGGAAAAGATGGAAGCGAGAGGAGCGAACGCACGCTGTAAGTCTCTCTCTCTCTCTCTTTCTGTTATTACAAGTATATTATATTCATGATTCGGAACTTCATTCTGATTCTGATTCGGAACTTGAGAATACTTCTGATTCTGGCACGCGTAACTCTCCGTGCTCGTATCGCCAACCATATGGTAAAGGGCCGTAGTTGTCGAGGAGGTATCGTAAACATTCGGTTTGGTTTTTCTTATGCGCTTCTCGCACGGCCAAATAGTCCAAAGGCGCTCTGGCGGTTTTGTGTAAGTACTTCAAACAGTCTAAGTGGCCGAACTTAGCCGCATACTGACACGCAGTTTCGACATATTTATTATACTTACGCTCAACAAGGTATTCAAGTATATGAAGATGACCACATAAAGCCGCCCCATTGGCAGTATACGAATTCCAAGGCGCTTTGACGGTTTCGTGTAAGTACTTCAAACAGTCTAAGTTGCCGTTCTTGGCCGCGTACTCACACGCATATTCGTTATATTTATTATACTTACGCTCCACAAGATATTCGAGTATATGAAGATGACCATTAAAAGCCGCCCCCGAGGCAGTACCCGAATCCCAAGGCGCTTTGGCGGTTTCGTGTAGGTACTTCAAACAGTCTAAGTGGCCGAATTCGGCTGCATTCGCACACGCACCTTCGTCATATTCATCATATTCACGCTCGACAAGATATTCGAGTATATGAAGATGACCATTTTGAGCCGCCAAAGCTGCAGTACCCGAATCCCAAGGCGCTTTGGCGGTTTCGTGTAAGTACTTCAAACAGTCTAAGTGGCCGAACTTGGCAGCACTTGCACACGCAAATTCGTAATATTGATCATACTTACGCTCAACAAGATATTCGAGTATGTGAAGATGACCATTTTCAGCCGCCAAATCTGCAGTACCCGAACCCCAAGGCGCTTTCGCTTCTTCGTGTAAGTATTTGAGGCACTCGAGATGACCTTCTGAGGCAGCACATACACACGCCAACTCATTAATATGGCACTCATTTGCAACGCAATACTTTACCATTTCCAGATTACCTTTTTGTGCGGCCACATTAATCGGCACATAATCCCACTCACACTGTTTCTCCTCTCGTATCCACTTGAGCAACTCGAGTTTATTCGTTTCAGCAACTTTACGGCAGAAAATTCTTTCGTCCCAGTAACTCGGCCACAACTATCGATTCTCCCACGCTACTTCCAAAGTCGATATCGACGACATCTCGCTCACTTTAAACGCATTTTTCACATCATCCGCGCGAGGCGATCTTTTAATCAAAGCTCTCGTCTCTTTATTCACTCCGTACAAGAATTTAAGATCCGTTCCATTCAATCTCGGAAGAATGTGCGTGAAACACACATCGTCGCACTTCACGATCACGTCCCACAAAGAATCTCTCTGACCAATCATCATCCGCCCGATTTCCTCCTCGCCAGACATCGTGGGCTCGTTTTCTGCGCGCGTCTTTCTTCTCTCTTTTTAGGGGAAAATTGTGCAGTCTTTTCGCTCTTGGGAAATATTCTTCATTGAAAATAAAGAACGCACAGATATTATATACGCACACATTCACCATTCCTCCCTCGACGAAGAGATAAATTGCGACGAGAGAAGTCATCAACGGAGAGAAGTGTTATCGTCAGAAGAGCAATTTTTGAATGGATTACGCCGAGAACTGCTCCGACGACGATGCTTTCTCATCTCGCCTTGGTGATGTGATGATGAAAAACCGTTACTTAGGGGATGTCGCGCCAGCGGATGAGGTAGACGGAAGGACGACGAATACTTTTCTTCGGCAAAACGGAGAGAAAGAGCTGCGCAAACTCGCGTGCCTGACGGGCGTGCCAGATGCGAGGAGACGCGCGATTTGGATGAAACTTCTCGGCATCGAGTTTGGATTGATTTCGCAAGTGCAATTTGCCACCAACGAACGAGAGTGCGATGAAACGCTCTCGAGAACGATATCGGCGGATTGCGAACGGTCGTATTTTAACTTGGAAAACGAGAAAGAGTTGCAAAAAGAGAAGAGGAAGGAATTAGAGCGACTGTTGCGATCGGTGTTTGGGGGGAAGAATAGGAGTGGTGATGGGTTGAGGTATTATCAAGGGGTTCACGCCGTCGCGCAAGTAGTCTTGTCGATTGCAGAGACGGAAGAGGAAGAAGAGGACGCGAACGCGAAATATAAAATCTCGTGCGCGATGCTCGACCGGTTGGCGTCGTTTAGTTTGAGAGATAACACGAGAGAAACGATGTATCCGGTTTTGTTGTCGTTACGAATAGTATTAGCACGATTGATAGAAGAGGCTTTAGGTGAGGACGAAGTGCTGAAGGAAGCGATCGCATTTGGCGCGCGGAAACACGAGTATCAATTCGCGTTGCAGAAAGTGTTGACGTGGCATTCGATGTCCGCAGATAGCAGTAAGAGAAGCGTAGAAAATTCTAGCGAAAAAGAGGAAGAAGAGAGCAGAAATGAGTGCGTGAAACGCGTCTTTGATTTATTTTTGGCATCGCATCCGCTCATGCCGGTCTATTTGACCGTGGCAGTTTTGTTGCGAGAGCGAGAGAGTATCATCAAAGCGAGGAACGAATTGGACGACGACGACGACGACGTGATGTTTTCGTACTTGAGCCGTTTGGAGACTTTTCCAGATTTGACGAGTTACGTTGAAAACGACGACGAAAATTCGGGAACAATTCGTAGAAATGGAATATCCGAAGAAGACATCGACGAAGCGAAAAATGGCTCGGAGCACGAGAAGAAGAAAAAGATGAAGCAAATGATGCAAAAAGTTCGAAGTGTTTCGTTCGGTTCGTCCTCGTCTTTGGCGAACATGTCGCCGAGAAAGCGGCTGAAAAAGAAACGATTACAAAAGCGGCAACTCCAAGCCGTTGACGCGTTGTGTCACTCCGCGTTGAAACTATTCAACGAGTTTCCGCCAACCCAAATCTTGCGCGCGAACGAAATGAAGACGACATTCAATGGTTCCAGTTTCGATCCCAAGCGGTATCCACCGCGTTTTGCGTTTTCTAAACTCGCATCCCCGACGCCGCCGCACAACGAGGACAACAACACCACCGACGAACGAGACATCCACGTCGGCGAACAGATCGAAATCAAAAAAGCCGCTCGATTGAAGCGCCTCCGCCTCGCCCAACGCAAACTTTTCGCTTGCCGCCGTCGAGTGCACGCGTTACCGCTCGTTCTCAAAATGATCCTTTTTTTGCTCGTTTACGTGCAATACTGGGAGAATGTGAGAATCATTCACTACCAGCTCGCGTACGGACCGGACATCCGCATTAGCCTTGCTCGTCCGCGTTGGTGGTTTGGAGAGCTTTTTCGAGCTCTTTTGACGAGATTGTTTGCTTTGTAATCCGCATAAATAGAGCGCGCATAAAACGAAACAAACGTGCTTCACTCTGTCCACACTTTCTCCCGTCTATTTTCATAATCTCCGAGCGATGTTTTCTCGGCGCATTTGTTCGTTTGCACGCCTTTTAGTCTCCCTTTTCCTGTGCGTTTCATTCGCATCTTTTGCAAGTGCGGCAGAAGCGAACGAAAAGTGCAATTCCGAAAAGCAGAAAGAAACAATCGACAGAGCGATACGATCGCACGGTTACGTCAACACCAACGAAGACGAATACGCGAGAGTGATTTCGTTGGCGAGGAAAGAGCAACACTCGATGTATGCATTTGAATCGCGATGCGGGTGCGCAAGCGAGGAGGATATTAGGAAAGATTTAGGCATGAACGAGACGGGAAGAGGAGCGTTGGACGAGGAGGAAACGGAGTCATCGGATAAAGAGCGACATTTCGCGTGTCACGAATTTCTGGGAAAATACGGCAACTACGTCGCGTGGAGGAACCGCGTGCTGTCGAACGACGCAAAGTACGAGCAGGAGCGCAAAGAGGCGAAGTATTTGGTCGTCAAAACGGCGTGGTTTGGACTCGGCTTAGGCCACATGGGGAGTACCGTCGCCGAGTGGTTGGCGTTTGCGATGCAAGTGAAACGAGTTTTGTTCATCGAGGAGTTGGCGGATTGGAACGTTCTGGAGTACTTCGAGGGACATTTAGGAATGGATTTGAGATACAGAGATGCGGAGGAAAAGATGATGAGAGAACGCGTGGGTGGTAAAGAGAAGGAGGCGATTTTGGCGTTGGGCGCGCTCGGCGCTGACGAGAGTACGTGTAGGAAAGGGCACTGTCGAGCGCGGTCGTTTGCGGAAGCGAAGACGTGCAGAGAATATAAAGAAGGGGATGGTGCGAAACCAGAGTATTGCGACGGGGAAAAAATAGCATGCGAATCCGCAGATGTCTCCGGTTGGCAGTGTGAACCGTGCTTGCAATGCGCGTCGGATTTGTTGCAAAACGCAAAGTGGGTGACGATTCGCTCGGACGCTGGTATTAAACCACCGAGTTTGATTAGCGATCCAGATTTGAAGAACGAAGTGTTGAGACAATTTATATGGCAGAGTGGGAATTCAAATAAGCGCGACGAAGATTGGGACGTTTTTAAAGCGCTGACGAAAACGGTCGATAAAAGTCGTTCTCAAGATAACGACGCGTATTTTCCAGCCACGGTCGCTCAACATCCATGTTTACGATGCGCGTTTTTCGCATTGATGCGTCCGAGAGCAGAACTAGCAGAGGCGTGGGGTGCCGTGTTAGGCTCTAAAGCGGCAGATTCGAATCGGTTACAGTGTTTAAAAGTCCGCACGGGTTACCCAGAAAGTTCCACGTGCTTCCCAGACGACACGCCGAAATCGGACGTATGCGTGGAACAAATTTTCTCGCACCCGACATGTTCGGTTTCCTACCAGTTCCACACGGCGGTTCGTTTAGTGTCGCGGACTGATCGAGAGCGACACGTGACCATTAAGGAAGCGCTGAATTGCTTGGCATCTCAAAAAGACGCCTTCATTCATGTTGCCACGGACGCCCCGGTTGTCGCCGACTACGTCTCTCTTTTCTCCCCTCGAAACCACGCGAACGTGTTCATCTTGCCAGGTAGAGGTGTCGACTTGAATAACGGCTATCGCGATACCCAAGAAAACTCTTTTCAAAATAAAATGAAAGTGGCGTTGGATTTTTACGTTCAAGGTTGGTGCGATGATACTTTGATGTTATCTCCGAGCGAGTATTACGTCTCCGCGGGGATGCGTACGATGGTGCCGAACAAGTTCACCAACGACGACCACCATCCGTCGTTGTGCGAGGAAGTTTTTGGATTCAATACGACGTATAACACTAAAGAAGCCAACTCGTGGTCGCACGCGCCTACTTGGCAAGAGAAAGGATTAGAGGCGAGGTCGAAAGCGAAAAATCTAGAATGTTATTCGGGCACGACGGAGGAACCGAATCCGGAAGTTAAAAACATCGGGAAGATTTCCGTTGGAGCGAAATCCGACGACGAGCTAAAAAAAAGTGTGGAGGAGGTTTCAGTCGCGAAACAAATGAAAACAGGGGAGGTTGACGGAAAGGCTTCTAGAAATGAAGGTGAATCATCGAAGATTGTGGAAATTGACGCCTCGACTGGCGAGGAAATTCTTTCCAGAGGGGCGAAAATGGAAGACATCGACCCAGATTCCACGCTCAAAAATAACGAAATGTTGAAACCACCTGAGGACGCCGAGCAACGAGAGCAACACCAAACGCTAACTGAGGAGGAAATCGCGGAAACGAAATGGCACAAAGACGCGCACGACGCGGTCATGGCGACCATCAATACCCACGCGCAAAAGAGCAAAGAACACCAGGAAAGAAAACAAAAAATACTCGATGAAGAATCGAAAGCGCGAGAGCGGCGCTTGGAAGAACGAGCACACAGACATGAAAGAGAGCGACAGCGCGAACGCGAACATCCTTTGAATAAGGCATACGAGATGAGGCGCTCCAACCGCGACGAGGCTAGGAAACGAATCAACGATATCGCCGCGCAATACGACCGAGTACTCGAAGTTGAAGAAAAACGCCAAGTCGCCAAAGATATGATGCTCATCCACGCCAGCGAAAAGAAAGACGGCGATGGAGGAGGAGAAGGAGAAAACGAAGAAACAGAAATCGACGGCGAGTTATCGAAAATCGAACGCAACGAAGACCGCGAAAACGAACTCGAGAAAATATCCGAACTCGAAAAGATGCCGCTCGCGTTGGAGCCGCCGAACGTCCTCGTCGACCTCCCGAGCGCGAGCAGCGCGAGACGGAGCGGCAACTTCTTCAACTTCTTCTCGTCCTCGCCGGATAAAAACGAGGACGACGGCAAAAACAACTACGCCTTCGGTACCTTCCTTTCTTTCGTGTTCGTGGTACTCGTCTTCGTCGTCTTCGCGGTCGTGAGAAGACGAAGGAGGAAGAAAATTTTACTCGCCGCCAATCGAGCGTACGCGGAAGGCAGAAGTTTCATAGTTTGATGCGTTTTAGCAGAATAGGTTATTTATCGACACAAAACGCTCGCGTTTTATTTATCTTCTCGTACTCATAAAGAACAAGTACTAAGTACACGCGTTTTACAAACGGAAAAGAGAAATGTCGTCATTATCCGCGACGGAGCAAGCGAAACGGGCGAGAGTGGCCAGTCGTCAGCTCCAATCGCTCGCGACTGCGCAACGCGATCGACTTCTCGAGAACATCGCGAATGCGTTGGAGAAGCACGAAGCGAAAATCATGCGAGCGAACGAGGAGGACATTCTTGCCGCGACGAACGCACCGGATATCGACCAGAACTTAATCGCGCGGTTGAAACTCTCCGGTCAAAAGATTAAGAATTTATCGGACGGTTTGCGAGCGTTGAGCGCTATGGAGGAACCGATCGGGAAGCTCGTCGAGCAGACGGAAATTGCGAACGGTTTAGAGTTGAGCAAAGTGACGAGTCCGTTGGGGGTTTTGTTGATTATTTTCGAGAGCAGACCGGACGCGTTGGTACAGATATGCGGTTTGTGCGTTCGAACCGGGAACGGGTTGCTCTTAAAAGGAGGGAAAGAAGCGTCGAATTCGAATAAATGTTTACACGAAATCATCGTGAAAGAATTCGACGCGTTCAACGTCGATCGGGCGTGCGTGAGTTTAATCACCGGCAGAGAGGAGATCAAAGAGTTGCTCGGGTTACACGACGTGATTGATTTGTGTATTCCGAGAGGTGGTAATGCGCTCGTGACGTATATTCAGAATAACACGAAGATTCCGGTTTTGGGACACGCGGACGGGGTGTGCCACGTGTATTGCGATAAGGATTTGGACGCGGAGAAAGCTTGCGAAATTATCGTCGATTCAAAGACGGATTATTGCGCGGCGTGTAATGCGATGGAGACGTTGTTGATTCACGAGGATTTAGTTAAAGTAAACGTGCACGAAACGTTATTGGGGGCGTTGAAAAATGCAGGGGTTGAGTTGTTCGGCGGCGATCGCGCGAGTAAAGAGTTGAGTTTGCCTTTGTGCGAAAAGAAACGGTTGGAATACGGACGGTTCGCGTGCACGGTGGAAATTGTCAAGAGCATGGACGAAGCGATCGATTACATCCACGCAAACGGGTCCTCGCACACGGATTGCATTTTAACGATTAACCCGTTGACGGCTGAGCAATTTTTACAAAGAGTCGACTCGGCGTGTGTGTTTGCAAACTGCTCGACGCGATTTAGTGACGGTTTTAGGTTTGGATACGGTGCAGAAGTTGGCGTGTCTACGTCTAGAATCCACGCTCGAGGTCCAGTCGGCGTCGACGGTTTATTAACCACTCGATGTCTCATGCGAGGACACAACCAGTCGGTGAAAAAAGACACCGGGGTGGAATACACGCACAAGAAAATTAAAACGATCGGATTAGGTAAAGGCAACGAAAAGCACGAAAAAGCGTTGCAAGGATTAAAGTTCGCCACCACTGTCATCACAAACGTTCTGATGATCTTGACTGCGATTAATAAAACCAAGAAACCAAAAGTAGACGACGAGAAAAAGAACAACAAAACCAATTCTGCCTCGGGGAGAAAGAGATGACGAGCCCGCCGCCGCGAACCATGTAGTAATAACACTTTAAAATGGAGAGAAGAAGACGAAGATCACTAAACTAAACCATCTAATATATAATACTATAATAATACATCTACTATTTTCATAACATCAACTGCGTGCCTCGATGGATGTTCATCTGAGAACGCGCCAAATACCTAAAATAGAAGCAAACACATTCTTCATTTAAAGAACGTACGAACAGCTCATAAGCGCATAAAGTGAGAACGACACACCAAAAACGACGACGGCAAGAGGAAGACAAAGAGGAGCATTAAGAGAAAATGATCCACTTCGCCCTCCTCTTCTCCAAGCAAGGCAAAATCCGCCTCTCGAAGTACTACGAGCCGTACAGCCAAACCTCTCGCTTAAAGCTCCAAAGAGACGTCATGAACCTCATCTTACCTCGACCGACGCGCTTATGCAACGTCGTCGATTACAAAACGTACAAGCTCGTCTACAAAAGATACGCGTCGTTATACTTCGTTTTCGCGGTGGACGTGGAAGATAACGCGCTGATAACGCTGGAAAAGATTCAACACTTCGTGGAAATATTGGATGCGTATTTCGGGAACGTGTGCGAGTTGGATTTGATTTATCAGTTCACGAAGGCGTATTACGTGTTGGACGAAGTGTTCGTGGCCGGAGAAATGCAAGAGAGTTCGAAACGGTTAGTGGCGAGGTTAGTCAGCGAACAAGACGCGCTCGTCGAACAGATTAAAGTTCAGGACGAATAGCAGAGAGGGGAGTTAAAGGACTGCGTTACTTCCGCCGCTCTTCGTCTCTCTCTCGAGCGAGCGAGCGCGTTGAAGAGCTTCATAGAACATAATCCCATAGAAATAGAAATAGACGTATAAAAACGAGTCGTAACAACAGTAGTAGCGGAGTGTAGTAGCACTCGTCGATTTAGGAGTGCGTTCACTCTCACTTTCACTTACTCGCTACGAACGCGCTTTTCTCCCTTTTCTGCTCCATTTTTTCCTCACAAAAGCAACGAGAGAATGCCTCCTCGGACGGCGACGACGACGACGACTCGCGGGCAGCGCGCTTTGGCGGGAACGACGACGACGAGTAACAAAAACAAAAGAAGAGCGCTTTCGGATGCCTCGAACGTGAATAGTCTCGATGCTACTGTTTCCGCGTCTCAATCGAAGAAGACGAAGAAGAAACCGAAGAAGAAAGCGAGCGGCAGCCATCTTCAACCGACACATCATCGCGACGCGTCGGAAAACGAAGAAAAAGATGACGATGCGAAAAAAAAACGCCTTCTGTTCGAAGAACTCATGCACGAATTAGACTTGGAGTGTGCGTTTTCGTCGTTTACGTCCTCGTTAGGTCGCGTTATGGTCGCGCTTTCTGCGTGCGCGCGTTGCGTTCGTTTTTAGATATCTTTTTGAAAATGTGTTCCCCCTTTTTGGGTGCAGAGTTGGAGAAAAAATGTGAACACGCGCTTATGCGAATGGCGAACGCGCATAAACACACATAAAACTGACCATTACTTTTCTTTCCTCTTTCCCTCTTTAACAACAACAACACTTAGTTCAACGCAGAATAGACGAAATACGCGCGCAAACGCTCTCGGCGGAGGAGAGCATTCAAAAGCAATTTGAAAACCACTCGAAAAAGTTGAGCAAAATATCGAGGAATAAACGCGCGAGGGATATGAAAGGGTACGAGGAGGAGGCGTTTGTCGCGGCGAGAGGAGAGACGATTGGTTTCTTACTTCGGGAGGAGGAGGTTTTGAGGGCAGCGACGACGGGAGGAGGAGAGGGTTGTGCGACGACGACGAAGAGGAAGGTGAGTAGCGGAGAGGGTGGTGGTGGTGGCGGCGACGAGAACGGGGGGATAGTAGAACGGGGAGAAGAAATGGTGGGCGCGGATGTTGCTCCTCTTTTGGTAGAGGAGACGACGGTTATCGATACCATGATTGTAGAGGAGATGGAAAACGAAGAGAACACAGAGGAGAAGCAAAAGGATGTCGAGGCGGAAGAAGAGGAGACGCGCGAACGAATGGTTTTGAAAACCGACTCCGGGACCGAGGTGGATCTGGCGAAGCTTAAAAGCGCCGCGGACGTCGCGCCGGAGATGGGAGGATACCTGAAAAAGTTGCAACACCAACTGAGCATTCTTTTGGGCGGCGGAAGTCGCTCGTCAGATTGAGGATGATGATCTTCCGTGTACGATATTTCTCTATTTTTAGCAAAGCGTGATATTACTAGCAGTCGTAAATAATCATAAAAACAACTATAATCAAACAGACAAAGTGCCTTTCGAGGACGCCACTGCTCCCGCGCGTCTGGGATCGATCGATTTGCATTGTTTCAAACACGTTCCAAACGCTCTCATCGCGGCTTCTGCTAAATCTTTATCCGTCGACCCTTTCTCTTTGGTGACCAAGTGCACGGTCATCTGGCCGTTGAAAGTAATCGACATGAATAAGTGCTCGACCATCTCGCAACTCAAATCGCCAATTGAATCACCTGCGAAATCTAAATCGTACCCTAAATACGGACGGTTCGATAAGTCCATGATTACCTCCACTTCGCTCCCGTTTACGCGCGCCGAACCGCTTCCCATGCGATTACAACCGGCTTTGTTCCCCAACGCTTCGTTCAAGCACTGGCCTATAGTGATCGCGACGTCTTCGGTCGTGTGATGATCGTCGATCCACGTATCTCCCGATGCGACGCATTTTAAAGTACCAAACTCTGCGGTTTCTGCCAACGCGTCGAATAAAGCGTCTAAGGTTTCAATACCCGTGGAGATTTCCAAACTACTATTCGCCTCGTCTTTCATATCCAAATCGAGCGCGACGTCGATGCTCGTCTCTTTCGTGCTTCTGGCTCGACTCGCCGCTCGACTCGTACTGTTGTTACTCCCGCTGCTACTGGATTCAACATCGCTGCCTTCGACTTCGTCCATGAATTTTCTCAAACACCTCGCGAAACTCTTAAACGTCGCCTCGACTATGTGATGCGCGTTATCGCCTCGATGCTTTTCCAACCGAATGGTCAATCCCGAGTGTTTCGCCACTTCTCGAAAAAACGTCTCCGTGTACACCGTTGGATACACGCCAATGTGCGTTCGATTTCTCGGTCCGTACGGCGCTAAGGAAAACAGTTTCAACTCCCCATCTTTCTCCGAATCAAACTGCTCAATCAAACACGACGCGTACGCTTCGTCCAACGGCGCGGCGAACCTCGTCCCGTTCGTCCTCGCGTTCGCGGCGAACCCAATCCGACCTTCCGAACAGAGCATATCTTTCAAAGCTTTCCCTACTGCTTCCCCACACGCCATAAACGTCGCCTCCGCGTCCTCGTCCGAGGCATATTTCGCCGTATCTGGTTCGCATTTCACCATCTCGCCTACACGTTCCTTCTCCACTTGGACGGACACTCCGAGCTGCGCGTGCGTCGTCAACTGGTCAATCATGTGGTCCAAAAATGGTTGCCCGGTCGCAATCTGTCCGCGTTTGCCCATATTTTCAATCGACGAGGTAGATTTCATCGAGCTGCTGCTATTACTACTTCCGCGGCCGATCGTGAACGGAGAAGTTACGTCGTTTTCATCGTTGTTCTCGGCGCAAACCACCGTCTTTCTTTTGCGCAAATCGAGTGCACGAAGATGAGACAATCGTGTTTTGTTGTTGGTGTTGTTCCTCCTCGACGACGACGACGACGACGACGACGACGATACGAACGATAAAGAGGAGGAGGATATCATCGTCGTCGTCGGGTCGAGAGAAGTATATCGCGCGTGTGTGTGTTTATCTCTCACTTAATGTGTTTACGCTTAATAAAAGTGACGGGATTTCCCCAAAGCATATCCACATTAGTACCTCTGAGAGCGCGAATATACCACGCAGCACACACACCGCGATCAGAGACGATGATTCAGACGACGTCTTTTTCCTCCTCTTCGTCGTCTTTGCGGTGTTGTAATCGTTGTTTTCATCATCATCGTTGGACCGAGAAGAAGAAGGCAAGAGGAGGACGAAACACTGCGCTCGTGAGAAGTCGAGCGAAGGAAGACGACGACGACGGCGAAACGACCCCGAGCAGAGAAGAAGAAACGCGAACAACAGCACCTGTTGTTGTTTCGCTCGCAAAGTTGAACACCTCTCCTCGCAGAATCGCGCTCGCGATGACGTCCACGACCGCGCTCGCTTTCGGGGCGAACTTTCTCGGCGTCACTTCGCTCGCGTTACGCGCGAACGAACCACTCGCGAGAAAGTTAAAACTGGACGCCGTGTACGAAGTCTCCGGCTACCGCCGAGACAGGAACGAAGAGAAAGGGTACGAGTTCCTCTTCCCGAACGAATATTTAGCGGACCAGACGATTGCGCGGAGAAACGCGATGAGGAAAGCACAATCGCTCGATTTACCGTCGCTGAGAGAGACGAAAGGACAGAAAAACGTGGGCGAACCGGAAAGCGCGTTCGGACCGATGGGGACGAACGGGGAGGAGAATATGAGCGTTATCGTGCAAACGTCCACGAAAGGATTCGATTTAGGGCAGTTTGGCGACGCGGAGGAGCAGGCGAGTTGGTTGTTAGAGAACGCGTTGGCGAGACCGGGATCCGGGAAGGAGGCGAAGTTGTTCTCCGCGAGCGAGACGATCGGGGAGAATGGAATCAAATATTATCAGTTCGAGTATACGATCAAGACGGCGAACTGGTATCGGAGAAACGTCGCCGTTTTTGCGCAGAATAAGAATACCGGAGACGTGTATACGTTTGTGGCGCAGTGTCCAGTGGAGAGATGGGACGGAATGGGAGAAAAGTTTCGTAAATCGGCAAACTCGTTTCGCGTTTTTACGCCGAAACCGCCGAGCTTTTGATGACGACGAGTGATTTCAACGAAACGTTTTTGTATTAACATAGTCTTTTCGCAGTAGTTTTGATGTAGTAGTTGTAGTAGGAGCAGAATAGATGACCATTATTTATGTGTGTATAGTAGTTTTGGATTATTCTGATGAATACCCCGAAAAATAATACTTTTAGATATGTGCAGATGTCGCGAGAAAGAAAGAAGAAGCTCGAAAAAATCACTTGTTGAGTTCTTCGACGAGCGAGACTAACAACCCGACGCCGTAGCCCGTGCCTCTTCCGCTGTCGTGCGTGGACGGTCCAGCCATGTCCACGTGCAGCCACTTTCCGCCTTTCTCTTTCCATTCATCGTCGACGTGGTTGTACACAAACTGCGCCGCGCACGACGATTGCGCGTTCGCTCTGTTCTTCACGCTGTTCTTCATGTCCGCAACTTTGGAATCAAATTCTGAGTTGAAAAACTCCGGCGCGAACGGCAACGGATGCGCCAAATCGCCGGAAACTTTACCGCACTTCACCGCTAACAATTCAAAGTCGTCGTCGTTACAGACGATGCCGGAAAATTTAGAGCCAGTGGCGACCATTTGCGCACCAGTCAAGGTAGCCATGTCGATTAAATGCGTCGCGTTCAACGTCTTGGACGCGTACGAGACGCCGTCGGCTAAGACCAATCGACCTTCGGCGTCGGTGTTGTTCAATTCAACCGTTTTGCCGGCGTAGGACGTGATGACGTCGTCGTTGCGGATGGCACCAGATCCGATGGCGTTTTCGGCAACGCACATCAATAACTCTAACGGTTGCTTCAAAGTGATCGTACCTTCCGTGGAACATTTCGCTAACGCTTCAAAAGCCCCGAGCATGGCCGCAGCGCCGCCCATATCGGCTTTCATCCCCGGCATCGAACCGCCAACTTTCAAGGACAACCCCCCGGTATCGAACGAGATGCCTTTACCAACCAAAGCAATTGGTCTCTCCGACGCGTTCACGCCTTTTGGAACGAACGTCAAACGAATCAATGCCGGTTCTCTCCCGTCCGTGGAGGCTGATTGGCCGACAGCGGCGATGCATCCCATCCCGTCCCGTCGCAACTCTTTGTCTCTCCAAACTTGCGACTTGACCCCGCCAACGCGTTTCGCCGCGGCCAAAGCCTCGTCGACCATCCCTTGCGGATCCATACTCGTCGGTGGCGTATCTACCATGCGGCACGCGAGTTCAACCGCTTCGCTGATCGCTTTCGCTTTTTTCGACGTCGCTTCAGACGCGCCGCTTAACGCCACCACCATCGGTTCCGGCTTCGTCTCCTCTTCCTTCTCCGAGGAGGAAGACCCTTTGCTCTTCATCGAAAACACCGGAAATGCTCTCGTCAACGCGTTCACCAAGCTCCCAAAATCGCTCTCGTTCTCGCTCGCAATCACCACTCTCCTCGTCTTCCCGTCCCCGCACGTCCCTTTCGCGATCTCTTGCAACCCGTGCGCTCCGCTCGCGTCGTTGTGCCTCGACACCTGCGTCGGCAACACCCCAATCGCAATCTCTTGCACGACCGTTTTCTTCTTCTCGTTCTCCCTCGTTCCAGTTTGGATGACTGTCGAGGACGCTTTTTCTTTCTTCGCGCTTTCCAAGAACGCCTCGATCAACTTCATCGTTTTCTCGTCCACGTTTTTCGCGAGCGTTTCATCCTCTCGAAACAACGTTTCCAACGCTTTCGGTTTCCCGATAAAACTTAAGCGGTCGAACAATTGCTGCCCAACGTCGTCCGAAAACGCTTTCGAGGAATTATCAAACTTTAAAGTCGGCGTTTGAAACTGGTCCGAGGAAGTCGCGTGGTATCTGCCTCCGTGGTTATTCGCGTTCGCGCTCATCAAACCCGACGATGTCTTCGTCGCGAAGTGCTTCCCCGCTCGTACGCGTCGACGTTGATGCACAAATCTGGAGAACGAAGACCGAGAAGAGAACGAGACGACCACGGATGAAAACGCTCCCCCAGCGGCGCCTCCTCGGAGCATGTACTGCTGTTCTTGAACGACTACTACTACTCCTCGCGCACTGCGTGTGTGTGTGTGCGCGCGCGTGTAAATGACGTTTTGTGTGTGATTTTTCCAAACGAGATCGCCGCACAAAAATACGCGTAAAAGTTGAGAAGAAGAAGATAAAGAAGAGGAAGACGCGACGACGGAAAGTAAGCGTTACATCGCGAGAAGTACTCATAAAAAGAAGTCCTTTGCGAGGGAAACGAATGATGGGGGGTAACAAGCGCGGACGAGAAGAAGAAAAGGACGACGATGAAGAGGAGGATAGTTTGGCGGTACGCGAGCAAGAAGAAAGACGGAAAGAAGAGCGCGCGGAATCTGTTTTCGAGGCGCAGATGCGAAAGAAGGAGGAGGAGTTGAAAGAGGTCAAAGAAGAGCTGAGAAACCTTTCGCCGACGCCGTTGTGGAAAATCGTGACAGATAAGCAGTACAAAGATATCTTCGAGACGCATATTTTATCGAAGTTGAACGACTTGTCTTTCAGAGTGTTTCGAGAGGTGAACACGGAAAGTCGCGACGCGTGTAGACGGTCGGGGAGGAAGTTGCCGGAGACCCTTGAAGTTCGTACGTGGAGTGGTAAATGTGTGAGTGGTAAACCACCAGAGAAAAAGAAAGAAACCAGAAAGCTCGAGGGAAAAGAAGCGCAGCGTTATTTCTGCAGTGAAGCAGCTCGTATGGGAAACCTCGCGTTGGTTCGTTGGTTACGAGAAGTGAAAAAGTTTGATTGGAACCAGCGGACGATCAGCTCAGCAGCTCACAATGGTCATCTTCACATTGTGAAGTATTGCATGGAACAGAAATGTCCACTTGGTATAGCGTGTGCACATGCTGCCAAATCCGGCCATCTCGATATCCTCAAATACTTGCACGAAAACGGCGCGCCTTGGAATTCGTGGACTTGCACTTTCGCTCGCAAATACAACCGCCCCGAGTGTTTGCTCTACGCGTTAGAGAACGGGTGTCAAAACGACAAACACGTCCCACAACAACAACAACAATAACAATAACAGCAAGCAAACAACGCTCCGTGATGTACCACTGGTCGGTTGGATGCTGCCTACCACCACGCTAAAGTACATTTTTCATCGCACCGTTAACCTTCGAGCGATAAAACACGAGAGACGAGAGAGAGACACAAGATACGACAAAGCAAAAGACCTCACAACTTATCGATATATCTACACACACACACACATATCAATCGATATTAAAATGTTTTCTTCTTTTTCATCGACATGTTCCTCGACGAATTCGTTTTGTTCTTCTTCCTTTTCGGAACGAAGCAGCTTCGCGAGGAGTAAGAACAAAACGAATCCGAGATCGATCGTGTCGTCGTCGTCGGTCCAACGCGGGGAAGAATCGGAAGCGAGCACGAGCGAGAGTTTAAGACCAAGAAAGAAGAACGAGAAAACAAGAAATGTAGTAGGAATGACCGCGTTGGCGGCGTGTGCGATTTGTGCGTTTTGCGACCAAAACCCAGCAGCAGCCTTTGATGCGATCGATGCCGCGAACATGGATGTCTTCGCGGTTGGATTCCCGTCAGATACATCGCTTTTAGGCCATCACGAGGAGCGCGAGGCGTTCTCGCAAATCGCCATGGCGGGCGAAGACATTCCGTTCTGGGCGAACATGGCCAAATACGCACGATTTTCCATTTCTATCATGGTTGGTTTCGTGTACATGTTCGCCAGGCCGGTGGCGAAGTTGATGAAAGATCCCAAGACGGCGGCGTTGGTCGTTTTGGTCGCCATCGCCGGGGTTCAGTTTTTCAAATTCACGCTGACGGAGATGTTGGCGATGAACGATCCGGAGAGTTTTTTGTAACAGTAGCGCTTTTTGACGTGATAACGAATATGCTGAATACACGAAGAGTATATAGTAGCTTTCTTTTTTTCTTTCTCTCTTTCTCTCTCTGTCTTCAATGTACGCGTGTTATGTACGTTTTCTCTCGTTTGTGAAAGGTACTTTCCTTTCACTTCTCGAATTCGTCACAACAACACACAACAACGAACCATCATGGGAGCAATCAAAACCATCGCGGTGCTCATCGCCATGGAAGCCGAGGCTGAGCCTTTAATCAGTTCGTTTAAGCTTTTGCCGTGTCCAAAATCGCACCATCACGCGCCGTTACCGTCGGTCGTTCGGAGCGGGGAAATCTCTTTCGGTGAAGAGAATAAAGCGGTCGAGATAGTCCTCGTGACGTGCGGCCAAGATGCCACGCACGCGGTGGATTCGGTCGGCACAGTTAACGCCGCGTTGTGCGCGTACGAGGTTTTAAAAACGCACAGACCGGACGTGTTAATAAACGCCGGGACCGCCGGTGGGTTTCAAAGCAAAGGGTGCGAAATCGGGGACGTGTTTCTCGTCTCCGAGGTGAAATTTCACGACCGGAGGATACCGATACCGACGTTTACGTCGTACGGGATCGGCGCGATCGAAACTTTGAAAACGCCAAACATGAGAAAAGAGATTACGAGTTTGAAATCGGGAATATGTTCCACGGGAAATTCCTTGGACGCGACGGATGTTGACCGGGAGATGATGCTCCAAAACGACGCGAGCGTGAAGGAGATGGAAGCCGCCGCGGTGGCGAAAGTGTGCGAGATGTTTAAAACGCCGTTCGTGTGCGTGAAGGCGATTACCGATATCGTCGACGGACCGCACGCGACGGAGACGGAGTTTTTGGAGAATTTAGCCATGGCTGGAAGGCGGTTGCAAGAAACCGTGCCGAAAGTGTTGGAGTTTATGAGCGGGAAAAGCGTCGCCGACCTCTAATCGTAGAGGAAAGCGAAGCCCGAGACGACGAGATCGAGAGAAAGAGAAGCGCCGCCTTGTCGATCGACGCTCGTTGAAAACCGACGAAAGAGAATGATAAATAGTGATTTTAACGCGTAGTATGATTATAGTAGTAATATAATAGTAGTAATAATAATAACAAAGCGTCTCGCTTTCTCGCTCCCTTTCTCCGTCGTCGTCATTCCGTCGACAAAAACGAGATCAGCGGCTCCAATTTTGGTTTTGAATTCTCTTCTCATTCCTCCTTCTTTCATAGCTACGCATGTACACGCACACATCAATCGAATCATTTCTTACCCTTCGTTTTATTCTCTTCTTCGATCAAATCTTCTTCACTCGGTGCTTCCCACGTGGTCGTCCCTCCTTTGGAGTAATAATACCGTCGCTCTTCGAAATCCACCCAGCGTTGCCAGCCGTTTCCGAGGGAAATTCCATCCGTCGTTTCGTCGATTTCTGTTGTTGCAGAGATGACTTTTTTAGCGCCGTTATTCTCCGATCGCGCGCCCCCGCAGCAGGATTCAAACATCTTCTCGTCTTCTTTAACTTCTTCAGAGCGAGGAGAGCGAGACGAGAGTGGGAAAAGAGTGAAAGAAAAGCGCTTTTATGAGACAATTTTGTGGAGAATTTGAACAAAAATTGGACCAAAAATGGAGGTTGAAAATACACCAAAAACAAAGCTTTTCGAGTGCTCAATGCGCGCGTAACTTCTACATCGCGATGAAACGAGAACTGAAAATGAACACACAGAATACGTGTGGCACTGTGTATCTGTGTGTGCATTTTCAGCGATATTTATTTGCACACGCAGAAGATATGCGCGAAAAACGAGAGCGTTTTTTGCAAGAAAGAGAGGGAAAATTCGGACACATGTCTGCACATAAAATCACACATCAAACACATCTTTTAAAAGGAAAGAGAGAGAGAGAATACCGCGCGCTTTACCCGCGTGAAAACCTAAACTGCAGCTTTTTTCTGGTTGAAGCGACGTTTACCTGAGTATCGATCGATTTTGTTGAATAATAAAATGTCCGACAAAGTCTCGTCGTCTCCGTTGAAATCAACTTCACCTTTACTTTTGGGGAAGAAGAACGGCGACGAGTTTGTTGCGAATTCTTCTTCTTCCGACGACGACGACGACGCGTCGTCGTTTACGTCCTCGTCCGAGGAGGAGGAAAACGAGGAGAAAAAGAAACGCGAAACATTGGGAGTGGTTGAGTTTTTATCGAACGTCGGGAAGCTCTTGGAAACGAGGGAAGGCATCGATAAGACTTTGAAAACGTTAAAGTATTCATCCGTGTTAACGGCTTTAGTGTTGGTTGGTAACGAGAACGACGAAGACGGACAACAACAACGAACCGCGAAGCAGTTGAGAAAACTTGCGAAAAGTTTGAGCATAAGCCGCGGGTCGTTGCGACTGGGGAAGTTTTTAAAGTTTTCTTTGCAGTGTCGAGAACATTTGGTGCTGTATTTAGCCGCTCGAGAAGGAGGAAGGAACAAAAGAAGTTCGAAGAGTCGAGAGCGGACGTATAAACACGCGTTAGAATTTTTAGCTTTATTCACGGAAGCGGTGTATTATTTTTTAGAACAAGGCGTCTGGTTACAAAATGTCGGCGTGTTTAGACCGGACGATCCGGTGAAACGGAAAGAGTTGAAGATGTTGGCGATGAAAGTAGAATTTTTCATGTACGCTACGTCCATACCGTTAAGAATGGTGGAGTGGCGAGAAATCGAGAGATTGGAAAAGGCAATGCGCGTGAAAAAAAAGAACGAAGCGATCGCGTACGAGAGGAGCATGTCGCCGAGTACACGGTTCCTTGCTTTCATTTCGTCGCCGCAAAAGAGAGGAGTGGACGAACGACGAGAGAAAGAAATAAAAGACGAGGAAACGGCAGCCTTCGCGAAAGCAAACGCGATCAAGTCGATTGTAAAAGACTCTTTGGATTTAGTTTTAGTCACTTCAGATTTAGAGTGGATTCGCGAGCAACGCGCTCGTGACTTTGTCGCGAACGAGTGGGTGTATTCCACGCTCTCCTTGAGCTCTGCGTTGATTTCCATCTCCAAGTTATGGGCGAAAACGTTGCGCGTGTAAAAAAAAATACGAAACGCCCCGCATTATATATGGGTTTATAATAAACAATCATTTCGTCCGCGACGAAGAAGGCACATCACATCATATTTACAACAATAACATTCTCTTTATCTTTCGCTCTTCTCAGCGCGCGGAAGTGTGTACTATACACGCTGCACATCGCCAAAAAAATTATTTCTTCACCGCGTCTTTAAAACTCTTCCCGGCGCTAAAACTCGGATACGCCGCGGCTGGAATCTTCAACGGATCCCCGGTTTTCGGATTCCTCCCTTCTCTCGCCGATCTCATTTTACGTTCAAACGTCCCGAACCCGGTCAAAGTAATCTTCTCGCCCGCGGCAACCGACGCCGTGACTACGCCCAAAGCCGCGTTCACGACGTTCTCCGCGACTTTCTTCTCCACCCCGGCGGCTTCCGCCACCGCGTCCACGAACGCTTTTTTGTTGATCGAGGCAACCGCCGAGTACGGTCTATTTTTTATTTATTCACGATTCACGCGTGCGCACAGAAGAGGAAAGCGTCTCGTTAGTATTCGTCGTATCGGCGTAACGATGACGACGATGATGAAAAACGTCGTCGTCGTCGTCAAAGGTAGTCTTTCGAGAGAAAAAAGAGAGCAGCAGTAGTACGAAGTCGTTTTCCCGCCATTTTCTGTGCAATTCAAACTCCCAAAAAACAAAGAAAAACTTTTGTCGCAAAAGCGCGGAATGATCAAATGTAGAGACGTTCTCATCTCTTTCTCTCTTTTATTGCGTACCTGACGATTTTAGTCGCGGACGATCGATTGTTCACCGCAAACTGTTGCTTCAAACTGGTTTTCGTGGCGACGAAAGTCGCGCATCGGGCGATGACGGACATGCTTTCTAAAGGAAGAGAGAGAGATTGATGATGATGCGCGTCAGTGGTAAATTCGACACCTCAAGGGAAAATTCAGAGAGAGAGAAAAAGAAGAGACACAAAAACGAATCTCGAAAGACGCGTCTGTCTGTCTCTCTCGCCAAAAAAGAAGCCTAATCCTCTTTCTTCACATTTTGGGGCCGTCATCGAAGCAGGAGGACATTTGAAAAGAAAAAAAGACACGCGACAGAAAGAACCAACAACCTTTATATATATTTGCGCGTAAATGTGTTTCCTTTTAAAACTGAGGAGAGAATGAGTTTCTTAACTGTCGGAACTGTCGAGTGTTTCGCCTAAAAAATTGGCCCCAAAATAGATCGAAGATTTTTTACAATTTTGCTCTTGCCTTTGACTCTTCTTCTCTCGAGAAAAAGATCACGCACCAAATCAAATCGCGCAGAAGAAAAAGAGAGACGCGAGAGACAGTCCTTTCAAAAGAGCAGGGTACTGTACGTTTTAAGCGTTCGCTCTTGGTGGCTCGAACGCACACGCAAACGTTGCGCGGTTCGGGACGACGCGCACACCGACACACGCGCACACGCTTGAAAAGAAGAGAATCGGAAATTGGAATGGCCCTCAGCCACGGAAGGATTACGAATTTTCCCAACGCGAAGAGTTTCACGACGCATCATTCCGAAGAGGGGTTAAAGGGGAGAAGGACGATGACGACGATGCGGAGGAGGATGATGACGATGCGTCGTGTTTTCGCAGCGGCATCTTCCTCTTCGGGAGGTGAGACAGGCCGTATGAATCATCGGGCGCATACGACGCAGCAGTTTTTTCGGAACGAAAACGAAAGGAGAGTTTGGCGAAGCGGCAACGCGTCGACGTCGTCGTCTGAATCGTCGTTTTCGGGAAGCAGACGAGAGTATTACGCGTTCGGTGGTACTGGGAGGAGTGGAAGCGACGTAAAAGCAATCAACCATCCGGAATCGAAATCGTCGAGTTCGACGTCGTGGAGCAACGGGTACGCGGCGAACGCGGATTTCATCGAAGACGACGAGGAAAACGAGGTACAAAAGCTAAAGGAAAAACAAGCGAGAAAGATACAAAATACACCAGCAGCAGCAGCAGCAGCAGCGGCGGCGAAGAAACAAACGCAGTATAAGAACGATTTCACATTCACCGGAGAAATCCACCGAGTGACGTTTCACGCCGAGGATACGGGCTACACGGTCGCCAGAGTCCTGTGCTCGGACAAAGATACGTTGAAAGAACTTCCGAAAGGCGCTTTGACAAAACCAAATCGACGACCGAAAAAGGGACAGAAGGAAGCACCGGCGACGATAACGGTCGTCGGGGAGATGCCGAACGTTGGCGTCGGGCAGACGTTAAAGTTGACCGGATATTGGCGATCGAACCCGAAATTTGGCGTAGAGTTTGTTTCCACAAAACCAGCGGAAATGTGCGTCCCGAGCGACGAACAAGGCGTTATCGCCTATCTCTCCAGCGGCATTTTACCAGGGTGCGGACCGGTCACGGCGGAGAAAATAGTCTCGCACTTTGGAGGGAAAGAAACATTAGCGGCGTTAGATTCTACGGAGGGAGCGAAACTGTTGACGAAAGTCCCAGGTATTGGCGCGAAAACCGCGGTGAAATTGAAAAACAACTGGGACGAATCCAGTTCGAAACGGAAAGCGACGTCGTTTTTAACTGAAGAGTTAGGCGCCTCAGCGTTGATTGCGAGACGCGCGAGTTTAAAGCACGGCGCTCAGACGGAAGTGAGAGTAAAAGCGGATCCGTTCAAAGCTTTGAGCGATATTAAAGGATGTTCGTTTCATCACATCGACGAAATCGCGGCTCGATTGAAAAAATCACCGGACGATCCCTCGCGACTCGGCGCGGCCATGCGCTTCGCGTTACAACGCGTCGCACAATCCGGTGGTCACGCGTACATGACGTGGCCGACGTTGAAAGATCACAGTAGAAAGTTGTTGGGTAGTTCGGGCGCGTTGATACCGGACGACGTGTTTATCGAGGCGGCCAAAACAGCCAGAAACTGCGGCGACATTTTCGTTTTTCAAAACTTCTCCAACGGCGAGTTTGGCGCAAAAACTCCCATAGCATCTTTAGCGCAATGGAACGACGAGACGCACATTTTTCACGGCAGCCTGCACGAGTGCGAAAAATCAATCGCGGATGACTTGTTGAGACGATTGAGCCGACCTAAGTTCAAAGTCGATGAAGCTCGAGTCGCGAAATGGCTCGAGCTCACGGCGGAGAAAGAAAGCTGGGGCCAACCCGGATTGTCGCAAAAACAGTTGGATTTTTTGAACGTAGCTTTAATTTCGCCGTGTGTGGCGTTAACTGGCGGTCCTGGTACAGGTAAAACGTTTGCAACGCACGTCATCGTTCGCTTAATGCGCGCTATGGGAAAAACAGTCGTCATGTGCGCGCCAACCGGACGAGCCGCGCAACGCATGGCGGAGATAAGTAACGCCAATCGATCGATGACGAATCCGTTACAGTCGAGCACGATTCATCGTTTGTTAGAGTTTAAAGACTTTTCGTCGCAAGGAGATAGTCAAAACGATGCGGATTCGAATGGAACAGGAGACGATATATCGAGTGCAGCCGTGGATGATTCGAACGCGTTGAGTTTCAAAGGCGTCTTTGCGAGGAACCGAGCGAACCCGTTGGATTGCGACGTGGTGGTTGTCGACGAGGCATCCATGCTAGATGCGCCTTTGTGTGCAGCCTTGTTAGACGCGATTCCACCGAAAGCGCAGTTAATTATCGTCGGCGATGCCGATCAGCTCCCATCTGTGGGACCAGGTGCCGTGTTGAGAGACTTGATTGCTTCGCAAAGGTGCCCGCACGTACACTTGGCGGAGGTGTTTCGCCAAGCGGAGAAATCGAAAATAGTTGGTGCCGCACACGCGATTAATCGAGGTGACTTTCCAGAAGATATCATTAAGGCAACCTGGTCTGGTTCGCAGTTAATTGCATCGGACGACGCGTCCATCGATTTAGGCGATGCGAATGTAACCGATTGCGTGTGGGTGGACACTACGGAGAAAGAAGACGACGCCACGGCGCGAGAGATTTTGAGTTTCATCATCGACGATATTTTACCTCGACGGCGCATCAACGCGAAAGAAAAGTTACAAGTCTTATCGCCGATGCGGAAAGGCAACAACTCCGCGGCAACCTTGAACGCTTTCTTGAGAGAGAAACTAAACGCGGCCGACGGATCCGACTCGAGCGAGTTTGCCACCGCCTCCTCCTCTTCCTTTTCGACCGACGACGAATCCGACTTCCTTCACAACGACGCCGCCGACATCCTCAAACTCCGCAAAGGTGACCGCGTCCTTCAAAAGAGAAACGATTACACCAAAGAAGTTTTCAACGGCGATCTAGGCGTCGTCACGTCCATCGATACGAACGTCACTACCGTCACCTTCAACAAAAAGTCCATCCAATACACGAAATCGGAGGTCCTCGCCAACCTCCTCCCGGCGTGGGCAATGACCGTCCACAAATCGCAAGGTTGCGAATATAGCGCTGTCGTGCTCTGCCTCTCCTCCGCCCACGGGTTAATGCTTCGCCGAAACCTCTTATACACCGGCGTCTCTCGCGCGAAAGATTTATTAGTTATCCTGGCGCCTCGCCGCGCGATGGAACGCGCGGTGCAAGACACGCAAAGCGCCGAAAGAAACACCGGTTTGGCGAAAAAATTAAACTCGAGCTACGACATCTACCCGCATTCTTCATCTTCGTCGACGGAGAAGAAGAGTGGGGGGGTCGTCGGAAGCAGCGGCGGCAACCCCGCCTCGAGCGCGTCGTCGAAACAGAAACTCACCAAGCGCGAAGCCAGGTGAGAGAGAGAGAGACAGAGAGACAGAAGAGAAAGTGCTTTTACGTAAAGATTTTATGCGTGTACACATATGCGCGCGACTTAGACGCGGTTGAAATGACTCTTATTTATATACTCTAATATCGAGCGCAATGACACAAAGAGCGCGTATCGCGCGCTCTCTCGCCCTGGATGATAGTACGCCACGTCTCTTTTTGGATTTTTCTCTTACGAAAACCTCACAGTTTGCCCCAATTCTTATCCCAATTTGTATACTTTTTGCACGCGTGAACAGAGACCCTTTTCGCTCGGACGAAAAGAGAGAGAGCGTTAGAGAGCGTCTCTAGAGCGCGCTTTAGATATATAGAGTTGTTTGAGCTCTTCTTTTTTGCCCGCGACAGACAGAGAAAGAAAGAAGGAAAGAAAGAGAGGCATCTTCTCTCGCCGTCCAATTTCCGTTACGTTTTTGCGCGCTCTCGTTGTTGTTCTCTGAACTCGAGAACACGACGAAAGGAAAGGAGAACATCAAAATCATGTTTCGACGAGTGTCGAGACGAGGGTTTAATGCGATTTTACGGATGACGTATTCGTCGGCGGCGAGGAGTGTCGACACCTTTAACGAGAAATTGATGTTGCCTCTAAAAAACGTATCTTCTTGGTCTTCTCGAGTAAATAAGGAGAGCTGCTTTTTTTACGACCGAAGAAAAAATTGTAACTCTGTGAGGACGGTTTCGACGACGACGATTCAGACGACGGATTTTGCGTTCCACCGAGGCCACCGACGGAGGATGAATACTACGCGCGACGAGGACGAGACCCAGAGGAAGACGACGATTTCAAAAAAGCTGCGGCGCGGCGTATCGTCGTCGTCGATGAAATCGGGTCAAGATTCCACCAACAGACGCTTATCGGAAGCGTTTTCGAAGAACTTAGTCGACGACATTTATCGCGGTTCGTTTCGGAACCAAACGGGCGTGTCGTTGAAGTACATGATGGATTTTGGGAACCATCCGAGAGATCAGCAGTTGTTATTTTCTGCGCAGTTTTTACACAAAGAGCTGCCGATTCGATTGGCGCACAGAGTCGCGGAGTTGGAGAATTTACCGTTTGGTTTGAGCACGAAACCGCAGGTGTTGACGGTGAGAGATTGGTACGTCGAGTCCTTCGAGGATATTCGAGAGATGAAGGAGATAAACTCGATGGAGCGGGAGGAGAAGTTTACGGAGTTGTTGTCGTCGGTGATGAAGAGGCACAACGACGTGGTGCCGATGATTGCCAGAGGGGTGTTGGAGTTGAAAAACGAGCTCGCGGAGAAGAGTAAGAAAGGAGGATCGCACGGCAGTAGTAGTACTAATAATAATAATAATAACAACAACAACAATAATAGTAGTAGTAGCATCGATGCTAATCGCATAGCGCACTTACCGGAAATTCACCAGTTTCTAGATGGGTTTTACATGTCCAGAATAGGCATGCGGATGTTGATTGGACAGCACGTGGCGTTACACGAGCCACCGAAAAAAGACTACGTTGGTCTCATTTGTACGAAAACGAGAGCTTTAGAGGTCTGCAAAGATGCCGTGGATGACGCGAGAGCGTTGTGCGCGAGACAATACGGCGACGCGCCGGAGGTTGAAATTTTCGGGGATCCGAATTTGACATTTGCGTACGTTCCTGGGCACATTCATCACGTGGTATTTGAGTTAGTAAAGAACTCGTTGCGAGCGGTAGCGGAGAGATATAAAGATTCGGACGTACCACCACCGGCGATTAGAGTGGTTGTCGCTGAAGGCAGCGAAGACGTGACCATCAAAATTAGCGACGAAGGCGGCGGTATTCCTCGGTCTGGATTGAAAGAGATTTGGACGTATTTATATTCAACCGCGGATTCGCCTTTACAAGAGATGGAGTTTAGCGAGGCAGGCGCTGGTTCGACGCCAGTAGTTTTAGCGGGGTATGGGTACGGTTTACCGCTCAGTCGTTTGTACTGTCGGTATTTCGGTGGGGATTTGCAAGTGCTGTCCATGGATGGGTACGGAACAGACGCTTACGTGCACTTGAATAGATTAGGAACGGGTACAGAACCGCTACCGTAATTGTCAGTGGTGTTTGTTTGTAAACTATTTTTCGCAACTGAGAATAAAAAAACACTTCTCAGTCTGCGCTTCTTGAAAAAGATTCAAATCTCTTCTTCTTCTTCTTCTTTTTCCTCCTCTTAAAACGCGCAAGCGTTCAACTCTGCTATGCGTTGCTTCCCACTCGCGTCGAGTTGAGGCAAGAAAGCGCGCATTAATGATCTCGGTAATCTCGCTTCGGGATCATTTTTGCTCTTTTCGTTGGAAATCAACGCCGTCGCTTGTCTGTTGAACATGTCGAACGCAAAGCTGATGGAAGTCTCCCAGGCTTGGGAGTTCCCATCCGTCAAATGAACAACTTTCCCGCGCTCGATGACAATCGCGAGCGTTTCTTGGATGGATTCTCTCGGCGATCGTTTACTGACGAGACAACTCGGGAGTAAGTTTTGCGTGTCGGCGTAGGAGATGCCGACGATTAAACTCCCCAAAGCGCCTTCCGTGGCATCTTTTGAGAGCATCGAGGAGACTTCCGCGGCGGCGCGAATTAATCGATCCACGTCAGTGATAACACTTTGTCCGTCTCTCTGCTGAAAAGACATGGCTTGTGCGGCGGCGGCTTGTGCGGCACGACTGCCTTTAACCGCTTTCGAGGCGGATTTTTCTGCAAACTTGGCAATCTTGCCGACGTTTCGAAACACCGCCCAGACAAGTTGCGCCGCAGACGGCGACGCTGGATCCAACGCTTTCAAAACGCTCGCAAGCATTACTCGACCTTTCGGTAAAGAAACAAGTCTTTGGAAGATGACGTCGCTTTCATCGCTGCTCAAAACCGGCGATTCTGGCAAACGCAAAGTAGAGACCAAACCTTCCAACAGAAATTTTTTACGTTGCGTCAACGCGTCCTTCGTCTTTTGCTTCATCGACGCCTTCTCCACTTCGTTTTCCTTTTCTGCGTCAATCTCGTCTTCGTGGTTCATGGTATCATCGGCGGCGAATTCATTCTTTAAGAGTAATCGGTCGATATCATCGACGTCTAACAATAAGTACATCGCGTCTTCAATCATAATTCTCGCCGCGAGTAAAGGTTCGTTCGCCAATCGCACTCTCGGCTCGTTTTCGTCATCGCCAGACTCGTCGTTCTCTTCCTCCGGGCCGGTTGGAATTTGCAATAACTGTTTCGGCGTGCGAACGTTTGAAAACGGCACTTTACCCAACCCTTCCAAGCCAGGCACGAACGTCACTTCGCCTCTCTTTTCTTTCACGTGCGAAGGCAACTCTCTCAGCTCCTCCGGACAAAACGGTTCTCTCAAACGCCCCGGATTATTCTTCGATAAAAATGCTTGATGGTAATAATCGTGCGAGTACGCCTTCTCTTGGTCCGGGTGCGTCGCTTTCCACTGAATGCGTAAGATTTGTTCAATCTCTTCGCCTGTCATCAATTCGCCTTGGAATCGAGGACGACCGTCTCGTCTCGGCCCGGTAAATATGCGTCTCTGTTTTCCTGATTCTGTGTAGTGCTGATTGAAACCACCCACACCACCTGGACCACCTCGACCACCTCGACCTCCTCGACCACCTCGACCTCTTCCGCCGTGATGGTGATGAAATCCGGGCGGTCCAGGAGGCGGCGCCATCCCTGGCGGCGGCGGCATCATCCCTGGCGGCGGCGGCATCATCCCAGGCGGCGGAGGAGGACCTCCATCCTGTCCCAGCGGTGGAAACATATGTATACCTCCCATTCCCGGCGGCGTTCCTTGTGGCGGCATCATACCTTGCATCGGCGGTGGCATTCCCGGCCGTGGCGGTCCTTGCGGCGGCATTTGGCCGCTAAACATCGGGTGCTGCGCTCCAGGCATCGGCGGTAACATCGGCGGCGGCGCCGCGTGTCGCTGTTGGCCGTTGTTGTTCATGTTGTTGTTGTTCTCATTATTACCCCCACCACCATTCCTCGCCGCGTTCAATAAATCCATCGGCGTCAGCAGTTTCTGTTCGATACTCGCCGACGACGGAATGTCCACTTCTTTCGATTTCAACTCTAAATCTTCCATCTCGCCTCCAATTTCTTCCATTTTCTTCCCGTTCTCATCTTTCTCTTCTTCGTTGCCGAAAAACCCGGCCAATTTCGGCGGTTTCGGAATGTTCGCGAAGAATCCCATCTTTTCGTCTACTCCGTTTAAATCTTTTTAACGTGGCGTGCTTATTCCTTTCTCTCTCTCTCTTTATTGCCGAACGAATGAATCGATTACGAGAGAAGAAATGTTTCGATCGATCGATCGGCCGCCCCCAAATCTCTCTCTATCAAAGAACGCTCAAACTCGCTTTAAAAGCCGTCGAAAAGAGATGAAGTGTTCAATACAACGAAAAAGCCTCCTCTTTGTCTTCTTCTTCGAGAAGAAGCGCAAACGAACTGCGTGTTTTAAAGCGCGCGTCTTTACGTTCCTTTTAAAAACAAAATCGATGAGAATCGTTCTCGTTGGTATGACGCGAGAGACGAACAATTAATTCAGTTTTTTCTCTTCTTTTTCAGTCAAACGTTTTTTTTTCAGTCAAAAAAAAAAAAAGAATTACTCGCATGTCGTCTCATGACGGAAGAAGACAAAGAAGAAGTTCTTTCTCGTCGAACGAGGAGGAGGAAGAGGAGAAGAAGAAGAAGACGAGTGATGTAAAGAACAGGAAAAAGAGAGATTTGACGCGCTTGGCGGCGGAAACGAGACGACGCAGAGAGGAGTTTTCGCAAAACAGCGTGAGATGGGCACGGGAAGAAAAAGAGAGAGTTTTGAAAAAGGTGAAGGAACGGAGAGAGGAGAACGAGAGGAAGACGGAACTGTTTTTACCTTGGAGGAGGAAGAGGAGGGAGATTATGGTTGGGAGGAAAAGCGCGTGCGAAGTGAATTTCTTGAACGCGGCGGGTGAGGAGAAGGAGGGAGAAGAAGAAGAAGAGGAGGAAGATTTTGGTCTCGTCGTTCCCAGGCACTCGGAGCCGAACGTGCGATACGCGAGGGAGGAAGAAGAGGAGGAGGAGGAGGAGAAGAAGACTGATGAACAAAAACGAAACTCTGTGTCGATTTCATGGTGGTGCACTTTCACGACGAATGATACGGAAAGAGAGAAGCGTGAGAAAGCGATTGAAAAGTTGCGCGAGCGCAGGCGCGGGATTTTGTCCTCGGTCAAAGCGGAGAAGAAGAACGAGAAGAAGAAGAAGAAGAAGCACATTTTTGTACAAAACAAAGAAGGTAAAGAAGAAGAAGAAGAAGAAAAACCAATCGTATGCGCGTCTTCTCCGAGACAAAATTTGAAATCCAAGCGGTTTCGAATGAAACAGGAAGTTTCCGAATCGAAAGATTTTGCCGGTCAAGAGGCGAAGCTTTTAGCCTCCATCGCGCGGCTGGACGAAGTCGTGAAACGAACAAACGAAATAAACGGTGGTGCCTTTGCCAAAGAAAATGAACTACGAAAGAAAGAAGAAGAGCCAAAAAGAGCGCAACCTCCGCAAGAAGAGCACGCTCTGATGCGTTCCATCGCGCGCTTAAATCTCAAACTCGAGTTGACGCATGAAACCATTCAAATCCACGACGAGAAGCTATTCCGCGAGCTGCTTCAAATCTCCTAAAATATAAACTCATGCGTAGTGATATGTCCGTCGTGTGATTAAATAATAATACTCGTCTATGAATAGATACTAATCACGCCAAAATCAGCCAACGAAGCCATGCACTGCCTCTCTCTGGAAATGACGTGCGAGACCATGTTTAGTAATTTCCTCCTCCTTCTCGCGATGCCGTCGTCTTCAACGTCGCCCGCGATCATATCCGACTCAACCTCCTCGGCCGATTCTAACCCGTCTAATTTCTCCTCTAAAGTCTTCTTCGCTAACTCTGCTGCCGCTACTTTTTTGCTACTGTCCTTCTTCTTTTTGTTCGCGTTTGCCGTCTTCCCAGCGCCGATACCGAGCATATCGCCGATTCTCTTATCTTTGTTCCCGTACACTTTCACTTTCGGCTGTTCGGCGAGTTTCCTATTTTCTTTGGCGCCAAACAACGCGTTTTCTCGAGCGTTCGTGCTGACCGTGTTCCAATTTTCGTACTTCACCACGCCTCTTCCGCTGTTTAACCACGCCGATTTCGGTATCTTACCGCTTGGACGTTTGTCGTAATACCACTTCTCCAACTCTTTCCCGCCAAACCCAATCGCCGAGACGCGTTCGCATTTTTGCAACATGAGAAACAGCATCAACAAACCAGAAGTGACGATGTGATTGTTCAACGTATCGTCCAACTGTTGCGCCCACTGACGAAACGCGGGATTCATCGCGTACGTTTTCTTCGTACCTAATCGCATCAAATCCATCGGGTTCCCGTTCCATTTCGTCAACACCGTTTCGTCTTCGTATTCTCTCACGCCTTCGTATTGCGTGTTGGTTAATCGCAACGTCGTGAACGACCCGACGTCGTGTTCGTAGCCAATCGTTGGCGCGTTATTCAGACGAACGACCACTTCGTGTTCATCGATCGTTTTCCCGTACCCTTTCCCTTTCAACGCCGCTCCCGAGGAGACCACCGCGCACGTCTTGAAACTCGCCCTTTTCGCAAACATCTGCCTTTGATTCTTTTCGTCGTCGTCGCTCCCGTCGACTTTCCCGTTCCACGCGTCCCCAAAAATATCCTTCTCTGGTACCTCCCCTCGGTGAAATACCTTCCCGTTCACCTTAATCTTCTTCTTCTTCTTATCTAAAAGCATTTGCTTCTCGTGCCAAATCTTCCTCGCTTCCTTCTCGCTCACTACGTTGGTCGTCGTTCCGAGACCGCCGCTCTCGCTCTTCTCACGTTCCTTCTTAAAGAACAAATCCTTCGCTTTTTCGTCGTGTCTGCTCCGTCTTAAAGACGGCGTATCTGGTGTGAAAATATACGTTTCGTTTTTGGTACTTTTACTTGTCCCGTTGTTCGTCGCGTTTTGGTCTTCTTCCTCCTTTTCCTCCTTTTCCTCCTCGAGTTCCACGTGAAACACGTTTTTGTGCACGGAGACCCAATCGTTATACGGCACGTTCGGGAAACATTTCGGCACGTCTCGAGCGACCTGTTCGCAAAATTGGCCCTCCAACGCTGCCGGGCAATCGGAGATGGATTCTTGTCGTTTTCGATGGCGCAAGTCCGCTTGTTTCGTTTCGATGATTTTGGACGATGATGCCGTCGAGGGCGCAGCGTGTTGTTCGCCGCGAATGCTTCCCCGCGTTGGAGGGAACAAAGACGGGACGTGCACTCCGTCTACTTTCAAAACCCCATCCGGTCGGAAAAAGACGAGGAAAACGAGTAAAATGAAAAGCGGCCTCCTTTTCGACCCGTTCGTGGTGGTCTTCGACGTCGTCGTCGTCATCTTTCACGCGTCTGTTTAGAGGAAAAGTCTGGGGAAATTTCGATTGATTTTCCATCTCTCTGTGTCCTCATTACTTTGGAGCGAACGACGAGAACGAACGAAAACCTGTCGCTGTTGCAGATATAAAGAAGACGAGGACGAGGACGAACGGTTTTTCCTCGTCTGTTCTTTTGCTTTGGTACTTTCGTAGTCTTCTTGACTCTTCTGTTGTTGTTTAAGAGAGAAAGAAGAAGAAGAAGATGGGGAAAGAACGCTTCTCCGCCTTCGACGTGTGCGCGGAAGTGTCCTGCTTGAGACGCTCGATTTTAGGCTTATGGTGCGTACAAATCTACGACGGCACGGAGAAGAACTCGTTGCTCTTGAAATTCAACGAACCAGCATCTTCTTCTGAGGAGAGGACGGGAGGAATCCGCGGCGGCGAAGTGAGCGAAGCGAGGAAAGTGAACCTTCTCGTCCAACCTGGAGTGAAACTGCTCGTAACGAGATACGCGAAACCATCGACATCGAGCGGTAAAAGCGATGGGAATGGGAGTAAAGAACAACAAAGTGGAGGCCCGTCGAACTTTGTGCAAAAACTGCGGAAACACGTGAAGCAGAAACGGTTGAACGATATCCGACAGCTCGGGATGGATCGCGCGGTGTTGTTGACGTTCGGGGCGAACGAGACGGAGACGAAGTTGGTGGTGGAATTGTACGCGAGCGGGAACGCGGTTCTGTGCGATAGGGAGTTTATGGTGATGACGTTGTTAAGGTCACACGTGGATAAGAGGAAGAACTTGAGGATACTGGGGAAAAGGAGGTACCCGGTGGAGCGGTTTCGAGCGTTTCGGATGCCGACGAGAGAGGCGTGGGAAGACGCGCTGAGAGGGGTGTACCAGGAAGAGGAAAGAGCGGTAGATTTAGACGAAGACGAAATGGAAGACGAAAAAGCGTACGAGGAGGAGAAGAAGAGAAGAGAGATAGAGCGGTTGGCGAATATTCGCGCGCCGCAAACGTTGCGAGAGTGCTTGTGTCGCGGATTTTCGTTCGCGCCGGCGCAGTGCGAACACGTCGCGGCGAAAGCCGGCGTAGAGAAAGGCATGCTCGCACCACTCCCTCTCGAGAGCGAGGACGTGAAAGGAAAAATTTTCGAGAGCATAGAAGAAGAGTTTCGTTGGTTTCGAGACGTGACGGAAGGGAACGTGTTTCCAATTCCCGAGGTGACTTGCAAAGCGCTGACGATGGAATTGTTGACATCGTCGTCGGGAAAAGAAGAAGACAAAGGGAAGAAGAAAGAACCACAAATTGTCGAGGTATTCGAGGACTTCTCTCCGCACCCGATGAAACAAAACGAAAACAGGAAAACGGTCTCGATCGACGAGATTTTAGGTAGGGATAGTAGTGGAGAAGAAAAAGAGGAGCAAAACGTGTTCAACGACGTTTTGGACGAGTACTACGCGAAGCTCGAGTTACAACAAGGCGTCGTGCAAAGAAATCGCGCGGAAGCGCAAGCGTTGAAGAAATTCGAGAAACTGAAGAAAGATCAAGAGAACAGGTTGAAAGTTCTCGAACGCGACGCGGAAAAAGAAATGCAGAGAGCGGAACTGATCTCTCGGAACGTGGATGATGTGGCGAACGTGTTAAACGCGGTCAACGACGCGTTGGCGAGCGGGATGGCGTGGGACGATTTAGAATCTATGATTCACGAAGAGAAAAGGAGAGGCAATCCAGTCGCGAAGTTCATTTCGAGCTTAGATTTGAAGAACAACCAAGTGACGATAAAGCTCGCTCCGAAAGAGGACGTTGAGATTGACGAAACGACCGGCGAGGAAGTCGTCGTGAAGAAGCACAAACCGATCGACATCCCGCTCGATTTGAGTTTATCGGCGTTCGCGAATTGCAACGCGCGTTTCGACCTGAAGAAAAAACACGATACGAAACTTGACAAGACGGCTAAACACCACGACAGAGTCGTTTCGGACGCAGAGAAGAAAGCGTTGATGAAAATAGAGACTTTGAGAGAGAAAGCCCTTCCAGGCGCGAAAGCCGCGCGAACGCCGTTTTGGTTCGAAAAGTTCATCTGGTGGGTCACCTCGGAGAATTGTTTAGTTTTACACTCGACCGATAACACGCAAGCAGAAATGCTGTTCGCGAAATACGCGAACAGAGCGGAAACTGGGAACGATTGCTTCATCTTTTGCGACGAAAACGGCGCGCCGGCGATTACGCTCGTCAAACCGCCGCCGCGATATTCCTCGGCGAATGGTAACGGCGAAAGCGCTACTACGCTGAAAGTGCCCTCTCTTTCACTCGCACAAGCTGCGCAGGCTACCGTCGCGAGAAGTGAGTGTTGGGCCAAGAAACGGTCCGCGTCGGCGTGGTGGGCGAGAGCGCGAGATATCTCCAAGCGTCGATGGGACCTACCGGAAGATGCCAGTTTGCTCCCGAGCGGTAGTTTTGCTCTCGTGAAAGGAGCGCGCAAGAAGTTCTTACCGCCGGCGAAACCGGAAATGGGTTTCGGTTTACTTTTTGCCGTCGTCGCGAGTGGTGAAAATACCTCCGGACACGAAAAAGAGCGCGTGGTAAAATCAGAATCCGCGGATGCGACGTTTTACGACGAAGACGGGGACGAAAGGCGGGGTCGTAATATTCGAGAAATAAGCAGCGCGGAGGAGGAGGAGGAAGAGGAAGAGGAAGAAAACGAAGAAGAAAACGAAGAAGACGAAGAGGAAGAAACGAATGTAAATGGCGAAAAAGTGGTAAACGAGCTCGCCACGCAGATGGAGTCAAAAGCTTCGATCGATGCCGCGGGAAAAGGCAGAACGAAGCAAAACGAGGTTTTCGAAGGCACAAAAAAACGCCTCTCCGCTGCGCAGCGCAAACAGATGAAGAAGAAAGGCGGGGGGTTGAACGGTAGCGGTGACGACGACGACGTTTTTGACCCGCTCAAAGCGGCGGCCGCAGAGGCCGAGAGCAAAGAAACAAACATTTCTAACGACGACGAGATTGAAGAGGACGAAGAAGAGAGCGACATCGACGACGGGTGTAAAGAAAAGAAAACAAACGACGCCTCGTCCGTATCGAATCCCAACAAGCCAAAGGTGCGCGGAAAATCCGCGAAAGCGAAACGCGCGGCTAAAAAATACGCCGAACAAGACGACAAAGATCGCGAACTGGCCATAAAGTTACTCACGATGAAGCAAAAAGAGTCGAAGAAAGATAGGAAGAAAGCAGCTTTAGTGACATCGTTGAAACCAGAGATGTCTTCTTCTTCGGATGCCGCGACGATGAAAAAGAAGCAAATCGTCCTTCCCGAAGCGCCGACGCCGGAAATGCCAAACTTGAAAGAACGCGGCATTAAACCTTTGGTGTACGAACCACCAGACACCATCGACGACGACGACAGGAACAGTAGCGACGACGACGAATCGACGAAAAGTCTCAACATCGCCGTCATCCACGAGCGTCGCGATACACAAACCGAAATCGCGTTGCGTCAACTCACCGCGCAGCCGTTTGAACTCGACGGCGTGTCCTTTTGTCTCCCCGTCTGCGCCCCGTTTCAAGTCCTCGCGAGTTACAAGTTTCGCATCAAACTCATCCCAGGAACGCAAAAAAGGGGTAAAACGGTGAAAGATTGCGCGAACATCCTTTTAAAAGCGCCGATATATGCGTCGAACGAGGAAAAAACCGCCGCGCGCGAAGCGCTCGAGACGAAAATCGAAGAGTGCGCTCGCTCGCTTCCGCTCGGCGGGTGTAAGATTACGCTGCCTCCGGGCGCGATGAAAGAGCTCCAAAAACAGCAAAAAGAGATGAAAAAGAATAAAGTCAAGACTAAAAAGTCCTAGAGAGCTGCGTGTTTCTACGCGTTCGTGTTGAAAATGTACTCATCATCGCATTACCGCCGCTAAAACTCTACTCTCTGCGCGCTTTCGCTCGGTGCCAAAAGTGACTCAAATCGTTCATCCTTTCCACGCACAACCCGGGGATTTCCCCTCGTTCTTCTCGTATTTCTCGAAAATTCCCGAACGCACCTATCGTTTCGCTACACGTCGCGCACAACGCCATTAAAAATGCCACGAACAGTTCCATTTTGATCGAGAATGCGATGAATAAAGATGCGTTGTTGTTCTCCTCGTGCATCTTTGCGCTCGATTTTGACTGAACATGAATCTGTCTCGACGCCGCGTGGCACACGACGAGAAAGGACAAGAGGAATAGTAAGAGGCCTTTTTGCCTCTGTGCATTCGCGTCCATTTTATACTCACTAACTCTCTCTTTATATATATCTCTCGCGTGCTCCTTCCTTTTTACGTCAGAGTTCTCCGCACAAAAAGTGTCGACATTTTCGGGAAAATCCGTCACTTGAAAATCCGTCACTCCGCGCGAGATACTCAAGACGATGAAAGAGGAAGAGGAGCGTCGATCGCTGCTCCTCGTAACGACGACGCGTTCGAAAAGAAGTAATTATTTCAGCGAGAGTTTCAAAACTCGCTTTTTGAAAAGTAGTTCGAGGACGCTCGAGGATGATGCGTCTTCGTCTTCTTCTTCTCTTTTGTCGTCTGCTTTGACGGGGACATCGAGCCGCGTGATGATGATGTTCGCGATGTTTACGTTTATGTTCGTGGGTATCACGTTCGAACGAACGAAAAGAGAAGGAGAGAAAGGAATGCGTTTTCAACACCTCGGAGATGCTCTGAATACGACCACGGATGATATCGCCGAGAATACGACGAGTACTACGAAGTTAACGTTCACGTTATACACCGCGTGTTCCCCAATGGACAAAGTCTTGCCCACGCTGAGAGGCAAAGGAAGCGACGATATCAATGACGACGATGTGAAAGAATACGACTGGTTTTCCAGAGTCAAAGCGAAACTGGTACTCAAAGACGACGACGAGAATATCGGCGGGAACGATTTTAGCTTCAACAGAGGTATTCCGATGGAGCAGATAACATGCGGCGAGTATCGCGTCGAGACGGGGTTGATGAAGCGAGGGACGGCGTTTGGGTTCGCCTTGTACGAGATACCACCCAAAGATGATGATGATGATGATGTTTCGAGTTTAGGAAGATTGATACATTACGAAAACCAACGGAACGACGCGTACGAGTTCGAACCTGAGGGAGCGGTCGTGGTGAAAGATATCGGGTGTTTGACGACCGATCCCAAGAGAGTGGATAAAAGGTGCCCGTGGGGTGAGAGAGGCGGCGTCGTCGGCGGGTACTCGTCCTCAATCGCGGAAGACGAACGCGAACATCCGTTTGGAATGCGCGAGTGCACGTATAAGTACGAATACGGCGACGTGACGTTTTATAACCGAGTCTTTGACGGGAAGCAGTTGGAGTACGTGTGGGGGAGTTGTTTAGAGTCGTGTCCGGCGTTTACGAAACATCCGTTTTGCGCCGCCGCGGCAACACCAACATCACCACCCATAGAAGAAGTAGAAGAAAAGAAAGAAGAAGAAGAGGAAGAAGAATCATCCACGAGCAATCAAACCTCCGAAGTCAACGACGAAGAAGAAGAAGATGAGGAAAACGAAGAAGAAGAGTTTACGTGCGAAGATGGCCATCACGTCATCGCCGACGGAGAGACGAATTCCTGCGGCGAATGCCCGCCTGGTTCTTTTTCGTTCACGCCGAACGACGCGTCTTGCCAACTGTGTCCGAAAGGATTTTTCCAACCGTTCGGTAAGAGCGAACGGTGCGAGGCGTGTCCGAAAGGCATGTACCAAGACGAAGAAGGTCAGAGGTTTTGCAAACCGTGCGACGGATCGGAGATATCGCCGGACGATATGACAGAATTGAAGATGGAGGAGTTGCACGACGAAGGCGTACCAATCGGTGGCGTCGCATGGAAAATGGTATCACCCTCCACTAATGATTCGCCATCGTCGTCTCGTTTAGGTGTCACAAAGCGTCGTTCGTCTCGTCGCGAACAAAACAATAGCAATCGTAAACTGTTAGGAGGAGGTTTATTCGGTAAAGGCGGGTGGTTCTCGGACGATGACGACGAGAACGATATCAACGGCGACGGCGTCGTCGACGCGAGGGACGTCATCGAGCGAGAAATTGAAGACGCGAGAGCGAAAGGTAAAGGCGCGGAGAGTAAAGATCAGTGCGTCGCGTCGTCTGCTTCGCCGGTCATCGTCGTCGACGACCAGGACGGTACCATCGCGACGAACGACGACAAGAGCACGCCGATTGACGTAAACGTCACGAGTGAAATGACGAAAGATAGAGTGATTCCAATGCCGACGACGCCGAAGGTAAACGTCGTCGTGAGCGACGAAGCGAAAGAGGCGAGGAAAGAAAGAGAACCGGAAGCCACGTTTGAATCCGCGGCTCAAGAGACTCCTTTTCCGGTCAACACTCTTGACGCGGCGGCGGGTAATGTTTCCACCAAAGCGACTGAGATTGATCCGGAAGTCATCGCCGACGAAGCCGCGACGCTTAAAAATTCCGTCCGTCACGAAAAAGAGCTGAACGATTTGCTTCGAGAAAAGGAAGTCGACGACGACGATACCATCGTGGACAAGAAAATCGTGAAAGAAGAGGCAATCATCGAAACGTTCGAGAAAGTAAACGTCAAAGAACTCGAGAAGATTGATCAGACGTTAGCATCCGTTGCCGCTGAAGAAGCGGCGACGGTAAAAGACGCGTCCTTATCCACATCGGTAGATGTCGAAGAAACCAAGGAGGATTCAACGGCGACAACGACGACGATGACATCTTCTTCTCCTTCTTCTTCTTGCGACGAAACCGTGCGAGGTGAATTCGGCGTCGGCTACCGCGGGTGTCAAACGACCACCAGAACTGGGAAGAAATGCATCGACTGGTCCAAACAACCGTTCGGGAGCAAATACGGCGTCGCGCACGCAAAGTGGTCGCACCAATCGCAACCCGATTTCATGGATGAAAATCCGCGGAACTATTGCCGAAACCCGAGCGCATCCGCGGATGGCATTTGGTGCTACGTGGACGCGCAAGGCGGCTTCGATTCGTGCGAACCAATCAAACGATTTGCCGCCGGTTTAGGCATCGACAACCTTCCCATCGAAGAAGAAGAAGAATCAAAAGAAGTTAAAGAACAAGAAGAACAAGAAGACGTCTTCACCATCGCCGCGGCGGATCGCTTCGAGAAAGAAAAGCAATTTAGAGTTTAGGGTCTTAGATAAAATTAGGGTTTAAGAGTACAAATTGGGAAGAAAAAATGGTACAAAATTCACACAAAATACGCTCTCTTTTGCTGGTACATACACACACACGTAAGATGTCGACTGGGGAGGAAACCCATCCTTTACTTTTGTCCAAGAACACGAAGTGCAATACTCTTTCTCTTCACGACGAGGCACGCGAAAACGATGGCGTTTTGAAAGTCGGATTTGATGTTGGGGAAAAATCATTACAGAGGAGGAGCCGCGGACATCAATGTGTCCTCCTCGCGTTGGCGGCCATCGCATGCTCGCTTCTCGTCCTGAAAATACGCGTGCACTCAGAATTCGACGAAACAAAGCTAGGCGCGACCACGTACTACGAAAATCCAGTGTATACGGATCAAAACACCGACCCGATGACGGAGAAGAACGTAAACGATATCAAAACGTCTCGTTTGGCAGTCACCTTGCACACCGGGTGCTCGCCGCACGAAAAGCTCCCGTGGCACATCGAAGACAAATCCACGTGGGGTCAAGAAGTGGGCGCGAAAATCATATTTAAATCCGATACGAACGATTTCTTCTTCGAACGAGGGGTGGAGATGGAAAACGTCGGGTGCGGGTCGTATTCGATCGAGACGGAGGACTTACTCGTCGGCATGCAGTTCGGGTTCGCGTTGTACCAGAAGAATAATCAAACGGCGCACCAAGCGACGAAGGATATCGGGTGTCGATCGGAATCGGACTCGGATACGAGATGTCCGTCGTGGAAGTCACCGCATGGGGACGGTATCCGAGGCGGACCGATGGAGATGACTGAATGCACGTTTCAATATAAATACGGCGCGGTGACTTTTTACAACCGAGTCTTTGACGGCGAGACGACGGATTACGTTTGGGGAAGTTGTTTGGACACGTGCCCGGCGTTTACGAGAGCGCCGTATTGTGGGAAATCGGAAGAGGTGCCACAAATTGGCCAGCTTGAATTGAGAGAAGATGAAAAGTGCACGCCGGGCGAGTATTTACAAGCAAACGGCAAGTGCCAGAGATGTCCGGTTGGACATTACTCCGGGGAAGCCGAAGCGAGCGAGTGTCAGCCGTGCGCGGCGGGAACCATGCAACCAAACGAAGGTCAAACTGAATGCATCGCGTGCCCGAACGGGTGGTACCAGAGTGAAATCGGTCAGCAATACTGCGAATCCTGCCCTGGCTCGAGAGCGGACTCGTCGAGACGCAAGTTACAAGGCGGCATGCTCGATAAGATGAAAAATTTCGATTGGTCAAAGTTCGGGTCCGTAGATGGCTGGGAATGGATACAAAACACAACCGAGACGATCGTGAACAAAACGGAAACCGCGTACGACGATGCCAAGAATGCCGTGAATAGCACGTTGACCAGCGGCGCGGACGCCGTGAAACAATCGGCGAAGAAAGCCTCGGACGCGGTCTCCGACACGTTTAGTAAAACGAAAGAGAGCGCGGAAGATTCAAAGGACACCGTCGATGCAGCCGCCGCGGACGCGAAGGAAAAGACGGACGACGCAATCGACGACGCCAAAAAAAGCGCCGAAAAGACAACGGAGGATGTGAAAGTGGCGGCGAAGAAGACGCAAGAAAGCGCCGAAAAGGCAACGGAGGATTCGAAAGAAAACGTCGACGATGCCGTGAACGGCGTAAAGAAAGCGACGGTTTCCGCCGAAGAAGCTGCGGAAGACGCCGCCCACGACGCCAAGGAGAACGTCGAGAAAGCAACGACGACTGATCCGAAACAAGCTGTTGACGATGCCGCGCACGAGGTGAAGAAAGCGACAGTTTCTGCGGAAGAGGCTGCGGAAGATGCCGCCAACGCGAGCAAAGAGAGCGTCGAAGATGCCGTGGAAACGGTGGAAGACGCGGCAAAGAAAGTGGGGTCTCACGGCGGTAACGATAGCGATAGTGATGGTAGCGAAAGTAGTAGCAGCGAAAACACAAGCGACGACGACGTCGTCGTCGAAAAGAGCGTCTCAGTTGAAACGACGACGACGACGACGAAAGAGGCGAAGGAAGAGAGTAGCGGACCAGTCGCGCAGGCGACTACTCCTACTTCCATCTCTAGCGACGAAACTTCTTCGTCTTCTTCTTCTTCTTCAACTACTACGAGCGCTGCTCCGACGACGACGACGCCGTCGACGACCACTTCGACTCCAACTCCTACGACTCCTACTTCCACCTCCTCCTTTGAAAACGGCGACAAAAGCACCAACCGCGGCGCCACTTCCCTCGCGCAGTGTCCGTCGGCTTCCTCTTCTTCTTTCGAGTTAGAAAAAGAAACAGAAAAAGAAGAAGAAGAACTCACGAGTCGAATCGGCCAAGCAAAAACGACACCACGAGCTTCGTCTTACCGAAGAGGGTTCCACCACATCGGCAATGGTGAAAACGGCGTCGCGACGCCGCCTCGCTCTTGGGCGGTGTAATATTATTAGTTAGCGCTTGTACACGACGAAAAATTTACCCATATGACTCTACAATGAAAACACCTTTACTCAGTGATAAAGAAACAAACAACTCTCCAACGCATCGAAATCAATCAGAATATCAATCCATCGCACGTAGGAGCAGTACCTTGGATTGCAACGCAGACGAGACTTCCTCGCGCGTATATTACGTATAAAACCACCAGGCTACTGCAATTAATTGTACGAAAAAATCTACCTTTTTTTCATTCGTTTTCGTAAAACAAAAATTCGCTCTTCTTTTGGGACGCGTCTCTCGAGGGAAACGCATCACATTAAAAGTCACACGTATCGCGCGTAGTATACATACCTATCGTCCTATTTTTGTCACTTTTTCATCATGTCGACGAAAAGGAACGCGGGTTTACACCCAGAATCGCTCTCGTTGTTGCGTTCCATCGAGAACGACAACAATATTAGAAGAAACTCTACTCCCGATCGAGCGGGGAAAACCACCGGAGGCACGACGCTTGTCAAGCTTTTCGGCGGCTTCGGGGTCGCGTCGCTCGCGATCGCCAGTTACGTTTCCGGGTACAAGAGCACGTCCAGAGAGTTACTCTCTCTCGGTGAGAATAAAAGTGCGAAGAATAAGGTGGTGTTGCACACCGGGTGTTCGCCAGTCGCGCAGGTACGTTTCCGAGATTTGATTGCACAACGCCGCGGCCTCTCTTTGAGTTTGAGACTGAAAATTTTTGTGTCCTCCTATTATTAACTTCTCTCACTCTCTCTTACTCTCTAAACATTAAACAGTTACTGGTGGACACGTTCGAAGTGGAAGACTTGGCGGATTGGGGCGAAGTCGTCGGCGCTCGTGTCTCCATCCACGGGTTAACCGGCCACACGATGACGCACGGCGGGTGCGGTCGGTACGAGATCGAACAAGACGAAGACGTGCAGTTTCACCACGACGGGCCGTTTGAATTTACGTTGTTCGCGAACAATCCAGCGGATGAAGTTTCGGTGAAGGAAAGAAACGCGAACGTGACCATGCACATGACGGAGTGCACGAAAGAGTTTTCGTACGACGGGCAAAAGGTCATGCAGAGAGTGTTCGATCGAGACGGGGACAGACACTTTGTGTTTGGGTCGTGCGATCATCACTGCCCGGGATTTTACGAAGACGTGTTGACGCACTACGGGACGGCGTGTCCGGTGGATGAGAAGAGCGCTGAAACGGTTTTACCAGCGAATTCGACCGAAGGGTCAGATGCGGGGAAGTGTTCCCCGGGGTCGTTTACGAACACCAACGGCGAGTGCGAGGAGTGCCCGATTGGAACGTACACCGACGAGAGAGGGTCGACGACGTGTAAGAGATGCCAACCGGGGCAGTTTAACCCGTTCCCGGAGGCGCAAGGGTGCATGGCGTGCCCGGATGGGTACTTCCAACCGAACTGGGGGCAACAGTATTGCGTCGCCTGCGACGGCGACGCCGCTTTGGGGAAGAAAGAGTTTGCTTTGCAAGGCGCCTCGAAGAGAAAGTTGTTGGGCGGCTGGTGGGGCCCCGCAGAAGATGAGGACAGCGACGACGCGGAAGACGTGGAAATGAACCACGAGCAGTATCACAAAATCGGCGCGACGTCGTTGGATCAGTGCGGTGCGCCGGCGGTGCAACAAAGTGCCGACGAGTACGAGAAAACGCAAGAGCATGAAAACGACCCGACCTTTGACGCGACGCCGGGAAGCTCGAACGAACCCGTCAACGACGGTCCGAACGGACCGGCGGCGACGCCGGTGTTGACTGGGAGAACCGATAAGCTTGGTCACTGCGTGTGCCCAGGTACGAAACCGAAACCGAAGCCTGTCGATGCCTCCGGATCATCTCCTTCGCCGACCTCGTCGTCTTCTTCGTCTGAAGTTGAAGTGAACCCGGTGACGCACGTCGTCGCGGGCCAACCGTGCGGACCGTGCGCACCTGTGGTCACACCAACACCGGTGACGACGACGCCGACGACGACGGTTGAAGAAGTGAAGAAAGATGAAGAGAAAGAAGATGCGTCTACCGATGTCAATTCTTCGCCGATTGAAGATTCCACGGCGACTACGAACACGAACGACGACGGCGATTCGGCGGCTCCGGAGGTGCAAGATGAAACGAACCAAGAACCGATTGAAACTTCCGCGGCGTCGGAGGAAGAGCCAACACCTACTCCGGAAGGTCCAGTGACGACTGGTCCGGCCTCTCAAGGTCCTGGCCCGGAAGTAGATGGGAACAACAACAACAATAACAGCGATGCACCGCCGCAAGAACAAGAAGAAGAAGAACAAAACGATACGACAACTGACATCACGACGCAAGAAGAGAACGACGATGATGAGCAAACTCCGCCGCACCAACCCAATGCTGAACAACCTACGTCGGCGACCATTACCTCCGCCTCCACTTCCGCCGCGGACGCCGCGAACACGACGCTCCCGGCGGCGGACACTCTCTCGAGCGGCGAAACCGTCTTGGAACAAGAAACGAAAACCAGCACTGGTTCCATCATCAACGTCGAAACTCAATACACCGCCGACGGTGAAATGATCAAAGTTACTACGGTTACCAACCCGTCCGGCGCGTCGGCGACGACCGTCATGCACGTCGAAAACGCCACCCTCCCGTTGGCCACGTGCGACGAGATTGAACACGGCGAGTTCGGCGTCGGCTACCGAGGATGCCAAGACAAAACCAGAGACGGTCAGCAGTGCATCGACTGGAAAGACCAGTACATCGCAGATGGCGAAAAACCGTACACGCACAGCAACTATCCTCTCGGCATCGAAGAAAACCCGGGGAACATGTGCAGAAATCCAGCGGACGACAAGAGCGGCATCTGGTGCTTCACCGGTACCGACGGCAGCTGGCAAGTCTGCTCGCCGCTCATGCAAGCCGAGGCGGATTAATTTATTACTATATTACTACCATACTATTCCTAGCTTACTTATTATTTAATGAGACGACATACTACTATACATGTGTATAAAATTCTTTCTTTTTCGTTGTTCTCTCCTTGAAACGAAAAGACGTTTTTTTTGCTTTATCCATCCCAAAAGGATTTCGTCATTATATCTACTTTAGTACAAACAAGACGCAAAGTAAAGAGACTATTAATCGATAACACAGTAGTGAGCCAATACTACTAAGAATGAGAGCGACGATTAGTTCTTCCTCTGTTCCTTCTTCGTCGTCGTCGTCCTCATCCGCTCGTTTTGGATGCTCTTCATCATCATCTTCCAAAACGAAACGACAGACGACAAAAGCGACGATGAGTTTGACGATGTTTACTAGAAGACATAACAGAAGAAATACAACAACAGATACTACTATTACGAATAAAGCAATTCAAGACCCGTCCATCGAGACGACCGGTCGTCTCAACGAAACGCTCGAGGTTGAAGACACCGCGTCCGCAATATTTCCAAAAATCGGCATGCACCCAGACCGAGAGCACTTGGTGGAGAAAGAGGGAAATTTTTCGTGGACGAAACAGTGGTACCCGGTCGCGGTGGCAGACATGATCGACCCATTAAAACCACACCCGGTGACGTTGTTAGGGACCGATTTGGTCGTGTGGTACGACTCAGTCGGCGAGAAATGGAACGTGTTTGAAGATAAGTGTCCGCACAGGTTGGCGCCGCTGAGCGAAGGGAGAGTCGAACCGGACGGATCGCTGTTGTGCGCCTACCACGCGTGGCGGTTTGACGGGGAAGGTAAGTGCACCGCGATGCCGCAGGCGAATAACCAGAGAGAAGAGGAACGGATTAAAGGGAACCCGCTGTCGTGTGCGAGCAGCCGACCGACCATGGAGGAGCAAGGTTTGATTTGGTGTTGGGGCGAAAGCAGTTCAGGTTCCGACGAGACGGTGAAAACGGAAGCGATGATGACGCCGGCGCCGGTGATTCCAGAGATGAAAGGGGTGACAAAAAGCGGCGAAGCGCCTGGTGGCGCCTATAGGAACCACTGGCAAATGCGCGATTTGCCGTACGGGTGGTGCGCATTCTTTGAAAACGCGATTGACCCGGCGCACGCGGTTGTTTCGCACCACACGTTAGTCGGCGATCGGTACAAAGATCCCGCCGGATTCGCGTGCGTCGTAGAACGACCGACGACGGATAACGCCGGGTTTCGATGCGCGATGGATCCGGCAGTGCCACCTTTTAATACCATTGGACAGTACGACGGTGAGGCGAGTTACGATTTTCAACCGCCGTGTTTGTTAAAAATCGATTGGCGACACGAGGAGTGTCGATTTTTGACCAGTCACTATTGCGTCCCGACGAAACCGGGATGGTGTCGACACTTGGTCGCGACCGTCTGTCAACGAAACGAGTTTAAAGAAGATATTCAGGTTCGAAAACACCGATGGTTTAAACTGAATTTGTTCACGTTGACTTCTCCCGCGTGGATGACGCACGTTTTAGGCCCGACGTTTTTACACCAAGACATGGTTTTACTCCATCAGCAAGAGAAAATCGTGATGAAGAAGCACATGGAAGAGTCTCCGGACGCGGATATGGGCGAAAAATGGAAAGATCAGGTGTTCATACCAACCGGAGCGGATAAGATGACGGTGATGTTTTACAAATGGTTTCGTAAAAACGGTCCGATTCCGTGGAAACCCGGGAACGATAAGATGCCGGAAATTGAAAAAGACGAATCGAAACTGTTCGACACATGGGAGATGCACACGAAGTATTGCACGCACTGTAAAGGAGCGATGCGAAATACAGAAATTTTAACCTACGCGAGCTTAGCCGTCGCGTTTGGGTATTTCTTGAGCATTTTAGCCAGCGTCGATTACGCCACAGCTTTACTCGCTGCAGCTGATGAAGAGTATTCGTTGGTGGGCGTGTTGCGACGATTACCAACAAACTCGATATATTCCGACATGTTTTCTTGCTTTTCCTTCTTAGCCACGGCGTATAGCTTGGACGCGTTTAAATCGCTTTTCAAAACGTACAAGTTTTCTCACAGCGAGGACGACATCATGGCGGAAGGAACGGCGAAGATTGGATTAGCGAACGATGGCCCGAGTTTATACATTGATTTGGTCGATACCACGCTCTTCGGCGGCTTGAGCAAGGACAACAAGTTGAAGGAGCACTCGCGCGGATGTGAATGTTCGAATTGCGACACGAAGAATTTCGAAGGCATACGGTCGGTCGTCATGGCCAACAGAGTTCGAAAGAGGATGGCGGCGAGAGAGGACGAGGAAGGGAAACCGTGGGAACGACGTTCTTAATATAGTACATTGTTATATAACTTTGACTTTTAAAATTCAATCATCATCGGTAAAACCACTCTCCACCTCTTTCACAATCTCGTTCAAATACGGCGTCGCTTGCCAGCACGTGTACCCGCTCGCGCCGACGAAAATCAACGCGCACAAGAAACCAGGTAAACCAATCACCGCGAATACGAGCGAAAAGAACACCGAGGTGACAATCATGAGAGCGTATCCGATGCCCACCGCGGATTCGCCAGACTCTTTGGCTAAACCGAGAAGAGGGGCTAACCACCCAGGCGCGGCGATGGAGGAATCTGGAGGTTTCATGAGGTCTTTGACGAAATCCGGAACCTCGAAACCTTCGTCTTTCGCTTTGATTGTTGTGTTGATGTTTCTTTTTCTTTGATTGGAATTGTTGGTGACTCGAATCATCTTTTTGGATGATGATGCGATCGAATTGCGAGCGGAATAAATAGACGAAGAACTTCTTCTTCTTCTCGTATTTTGCGCCGCCGAAGCGACAACAACAACGGAGGATACAGATGAAATCGCGCGCATTGTATTCAGGAGTCTTGCTTCTTGTTGAAGAGCGTCGTATTTAAAAGTGTGGTAAGAAGAGGAAAAGGAAAAAGATATGCAAAACAGTAGATATCGAATCGTTTAAGGTTCATCTTTTTTTATTTTTTTGTTTTTATAATTGTTATTTTTGACCCTTTTTGTTCCGGCGGGGGTGTAGCTCACATGGTGCGACGTGTTCCAACCACTGATGTTTTGATTAAACGCGTAATCTTCGTAGGTAGAGCGGTCGATTCGCATTCGACAGGTACGGGTAAGAAATCACCTGCTCCCAAGAGGAACTACGTACTAACTAGTACTGCTTACATAGAGATCGATACTGTAAGTAAAAAAAAATTGCTTCAAACAAATGGCTTATGGCTAACTTCATATCTTCAGTCGCACCTCCATACGAGACAATGAATGTCCATTTTTTTTGTGTGTGGCGCGTGCGCGTTGCAAGCACGTGGTGATTTGCGTCGTCTCGAGAGATTTTGGAGTAGTACAATTCACAATTCTGAAATGTGAAATTACATTCGAGATTCCTCCAAAAAAACGGCATTTTTTTCTTCTTTGACGAAAAACAAAACAAAACAAATCGAAGAAGAAGAAGAGAAGTTGGTTTTGTCGCGATACGTACGTCACGACTGGAGCGATGATGACGACGAGAGAAACGCAGCAGAAAAGCCGGATGATCGGGAAGAGAGATTCTTTGTGGGGTTTGATCGTGAAGAACGACGATATTTGTTTCACACACATTCTTCCGAGATTGAATTCGACTGATATCAAATTCTTGTACGACGTGAATACGGAAACGAGAAAGTTGATTAAGAGATCGTCTCGCAAGGGGGAGTTGAAAGAGACGTTTAAAGTTGAAGAGATGTCGTCGATATCTACGTTGGAGATTGCGTGGGAGAATAAATCGTTGTGGTCGGGATACTTGTGGAACGAAACATGGTTCTGCCGTCAAGTTGCTGAAACGAATAAACTCGAGTTGCTCAAGTGGGCGCGAGAGGAGAAAGAGTGTGAGTGGGATGAATACACGATTAATGTGGCCGCAAGACAAGGTAATCTGGAAATGTTAAAGTATTGCGTTGCAAATAAGTGTCCTATCGATGAGAG
>ERZ651776.95-NODE-95-length-119687-cov-6.018519_pt1 | contig 119687 bp, 103 predicted proteins | sample MGYA00514761_ERZ651776 | MGnify/ENA metagenome assembly ERZ651776 | reverse complement strand
TCTCGCCGCTTGTGAGATCGAGTGCAACTATGCTGTTGGTAAATAGATTGTCCCCATGCCGATGGCCACCATAGGAATCGCCGGTAGCAGTTTCGGTAGGCAGGTATACCGTATTCAGCTCAGCATCGATTGTCATCTGCGCCCAGGAACCGCCATAGCCCGTATAGGACCAGGAGTTATTCAGCCAGGTGTCATTGCCATACTCACCGGCCTGGGGAATAGCGTGAAAAATCCAGAGCCGATTGCCGGTTCGCGCATCGTAGCCGCGAACATGGCCTTTTGGTTTCTCTCGGCTAGTTGGCATTCTTCCAGCTCGAAACGCCGAGCCGATAACGACAACGCCATTGGCTACAATAGGCGCGGCGTGGAGCCCTACTTCACCTGTTATGAGATCCAATTCCTGATCAAACTCCTGTTTCAGGTCTACAATGCCATTGAGCCCAAAATCCTCGATGCGTTCTCCATTCGCCGCATCCAACGCGATCATTTGATAGCCAGGTGTCACATAAATGATTCGCCCCTTGTCGCTGCCATCATTCCACCATGTTAACCCTCTTCCTGAAAATCGACGGGGGGCGTTCGCTGCACGCTCACCTTCATCAATCCGGAACATCCAGAGAATTTCACCGGTGCGCGCATCCAAAGCAACAATATCTCGCCTACTTCCTGCGGTTGTATAGATCGTTCGATTAACCATCAAGGGTGTTGATTGAAAGTTAAACTCCGGGCCAGGGCCAAAGCTACTTGTATCAAATTCCCAAGCTAGCTCTAACTCACTAAAATTTTCACCATTGATTGTCTCCAGCGGGGAATAACGGGTGCTGGCGAGGTCGCCTCCATAAGTACGCCATTCCTGATCCTGGGCTTGAGACTGATTAAGCGTGGCAATTGATAAGAGGATGAACGAGAAGGCTATTAGCTGCGTGCGCATTTTTTGATAGCTGCTGCGGGCGATTGGCATGAATTGTTCTCTCACTATTTTTGGCAAGAGTTTCGAGCAGCTTGCTGCTGCTCGAAACTTAACGCGATAGCTCAATAATTTCTCGCGTAATTACGCCTCTACTTTAGCGCTATCAAGCCTCTTTAACGAACAAGGAAGATTGCGTGCTATTCAATCATTCCCTGCTAGAGCGCGTTTTTGCTTGGCTTCTCTTTCAGCTACCAGTTTGTCATAGCCTTCATCGTCCAGGTGCGTAACGGCGATCCAGGCGTGAGTCATCTCATCGCCGGTGCGGCTCCCACCCACAACCCACATATCAGGGTCCGGATTGTTGGGGTTGTTCGCTGTGTTGTCATACCACTGTTTCAGCACCAGAACTGCGCCTGCTGGTAACAGAGGCGCTACGTCGGGTTCGTAGATATGATTGTGATGCCAGGTAGCGCTCCATCTGGAGATTTGGCTGACCGGCACAGTGCGGCCGGTTTTCGGATAGAAAACCTCCAGCGAGGCGGCATTCATGCGAAGGTGACCGTGGGGCTGGAAACTATCGATACGCACCGGGTGGTCAAAGGTATGGAAGCCCTGGGTCATTTGATAGCCGTTGGGTGGAATCACAAGATCGCCCTGTTGCTCGATCCGATAGTTCGTCAGATCCTGCCGGTAGACGCCTTCCTGCTCACCGAAACCTTCGTCGTGGAACCACAGGCCGATTTCAACCACGATGTCCTCAATCATTTCGCCCCGAGCAGTCGCACCGACGCCACCTGGGAAATTATGAATATTCCATTGAACCTGCGCGCCGTCAGGCAGGGTCCTACAGACATCGTCAGGAACTTTCTCGCCCCATTTGCCCATGGCATATTCGGTGAGCATTCCATTTCGGCGGAGCTCGCCGTATTCATCTTCGACAAAGATAATTGAATTTGCGTGATGCACTACCGCCGCCGCATCGCCGCGAGGCTTCACCTGTACTGCCTTGATGCAGCGCTTTGCAACTGCCGCAGTTAATCTGGGGTCAACAATCTCTCTTACCCACAGGTCATTGCCGTTGGCTGGGACATCATAAGAGGATGAAGGCACGATAAGGTCCGGCGCGCCAAGTTCGGCTTCGAAGTTCCATTGGCTTGGCGTTTTCACCTGGGCAACAGGTGCAGTTGTGTCAATATCACCACGAGGGGAGCCAGCATTCACCCAGGCCACGATGGTATCTATATCATCCTGCTGCATACGCCAGTCGCCGACCAGGTCCTGAATTCCAATGCCGTGATCGTAGGCATAGGGGGGCATTTCACGATTGGCGACCTTTAGCTGAATCAGCGGCGCCCAGGGGCGCACCTGTTCGAAATTGGTAAGTTGCATAGGGCCGATGCCGCCTTCCTGATGGCATACCACGCAATTGTCATTGATGATTTGCGCCACGTTCTCGTTGTAAGTGACTGACTCTTGGGCGAATACGCCCTGAAGCCCAGACAGCGCGGCAACAGCGACCAGTAATCTGCTAAGTTTCATTTGAATTACCTCTCCAATGTAATTGTGGCTGATCTCAGTTTACAGTTGCCTAGCATAACCCATTTTTAGCTAGTTTCGGCAAGACAAGTCCGGGACTTGTCGACACAATAGTGTTCACAATACTGGATAATTCACGGCTTCTGAGATAGTTTTTCGATTCCATTACCACGATGCCAACTCATGCAGACAACAAAAATACTCGCTCTACTCTCGGTATCGCTATTCATCGCAGGTGCCGGGATACACATCCACGCCCAAACCTCATCGGCGCCCGAAACAGCCCACGGCGTGCGCAATGACCTGCCTCAACCCTACGAGACAAGGCGGAATTGGGGCGAATTACCAGAAGGGTCAGAATGGGCTGCAGTGACTGCCGTAGAGCCTTCCCCTGACGGTCAATTCATCTATGTCATACACCGCTGCGCTGACAACTCCTGTGAGGGTCGCAGCGAAGCTCCAATTCTGAAATATGACTATGACGGCAATTTGCTGGATTCTTTTGGCGCAGGGCTGTTTGTTTTTCCCCATGGTGCCACTGTGGACTATGAGGGTAATCTTTGGGTCACCGACGCGCGCAGTAACGGTAGCATTGGCCATCAGGTTTTCAAGTTCAGCTCCGACGGTGAGGTTTTGATGACAATCGGGCAACGAGGACAAGGCGGATCAACGCCGGGGCTACTCTTCAACCCGAATGACGTTGTTGTTGACCCTAACGACGGCGACATCTTTATAGCGGAAAGCCATCGAGGCGGTAGAAATAATCGAATTGTGCATTATTCGTCTGAGGGAAGATTCATTAAGCAATGGGGAAGCGAAGGCTCAGGGCAAGGTGAACTCAGCGAACCCCATACCATAGCGATGGATTCCGGCGGACGCTTGTTCGTTGGTGATAGAAACAACAATCGCATTCAGATTTTTAGTCAGGACGGGGGTTTTATAGACGAATGGAGACAGTTCGGCCGCCCCAGCGGTATCTTCATTACTCCTGATGACACGATTTATGTAGCCGACTCGGAATCCGGACCCGATACCGGCGCGGGTGAATTAATGGGAATAAGAAAGGGTATTCGCATCGGCTCAGCCGTTGACGGCACAGTGACTGCGTTCATCGAAGACATGGAACCCCTGCGAGACGACCATTCAGGCGCCGAAGGTGTTGGTGTGGATGCCAATGGAAATGTTTACGGTGCGGTGGTCAGACGACAGATGTTAGAACGACATGTGCTGCGATGAAATTCAGACCTAGTTTCTGACACCTATTTCTCAATCACCGCCCGATTTTTTTTGTTCTTATTTTTATTGTGAAGAAGGCATTCGGCCCTCAAATGCGAAGAATGATAGAACTACTTTGGTTATTCTATTTCCAATGAATGGTAAATTAGTGAGTTACGAGAGAGTATTGCAAGCAATAACACACATCAACTCAATCCCTTTTAAATTTCACTATTACGGTGTTCCTAGATGAAAACAAAGAAAGCACTCACCCTACTGCTGTATTCATTGGCTGTCGTGTTCTCGGCTGCACAGGCGGCAGAACCCGCCCGCGTTACTGCCACCCGTCTTGGCGATGGCCCTATCATCACCCCGGAGATGGATGCGCGAATGGGCGGCAACATCCAGGGGCCCTCGTTGATCAAGGTGCCTGAATGGGTGGAGAATCCGCTGGGCAACTACTACCTGTATTTTGCCGATCACCGCGGCACCTATATTCGCATGGCCTATGCCGATGAAGTTACTGGCCCGTGGACTGTGTATTCACCAGGCTCCCTAAAACTCGAAGACTCATTTTTCCCCACTACCTGCCCGCCCTGTTCACTTGCGCCAGGACGCACGGCGCCGCTGTATGCACACATCGCCTCACCCGACGTGCACGTACGCGAAGATCTTCAGCAAATTGTGATGTACTACCATGGCCGGGGTGAAGGCCGTCAACTCACACGTGCAGCTGTGTCTAAAGACGGTATTCATTTCGAAGGCAGAGAAGACGAGTTAGGGCCACACTACTTTCGCGTGATTAAACACGATGATTACTTCTATGCCATGAGCATGCCTGGATTACTTCTTCGCTCGAATGATGGCTTATCGAAATTTGAAGCTGGGCCTCGGTTTTTCAATGCCGACATGCGCCACTCGGCCCTGTTGATCCGTGACAATCACCTCTATGTGTTTTACTCCCAGGCTGGAGAACAACCGGAAAGAATTCTACTTTCCACCATTGAGTTAACCGACAATTGGCTGGAGTGGACGGCGACCGAACCGGTAGAGGTGCTGCGCCCCGAATTCGACTACGAGGGCGCCGACCTGCCAAACGAACCCTCCAGAAGAGGTTATATCGATGTGCGGGTCAACCAGCTTCGTGACCCGACCATCTATCAGGAAGAGGATAAAACTTATTTGCTTTATTCAGTTGCGGGTGAGAGCGGCATCGCCATCAGTGAAATTAGTTTCACTGATTAACAACTGCTGCTAACTACAATAATTTCTTAACCGTTGCTTTCTACTCATCGATCAGAAAAATGGCAACAATAAAAATGGAGACTCCATGAACTTTCGCCACCACCTTTCGACTCTGCTTACGCTGGTGTTGCTGTGTTTTCCCTTCATAAACACTTACGCGCAAACCACACTATCACCCACAGATCATTGTCGGAATTTTTCGGCGGATGCGATCGTCAGCTTTGCCGATCAAGACCTGGCCGAAGTGGTGAACGATGCCCTGGGATTGGATCCGCAGGCACCACTGACCTGTGGGCAGGCAGCCGAATTAGAGCAGCTTATTGTAGGCACTACGATTGAGCGCGTAGTTTACGGTGGCACCTTGCGACCCTCTCCAGAAAAACCTTTCGAGAGCCTGGAGGGCATACAGAATCTTACAGGCTTAACCAGACTCAACCTAATCAATCGCCTCATTACCGACATAAGCCCAATCCGCAGCTTGACCAATCTCGTAAATTTGAACTTACATACCAATTGGTTCAGTGATCTTAGCCCTGTAAGTGGATTGACCAATCTCGAACAGCTTGTCGTTAGTGAAAACCCAATCTTCGACATAAGCCCGCTGGCGGGGCTCACCAAGCTGAGACGACTCCATGTCCATGGCCTGTACCCCCATCAACTTCAGCATTATCTCGACATGGATGACGGGCGCGATCCCAACGTAGTGTTCAATGGCATTACTGACATCAGCGCACTTGCAGGGCTGACCGAAATGCGCCTGCTGCGCATTCACCTCAACGCCATATCCGATATTGGCCCTCTAGCCAATCTCACCAAACTCACTCATCTGCGAATCTACAATAGTGAAATTAAAGACATCAGTGCACTAGCGAACATGAATGAACTGACCTTACTGTGGGCCAATAACAACCAGATAGAAGACATAAGTGCACTACGTGGTAAGCCGGCCTTGGTGCAACTTAGCCTGAATGACAACGCCATCTCCGACGTTAGCGCCCTGCAAGACTCGATCAACTTGCGGTATCTGTTTCTCAGTAATAACAACATTGAAGACATCGCGCCGCTGAGAAGACTCCACGCACTGCAAGTCCTGCGTCTAGAAAATAACGACATTACCGATGTGAGTGCGCTAGCCGGGCTCAATCGGCTTGAAGAATTGAGCCTGGCCCAGAACTGGTCTCTGTATAATGTGCAACCACTGCTACTGAATGAGGGTATCGGTGAGGGCGACGAACTCGACCTGCGCTTTACCTATGTGCCCTGCTCCGACATGGACGCTTTTGCCAACTTGGGAGTCAATCTACTCAGAGTCACTTCGATAAATGGTTCGGCCTGTGATGGCAGAAGACTGGAAGACGACCAGAACTTCTGAACAGATGAACGCTTTGCTACAGGCCTGGAAATTGACCAACCGCTGCATTAAATGGTGGGGTATTTTTCTTGCCTGTCTATTATTCATTGCCGCCGTAGCAATGATGTTTGGCGCATTGACCCTCGAAGTGAATCTCGATCTTATTATTGTCGATAATCTAACAAACCCGATGGTGGCCTTGCTATTTTTCGCATCGATCTTGCTTGTTGCTGCTTATCCAATCTTTTTTGCTCTCGCTCTGCCAATTGTGTTCTTACTAAGATTTAGAACCAACAGGAGCACAGAGGCAAATGACGACTAAAGAGACACGAGGCTGACTCGACTATTCGCTCGCGCATCTATGCGCCAGGACAGCGCCCACACCTCAAGCAATAACCCCACCATCTCGCAGCTCATCAATCTCTGCCGCGCTCAACTTCAAATCCTCTGTTAACACCTCATCGGTATGCTCTCCCAACTTCGCTACCCAGCTGGAAGGAGTATTATCAGAATGGCTAAATTTAGCTGGCATATTCTGAATAAGAAATTCACCCAGCTGATCATCGGATACAGATGTAAATGAATTTCTTTCCAGCACTTGCGGATGAGCAAACAGGTCCTCTACTTGCTGATAGATGCTGCAAGGAACACCGGCGAGATTCAGCGCCTCTTCACACTCGGCGGCCGTAAGTGCCTTAGACCAATGCTCGACCTCCATTGCCAGTTCTTTGTAGTTCGCCGTTCGCGGCCCTCGCACAAAGCGTGGGTCTGTTAGCAAATCAGGTCTGTTCAGCGCCTTGGACAAACTTTCCAGGTTCTTGTCGGAGACCGCGCAGACCATGACAAAACCATCCTTCACTTTTACCGGATGAAAGCGGCCTATCACCGCCGGTTCTTCCATCTGCGCCCCCTGAATATGCGCCGGAATCAGGCTCATCATGGATTCCATCATACTTACATCGATATATTCCCCGACCCCATGACGCTCTAAGCCCAACAGGGCGGTTTGGATAGCTGAGAAGGCATAAGTACCGGTCAGGATATCGGCAACCATAATATCCCAGCTGGGGGGACGAAGATTTTCATCTGACTGAGCCCTGGCTTGAACGCTGTCAAAACCACTGGCGGCATGGACAATAGGAGCGAAGGCGGCGCGGTTCACGTAGAGCCCTGACTGGCCAAAGCCGGAAATAGAGCAATAAACTAGCTTAGGGTTTTCTTTCTTGAGGCTTTCATAGTCCAGACCAAATTTGGCCATGATGCCAGGGCGAAAGTTTTCAATGACGATATCAGCGTCACTGATAAGCCGTTTTACCAGTATCTGGCCGGCCGTACTTTTAAGGTTAACGGCGATACTGCGTTTGCCCGCATTAAAGTGGCCGAACACGCGGCTTGTTCCATCCACACCCCGGATTAAATCACCAACACCGGGAGTTTCCACCTTGATTACCTCGGCGCCACAGTCCAATAAATAGCGGGAACAGAGCGGTCCTGCGAATACAGCAGAGAAGTCTATAACCTTATATCCTTCGAGAGGTTTCTTAGTGTTCATTAACAGCCTTGCCAGTAGTTGAAAGGAACATCACATTTAACAGTTAAAGTATTCGAGATTCAATCCTAGCAAGAAATGTTAGGAAATTAAGCTCACGACTTGGGCCTAGCATGAAGCATTCGCTATAAGAATGACAGTCAATAGCCCTCATTCAGCTTCACTTAATAGAGTGTCTATGTATCACATGCTGCGCGTGCCACTAGTCCATTTTGGGGAAGAAAAGCCTGATGAATGTTGATAGAATCGCAGCTTAACTTTTTCCTTGGGCAGCCATAATATGTCTAGTGCCTTGAACTCCCAGTTTTTCGATCTCGATGACTCCAGTGACGTACAGGAGTTCTATCATAGCAAGGGCTGGACCGACGGCTTCCCCATAGTTCCGCCAACTCCCGAAGCAGTTCAGGCTTGTCTGGATTGGGTGCTTATGCCTCCTAATGAGATCATCGGTATCGAGCCGGTGCGCGAGCGCGCCATCGATGCCGAGAAGCTCGCGATCAACGCCGTCATGGCGGGCTGTCTTCCGATGCATTTCCCCGCCGTGGTCTCCGCCTGGATGGCCATGCTAAAAGATGAGTTTCTACTGCACGGAACAACGGCCAGTACCGGCGGCTGCGCGATTCTGGTAATTTTGAATGGCCCCATTCGTCAGGAGATTGGCGCCCGCAGTGATTTCAATGTGTTGGGTAGCTCCGACCGCGCAACGTCCGTTATCGGCAGAGCCATCCGCCTCGCTCTTATTAATATCCTGCAAGTGAGTCCAGGCGCTATCGATAGATCCACCCTCGGCCACCCCGGAAAAATCAGCTACTGCATTGCCGAGGACGAGGAAAATAGCAACTGGCCTTCCCTGGCAGAGTCTCGGGACATACCGACGGATGCCTCGGCGGTCACTGTACTTGCGGCCTGTGCACCCAGACAGATCATGAATGAGTGGACCACTAAGCCAGAGGAAATACTGGACACCTATGCCGCAGAGATGCGCGCCAATATGCGCAACTACTCAATCTGGTCGGGAAATTATGTGGTAGTTATGCCTGCCCAACATCGAGAACACATGCGAGCGGCCGGTTGGGGGAGAAACGAAATAGCGAACTACCTGTTTGAGAAGGCTCGCATAAAGCGCTCGGAATGGTCCACCGTGGGCAAGGGTTCGGTAATTCGCGATAAAGGCGATACCGAATATTGCGCATTGCCCAGTCCAGACAACCTGCTACTGGTTGCCGCTGGCGGTCCGGCGGGCGGGTTCGGCGCCATAATTCCACCCTGGCTGGGAATGAAGAGCCAGGCGGTCACCGTAGCTATAGGCGCCTGCGTGGATTGCGAACCACCTGAATCGAGTAAATTAGAATAGTCTGACCTAGCTCAGCTATCAGTATTGATATCAATAAGGAAACGATCCTATGACGCTTCGTGTACTCAACCCTACTAGCGAGTCAACAGTAGTTGCCTCGCAGCCAGCACCTCGCTTACAGAGTCTTGAAGGAAAGACCGTCGGACTTATCTCCAATGGTAAAGAGGGTACAGCAGGATTTTTTGCCCATGTGGACAGGCTGCTTCGCGAGCGCTACAGCGTGGCAGAGGTAATCCTGCGCACCAAGTCTAACTACAGCGCCCCGGCTGAAGATGAGATCATCGATGAGGCGAGAAATTGGGATCTGGCCATCACCGGCTTGGGCGACTGAGGCAGCTGCTCGTCGTGCAGTTTGCATGACGCAATTAGCAGCGAGCGAGTGGGCACACCAGCGGTTGGCGTGATGACCAGGAATTTCGTTAGTGCCGCCGATCTCATGGCGAAGGTCTTAGGCATGCCTGGCTATGCTTACGCTATTATTGACCATCCGGTTAGCAGCGCCACCGACAAGGAGTTAGAGGCTAGAGCCTTACAAACCATGGCGGCCATCGACACGCAGATTCTCCTCTAGACAGCAAGCAAGGCGAAAGAAATTGCTGCGGAGCAACAATAGACATCTGATACGTAAGAAAAAAATGAAAAGAAATGGAAATTCCTGTAACTGACAGCAACTACAAGACGCTCAACTATTCAGTCGCATCCGGTATGGCGCGCATAGAACTGGATAAGCCGCCGCTCAATCTAATCGATGAAGAATCTGCTCTGGAGTATCACAGCGCATTGCGAGCCGCCGATGCCGATGAGAATGCGAAGGTTCTAATTCTCAGCGGAGCCGGCAAAGGCCTTTCTGCCGGTGTCGATCTAAAATATTTAATGCAATTCGAAAGTGCCGACATGGAACAGTTTCTGCGATTATTTTACGTGGAGACGCTGAGGATAGTGCGCGGCCTATCCATGCCGGTCATTGCGGCGGTGCATGGTTACGTTAGAGAAGGCGCCTGCACACTAGCCTTTGCCTGCGACATGGTTATCGCCGCGGACGATGCCGACTTTGGCTACCCGGGCGTACCCAATCTAGCCGGGCCGCCCGGCATGCACGTCTGGTTCCTACAGCGACTGATAGGGAGAATGCGCGCTGCGGAGCTTATCTTCACAGGGGAGCCTATTAGCGCGAAGGAAGCCTATCAACTAGGCTTAATTACTCGTGTTGTGCCTTCTACAGAACTCACCAGTGCGACGGAAGAACTCGCATTGAAACTCTGCCAGATGTCGCCCCTGGCATTAAAACGCACTCGAGACCTTATGTACCAGATGGAAGACATGCCCTTCAAAGACGTTCCGGAGGCAGCATTACAGGCACTCTCCGCAGCCTTTGACAGCGAAGACGGCAAAGAGGCAAGGGCTGCGTTTATCGAAAAACGAAAGCCCAAATGGACGGGGCGCTAAAATAAGGAGAGCAATCGGGCCGAGCACTTCGATCAAGACTAATATTGCGGAATATTCCGCTGAAAAACCTGCCAGTAATACCATTTCGCAACGACTTGTTCGGTACCGTCTTCAGCTACAGTTGTAGTAATCGGATCTCTACCCAGAATTTCAGCAAGCTCGACAGGGTCGCTAACCAAAGCCGCGGTCATCTCATAGATCTTGCCGTTTATCTTTAGACGCACCCGTGGATCACGCTCAACGTTAGCCCACCACTGTTTGTAATCGGGAAATTCTCTTTCCAGCCTGGCATCTCTTGCACTGCCGCCTATGTAGAGTCTATCGCCGCGAGGGGTAGGCAGGATCGTTACCGAATAAGGTATGCCGTACCAGGTACGCGTCTCGAGCATGATGGTGTTGCCCCGCTGCGGATGACTGACGTCAGAGACCCAACTCCAGTCGGTAACAGGCTCGCGCACAACCTCTCCCGATAGCCAGAGCCCGGGTAAGGTCATCCGACCTCTTTGATTGTATTCCTCTGTGGTGTAATCCATGTATTCGGGGTCGAGCCCGGTTACGCGCAGAATTAGCAGAGCGCCAAGCAGAAGAGATCCAACGCCCAGCAGGCCCTTCCCGAGTTTTCCCATGACTTCTTGCCTCCCCTTGTGTGCAGGAACTAATAGATAGGGCCAGAGTACAAATGCCGTAGTTCCTGACTAATTGGCTTTAAAAACCATAGCATACTTTTTCGCACACTCGAATCTAATGCTTTCCTGCAGATTGCAGTGATCGCAAGAAATGTAGCGAGGAAACTGACGACTTCCATCATCTATTCCTGCATAGATAGAGCCTATTGGCAAAGTCTTAGACTTACGCTTACGATTCCCACTCGCGTATATAAGTATCCAGAGTGTCAGAGAAGGCGCTGCTATTGCCATGTTACCTGTATTTTTTCGCGCCTTGTCAGCCAGACCCGTACCCTAAGAATTAAACAGCGCACTGCGCAATGACGCCCTCTTGATCATCCACTGTCCACCGAATTTTTTCTGATAGTGGCGCGATAAAATAGCGATGGCGATGCCACCAATCAAGCCTGGAGCCACCCACAGAATAATAGCCATATCACTAAAGGAATCTCCAAAGATCCCCTCGAACAGGCTGCGGCCACCGAGCACTGCAAAGGCCGTATAAGCTCCGATGCCGGAGCCAATAAGTCCATTCAAATGCTGAATCCACCACTCTTTTGGTCTTATTTCGCTACGGAAGATATAACGCAGATTGTTAAGTCCAGCAACCATTTGCAGCATGCCAAAAATGATGAATAGCATGCTGCCAACATTGAGCCCGGTAATGAATAATGTTAAACCCACTGCGACAAGGCTACTGCACAGTGCGACATGAGTTGGCCTGCGCAGGATGCTGCGGTCTTCCTTATTGAGAATCACCAACCAACCATGGCGAGTGTTGGTAAGCACCAGAATACTCAGCGACAGAAGAAAAATAGCCGAGCTTCGAACCTGGACGCTAGCGTCGATTACCGCTTGCGCACTCAAGTCCAATTCGGCCGCGTGCATGGCTATCGGGAATAACAGATCGAGGCTGGCCATGGTGAATCCCGAAAAGGAAACGATATACATGGCTATAGCGAAGTATTTACCAAACCGCTTGTGATCAAGATTTCCCTTGCGCGTGAATACGGGCACCCAAAACAGAATAAGGGCACAACTGCCAACGGCGATGTGAAGATAGAGTGCACTCTGGTGTAACTGATGTAGATCTAGCATGACGTTTCTCCCGGCTTCGGTAATGAGCAAAAAATGTTGTCGATGGGAGGATGATAGACAGCCGCAGTAATGAGCATCAGTGCCGGAAGTCATGACTTCAGCTATGACTTATGGCCTATAGGTAGCCAGCCTGCCCTGTGTAATAATCTGTGCTAATCACAGCAAAACCAGACAGTCCCGAGAGATGCACATGAGAACCCTGCCCCCTATTAACAGTGAGAGCGCACTGACTTTCTCGGGCATTTTGGTCACTCTATTAGTTGGCAGCCGGGTCTCCTATTCCGTTTTCGGCTCTATCATCTTTCCCGCCGTAGCTTTGCTTTGCCTGGTTCAGCTCGCCTGCTTTTCCCTCTCTGCGATGCGAAGAGATCTACCCCGTTCGACCTTAATGAATTTGTTTTGGATAGAAGCCCTGTGTATCGCCACGCTGTTTATCCTGGTGCCTGCCTCATATACCGCTATCTTAAGTATTGTCTGGATCGTGCAATCTGGCGAATTGTTTGGGTCGCGACGCGGCACCTGGTTATCCCTTGCCTGTCTTAGCCTGTTTACCTGTGCGCAGTTTTTCCATTTGGGCACGACTTATTTGCTGCAACTCGCGGTCAACGTTGGCTTGTATGGAACACTGATGATGTTTGCCCTGGGCATGGTGCAACGCAACATCCGTGAGAGCCAATTACGAGAGCAGACAGTCTCCCTAAATCGGGAATTAATTGCCACGCGTGAACTACTTTCTCAGACTGCCGCCCAAAGCGAGCGCCTGCGTATCGCCCGTGATCTCCATGATATTCTCGGTCATCACATGACTGCTTTAATCCTCAATCTTGAAGTCGCCAATCACTTTGTAGAGGGCAAGGCACAGGAGAAGGTTCAACAATCGCAGGCGCTAGCGAAGTTGTTGCTAAGTGATTTACGCAGTACTGTAAGTGAGCTGCGCGAAGAGACTCCCATCGATTTGCAACAGTCAATCGACAGATTGACAACAGGCATTCCCAACTTCGATATCGATGTTGATTTCTCCAATGCCCCGCCAGTCAATGATGTCGAACTAGCTGAGATACTACTGCGTTGTGCTCAGGAAGCACTTACCAATGTGTTGCGTCATAGCACCGGTGATCATTGCCGCATTGAGATGAGAGACGAAGGCGATCATTGCACCCTCTCGATTAGTGATAATGGAACATCCAATAGAAATATTGACGCGGGTAATGGATTAAAAGGCATGACCGAGCGAGCGGAAAGCAATGGTGGCAAACTTAGCTGGCAGCAGAAAGAGGATGGTTTTACTGTTCAGGTCACCCTGCCACTCGGAGGCGCCCGGTGAAGATCAAGGTCATGCTGGCGGAAGATCAAAATCTGGTGAGACAAGGCTTGTGCAATCTGTTGGAACTCAGCGATCTCATCGAAGTCGTCGGTCAGGTCACCGATGGCTTCGAAGTCTTGGAGGGTCTGGAACGCTATAAACCCGATGTGCTGCTGACTGACATCCGCATGCCAAAGATGACTGGTATCGATGCATTAAAGGCCATGCAGTCGGCTGGTATAGATGTTCCTGCCATAATTCTTACCACATTCGACAATCATCAGTTAGTACTCGAGGGAATGCAAGCCGGGGCCAGGGGTTATTTACTCAAGGACGTTTCCCTGGATAGCTTGGTCAATGCGATTGAAAAAGTGCATCAAGGCGAAACGCTGGTGCAACCCGCAATAACCGAACGTATTCTCAACGGACTATCCAGCCTGAGCCTTTCCCAAGATGAGCCAGAGCTTGCTGAGGCACTGTCACCGAAAGAAATGGAAGTTCTGCGACTAATGGCCGGAGGCTACAGTAATCGAGAGATATCAAGCGCGATCCATAAGTCCGAGGGTACCATTAAAAATCAGGTTTCTTCTATTCTTGACAAGTTGGGAGTACGCGATCGCACACAAGCCGTATTACGGGCGATAAACCTGGGTTTATTGTGAGGCACCTGAGCTGTATGAAAATACCAGGGGCCGAATAAGTTACGACAGATTTCTACGAAACCTGCAGCACACTCTGATTTCACGGCTACAAGCTTTTAGTTCAATGTAGATTCCGGCCCGCAGTCTGCCAGCAGTCCTGCTGCCAATGCCTCGAGCAAATTCAATGCAAACTGCCCCTAGTGACATGGTGATGGCGGCTAACATAAAAGTAGCATTGCCTAAAGTAAAATGACTAGATAGTATCTTTGATCTTATTCACGGCATTCTTATTTAAACCCATTCCAGTGAGTATTGGCCCCTACTACGGGCCCGCACAGATACCTATGATGGCTAGTAATTAGAAAGAAAAGAGTCGCTGCAGCATCTAAAAATAATAGTTAATCGCACAGAGGATTACCAATGAACAGTTCAATCATCAGATCATCTATCTTTACAACATTGCTTGGCACCGTTGTCTTCATCTCTTCTCTGGCCAGCGCTCAATCATCTCCACCCGAAGGCTGGGTGACGCCCTATCCGGCATTTCGTGTCATCGGTCCTCTATACGGAGTTGGCATGCTGGATCTCAGTGTATTTCTGATTACATCCGAGGAAGGCCATATCCTCATCAATACAGGGTTGGCGGATTCCACAGAACATATACGTAACAACATCGAGTCTTTGGGATTTCGCCTGGAAGATGTGCGCATCTTGCTCACCATGCAAGCGCACTGGGATCACACCGCTGCAATGGCCGAGATTAAACAGCTCACCGGGGCCGAAGTATGGGCCACACCTGCCGATGCTAGAGTGTTGCAAGATGGTGGATTTAGTGACGCCCATTTCGGCGGACGGGAATCTTTTGATCCGGTATCGGTCGATCGCATTATTGAGCAGGATGATGTTATAACCCTGGGCGATCTGAGCATCACCGTGCATGAGCATCCGGGCCACACCGAAGGCAGTTCCAGCTACAGCTTTCAAGTGAGTGAGAATGACCGAACCTATGATGTCGCCATCGCCAACATGGGCACCATCAACCCCGGTAAACATATCGTTATTGACCCGACCTATGAAGGCGTCGCGGTAGATTTCGCCACTACCTATAACAAGCAGAAACAGATGGACGTGGATGTCTGGGTATCCGCCCATGCCAGCCAGTACAATATGCATGAGAAGTACACGCCAGGTCGTCCCTATAGCCCGGATACCTTTGTCGATCCGATGGGGTTTATCAAGGCCGTCGAAAGATTGGAGACAGCCTATCTGAGTGTCATAGCACAGGAACTGGACCAATAATCAAAGCAAAAAACTCGAGGTGATTTGATTGCGGGAGGGTTGTGAATTTTTATACCGCGTTCCTCCGCCTGGACCGGTGGCAAATGAAATTCTGCCCAGTCTCCCGAACAATAACTTGATACAAATAAAAAAGCCCCGACCAACAGGCCGGGGCTTTTTTAAATCTAGAGCAAATCGTTCTAGCGCTTATCCAACCGCACCCGTCTCCTCAACCTGATAATTAAGGTCGAAACGACTCAATGGTAATTGACGCACGCGAGTGCCGGTAGCATTGAACACGGCATTCATCAGTGCTGGCGCAATACCCGGCGTGCCTGGCTCTCCAGCCCCACCGATATCGTGCCCACTATTGATAACATGCGTCTCAATGTTAGGCGCTTCATTCATCCGCACTGCCTTGTAGTCATGAAAGTTGCTTTGCACCACCGCACCCTTCTCGATGGTGATCTCGCCATGCAGTGCTGCGGTCAAGCCATAGATGATGCCGGATTCGAGTTGCGCCGCTATGCCGTCTGGAGCTACCGCAAGCCCCGGATCTATTACCGCGACTACCCTCTCTACGGAAACCTCACCCTCAACCACCGCAACTTCGACAACCTGTGCGACTAGGGAGCCGAATGACTCCTGCAGCGAGATGCCTCGGCCGCTACCTTCAGGCAATGGCCTGCTCCACTGAGCTTCCTCTGCTGCTTTATTAAGAACCGCTAAATGCCGCGGGCTGTCTTTGAGTAATTCGGCACGAAATTCAAAGGAATCTTTGCCAGCCGCGTTAGCCACTTCATCAATAAACGATTCGGTAAAGAAGCCGTGTTGCGAGTGATCGACGCTGCGCCATGCTCCGAAAGGTATATGCACGGGACTACTCACATAACCGATATCCTGCGCCGGAATAGCGTAAGGAATCAATGGCGCCTCGATCGGCTCATTCTTGTTGGTGTAGGTGTTCTCCCAGGCCAGGAGATTGTCCTGCGCATCGAAAGCGGCTCGAAAACGACTCTGCACAGCAGGCCTGTAGAAATCCTGGCGCACGTCTTCCTCTCGTGACCAGATGAGCTGCACCGGCCTGCCCACTTCTCTAGCTAGATGCGCCACCTGAAGCGCCCAGTCAGGACGGGCCTTGCGTCCAAAACCGCCACCCATGGAATGATTATGAAGAGTGACTTTCTCAGGGTCCATGCCTAGCGAATCGGCAATATCTCTGCGAAAACCCAGAGGGTTCTGACAGCCTACCCAAATTTCGGCGCTATCCGTTCTAACATCGGCGGTTGCATTTAATGGCTCCATACAGGTGTGTGCCAGAAATGGCACGTGATAGTCGGCATCAACAACTTTTGCCGCACCGGCAAAAACAGAACTGGCTTCGCCCTGGACATGGTCAGTCTGACGTTCAGCACTGGCTGAAATATCGCGATTGAATTGTTCAAAAATTCCATCGCTGGAGACCGTCTCAAAACCCACTTCACTCCATTGCACTTTCAGCTCTTTAAGCCCTTTACTGGCGGACCAATAACTATCGGCGACAACAGCCACTGTTTCAGCGGAGACGGTATCTCCAAGCATGCTGCTAACCGTTGTGGCAGGAATAACTATAACGTCTACCACGCCCTCTACGGAGCGCGCCACGCTATCATCCAGCTCTACTACACTGCCACCGGGTACGGGGGAACGAACCACGGTCGCATACAGCATATTGGGCAACTGTACATCCATGGCGAATTTTAGCGAGCCATCTACTTTAGCCGGAATATCTCGTCGCGGTTTATGGGTGCCAACAATTTTGTAATCTGCCGGATCTTTAAAAGTAGGCGTATAGGAAGGCGTCATTCCAGCGACGTCGGCAGCAAAGGAGGCATAGGGCTCTCTTCGATTAGATGCCGCATGAATAAGATGGCTCTTCTCGGTAGCGATTTCCTCTACCGGTACATCCCAAGCTTCTGCAGCAGCCTGTTGTAACAGTTGTCTCGTAGCTGCGCCAGCTGTTCGCATCGCCAAGATACCCGTTGTGCGAACACTCATACTGCCGCCGGTGATCTGCATATTTAGCGTATCGGCAACACGCATCATCATGCCGTCAACTGTTGGTATCACCAGTTTAGGAAAGTCTATTCCTGTCAGCAGGTAGCGCCGCCCCGCTGCATACATAGCATACTCGCCAATGGCTGGTGCTTCCTCCAGCTTCAGCTGATCCCAATCGGCATCAAGCTCCTCTGCAAGCATCTGACCTAGTGCCGTATGCACACCCTGACCCATTTCAGAATGTGGAATAATAGCTGTGATCGTATTGTCACTATCGATCTTGACATAGGTGTGTACCAGATTGGCACCATCATCGCCCAACTTCGCCGCGAGGTCCTTAACCTGATTGCCGGGCCGCATGGCTATCCCAACAACGACTCCACCACCGGCTACGATACCGCTTGTTATAAATGCGCGTCTGGTCCATTTAGACATGATTCACCTCCGCTCCGTTGTAAAACAATGTCTCGTCTGTATTGGACGCGATGCCCACCGAATCGACAGATTTGATAGCGCTGCGTATACGCCCGTACATGCCACAACGGCAAATATTGCCCTGCATGGCCGTATCTATATCAGCATCAGTTGGATTGGGATTGTTGGAGAGCAATGCTGAGGCAGACATCAGCTGGCCCGATTGGCAGTAGCCACATTGCGGAACCTGATGGTCGACCCAGGCCTGCTGCAAGGGATGTAATTCACCTGATGCCGAACGCAGCCCTTCAATAGTCGTCACCTGCTTGCCTTCGATATCTGAGATGGGCGTGACACACGAGCGCGTCGCCGCCCCATCGATATGGACAGTACAGGCGCCGCACTGCGATATGCCGCAACCAAATTTTGTTCCGGTGAGACCGAGTTGCTCACGAATTACCCACAGCAGCGGCTTAGATGGATCTACATCTACCGTCTGCTGAACACCATTCACCCAAAAGGAAGTACTCATTACTTTCTCCAGCAATTAATTTGAAAGGAATCGATCACCAGCCCACCTACGTGTTTTATCTCGATTTCAGCGATAGAAGTCCGCATCGTGAAATCGTTTTTACTACGAGCCGGTCAAATTACTTTGTAATTCCTGACATATTATGCAGTAATTGTCAGATTGTCTATAAAAACCGGCCCAGGCCACCTGACTAAACATGCTATTGAAGATAGAATGCAAACCATGAAGAAATCGACGCAGCCCTCAGCGCGAGCAAGCGCGAAGAAGAACGCCGTATTGGACACCACGGCTGATGTGTTCGCCCAGTATGGCTTCAAGCGCACGACGATGAACGACATAGCCCAGGCCGCCGGAATCTCCCGGCCCGCACTCTATCTGATGTTCGACAACAAAGAACAGCTATTCAAAGAACTCGCAGCCTACCGTCTGGATCTGGCATTAAGAGAAGCCAAAGCCGTTCTAGAAGGCGATGGAAGTGTGAGCAGCCGCTTCATTGACGCGATAATGATTTTTGAGAAAACCTACACCGAGCCTGTTGCCAACTCGCCCCATGGCGCTGAGCTGATAGATGTAAATATGAATCTGGCGACAGATGTCATGAGTAAAGGCTATGCAAGGCTGATTGCGGCCCTCGCAAAACTCCTCAAGGATGCAGATAAGTCCGGAGAAGTCAGCTTTAAGAATACACCTATGAGCTACAAGACATTCGTCGAATTGTTGTTGTCATCCATCGGCGGGCTTAAGAAGAAAGCCGGTTCGAAGGCGGAATATCGAAAGCAAACCCAACAGGTCGCGCATGTTTTCCTAAGCTCTATCATCAAATAAGCTGACGACTCGATTCGCGCTTAGTTTTGCCAGAATAGAATACCGCAGTTCTGGATAGGCTCCATCAGCAAATCCATGGCACGCTTCGAGTTCACCGATCTAATACAGTGACTCAACTGCAATATCGATCATGCGCTGCGCAAAAAAACCTCATACCGACGACTAGACCAATTGCAAAGCACATGTGATGAGCGCGTCATTACAAGCCAGGCAAAAAAGAGAATAAATAACTACGCGCTGGGAGACTAATCTAATTTTGGTTGGAACTCAGGTGTAGAGATGGCAAGCGACTTGTCTTTCTATGTCCTTTAGAGGAATAAGCTGAGGAGTTATGCTCTTGCAGACATCCATAACTTTTGGACAACGGTTGGCAAATCGACATCCGGCAGGCACATTTACAGGCGACGGAATCTCCCCCTGAATAGCTGTAGATGGCCTCGACCTTTCCAACTCGGGATCGGGTTCAGGGTTTGAACCGATCAGCACCTCTGTATAGGGATGCTTTGGGTCGAAATAGACTTCATCTGCCCTGCCAACTTCAACCAGAGAACCAAGATACATAACCGCCATTCGATCGCTGACATAGCGAACCATAGAAAGATCGTGAGCAATAAATAACAGAGTCAGACCCATGGACTCCTTAAGCTCACCCAACAGGTTGATCACCTGCGCCTGCACCGAAACATCCAGCGCCGAAATAGGTTCATCGCATACCACAAACTCCGGCTCCAGAATCATTGCCCTGGCGATACCGATACGCTGCCGCTGGCCGCCCGAGAATTCATGGGGGTAACGCGACATATGATCGGCGTGCAGGCCTACCTTCTCCAGCCAGATGGCTACCTTATCTCTAACAATTGATGAATCATGGTTCTGGTGAAGTTTCAGACCTTCTCCTACGATTTCACCAATAGTCATTCTCGGATTGAGAGAGGAATAGGGATCCTGAAATATCATCTGCATGTTAGTCGCAAAGCGACGAAAATCCTTTGCCTCATATTTCTGGGGAAGCACCTCTCCCCTGAACTTAACCTGCCCCGCTGTCTTATCATGAAGACCGAGCACGGTCTTTCCTAATGTAGACTTACCGGAACCAGACTCTCCCACCAGGCCGACTATTTCTTTTTCCGCAATGGTTAAGGAAACGTTCTCTACGGCATGAACTCGTTGATTTCGACCCATATCGAAGAACTTGGTCAGCTCGATAACTTCAAGTAAGTTGCTCATTACGCCTCTTCCTTGAAATACAGTTGATCGGGCTTATTGGGCGAGGAAACGTGATGCAGCCAGCAGCGACTGAAGTGGCTTTCAGTCAGAAACGTATCGTCGGGTTGACGCTGGTTACAGATCTGCATCGCATAGGGACAGCGAGCACAATAACCACAGCCCCGCGGCGGTGAAAATAGATCGGGCGGGCTACCCTCGATAGGTTTCAGCTCATGTTGGAGAGAAGGATCATTTGTCGGCATGGCCTCTTTCAGCCCCAGAGTATACGGGTGTGCAGAGCGATAAAAAACATCATCGACCATGCCATGCTCAACTATCTTACCGGCGTACATAACTGCCACTTCGTCAGCCATTCTCGCAACTACACCGAGATCGTGTGTTATGAGGATTACTGCCATGCCTGTCTCTCTCTGCAGGTCCTGCAATAGATCAAGAATCTGTGCCTGAATCGTTACATCCAGAGCGGTTGTTGGCTCGTCGGCAATCAGGATTGAAGGCTTGCAGGCAATCGCCATTGCGATCATTGCGCGTTGCAACATTCCTCCAGAAAATTCGAAGGGATATTGTCGCGCCCTCTTCGCCGCTTCCGGAATCTTGCTCATCTCCAGCAGTCGAATAGCCTCATTGAATGCCTTCTTGTAACTGTAGCCGCGATGCACCTGAAGAGGTTCCGCTATCTGATCACCGATGGTCATAGTAGGGTTCAGAGAAGTCATTGGATCCTGAAAGATCATTCCGATTTCCGAACCCCGAATCTCCTTGCCGTTGACTACGGTACGGCCCAGAATCTCCTGACCCTTGAGCTTCGCCGAACCCGAAGTAATTCGACCGGGAGGCATGGGAATAAGCCCCATCATACTCTGTACCGTCACGGACTTACCGCAACCAGACTCGCCTACGATGGCAAGCGTCTTGCCTTTTTCTACAGAAAAAGAAACACCGCGAACAGCCTGAACAATTCCGCCATAGGTATCGAATTCGACAGCGAGGTCTTCAACCTCAAGCAGAGAGGCGCCGTTGTCAGCTTTAACCGAATTCATTCCTGATTCCTCATCCGTGCATCCAGCGCATCGCGCAGGCCATCGCCTAAAAGATTGAAAGCGAGAACAGTGATGCTGATAAACAAGGCCGGGAATATCAACTCATGTGGAGTTGTTAACATAGTCTTGATGCCTTCGTTGGACATCGAACCCCATGAAGGCGTCGGTGGAGCTACTCCCATTCCAATGAATGAAAGAAAAGCCTCGGTGAAAATAGCGCTTGGGATGGCGAAGGTGATTGTCACCAATACGACGCCCAAGGTATTAGGAATCATGTGGCGCAGAATCAGGTACCGCCTTGGAGCGCCCAACAATTGTGAGGCATGGATATATCCCTGCTCTCTTATCTGAAGAATTTGACCACGCACCAGACGTGAGGTGGCTGGCCACATCAAAACCACCATTGCCACCAGCATGGGAAAGACGCCGCTCTCCCCCGGACCGATACCGAAGGAAATCTTGAACAGAATCATGAACAGAAGAAAAGGCAGTGCCACGACAAAATCGGCGAAACGCATCATCAGCTGATCTACGCGGCCACCAACGAAGCCGGCAATAGATCCATAAATCACACCAAATAAAACGAAGAGAAAGGGAGCGCCAATTCCGATAAACAGCGACACTCGAGCACCTGCCATTAGTCGCGCGAGCATGTCGCGCCCGAGATAGTCTGTACCGAGTGGATGCCAGTCCAGATTTAACGCATCGCCTATCTGTAAATTCGACGATTCCTCGATCAAGCCCTGATCGATAGCCTCGAGAACTGTGGTAACTCGGTGCACATCGACTTCGATCACTTCGTAGTTGTCGAGAAGTTCACCCTGCGGCCCGATAGGAACCAATACGTAATAGTATGTCAGAACCTTGAGGTCTAACCGGTCTTCAAAGGTTACGACACTATTGTCGAAAAATTCTGCCCGGGGTATACCGTATGATCGTTCAGGGCCTACGGGGAAAATATTTCGATATACGCGATGGCCATTAGCGCCGGGAAGGGCATCCCATTTCAGTCTTACCGATTGTGTAGTTGCCTCCCCCACAAGGGTAAGGCCTTCACCGAAGCGCAAGCCTTCGGTATCCCAGGGTGCATAGTCGGCAACGATGAGAGCGCTTCTTTCCGACCCCGGCGGTCTACTTATCTGATCCAGATCCTGCTGCGCCGGGTCTACGCTCCAGACCCAGGGGCCTGCCACAGTAAAAAGAATCAGGCCTATTACCAGATAAAGAGAGGCCAGGGCTCTTTTATTGGTTTTTAGTCGCGCCCAGGCGTCTTGCCAATAGGACTGTGACGGACGAGAGATCCCATGTATTTCCTGACCCGCCTCGAGAGGCCGAAAATCGGCGGATAAAAGTTCAGTCAATATTCCATCCTCACGCGTGGATCGATGAAACCGTAGAGCACATCAACCACGATCACCATGAACACCAGGAAGGCACCATAGAAGACAGTAGTTCCCATGATCACCGTGTAATCCAGTTGTTGCACGGCCTGCACGAAGTAACGGCCTAGACCCGGTATCGCGAAGACCAGTTCCACCACAAAACCGCCTGTAGTAATGGCGGCGATTGAGGGACCCAATACCGTGATTACTGGAAGAATGGCGTTGCGCAATTGATGTTTGGCAAAGATTCGAGCTGGAGGTACACCCTTGGCCTTCGCGGTTCTGACGAAGTCCGAGCTGATGATCTCCAACATGGAAGAGCGCATCAATCGGGTGAGATAGGCCATGGTTCCGAGCCCCAGCACCATCGCCGGAACCAGCATATGCAGCACCGTACCCCATCCGGCTACGGGCAAGACCGTGGTTCCGAATAATCCATTAACATTTACCAGAAATAACTGCGATATCGCTGCAACTACGAAGCTGGGAACCGATATCCCCAGTATTACCAGAAACATGATCACGTAGTCCGGCCAGCGGTTTCGATAAATTGCCGTCAACGCCCCCCAAAGCACACCACCCGCTGCGGCAAATATTACCGCCAGAATACCCAGAATAGCGGAAACCGGAAAATGATCTCTGATGATGTCGTTTACCTCACGATTTTCCTGCGTGAAGGAAATACCGAGGTCCCCCTGCAGCAGATTTCCCAGGTAGATTCCGTACTGAGTCATTACCGGCTTATCCAGACCATACTTTGCTTCGAGATTGGCTCGAATCGCATCGGTAGTGGCACGGTCATTTAGGAGAGGGTCGCCCGGCACATTATGCATGGCGAAGAAAGTAGCGGTCGCAATAAACCACACGGTAAAAATGCCCTGAACCAGGCGCTTAAGAATGAATATCCACATAGTACTGCGCATCACTAGGCCCTGAAGCAGGCTCTTGTTATCCGATCATTGAGGGAGTTAATCTTCAGCATCCTCTATATACGCGAAGTTGAAATCCACTTCGGGGCCGATCGATCGCCTCTTGAACCCCTTCAACCGGGGATCGACAACAAAGGACCAACCTCTCTCGTACATAGGAATCAGAGTCACATCCTCATAGACAATACGCTGAATTTCACCAAAGGCATCCAGTCTTTTCTTCGGATCCAGCTCAGCCTGAGCGATACGTACCTGAGCATCCATCTCGGAGCTATTATAGCGACCGCGATTATTAAGATTCCATGAAGCAAAGAAGTCTCCAAAGGTCAGGGGATCATCATAGTCCGGCCCCCAACCTGCGACGACGACATCGAAATCACCGGAAGTCATTTTCGCCAGTCGCTGCTTAAAATTCTGCACATCGATTCGAATCTCCAAGCCAAGGTTCTGCTTATAGAGCTCCTGATAATATTCTGATGAGAGTATGGAGATCGGTGTATCTCCTGTCAGAAACACGATGGGTGGAAACTCTTCGATGCCAAGCTCGATTCTGGCCATCTCCAGATGTTCCCGAGCCAACTCCAAATTCATCTTGTGTTCTACCGGTGGATACTCCGAGCGGAAAGCCCCGTTGAGCCCCTGAATCCACACCGGGAACAGACTCACCGCCGGGAGGTAGGCAGCTTCTTTTAGTACTTTATAGACCAGCTCATCGGAATTCTGCGCCAATTGCATAGCACGGCGGAAATTCCAATTGTCTGTGACTCGGCCTTCGCGATGATTAAATTCCAGAAAGAAGACCGTACCATCCATGACACGATCGATCTGCCAGCGCTGCTCCATCGCTTCCGGTAGCATCGGTGCCAGCAATTGCGTCTCTGCAATCTGACCGTCCTTGAATAGATTCAGCTTGGCATTTACATCGGTGGTTATATAGGCGGTGACTATCTCGTCGAGGAAACCCTTATGGTCGCCCCAGTAGCCTGGATTCTTGTACCACAACATGCTGGCCCCGTGAACCCATTCGTCAAGCACATAAGGACCGTTATAGAGCATTTCATCGGCATCGGCGCCATAGCGACCGTTGGTACTTTCATAAAATTCCTGCTGAAGAGGAAGGAAGGTAACAAAGGCGACCAGCTTGGCAAAGTACGGAGTGGGCTGAGCAAACTGAACCTCCAGAGTGCGATCGTCTACCGCTTGAACGCCGAGCATCTCCTTGGGCAGTTCACCCTGGGTAACGGCTTCTGCATTTAAGATCGGATAAAGTATGAACGCATACTCGGAGGCCGTATCTGGGTCGACAACTCGCTTCCAGGCAAACTCGAAATCATGTGCGGTTACCGGATCACCGTTGCTCCATCTGGCCTCTTCCCGAATCCAGAACGTAGCGCCATCCTCGCGAATTTCCCAGCGCTCCGCCATGCCAGGTATGAGCTGCATATTGTCATCGTAGGCCAACAAGCCTTCCATGACATGAGCCAGAACCACGAAGCTCGAGGCATCGGTGGCTCTGCCGGCGTCCAGCTGCGGAGGTTCTTGTCGCAAGGTGATAGTGATGCTGTTGTTCGCAGAATCGACGGCTCCGCCACTCGCCCCGCCACCTGTCCTGCCAGCGACGATAGAAAAAACATAGATGAGCACAGTCAAAAAAATGAGCGTATACAGAGCATAGATTGCCAACTGTTTACCAGCCGATTTGGCAAAGCTTTCATCGCTGTCTATCGCGGATCCTGTAGTAGCCATAGCGCCCTCTGTTAATCTTCAAAGAATACTCCAGCGCTCTGGCTATCACAAGCTGCAGCGGGGCTGAGCCAGTGTCTCGGGGAGTATAGAGAGTATAAGGGAAAGATTTATTCTAGATAGGAATGGGTGTGATTCAATTGACTCGAACCAAGAGAGGGTGAGAGTGCAGCTTACCGAAGCCCCCCTACCATATGGCTCAACTAGAATGCTGGTCTGGCGATATCGTCGTTTCCTTCATTCACATGTCATCTCTACCACAGCCATGAAGGGCCCTTTCTCACTGTTTCGCCCCATAAAGAAAGTTTCACCGACTGTCATCGACTCACTGCTTATAAAATTCGACAATGTTTTTTCGTACTCCGTGGTGAAGTCGAGACTAAAATCTACGCCCTCGTTCGTGTAATCCATTGTTTTCTTACCGGCCCCTTTTCTGACCATCTGCAGAAAACGATCGGCATAGATATCAGCAAGCAGGACACTGCCTTTTGCTGCATTGGCCCGAATCGCCTGCATTGTTCTACGCACATCGGCTTGCGACAGATAGAGCGTAACCCCTTCCCAGAGGAACAGGGTCTTCTTGTCAGGGTCAAAACCTGCCTCGATCAACTTGTCGAATAGCTTCTCGCTGGAAAAATCAATACTCACGAAACTCAAGTGCTCACATGGGATGCCTGCCGATTCCAGGGCTGCTATTTTTTGTTGCTGCACATTCGTCTGATCGAGCTCGAAGAACTTCACATTATTTTGCATTAGTTTTCCATAGGCTCGGGTATCGTAACCCGCCCCCATAAATACAAACTGTTCTACTTCCGGTATTGCCCGCTCAATAATGCAATCAAAATACAGTGTTCTGGAGATAACAAAATTTACCAGATTTTCTGACCCTAGCTCAGGCAGCTGAGGATAAATTGAAGGCTTACCGGCAATTTTATATTTTACCCACAAGGGAAATAGAGCCAACCACATACCCAACAATGAATTATTTGGCAATGCAGCTGCAAGCCTGGCCGTTGCCTCATCGTCTCGCATGCCAAATATATGCATGGTCCAGCGGCCATTGATTATCTCTATTGCAGTCTGGGATATGCCTAGCCGCTTGCTTACCACCATCTGCTTATATGCTTGCAGCAAAGCACCAAAAACAGACAGGGGAAGGAAGACGATCTGCAGCGGGATATAGATAATTAAGCTTAGTAGAGCCATGGATTCTCGCGTTAATTTTCTTGTGCAGCCAAATTATTTAGTAGACGTATCGTCCTCTGCGATAAGGTCGCGTGATTATTCAATTAGGTTCAATACAGACGGCTTTTCCCCTAGCTCTTTTTCCAGAGCTCTGCCTTTTGACTATTGAATCACTGTACCGGACAAGGAACCAATCACACACTCTACGGTAGTTCTCCCACGCCACCAAAGCAACGCAGCCCCTGAAGACATCGCGTGTGGAATGGTTCTTCGAGCAGGCCACCACTTCAATACTTTCTATCAATTTTCAATTGGTAGACTAGCGAGTAGTAGCCGAACAATCCAATGCGAAGTATTCTATGCTCTCTAGCCCATGAACAAGGGGAAATATTTATGTCGAAGACGAGTGTAGAACACCAGCATTCAGATACGGCAGAGGTGGCGGCGGGTTACCGTTCCGTCGCCTGCAAAGAGTACCCCGAGACTACTATCGGCGCAGATTATCTGGCTGAGCATTTTATTAGCACTTCCCATAAATTTCTCATCAAGTTTGGCTTTGTTAGAAAGCTGGGAATTGTAAAGAGCAGGAAATTTACGCCCGGGGGATTTAAGTATGTGTTGGCGAGGACGGCATTCTTCGACCAGCAACTATTGAACGCTCTAGGAACCGGTGCAAAGCAGCTTGTGATACTAGGCGCAGGTTTCGATACTCGCGCCTACCGTTTTGCCGAGCAGTGCTCGGGATGCAAGATCATCGAACTGGACATAGCAAGCACTCAGAACAGAAAGAAGGAATGCCTGCTAAACGCTGGCATAGCTATCCCGAAAAACCTCACCTTTGCTTCGATCAACTTTAATCTGGAATCATTGCAGGATGTTCTGCGGGAGGCTGGTTATGATAATGCACTTCAGACCGTATTCTTGTGGGAAGGGGTGAGTATGTATCTGCAACAATCGGCAGCTGAAGCTACCTTGCAGTTCGTCGGCGCATGCAAAAACACCGAGAGCCTGTTGGTATTTGACTATATCGCCACGATTGCCGACAGCGAGGTAGATAATTACTACGGCGTCAAGACCTGGCGCGAAACCTGGGCCAGGTATCGCCAAGCCGAGCCGTTCAAATTCACTATTGATGACTCTCAGATAGCATCTTATTTGGAAGGTATGGGGCTGAGTATCAAAAGTCATTTAAAGGAGCGAGAGATCGAAGAGCGCTGCTTGCCACAGCCAGGCTATAAAAACCTGGGACGGGTCACCGGCTGGTTTAGATTTCTGACGGTATCCCCCACCTGTTAGAGAAAAAAGGGGTCGGAGGGATTTAATTTAAATCCCTCCGACCCCTTTTACCAGCGCCTATCAATCCGATAGGGCTCGCAGTCAACCGGGGTCTCTTTGTCATCCGCCAACGCAACCAGCAGCGCCCCTGTTATCGCCGACTGGGTCAGGCCCAGATGACCATGACCAAATCCAAAGTAGGCATTCTCAAAATGGGGCGAGGCTGAAATTACAGGGATCGAATCGGGAACGCTGGGGCGATAGCCCATCCAACACTCACCACCCTCGGTTTGAAGGTCGGGCAACACCGTAGCGGCGCGTTTTGCCAGATGCCGAGCTCTAGAATAATCTGGCGGGGCATCGAGCCCGGCAAACTCCACCGTACCTGCCAGACGCAGTCCAGCCTCCATCGAGGTTGCTGCGAAGCCAAGCACTGGGAAGAGTAAGTTGTGATGTAATACGATTCCCGGATGGGGCAACATCAGGTGGTAGCCGCGCTCCGTATCGAGGGGAACATGACTGCCCAGCTTTTTTGCCAAACGCTTCGAGTAGGCTCCAGCGGTGATAAACACCTCGTCGGTCTTTATCGGCCGCTCAGCCTGAACCTCAGTGACCCGGTTCCCATCACAGGAGAAACCTTGCACTTGGGTCTGAATGAAACTTCCACCGCGCTGTTGAAACATCTCAAACAGTTTTCGCGACAACGCCAAGGGTGAAATCGTATGAGCCGAATTCGGGGTAAAAACAGCGCCAGCCAGGCCAGCACTGAGGCTGGGTTCCAGCTTCAGTAGCTCTGCGCCATCAAGCAGTTGATAATCGACACCCCTTCGGTCTCTATACGCACACTCTTCTTTCGCCTTGGCGAACTGCGCCTGAGTTTCATAGATATAGAGCGTGCCATGCTGGCGCATGAGATGCTCAGCACCAGCCTCACGCAGAAGCGGTTCGAAATGGGATAAAGCCGAGTGGGACAGCGCAGAGATAGCAATCGAAGCTCTCTCAGCGGTTTCGGTATTGGCATTGCGCAGGAAACGAAAAAGCCAGGGCAGGAACTGCAAAAGATAGCCAGGGCGCAGCCGCAGCGGTGCCGTCCGATTCAGCGTCATTCCGGGAATTTCTTTCCAGATATCCGGCATCGACTCGGGATGCACCGCTCCGGTAGAGATGATCCCAGCATTGCCTGAACTGGTGCCCTCACCGGGCGGCAACCGGTCTATCAGCACAACCTGACGACCACTCTCCTGCAGAGCCAGGGCCGTCGCTAAGCCAACGATGCCGGCACCGATAACACTGCTTTGTTTCATTGGCCAAGTAATCCAAGACGAGATGGCAAAATCAATTAATAGGGCTAGAGTGAAAGCATACTAGTCTAGGGAAGAATTTTGCCTTAGTCGCACCCTGTCTTTCAATCTTTACTACAGTTCCAACTGCGGCACCGAGTAAGGCGAATTTGGGTCTACAGCCTGGCGCAAGGAAAACACATTGCCATCAATGTCGTTCGCATACACCTGCCAAAATTCACCCAGTAGTACCGGCTCGCTGACAAAATCTACGCCCAGGTCTGCCATGCGCGCATACTCCGCCTGAATATCTCCAACCTCAATGGAATAGGAATATCCAAGCGCTGTACTTAGCCGATTGCCAACAAACTCAGTCGTTTTAGGATTGTCATATTGCCAAAACTCCATGGTTTTCGCGCGCGGGTCCATTCTAAACCAAGTTACTTTCAAGGCCACATTGTCAATGTCGGTAGTATCGTCAAAGGTTACGCGATTTGCGATAGCGGCCTCGCGATACGGATCAAAGTCCATTATTTTTGCGTAGTAATCGGTTAGTCGCTCGATGTCATGAGTTACCAGAGCAACCTGTGTCATCCACATAGTAAGGCCTTGATCTAGCCAGGCCGGCTTTTTTGAATTCTCTCCAAGGCGCTCAAAGTCAAGCTGCTCCAGCTCGATCATATTTCCCTCAGGATCATAGGCGTAGGCATAGGTAACGCCCTGGCCTAGCAAATCTACTGGGCCATCACCGCGACTGAGTATCTCGGCACCAGCTTGTTCAAATCTGTCATACCCGGAGAACTCTTCCGGCGTCTGAAAACAAGTGTGCGTCATGCCAGGGCCCTGCACCAACATATTGCTGATTGGTACGTCACGGTTATGACTAAACTCTATCAGTTCGAAAAGCATATTTGGCGCCTCTAGCACGGCTATCTCAAACTCGATATCTGCACGGCCAAATAATTTATCCGCATCACTGTTATTGCGCACCACTTCCCTTCGAATTAATTTAAAACCCGAGGCTCTTTGATAGAAATCCAGAGACGCATCCAGATCTCTCACCGATAAGCCGATGTGATTGACGCCCATTAGGCTAGTCGGGGAATCATAGATTGTTGCCTTAGGATCTATTTCATAAGCCTGCACCGAAGAGAAACATACGCATATAGCTATAAGACCCAGGCATTGGAGACTGCGTCCCATTTCCGCATAACGATAAAAACTTATAGTCATTGCAACCTCAGCTTATTAAAAATTAATCCATGATTTGCGCAAATAATAGACCATCGCTTTACTGAATGCCATGCATGCTCCAGGTATTGTCACAACTGAATTGCCGCCGTATCGATAAGCCCCGAGCGCTATCGATATAGAAAACAAGATAGGGGTCTATTCCTGACCAAGCCCTTAACCGAGCGAAGAAAGTTTCTCCACACTCGTCCTCTTTCTTTATTCACCCTCTTCATTCACTCTTGAGAAATTCACCGATGAAAGATTCGCTAATCTGGACAAGGTTTTCGATTGGGGATAGCCTTGAGACTTCTTTTTAATACCAGAGTAAAAGTGATGCAGGGGATTTGCCTGGAATGTGGCATGAGCTTTAGCGAAGATACGCGTTACTGCCCTAAGTGTGATAACGCACTGGACCTTCAGCACGATGGCTCGACAATCACCGTGGATATAGCCCACGATGGTGAACGAGTCAGTGAAGCACTGCGCAAGATGCAAAGTGAAATTGATTTAGCACACAAAGCTGCTGCCATGTGCATTCGTCTTATTGTGGGCTCAGGCCTGATTCGTGACGAAGTCGTCCTCGCCCTGCGCGACTTAAAATTTCGCGGAGACATTAAGAATTTCGATCTCGAATCTGGTAATAGGGGTGCGGTGTTAGTAAGGCTTAAGGACTGATTAAACTCGGCGTAGAGGAAAGTAGTTTTGCCTGGCTTAGTCTTAGAGCTCGTAGACACTGTGGCTCAAAACTACTCAGACCACATAAAAATAGACTGCAAAAAAATGACAGCTACTACCTAACAACACGAACAGGTGAAAGATTGCATGATTAAATCGAATGCTCTTAATGCTATAGAGTGCCGCCCCCAGGGTATAGGCGAGTCCGCCTGCAACCAGCCAATTCAATCCTGCAGAAGGTAATTTATCGACCAGAGGGCCAACGACAAACAGAATCAGCCAGCCCATGAATACATACATGAGTGTTGATAGTAGTCGGTATCTCCCAGTAAAGAAGAGTTTTAGGATAATGCCCGTTAGCGCCATCATCCAACTTACGCCAAATATCACCCACCCGGTCGTGCCTTGAAGGGTGATCAAGCTGAACGGTGTATAAGTCCCCGCAATCAAGACATAGATACTGACATGATCGAGGATACGAAGCTTCGCTCGCCGCAGCTCATTCTTAGTGCTGTGATAGATAGATGAACAGCCATAGAGGAATGAGAGACTAAAACCGAAGATGGCTAAGCTTATTAGATACAGCGTATTGCCCAGCGCAAGTGCACGCTCCAGCAACGCTATGATCGCAATAATGCTCAGCACAAAGCCGACCACATGGGATGCTATGTTGAGCATTTCTTCAGCTGGAGAATAGTGTGGTATCGACGCTGTCTTGCCCATAGTTGTCAATACGTCGCTGGTAGCTAGATCAATATGCGGGGTAAAAGTAGAATCACGCCAGTTTAAACACAGCCGCGCTCTAGATCCTTAGCACGCTTCTTAGCAGGTTCTAATTCTTCTATTTCTAATCATCGACATGACAGACACATCAGGAGCTAGCCCTGCGCAAACCTCATACCGATGAATAGATTGAAAGCCCATCCGTGGGCTATGGGAAGTCTATCTTAATCTTGCACAGATGGGTGCTCATACCCTATAGGCAGCACCTGATCTGGGTCTACGCGAATACTGATATAGGTAATCTGATCCTGAATATTGCGGAAGCCATGAGGCACGCCTGCGGGTATGACAACAATATCTCCAACAGAGATGGTCTTGGTTTCGCCGTTAGTCACTACGCGACTTCCACTTGGGCCAATCAGCTCTAGGACTGACACATTGTTCGCTGGAAACTCTCGGCTTGCCGACTGTTTCTGATCTCCCCCGGTGACTAGTGTGCCTGAGCCGGATAGTACATAATATATTTCCGCTACTCGGTGATGCACGATCGCATTCACCTCTTCGCCTTCTGTGCGATTTCCCTTGCGCTGCAAAATGCCTACACCGATGTTAACTTCATCGCCTATATCAACCACTCTGATCTGCTGATCGATAGTTTCTCCCATGTGCTCAAATACCGTCATGATATCTGCACGCGAAACGTGAGTCGCCGTAGTTGGCGCCTGTGCTAGCAAGCCAGGTGAGAGAGTGCAAAAAAGGGCCGCACTTAGTAGGCGCTTTAGGGTTTTATTCGTCATTTTCCTTTTTCCTTTTTCTTGTTGGTCAGATTTTTAGGTAATACGTGCTACCCACACACACCGTCTATTCGTTAACACTACTGTCTAGGGCAGAATAGAAATACAGTATTCTTAACTGGGGACTCTTGAGAAATTTGCCGCATGCTCAGATTCTAACACACTGATAGTAATTGTGAATCGGGCGCACATCCTGCTTAAAACCCATCACGAAGGATCGACTGTGGCGCATATAGCCCTATTCGCGCTTTGAAGTATTCGGCCAGTTTTCGGCGTGTGTAACTATCGAGCCTCTGAGCATATGAATGCTCGCAACGCGTCCGTGCTGCCGGGGCAGATCTTCGCAATCGGCTATATGGTGCACTTAGGCTTACTATGAAGTACAGTTGGCCTAATTATTCTTTCGACACCCCTAATTCAACTTCTCAAAAATTTATACCCAATGAATCAATCCCCGCAAGCCGACTACGACGTAATCATTCTCGGTGCTGGCGCTGCCGGTCTATTCTGCGCATCAACGGCAGCTAAGCGTGGCCGGCGCGTGCTAGTCCTTGAGAAAGCCAACAAGATTGGCAAGAAAATTCTGATGTCCGGCGGGGGGCGCTGCAATTTCACTAATCAGTTTGTCGAAGCAGATAATTTTATTTCCAACAATCCGCATTTTTGCAAATCGGCATTGAGCACTTACTCTCAATGGGACTTCATTGATCTAGTTGAGCAGCACCATATCGAATACGAAGAGCGAGAACACGGACAATTGTTCTGCGTGCATTCTGCCAAAGATATCGTAGCCATGCTAAAGACGGAATGCGAACTATCGAGTGTGGAAATAAAAACCCATTGTGACGTTAACAACGTGACCGATTCAAAATCTGATGCACACGGCAATTGCTATCGGGTAGAAATAGCACAGGGCCCGAGTGAGCCAAGAGAAACACGCACAATTAGCTGCCATTCTCTGGTGATTGCCAGTGGTGCATTGTCGGTTCCTACACTGGGCGGCAGCGGTATCGGATACGAGATTGCTAAACAGTTTGAGCTTGAGGTAACCGATCTGCGCAGTGGATTAGTTCCCTTTATGTTCTCCGATTTCATGAAACCCCTGTGCGAGCGGCTGTCTGGCTCTTCACTCGAAGTCGAGATTCGCTGCAACGGGCGAGCCTTTACCGAACAGCTACTGTTTACACATCGCGGGATCAGTGGCCCGGCAGTACTTCAAATATCCAACTACTGGCGTGAGGGCAATGAAATCGAAATAGATCTGCTACCCGCCTTCGATGCAAGTGAATGGTTATTGCAAGCCAAGCGAGACAAGATAAAAACCCAAGTTAAAACCTTTATAAGCCAGAAAATCGTGAAATCACTGACCGTCGAATTGCAGAGTTTATGGTGGCCGCAGTTGGCAGAAACACCCCTTCTTGAGTTTTCTGACAAACAACTGCGATCCATAGGAGAAAAAATTAACTGCTGGCAGCTAAAGCCGTCTGGTACAGAAGGCTATCGAACCGCCGAGGTTACTCTGGGCGGAGTAGACACAAACGCTATTAGCTCCAAGACCATGGAGGCAAAAAATCAAACCGGCCTGTATTTTATCGGCGAGGTACTGGACGTCAGCGGACATCTTGGCGGTTTCAATTTCCAATGGGCTTGGTCATCCGCCTATGTTGCAGGTCAGGTTGTATAGACTATAGCTATCTGGACAGCAGACCCTCCATCAAATCTTCTGAGACTGGACGCATTTATAACTAGAAATCTCTCGCACTTGCACCTACTACTTCTCAACCACGATAACTCTATTCACCGAGTCAAAAAGATCGGGGCAGCATTCTCTTTAGTGTGTCGTCCTTAACCACATAGTGATGATACAAGCCCGTCAGCGCATGGGTAACAATAAAGAAATAGCTGGATAGACCAAGCGCCTTATATATCTCTTCTACCAATCTGTCTGATGGTTATAATTCTTCCAAGCTGATCAGAATGTGCCGCGAATCTTGATAGCCAAAACTGGGCCGGCGTCGGAACAAGAATCCTCGATCTCATCGATTACACCGTTGGCGATAGTCCCATTGGTATAACGCGTGCGAATACGGCAGCGGTCGCGTGAATCTCGTGTTTCAAAGCGATAGACCAAGCCACCCCAGGCTTGCACTTCGATCCAGGTGGAGATAGAGCCAACCTTTGGATATTCCTCTATCTTGTCTACGTCATACACAAGGAAGTCATTGTAGAACTCACGGCGATAGTTGAATCCCCAGTTCATATTGTTGCGAGAGGGTATGTCATGACGAAAACCAAAACTGTAACGACTGGCACCGCCACGAATGGAACGCTCGCGTTCAACTTTCAGGAATGGATCGGTGAGACTGGATTCTTCCAGATTAAGTCCCGCCGTAAAAAGCATGTTTGGCTGGTTAATCATCGACAGGCGGATGCTGCTATTTAGATTAATACCATACTGCTCACCACGGCCTATATTGCCACGAGCGCCCAGAACTTGTGTGGCCGTAGACACATCGACGTTGTCAATCAGGTCATCGAAATCGTTGTAGAAGAAGTTGCCGCTTAGCACACCCGCGTCGTTAGGCAATCGGTATTCGAGATTCGCCAAATAACGCCAAGACTGTGTTTGACGCAGATCGGCATTACCTTCGAAGGCGTTCTGCTCATCATCAGATCCATCGATGCTGGCAGTGAAGTCCGAGAAGCTTAGCTGAGCGACATCTTTCTCGGCAGTTGCTCGAAACTGTATAGCAGGGGTGATATCAAAACGGTAATCTACCTTGGGCCTGAAGAAGGTAAAGCTGCGCGATTTGGCAACATCCCCGGATTGCGAGATTTCACTGTCTTCAAACAGAAACGTTGTTTCCAGGCTCATACGGTCATTCATCTGCCAGTTATGAATGGCAAAATATTCGTAACGCAATTCTTCCACCGTGCCATTGGCGTCGGTGATAGGCGACAAGCCGCCGAAGCGAGGGCCGCCTTGAACGGCGTCCGCAGCCGTCCTTAACAAGCCCAGCTGCAGCGACGTATCTAAAATCGTCTGTGCGCGCTCAACCCCCGTCTCCAATGACTGCGTTTCGGAAAGATCGAACACGTACGACGAGCGCAGGATACGTTCTTGCGTCTTGGCATAGTTGGCCAGAAATAGATCCTTAGTGATGGCACTGCCGTCAATCTGCAGACGGTCACGCACTGCATCATTCTCGGCTTCGTTTACGATAAACAGCGTACGCCAACGACTGCTGTTTGCAAAAACATGCATATAGTCGCCGCCTATCTCCCAAGAGCCATCCTCAGTGGGAGTCTCATCACGCTCGACCCTGACAGTAGCTGGGTCGACGCGAAAGTTGGTGATGGTACGATCGGCATAGGCGTCGAAATCATTGTTGGTCAGCTGAAAGTTGAGATTGGCGATATTGCGTTCGTCAAACTCATAACCCAGATTTGCCGCGAAGGACGTCGGCCACGCATCTGAACCCTGGTCGCGGTCGATAATCTCATTGAGGCTACCATCCACGTTGAAGCTTTCCTCGAAGCCATCACGAAATTCCCAGCGCGGCTCTAGCTCGGCGCTTAAGAAATAAGTGAAGCCACCATTCTGGCCCGTGACCGCGAATTTGCCGCCTGGCTGGTATTTGCCATCGTGGTAATTGTCCAAATTGATTTCATAGGCATAGGAGGTGCTGGACTCGGCCTCTAACAGGACGATATTAATTACCTGGGTTCCACCACGTACATCTAAATCACCGGAGGTGCCGCGGATAATCTCGATGTATTGAACATCGGTTGCCGGAATACGAGAAAGCTGCTGATTACCCTCATTGCCCTTACCCGCTATGCGGCGTCCATTGATCAATACCTGATCGCCCCCGGCTCCCAGCCCGCGGCGGTTGCCGTCAGACCCACCTGCACCTCCGCCTCCGCCTCCGCCTCCGCCTCGAGCAAGGTTGATGCCCGGAATGCGAACCAACATATCGTTAACCGAATAGGGTTGGTATTGCTCGAAGAAGCTTGCGGGATAAGTAACCGTCGCGTTTTCGTCAGTTGTAGGTTGATCCTGCGCCACGGCCAATTGAATGTGACTAACCAGCAACAGGCTGCTAACACTCGCCACTAGAGCATATTTGCGCAGCAAAAAAGGCACTTTATTCAATTTCTGACTCCATTTTTGAATTCTGTCGAACACCAGTCCCGAAGCATCCCGGCTCCCACCGGATAGGCAGGTCAGCGAAGCAGACTAAGGCAAAAAATCAGCGCGTAGTATGAGGCGAAGAGCTAGCCAGACAAAGGCCAAAAGGGCTTTAATTTATAACATTTTGTAATAGAGCAAATGGCTTATGAAATGAAGGCTAGGCGGCAGGACGCGGAAATATAGAGCTGAATCTTGCTGAAAAACGCCGCAAATAGGCCAAATCAAATGGAAATTCACTCGACCTAATCCCAACAAATCCCTATAGTAGCGCTCCTCAATGCAAGCCCGCTAAAAATCGCTTTTCATTCATTTTGACCCTTTAGGACGTTCTTTGTGATCTCTACTGCAAACATCACTATGCAATTTGGTGCCAAACCCCTATTTGAAAATATTTCGGTCAAATTCGGTGACGGCAATCGCTATGGATTGATCGGCGCCAATGGCTGCGGTAAGTCCACCTTCATGAAGATCCTAGAAGGGAGCCTCACCCCCACATCAGGCAATGTGTCTCTAACGCCTAACGAACGCCTGGGAACCTTGAGCCAGGATCAATTCGCTTTCGAGGAATTCAATGTAATCGATACGGTCATAATGGGGCATGCAGAGCTGTGGGAGATCAAGCAGGAACGTGATCGCATCTATTCGATGCCGGAAATGTCTGAAGAAGACGGCATGAAAGTAGCAGAGCTAGAGATTCAGTTCGCCGAATTAGACGGCTATAGCGCCGAAAGCCGCGCCGGTGAATTGCTGATGGGTGCGGGTATCGCACAAGAACTACATCTAGGCCCCATGAACGAAGTTGCCCCGGGCTGGAAGCTAAGAGTGCTACTGGCGCAAGCCTTGTTCTCAGACCCTGACATTTTGCTGCTCGATGAACCTACCAACAATCTGGACATCAATGCTATTCGTTGGCTAGAGGGCGTATTGGCTGAACGTAAATGCACGATGATAATCATCTCTCACGATAGACACTTCCTGAACTCTGTATGCACCCACATGGCCGACATCGACTACGGTGAATTACGCCTGTATCCAGGCAACTACGACGATTTCATGATCGCCTCTACTCAGGCTAGAGAGAGGCTACAGTCGGTCAATGCAAAAAAATCAGCTCAGATCAGCGAACTAAAACACTTCGTGAGTCGATTCTCTGCCAATGCATCAAAAGCCAAGCAGGCCACTTCCCGAGCGAAGCAGATAGAGAAAATTGAACTGGAAGACATCAAGCCTTCTAGCCGAGTGAGCCCCTATATTCGATTCAAGCAGGATAAGAAACTGCATCGTCAGGCTCTTATACTCGAAGACTTAGGGCATGGATTCGATGGTGAACCCCTCTTCAAAGGCGGCAACATGATAATGGAAGCAGGAACTCGCCTGGCAGTCATCGGTGAAAACGGCGTGGGAAAAACCACCTTTCTGCGCTGCCTATTAGATGAGCTCTCGGTAGATCATGGAACCGTGCAATGGGCTGAAGCCGCCACTCTGGGATACTGTCCTCAGGACAGCAACAAGGATTTCGATAGCGAGCAGAATCTATTCGATTGGATGAGTCAGTGGCGCAAGCCGAGTCATGGCGATCAGATCGTACGCGCTACCCTAGGTAGGCTCTTGTTCTCCTCGGAAGATTTCGAGAAGTCAGTGAAGGTCTGCTCCGGAGGGGAGAAGAACCGGCTACTCTTCGGCAAGCTGATGATGATGGACCCGAATGTGTTGATCCTGGACGAACCCACCAACCACCTGGACATGGAATCCATTGAGGCCTTGAATCTGGCGTTAACCCACTATGAAGGCACACTGATTTTTGTGAGTCACGACCGAGAATTCGTTTCCTCACTGGCTAGCCGAGTCATCGAGATTCGAGATCACAAGTTAATAGATTTTCAAGGCGACTACGAGGAATTTCTAGCGAGTCAGCAAGAAGCGGCCAATATCGCGAATATCAGATAGAAATTAAAGGGGTCGGAGGGATTAAAATTAAATCCCTCCGACCCCTTTAATTTCTTAAGCTCCGTCTCGAACCATTAGTGCGGAAATACGCTGGTGCCTCTCGCTGATAGCAGCGTTCGGAGCGGCATCAAACTTGGAAACGAGAATTGCAGCGGTAGTCGCAACAATAAAGCCAGGGACTATCTCATAGATGACAGCAGATAAGGATTGACCGCCAAGGGTAAAAGGGCCGTAGATCCAGAACAGTACCGTGACAGCACCGCAGAGCATAGAAACCAGAGCGCCGTTGCGTGTCAATCCCACCCAGAACAGGCTGAGCAAAATTACCGGCCCTAATGCAGCACCAAAGCCTGCCCATGCATTACTAACAAGATCTAGAATCGAGCTATTACTATCGCGGGCAAGAATTGTAGCCACCACCGCAACTGCAAGAACAGAACCGCGGCCAATTGCCACTAACTCAGTTTGTGTCGCGCTCTTCCGCAAAAAGGTCTTATAGAAATCTTCTGTGAGAGAACTTGATGACACCAAAAGCTGTGACGAGATCGTGCTCATAATAGCGGCAAGAATAGCCGCTAGCAGAAACCCGGAAATATAAGGATTAAAAAGCACCTGTGATAACAGGATAAAGACAGTTTCAGGGTCATCCAATACGGAACCAGTCTGTCTGACATAGAGAAATCCCAACAGCCCAGTCAATACAGCTCCAATTAGCGCGGTCACCATCCAGGTCATACCGATTCGACGCGCGGTCTTCATATCAGCCATAGATCGGATAGCCATGAAGCGCACGATTATATGGGGCTGTCCAAAGTAACCAAGCCCCCAGGATAGACTACTAATAAGACCCAGAGCCGTTACCCCCGAAAACCATGACAGATAATCTGGATTCAAGTCTGTCAACGTCTGTACCGCTGCGCCAAGGTTGCCTAACTCTTGCCAAGTGACAATCGGCACTACGATAAGAGCGACAAACATGATGCAGCCTTGCACGAAGTCCGTCAGACTTACGGCGAGAAAGCCACCAAACATAGTATACGCAACAACGACACCTGCCGTGATCACGAGGCCGATCTGATAACTGAGCCCAAAAGAAGCTTCAAATAGTTTGCCACCAGCTACTATGCCCGCCGACGTATAAAGCGTGAAAAAAATGACGATGACAAGGGAGGAAAAAACTCTCAGCGCGCGGGAGTCATCATGAAAACGCTTCTCAAAATAGTCCGGAATAGTAATCGCATCCTCGGCCTCTTCGGTATAGACACGAAGTCGGGGAGCCACTAAAAGATAGTTACAGTAGGCGCCTATCACGAGGCCAATTGCAATCCAGGCAGCTCCGAGTCCAGACAGATAAATGGCGCCCGGCAATCCCATCAACATCCAGCCGCTCATATCCGAAGCGCCTGCAGACAATGCAACCACAGCTGGATGCAACTTACGACCACCAAGCATGTACTCCGAAACGTTGGAAGTAGACTTAAAATAACCATACACACCGATTGCCATCATCAGCAAGAAGTAGGCAAGCAAAGAAACTATTGTCGGTGTATTCATTAACTCTTTCTTCCTCTCTTAAAACTTAGACGCATTACCTTCTTAAACTTATACACTGATTGTCGCTGGCGACTCAACTATCATAGCCTAAAAATCGCGGCGCACTTCTTCGAAAACTAAATTCTTCCCTCTTATCTGTTTTACATGTTGCTTCCTAAAATCAAAGCTTGTGGACATTACTACAGATAGCTTCTATTCTGACACAACTATCCAGCTCCCAAAAATTGCAGCTATTCGATGACTAGAATCCTGACTCTACTATCCATGAGCCTCTTCCTGTTTGGTTGCCAAACAAGCGCACCTCCAGAGTTTGGGATGGTGGATTGGTATATTTCAAACGGGACTTCAAACAGAATGAGTCTGGATCTGTATGACAAGGTTTGCCAAAAGAGTCACTATCGCCTACGCATAGCCGCCTCCACGGAGGCGCCTATTTCCACCTGCGCGAACCGTGACGGCCAGGCTGAGGTAAGATTCAGACGAACAGGCGGTATTAGCGTCAGCCAAAATCCTTTGCGCAACGAAGTCGTAAACGCCAACGAATATCTCTTCGTTCAATAATTATCCGATCTAGCCTCGATACACGCCATTTCGCAGCTCAAAAGCCAGAATCATATTCTAGCGCTTTTCAAAGATTGCCTTTCTCGGCTTCATAAACGCCCAACCCAGTAGCAGAAACACTACAAACAAGAATAGGAAGTAAACCGGAAAACCGCGCAAGGCATCTATGAAAATGCCATCGCGCAACACCTCCTCCGAGTAAGCACCTTCCGCTTGAGCCCGCAGAAAAACCACATAGCTAGTATATAAAAAGCTGGCGAATCCCAATCCCAAATTAAGAGCGAGGCCCTTAAAACTTAATACGGTCGCCCGATGCGCAGAGTCAACCTGCTTATTGATATAGTAGCTCGATTGAAATTGCACCATACCCATCATCGCAAAGGCACCAATAGCGAAGAGCACGCCATAGTAGGGAATAGCGAAGCAGAGCCCAACTAATCCTGTGATCAAGATCGAAGATAACGTTAAAAAGTTAAACATCGGCGAGTGGTTTCCAACCAAGTAGCGTGAAAACCTTGCATTGACTATACCCACCAGGGACATGCCTGCTCCGATGAAGCCAAACCAGCTAACCGGAATATCTATGAGCCTGTAATATTCGCTGGCGAGCACCGCGAACTGCCTGCCCACACTATCCAAAGCCAGTGCGGCTAAAATAACGAATAACACGAACCGATGGTTGAAAGTCCATCTTCCGGCGGCGAGGATTTGTCTGAATGGATCTAGCAATGAGGTTCCTACCGATTCGTGCTCATCCAGGGCGTTTTCGCTTTGCGTATCGATATCATAAAAACCCAAGGTAGTGATCAACAAGACTATCGATGTGAACAAGGTGAGGATTACCGGCAACCTGATGATCATATCTTCCGACAATTCCCAGCCTGGATTCAACCAAGCCAAAAACCCATTCACTAAATTCGGGTCATAGACAAACGCACCCAAAATCATTGTTATAAAAAAACCAACCGAAACCACCTGCGTTGTTCGCTCAAGAACCTTCGACCAATCCCCCTCTCTGCCCAAAGCACTCAGCGAGTCATAGGCCAACGCCTCGTCCGCCCCACTTGCTGCTGCCTCTGACAAGCCAGAACAAACTCTGTTACCCAGAAAAAGTAGAAAGAGTAATGAGGAGGCACCGATGGGAGCGAACACTATCAGGCTCATCTCGATAACCATAAGAGCTGCGGAAAAAACTACTAAACGTTTTCTTCCAACGATATCCGCCATCGCGCCCGAGGGAACCTCGGCGAAGACTATTGTCAGCGCCCATACAATATTAAGTATGGCGAATTGCTCTAGGGTGAGTCCGTAATCGAGAAATAGAACAGTAAAGACAGGATAGTAGAAGCGTGCCGAATAGAGCAGCCGAAAAATAATAAACCTACGCACGTTGGCTTCTAGATGCTCAGTGCTTATATTCGATGAAGCCATCTGCTAGTTTCTTAATAGAGTAGTGTACTGCATTGCCCGAGATTCACAGCAATAGAACCGTTAACTGGATTTAAGTATAGAATAAAAAGCCTCGACTCTTTACGAATCGAGGCTTTTTTAGTTCTGTGTAGACTATAAGCCGAACATCTCGGTAAGTTTGGCCTTATCGTCCGCACTCGCCATATGATTGAAGTTCCCGATTGTGTCTGCCAGGGCTCTGGAACGATCCGGAGCTTGATCATTAGCGGCCAGTGTTGCCATCGCCGCTTTCCCTTCCGCATTTGCCGCATGAGCAATATTCGTCACGGCAGTGGCCATCGCGCGAACTGCACCAGCGAGACTTTCGTCGGCCGAGATAGCCATTAGTTTGGCTTTGTCCGCATCAGAAGCAAAATGATTCATCGAAGCTACAATGCCCGCTATTTCAGTAGCTGAAGAGGCATTGTCGGCCATGGAAAACGGGAAAAAAGTACCCAGCAGGACAACCCCTATGATTTTTCTTATGAGTATTAATTTCATCGTAGATACCTTTTGAGTCAATCAGAAAATTAGTATTGCTCTAGGAGTGTAGCCCGATGGTTGCGAAAGGCAATGCCTTAGGCCTTCTTCCTGGGCTACAGCGGGATTACAACGTCAACTTTTATTGCCGTCAACAGGATCCACGCCTATCGACGATGTCGAAAAAAGAGACGCCCTGCCACAAATCACCTATTATTAGGGCATATTGACGCTCTGGAGGCTCGCTGGTGAAAATTCTTAAGATCGCGCTACAAATGCTTGGTTTCGTTGTGCTGATCGGAGCGGTAACAATTGGCACGCTTCGCATCCAGCGCAGTAGTGGCGATGGTGCCACCGTAGTTTTCCCCGGTGGCGAGATGGTTGCAGGAGAGCTACACACCGGGCCCGAGCCAGACTGGAGCTTCACCGATGACATCTTTACTATCGAGTTGCAGCTAAACGATCCGATGGCCACACGCCGCATATTTATAATAGAGAGCGAGGGCAAGATTTACGTGGTCTCCGGCTACATGAAGTCCTTCCTCGGTAAGATTTGGAAGGAATGGGCGTTTGACGCGGACGCAGGTAATGATGAAGGCGTGTTGCGCGTTAACAATGTACGCTATCCCAGAAAACTTGTTCGGATTGAGGAAGGCGACGTGCTGAATGGGGTGGCTGCTAAATTGCTAGCAAAGTACAGCGGCGTGCCTACGCCAGTATCGGCCGACGCAATCGCCACCGCCAGGGCAGATATCGAAGACGGTAACAGCTGGATATTCGAGCTCGCCCCTCGCTAGACTAAAGGAAACCATCATGACACTACGAAATTATCTTATTCTTTGCGCCGCCGGATCAGTACTAACTGTACTGATCCTATTGCTTGTTCCCAGCGTGGGCGAATCCATTGAGGCCTTTCTAATCGCCTTTCTCTCTACGAATGCGAACTAATTAAGCTAGTTACCAAGTACATTCTTAGCTTGCTTACCTGCCGCCTTGGCGGCCTTCTTCTCCTTCGGAGTCAGCGCCGCTTTCTTCTTTGTTTCCTTGTTGCTTTTTTGAGCCTTACTCATGATTATCATCCTCGGTAATCGTACGATTGATTAGGGTCTCTCTTATACATATTTGGTATTCAAATTTGGCTCTAACACAGAGACAAGACTTATAGAGCGAACGCGCCCAGCTTCGGCCCACCGGCAATAGCATGCGGTAGTTCCCTGCCGATTACAGGTTGCGCCAACACATCCTTCTTAATCTGCGAAGATGAAGTTCGAAGGTCGTAATTTACTTTGACTATTTCACTGCCCTTGCTCTTAAGAAAATTCTCTACATCGATGTTGTGTGGCTTATCGCCCCAATCCTCTCCTACAACAAAGATATCAACATCCAACTCTCTGCAGCCGGATACATATTCGAGCTCAAAATACGGTCTTACTACATCGACGCAACGCAGCGATCTAAGCATCTGCATTCTTTGCTCTAGAGGAATAACAGGCTTGTTAGGTTTATAGGAATTCACGACTCGATCAGAGGCAACACCAACCGCTACAACGCGGCCCAGCCTTCGACAGTGCTCCAATAGTGCTAGATGACCTACGTGTAACATGTCGAAAGTTCCTACTGTATATATAACCATTTACTCTTTAATCCTTGTGTTTTGTCGGTGTTAATTAGCTTATAGAACAAATTCTTTAGCTTTCTATAAAAGCTTCCATGCATAGATAGCAGTTATGCTTGCTGTATATACAGCAAGCATGTAAACGCTAGCAGGGTTCCCGGAGAATTTAGGAGTCTTGATCTGCGATACATTCAACCCCGCCAAGAGAACACAAACCCCGTAGAGAGCGAGAGAGAATATTCTCTCACTAAAGATACTTTCGAAGAGAAACAAAAAAACCAGAACGAGACTATTATTATCGAGGGCTAGGCCTGTGTACTTGGAATCGGATGAAAGCCCGTAGGTACTAAAATAACTTAGTCGAATTGCGCTTGCTGCCAGAACAATAAACGCACCTATCAGGAAAAGTGGTTCGAATTTCCCGTAGCTAAGAAGAAGAATCGCAGGCGTAACTCCATAGCTAACAATGTCGATTACCACATCGAGCTGGCCACCAAAAATTCGATCGTTACCGGTCCTTCCCTTAAGTCTTCGCGCAATCAGCCCATCTGCCCAATCAAAAGCCACCGCCCAGATCATTCCTATCATTGCCCCGTAGTAAATACCGAGAATGCTCAAATAGATGGCCGAAACTGTACAAGCTAGACCTGCAAGTGAGCACAGATTTGGGATGTCTTTAACATATGAAAGAATAGTAGGTTGTGGGTCGTCTCGCTTCACAGTATCAAGTGCCATATATATCCTGAAAAGATTTGGGGAAACTACATCGACACTCTTGAGAACCGATATCTAAAATGAAATGCCCAATTGAGAACGCTCTAACCTTAGGCGAGTCACAGGGCAAATAGGTCTACGTCATGCGCGGTCAAAAACAATAAGAATGCCCGCGTTGATTCTTCATTAGATCAACGCGCGAAATTTAAACACTACTTTAATGCGGCAACTATTTATGACAGCCGTAAACAATGATGAGTACAAAAGATCAGTCCCCACCTACTCAAGGCAAATGGGATGCAGAATGGAGGTAACTGGACTGGTTGCCAGTAAGCTCGTTTTGCGGAGGGACAGCTAGGCACTATACGCCTTATTAGGGTGCACTAATACAGCCGCTTTCGAAATAGGCGCAATAAGGTGGGCAATAGACGGTCATATCCTCTTTGTTTTTATCTTCCTCCCGCTGACTCATTGCACTACCACAGAGGAAGGCTAAAGTCCGTCCCTCTGGCTTATCTTATTGATTTAATTTATGAATCAACCAGAAGGTGATCTGCTAATCGGAAGTCTATGACTCAATGTTCCTGATTCACAGCGTTGACAGGGTATGGCCACCGGGCGCTGTAATAGACATACTCCATATTCTCAACTCGATACGCTCAAAGGTGCTCTCTATGACTTGTTCTACTTTCAATGCCATTGTTCTGTTTCTAGCGATGAGCTGGCAACTTCCATCTTTCGCCCAACTCGATAGGGTTGAACAAGCAATGGTCGAGTTTATCGACGACAGCAACGCTGCCGCTGAAGAACTACTCATTGAAAGCGTAAACATCAACAGTGGCACCATGAACTTTGCTGGAGTACGCAGGGTCGGTGAGCTGCTGATGCTCCACTTCGATGCGATTGGGTTTGAGACTCGCTGGGAAGATGGCGCGAGCTTCGATCGTGCCGGCCACCTGGTCGCCGAAATTCGTGGCGAAGGTGAAGGGCCCAAGCTTCTGCTGATAGGACATCTAGATACCGTGTTTGAACCCGACAATCCCTTTCAGCGCTTCGAACGCATCGATGCTGAGCGAGCCATCGGTCCTGGTATCACCGACATGAAGGGTGGCAACCTCATCATGCTGCAGGCACTGCGTGCTCTCAATGAATCCGGTCAGTTGCAAGACATGGACATTACTGTGGTGCTTACCGGTGACGAAGAACTGAGCGGCAACCCGCTTTCCTTGAGCAAGAAGGCACTCATCGATGCCGCAGAATACGCGGATATTGCTATCGGTTTTGAAGATGGCGATGGCAATCCGGCAACGGCAAATATTTCACGGCGCGGTTCCTCCGATTGGACTCTCCAGGTTAAGGGCACGCCCGCGCATTCCTCACAGGTGTTCCGCGAGGACATCGGCCCAGGCGCAATTTATGAAACAGCGAGGATATTGCTGTTGTTTATGGAGAACCTGCAACAAGAAGAGAATCTCACATTCAATCCAGGTCGCATCCTGGGTGGCAGCGAGATCACCCATGATACCCAGTTCAGTAGCGGTACTGCCTTTGGCAAGAATAACGTAGTTGCTGAAAATGCTCTGGTTACTGGTGACCTGCGCGCGGTTTCTCTGGAGCAACTGGAGAGAGCACGCAGTACCATGCGCGAAATAGTCGCCACTAATTTCCCCCATACCAGCGCTGAGATTGAATTCGATGATGGCTATCCACCCCTGGCACCTACCGAAGGCAATGCTGAGTTATTGCGTGTATACAGTAGAGCCAGCCTTGACCTTGGTTTCGGCAGTGTCGCGCCCGTCAATCCCCGCCTGGCAGGTGCCGCCGATGTCTCATTCACATCGGGGCTCGTCGACATGGCTATCGATGGCTTGGGCTTAAGTGGGTCTGGCGGACATACTGTAGATGAAACCGCGCGAATGTCCACTCTGCCCAGTCAGAGTAAACGTGCAGCGCTACTGATGTATCGCCTGTACAAATAGTTAATGGGAGCGGTCTGGTTCTAGGATAGTTTCGGACGCTTCTTTTCAATCATTTCATAGAACGCTTGAATACTTTAATTGTAGAGATTGCCTCGCCACTGGTCAGTCTGATGACTAGGAAGGAGATGACGAGAAGTGATAGTAAACGCCAAGCAGTAGAGCGATGATGCATTCATCGCATAGAACATTCAAATTTATTGCATAATAAACTCACCGATCTAGAGACAGGAACAGCACAAGTGAAGCTAATAGAAATACATAAGGCATTCGCAATCCGCTTGCAAAAATCCTTGATAGCGATTGTTGTATCTGTGGGGCTCGCTTCCTGCCAATCGGGCCAGCCGTTGAATGTAGTAGAAATCACTATCGGTGACATTCAAGATGCGCTAGTCGCGGGTGAAACGTCATGTCATGACGTGGTCTCAAGCTACCTGCAGCGTATAGAAACCTACGATCAGTCCAGCGGAATTAATGCAATCATCGTGACTAACCCCGCAGCCTTAGCGAAAGCCGACGAAGTCGATCGAGCTCTGGCGTTCAATGAGCCGCTTCCAGAATTATTCTGCACCCCCATAGTAGTGAAAGATAATTTCGATACCCATGACATGATAACCACGGGGGGCTCCATTACTCTCCTGGAAAACTATCCACCGGATGATGCCTTTATGGTGCGAAAACTTCGCGAAGCCGGAGCAATAATAATAGCGAAGACCAATATGGCTGAATGGGCCTTCAGTCCTAGAGAGACCGTTTCCTCTTCCTTCGGCCGAACCGCGAACGCCTACGACACTAATTTTGTTCCTGCCGGCTCTTCTGGCGGCACCGCATCGGCAGTCGCTGCCAACTTCGCCGTCGCCGGCATGGGAAGTGATACTGGGAACTCCATAAGAGGACCGTCTTCACATCTGGCCTTGTTTGGCATTCGCTCGACGCTAGGCTTGACCAGTAGAGATGGTGTAATACCGTTAATATTCGATCGAGATGTCGCCGGACCGATGACACGTTCTGTAGAAGACGGTGTAAAACTTTTTAATGTCGTCGCCGGCTATGATCCAAACGACAGCCTGTCGGTTTCGAATAGAAGGGAAGCTGACTATCGTGAGTTTCTTAAACAAGATGGCTTAAACGGAAAACGTATCGGCGTGTTCAGAAGGCTGGTTGATCATGACACTGCCGATGCCGAAATTAAACAGCTCTTCTTCGATGCGCTCGATGACATGCGCTCGGCTGGAGCTACGGTAGTAGATTTTGTCGCTATCGAAAATTTCGATACGCTCAATGACAGCATACAATCCTGCGGCAGTTTCCGTTATGACCTCAAACAATACTTAAGCTCTCTGGATGAGCCGCCCCTATTGGATGTGTCTACAGTGCTAGAGTCGGGTCAGTTCGCCATTGAATCCAAAGGATCCCTCGAATTCTTCTCCCAGTTTCCATTGGATACGGCGCCAGATGAAAGACAAGACCCCTGCCTTATCTGGCCCAATCATCCACTACGCAACCAGCTTCTTGAAAACACAGTAAGGGCCATGGATGCCGCCAATCTAGATGCACTCATCTATCCTACCTGGTCGAATCCTCCAGCGCATATTGATAACGCTAACGAAGAGTACCTGGGGGATAATAGTCAGTTATTAGTTCCTGCCGCGGGCCTACCCGCCGTTACGGTACCAATGGGGTTCTGGCAGGAAAAACTGCCGGCGGGTATTCAGGTGGTAGGACGTCCCTATGCGGAAGGCGCACTGATCGAAATAGCCTATAGCTATGAGCAGCTTACGAAGCACAGAAAGCCACCTCAGGGATTTCCTGCGCTAATCGAGTGAGCCTCTGACCATACAGGCAAGTCTTAATAAAAATTGAGCAGCCCGAAGCAGAACTGATCTTTGAATTGAGAAGCCCTATTTCATCCTGACACCGCATCAATTCCCTGCACAACGGCGGCGTTCGCAGGGCAAGGGCTTGTCTGCTATGATCGGCGCCCCTCAATAGTTGGCACTGAAATGGATTCTATAGCGTTCACAGCACTGACACTTCGCCCTGAGCTGCTTACCAGCATAGCGGCGCTTGCCTATGCAGAGATGACTCCCGTGCAGGCGCAGACGCTGCCGCATCTATTGCAAGGCAAAGACCTTATCGCCCGGGCGAAGACCGGTAGCGGCAAAACGGCGGCATTCGCAATTGGGCTGCTCAATAAGCTCGACTCTCAATCTTACAACACACAGGCGCTGGTGTTGTGCCCCACGCGCGAATTAGCCGAGCAGGTAGCCGCGGAGATTCGCCGACTGGCCAATGCAATTCCCAACGTAAAAGTGCTCATTCTCTGTGGCGGCAAACCCATGGGGCCTCAATTAGCCTCCCTGCGCCGCGACCCGCATATTGTGGTAGGAACCCCTGGTCGTGTTTTGAAGCATCTAGAGAAGAACACCTTGCACCTCAAGACTACCCAGACGCTAGTGCTGGATGAGGCCGACCGCATGTTAGACATGGGATTTCATGACGACATTATGCAGATTATCGCCAAGACTCCAGCCTCCAGACAAACACTCTTATTCTCGGCAACCTATCCTGATGGTATCGAGGAAATCAGCAATGCCGTACAGCGCGATACCGTTAATATTCGAGTCGAGAGCAAGCAGGACACACCAAACATCCAGCAGCTATTCTTCGAAGTTGCCAAGAATGAGCGCGTCGAGGTGCTACTAAAAGTCATTGCCTATTATCAGCCAGAATCGAGTCTGATTTTCTGCAACACCAAGCTGCAGTGCGACCAGCTATTGAAAGAACTGCGTCAACACGATCTGCATGCGCTCGCTCTGCATGGCGATCTGGAACAATTCGAGCGCGACCAGGTCCTCGCCCAATTCTCAGGAAAAAGCAGTTCGATTCTAATCGCCACCGACGTCGCCGCTCGCGGTCTCGATGTGAAGGAGTTGGCCGCCGTTATCAATTTCGAACTCAGCCGCGACCCCGAAGTACATATTCATCGCATAGGTCGCACGGCTAGGGCAGGCAACAAGGGACTGGCGGTAAGCTTATTCACAGCATCGGAGAAACGCCGGCTGCAAGAAATCGAAGAATACCAGGGCAGCGCTGCAGCTATAAGTAACACTGCAATTCTAAAAGCACCCAAGAATTTTAAACTCTATCCACCTATGGTGACAATTTTCATAAACGGTGGACGAAAAGACAAAGTCAGAGCGGGAGACTTACTGGGTGCATTGACTGCGAACGCCGGTATCAGTGGAGCACAGATAGGCAAAATCACTCTATTCGACAAGGTCGCCTATGTCGCCGTCGAACAAAGCATCGCTAAGCTTGCTGTTGCGACTCTTGCCGATGGCAAAATAAAGGGAAGAAAGTTCAGGGCTCGCTTACTACGCTAGAAAAAATTAAAGGGGTCGGAGGGATTTAATTTAAATCCCTCCGACCCCTTTAATTTCCTTTAATTTTTTACCAAGGTACTGGCTGTCCATCCCAATCGAAGAATTCTTGTTCAGTATCCGGCTCCAGTGTTCTCAGCAATCTCAGCAGTGCCTTCGCAACAAACTCGGGTGTAAATAACTTTCCCTCGGGCACTGATCTCTGAAAGGGCTTCGATAGCCTCGTGTCTGTAGTGCCCGGGTGGAAGGCGATGAGTTTTACATTAGGAGCACGTCGGCGCAGCTCAATCGCCGCCGTCTTGATCAACATGTTCAACGCCGCCTTGGAGGCGCGATAGGAATACCAGCCACCACTCCTGTTGTCCTCGATGCTACCTACTCTCGCGCTCAGTATGGCAACCCTGCAAGTGTTTTTACTCTTCAATAGCGGCGCGAGCTTTGCCAACCAGAGAAGAGGAATAACAGTGTTTACATTCAATATCTCCAGCATTGATGAAGCCGAAATATCTTCCAGTCGTTTCTCTGGCGAAATAGCGTCGGTATGCAATATGCCGTTGCATATGATTAGCTGAGTAATTGAGCCTTTACTGGACATTAACTCCAAACATATTGCACTGATAGATTCTTCAGAATAATCACTGCGCAGATAGCTCACCTTTTCACCGTGCTCTAAGAACTCAGGGGAAGCACCCCTGCCCACCGCCACTATGCGATCGACCGACTCATCCTGGGTAAGCTCATTGATTAAGCTGCCTCCGATCGAGCTTCCTGCCCCTATAATTATCGCAATATTCACCACTATTACCTCAGGAAAGCACTGTCGTTTAGCAATTAAAGGGGTCGGAGGGATTTAATTTAAATCCCTCCGACCCCTTTAAGACCCCTTTAACCTTGTTTTATTCGCTTCAACTTTCCAACTGGCAACTGCTGCAACGCCGCTTGCCTGTGACTACATAGGATATCAGCGAACGATTCTTCGCGAAGACCAGATAGCCAAGATCGGCGAACCAGCGAATCAGCGGCCAGCGAAGAATTCTTAGCCAGCGCTTTCTGCCCACCAGTTCCCATGCTTTGCAGTTGGCATCGAGCCCGTAGAGCATCGTTCCATCGTCTTGCTGACCCTGGAGAATACTATTCGCTTGTACCTTGTCTACATGGGGATACAAGTTATCAAAATCGGCGCGATGGATATCTACCAAATCCAATAGACTAAAGCGGTCCAGCTCATGCAACTGCTGCATCTCCGCAGAGCACAGCGGGCAGTGACCATCGTAAAAGAGTGTAAATTTCATCCTGAGTCCACCATCTGAGGCTAAGATAATTTCCCAATCATGAATGGGAAATTAGTAGGAGAGCCGAGGTAATCATTTATTATGGGCTTTGCTGACATATAGATAATACGCCTTATTCAGACACTTTAGATCACAGCTATAGTCTTATGCGGCTCACAACGCTCTTGAACCGCATCTAGCGTGACTAGCTAATCGCCCCGGAGCTACGAAAGGCTGACCCGCGGTGGGCGCGCAGTATTCGCCCCCATATTGTTGGTACTGAACCAGTTACCGATATCTAACGTACTCTCGATAATGTCACGCAAACTTACTGGACGAAAGGCTACAGGCCTCTTGCCGACCATTAACCTTAATGGCCCTAAATCCAGAATGTAATATTCGAAGAAAGAACACTGGAACAGGAATCAAAGAGATTGACTGCAAAGCAAGGTCAAAACATTCTGATAACAGGCGCCTCTGGCATGATTGGAAGCGCTCTGCGCGATAGACTGGCTGCCGATGGCTACAGCGTCTATAGTTTAGAGAGAAATTCTCTGGATGCGCCGTTCTGTTATCTCCACGATCTAGATCGCGTGATTCTCGACCCCGCGCTACCACTTTTTGCAGTAATCAATCTTGCAGGCCCGAGTATTGCCGACAAACGTTGGACACCGGCGCGCAAGGAATTCATTCTTCAAAGCAGGAAGCGTTTGACTGCCGCTCTAGCCGACGCCCTATCCAAGGCAAGGAGAAAGCCAGACTTATTCCTGTCCGCTTCTGCCATAGGTTTCTATGGCGAGGGAGGCGACACGGTCGCCGACGAAGACAGCCCTGCAGGGACTGACTTTCTTGCAGAAGTCGGCCAGCAGTGGGAGCAGGCAACTGCAGCAGCCGAGCAAGCAGACATCAACACTATACACCTGCGCCTAGGCGTCGTACTTAGTCCTCAGGGCGGCATGTTGAAACAACTTCTACTGCCTTTCAAATTAGGTCTGGGCGGGCCCGTCGGAAACGGCTCACAGTATATGAGCTGGATCAGCATTGTCGATGTGCTAGAGATAATCTGTTTCTTGCTCGACAAGAAGCCATCGGTTAAGGCCTTAAATCTCGTCGCCGAAGAACCCATCACGAATTCACAGTTCGGCGCAGAACTGGCCAAGAAGCTACATCGACCGAACTTCCTCCCGCTTCCCGCGGCGCTAGTAAAGATACTCTTCGGAGAAATGGGAGAGGTTCTATTGCTGGGGAACTCCAGAGTAAAGTCTTCCAGGCTATCGCAGCTTGGAATTGAGCTGCGTAATCCAACGTTAGCCACCGCACTCGATTCGATTCTAGACTAGGCACCTCGCACATACAAAGTTCGCCCAGCAAGACCAGGTCATGGGTCAATCTCTTAGCGAAAGCCTTAGAGGCCTGAACATAGCCTAAGCATATCCCCCAAAATAAGAACGTGTAATTGAAAGATTATTCTATTTTGTGATCCACTGTGTAACGAGCGCCGTATTAGTTAGTGAATCAGGTTTTAACTTTTCTTTTTATCTTATCTCCTCATTTTTTCTTATTCTCTTTACATGGTTTTCATTTTTCTTCTTTTTTTATTCAATTTTAACTGGAGTTTTTCATGATCAAAATTAAACGTCTTACCGTTGCCTTGCTTGCTGTACTGCCACTGGCCTTCTCAAGCGTAAACGCCAAGGCACAAGACATCGTAGACACCGCAATTGCTGCTGGCCAATTTGGAACGCTGGTTGCTGCAGTTCAAGCCGCAGGGCTAGTAGACGTCCTTAAAGGCGACGGACCGTTTACTGTTTTTGCCCCTACAGATGAAGCATTTGCTGCCTTGCCTGCAGGTACGGTAGAGAACCTATTGAAGCCGGAAAACAAAGACCAGCTCACAGCGATTCTTACTTACCACGTGGTGCCAGGAAAGATCATGTCAGCCGATATTGCTGGCAAGACTGCCGAAGTAACCACGGTGCAGGGAAGCGATATTTCCGTCAATGCCATGAATGGTGTCATGGTAGACAATGCGACAGTCGTCGCAGCAGATATTGAAGCTGACAACGGTGTGATACACGTTATAGATCAGGTGGTAATGCCTCACTAAGGACTACCTTGGCTAACATTGCAACACAAAAAAGGCCGACAATTGTCGGCCTTTTTTGTGTCCGAATCTTATTATTCTCAGTGGAGATTATTCACCGTTAAGCGAGTAAACCAATAACACATTGCCCGGTGATTCAGCCCACTTCTCATAGCCAGATGTGATGAAGACCTGGCCATTTACAATAACTGGGCCGTCTGATTCGATAGAGCCCCCCTTGGCTTCGATGCCGTTGCGAAGGCCGAAACTTTGTCGGGTATTTGTTTCCCAGAGGATGTCACCATTATTTGTATCCAGTGCACGCAAGATGCCATCGAGGCCGCCGGCAAAGACAAGATCGGAGGTACTGCTAACCGCAGCAGAAATCCCCGGCCAGCACAGGAAAGGCCCTTCTTCACAATTGTTTGGCAAATCGTTGCGCCAGAGTATTTCGCCAGTACTAACGTCCAAAGCATGAACTCCAGGGTGGGCAGCTCCCACGTTGTAAGGATTGTTAGTAGGCAGATCTGAAACACCAACAAAGAGTTTCTCACCATTGGTGCTCATGCCGTAATGAATTCCGCCCATGGTGCCGCCGCTACCGACGCGTTGCTCCCAGATCAGCTCACCACCTTTGGCTGGATCTAGCGCATAGACCATGCCTGATTTTTGGCCTACCAGAATAATTTCGCGGCCATTGCCATCTCGGGTCAATATAGGAGCAGCGCCGATATCATAATCGGGACCGTCTTCCTCCGGGCAGTTTGGAGTGCCTCTAGAGCAGGCACCGTTCCAGGCATCGTCTTTAGTAAGCTGAGCGGCCCAGACAATCTCGCCATTCGCCATATCCATAGCCAGCACCGCATCGCTGTATCCATTAGCTGGCGAGGAATAGTTTTCGCCAGTACCTACATAAACCAGATTTCTATCCGCATCGACTGTGGGGCTAGACCAGATAGGCGCACCAGATGGACCAAACTGTTGCGTGCCAGCCGTACTTAGAATAGTTGGGCGCGGCTCATCGGTGGTATAGGTGCGCCAGAGTTCTTCGCCACTACTGATACTCAGGGCAACAACTGCGCCTCGAAACGAACAACAGGGGTAGCCGACTCTTGCAGCCAGCAGAACCTCCAAAGAAGAGACAGGCACCAATAGCGTATCTTCATGGGCAATAACAGACCCTGTAATTGTGGCCTGAGGATGCTCATGCACTTCTCGCTTCCAGATCAACTCACCTGTCTGCGCACTAATTGCGTAGGCACTGCCGCCGAAATCCCCAAACAAGAGCGTCTCAGGCGCGCCCTGGTCATCCGTATCGACGAAGATTGCACCACGCACTTCTGCATCTGCACTAAAGGTCCACCAGGGACAACCATTTGTGTTGTCGAGGGCAAAAATAGTCCCTTCCTGACTTCCGATGAAAGTCACCTCTTCTGTGACTACCGGCTGTGATCGTGCGCGAGTAGCATCAGGATAGGCAAATGCCCACTTCAATTCGAGTTGGCCAACATTGCTCTTAGTGAGAATCGATTCGCCAGCTCTATGACGCGTATTCCCTACTCCGCCACCCCAGCCGTTCCAGGCCACCGGTTGAGTTAATCGCGCATCTGAGCCCAAGCTTGATTCGCAGCTAAAACTTACGGCTTGTGCGGGCGAATCATCAAACTGCTCACCGGTAAGAAAGTAGGCGATGTTTCTTTTCTGTTGCCGAGTCAACGCCATGCCCGAGGTAGCCATAGAACCAAATTCGAGCGCGTCTACGATGCGGTTAGGCGTGTAGAAATCGAATGCCGCTCTTTGCGGGGCTTCCAGCAAAGCACCTTCATGGCATTCGGCGCAAAACAATTGGTATTGATACTCCCCATCTGCCGAATCCGCACTATTCTGGCCTCCTTGGGAGAATGCTAGAATGGGCGTGGCCAGAAGCAGTGAGGCCGCAATCAATAATTTGGGCGATCTGAATAGCATATCGGTTCCTATATTCGAATAATTCTCATGATGTTATTGTAGTGTTCAAATTGCCGATTGGTAAAGGCATTGGAACTACTAGCTTTGGTCCGGTGAAAATTTTCTACGTTAAAGCGAAGATTACCATCAAAACTAATAGAATTGGCGCTACATAGATAATTGTCTGCGGAATCTTTCTCGTGAAAACTTTTCTCGAATTATTCAACCCTCAAGCTTCGGCAGATATTTAGCGATCTAATTCGCCCCTTCAACTCCGACAAAGGTAGATACCCCCTTGGCCAAAGTAAGCAAAACTGAAATGATGGAATTTTTGTCTCAGGAGTTTCCTCAGGTAAATTTCGAGCTCGAGGCCTTCGACAGTGATTCGGTGACCATCAGGCGACGGGTTGGCCCCAAAGACTTGCGGCCCGGTGGAACCGTATCGGGCCCAACCATGATGGCGCTTGCAGACTGCGCTATCTACATAGCCATACTTCGAGAGATTGGATTGGTTGGGCTGGCAGTAACCACTAGTTTGAATATTAATTTCTTACGCAAGCCGGTAGCAAACAAAGATATTCTCGGTGTTTGCACGTTGTTGAAACTGGGGAAATCACTGGCGATTGGAGAGGTGTCTATCTTTTCTGAAGGAGATGATCAGGTAGTCGCTCATTCCGTCGGAACGTATTCGATTCCACCCAAGCGCTAATCAGTAGACTCATTCAAGGAATGATGGCGTGTCCCCTAATAGTCGATCCTAACCAGGTGCAGCCCCCTGGATTTAGCCTTCGAGCTAAGCTTGCCCTGCCGGGGGTTTACGAATGCCTCTTCTATTACCCCAACAGTAATCTTCTCTCTACCCACCTCGAATAAAGCAGCAACAATATAGCGAACCATATGTCTTAAGAACCCGTTTCCCGTAATTTCAATAGAGTAAATCTCACCACCAAACTCTGCGCTATCTGATTTCTGTAGATCGAGTTTGAGTAGCGTGCGAACAGTAGATTTTTCACTTCCATCACTGGCAGAAAAATCACAGAAATCGTGCTGGCCAATGAAGGCCGCGCAGGCCACTTTCATTCTTTCAATACCGTGCAGGGCATCATCGAGATTTGCGTTCCCATTCGCGCTTACCAAGGGCACGTGGGCGACTATATCTCTCAGTAGAGGACTGCCAATCTCGTCTATGGAAAAATAATAGCGATAGGTTTTACTGACACACTGTTTGTTAGGGTTAAAATCCGGCGTACAGGTAACGCATTCTCGAATGCGGATAGTATCGGGGAGTAGGGAATTCATACCCAGCTGAAGCATAGTCGGGTCGATCTGCAAAGGAGTAGAGAATTTGGCGACCTGGCCCAGAGCATGAACACCGGCATCGGTGCGACTTGCTCCTGCAACCACGCATTGGGCATATTTACTGATTTTTCGTAATGCCTGTAGGACTTCAAATTGAACCGTGGGTTTTTCGCCACCGTCGCCCAGATCCTGCCAGCCGAAATAATCACTGCCGTTATAGGAGATCACTACTCGATAGTGTTGCTGGTTCATCTAGTTGATGCAACTGCCGGTGCTTCTAAGGGTGTCTAACGTAAACCCTATACGGCCGCGCAAACAAGCTCTCAATGCCCACGAACAGACCGAATAGCGCAGAAGAGCCACCTACTGCAATATCATGCCAATTCTGGCATTGAACTAAGCCAACTATCTGTGGTTACATCAGCTGAAGATACGTAGTTTACGAGCAAGATCACACAGTGTCAGGAGAGCTCCAAATGATAATAAGAAGAAAACTGATCTCACTACTCATTATTGCTGCAGGCGCCTTAAGCTGGGCCCCACTAGCCATGAGCCAAGCCGGCACCAGCGTGAATGAGGGAGATTGGCCAAACATCCATGGCGACGCGGCGGCGCGGCGCTATTCACCGCTGGATCAGATTAACCCGGACAATGTGGGCGATCTCGAGATCGCGTGGAATTTTTCCACGCTACATTTTGGCATCGGCACCGACTACGTTAACCCTTCTACTCCGCTGGAAGTGGGGGGAGTGCTATACGCGAACATAGGTAGCACGCGTAATGTCGTGGCACTAGATGCCACAAACGGTCAGGTATTATGGCTTTGGCGCTATCAGGAAGGCGACCGATTTGACGAAGCGCCGCGCAAGGGTGCCGGACGCGGCGTCTCCTACTGGAGCGATGGCGAGTCGGCTCGAATCATCGATGTTTCTCCAGGCTATCAGCTGGTTTCACTGGACGCTGAAACCGGCATTCCCGACCCCAATTTTGGTGATAACGGCCTCGTAGATCTCTACGTTGGCGTGCGCAATGGCGAAGATGACAGATTTGCCTACCCTGATATCGGCCTGTCTGCCCCGCCTTTCGTGATGAACGATGTTATCGTGATTGGCGCCGCACACCGCACCGGCGGGCGACCGCGGTCGAAATTCAACACCAAGGGAGACGTCCGTGGCTTTGACGTCCACACAGGCGAACTACTATGGACCTTCCATACGATTCCCGAGCGCGGGGAGATAGGCTATGAGTCATGGCTCACCGGCAATGATATTACCGGTAACTCAGGAGTCTGGGCTGCCATCTCTGGAGATCCGGAGCTGGGCCATGTCTATCTACCCATAGAAGACCCTACAGGTGATTACTACGGCGGAGATCGACACGGCGACAACCTGTTCTCCAGCGGCCTTGTTGCGGTCGATGTCAGAACCGGCGAACGCCAGTGGCACTACCAGTTTATCCATCATGATATCTGGGACTGGGACGTTCCTTCCCCGCCAATCGTCACCGACTTACCAAATGGCCGGAAGGTGGTCATGTCTGTCACAAAACAGTCCTGGGTTTATACCTTCGACAGAATTACCGGCGAGCCAATTTGGCCTATCGTTGAAAGACCGGTTCCCGCTGGCGATGTACCCGGAGAATGGTATTCCCCCACACAACCCTTTCCTACTCGTCCTGCCGCCTTCGATCGGCAGGGTTTTGGCGAAGATGATTTGATAGACTTCACACCGGAGCTTCGCGCTCTGGCGCTGGAGTCCATCCAAGGCTTTCGCCTTAGCGATAGCATCTTTACACCTCCCTCGGTATCGGATGCTGAAGATGGTACGCGCGGCCTGCTTTCGTTACCTTCGTCTACCGGTGGTTCCAACTGGGAAAGCTCTGCTCTGGACCCAGAGACAGGCATTCTCTATGTGCCCTCCAGAACCCAGCTGCAGGTTTTGTCTTTAGCGAAGAACCCGGAATCGGACATCGATTTCAGTCAGGGCTTTGGTGTTCGCGCACCTAGAGTTCAGGGGCTCGATATCGTCAAGCCGCCCTATGGTCGCATAACCGCGATCGATATGAATTCAGGCGACCACCTCTGGATGATTGCAAACGCCGACACTCCAGAGCGCATTACCAATCACCCCCTACTGCAAGGTGTCGATCTTCCGCGTACAGGCGTACCAACGCGAGCAGGCGTCTTGCTGACTAAGACGCTGTTGTTCGTCGCTGAAGGTACCGGTGCCGCTGGAGCCAGCCCGATTTTTCGAGCCGTCGACAAGCAAACCGGTGACATACTAGCCGAAATAGATTTACCGGCAAATCAAACCGGCCTGCCATTTACCTATGAGCACGACGGCAAGCAATATGTAGCCATGTTCACCGGTGGTGGTGGCCAGGCTGCCGAACTCGTGGTTCTCGCATTACCGTAACCGGCGAGCATTCGTTTAACATCAAGTAGGGGTAGGCATACTTTCATTTAGAGAATAAGTCTGCCCCTTCCGCTACACTGCTAGTCGCGTCTAAGCACCCTATCCCAGCACCCCCTATCTGAAAAATTACTTTTGAATCGACCGAGCAAATTTCTTCGGGCCTTTTGATTTTGCTCAATTCAAAGTAGTCTGACGCTTGCCCATCAACTGCTTTATATTGATTACAAATGACGGTAATGAATCTCGTTAACTTTCATTAACTTTCGTTCACTTGCGTTAATCGGGAATTCCCCTATGTGGAACTTATTCAGAAGCTGCCTGCTACTCATCCCCGGCCTGTTACTGCTCTCCTGCAGTGACACAGAATCAGATCAGGGTCCCAGCTATGACACGCTGATTTCCAACGCACGGGTGATAGATGGCTTAGGCGGCCCTGCCGTAAACGCCGACGTCTATATTAAAAACGGAGAAGTAGCACTAATTGCCGCCACCGGGCAGTCCACTGCCGATGCCGCCCAAACTATAGATGCAAGAGGTCGCGTACTCGCTCCAGGGTTCATCGACGTTCACTCCCATGGCGACCCCTTGCAGACACCCGAGTTTGAAAATTTCCTCGCTCAGGGAGTTACCACTATTACATTGGGTCAGGATGGAGATAGCCCAGAGGTCGAAAATTTAGGCCAGTGGGTATCGCAGGTCAGGAATAAAGGGATAGGAGTAAACATAGCGCCCTTCGTCGGTCATGGAACTCTGCGAAACCTCGCTGGCATTGGTCAGAAGCCGGTTCCCAGCACGGAGGAATTACAGCGCATGCTGGAACTTCTAAACAACGCCCTAGACTATTCTTTCGGCCTAAGCACCGGCCTGGAGTACAACCCGGGTTTACACGCCATGGAAGCTGAATTAGTAGAGCTAGCCAGAGTAGTAGGAGATCGCGACCGAATAGTCATGAGCCATATGCGCAACGAAGATGACGATCAGCTAAAAGCCTCTCTCGGCGAATTGATGAGCCAGGGGCGCGTAGCCAGGGTCCATGTGTCTCATCTAAAGTCAGTCTATGGAAAGGGCGCGGATCGCGCTGAAGAAATATTGACAGTACTGGCGAACGCCAGAGAAGCGGGTATAGAAATTACCGCCGATGTGTATCCCTATAACGCAAGTTACGCCGGCATCGCATTATTGTTCCCAGTCTGGTCCAAGACCCTCGATGAATTTGAGGTTGCAAAGCAAAGCCGAAGAGCCGAGCTGGAAGAATATCTGATCAATCGAATCAATCGGCGTAACGGGCCGGCGGCTACGCTTCTCGGCACCGATCCCTATACCGGAAAGACCCTCGCCGACCTTGAGCTAGAGATGGACATGCCATTTGAGAAAATACTTATCGATGTCATAGGCCCGCAAGGAGCCGGCGGCGCCTACTTCATCATGGACGATGCCCTGCAATCTCGATTACTGGAAGATGAAATGATCACCGCCTCATCCGATGGCAGCCCTACCGGATTTCATCCTCGCGGCCATGGAACATTCGCCAAAATAATAGAAGAATACGTAGTCAATCGAGGCGCTGTCTCTCTGGAAGAGATGGTGAGAAAGATGACTTCATTCTCAGCCTCTATTCTTGGCCTGCAAGACAGAGGCAGCATAGAGCCCGGAAAGGTAGCCGACCTGGTGTTGTTCGATCCGGAAAATATCAGAGCCAAGGCAACCTATCCAGATCCGCTGCAGCTTTCAACAGGATTTGATATGGTGTTTATCGCCGGCGAGGTCGCATTTGAAAATGGCGCATCTACTCAAGAAAGTCTGGGAGATGTGCTAAGCCCCAATCAGTGAGCCGGTAAGTAATATTGCAAAAACGACAGGTGACAATATGTTCGAAAGAATTTTTCCCAGACAGGTAGATAATATCTATTCCGGCAACAAGCTGGCACTGTATTTCTTCTTTCTTATAACACTTATTACGATCGGCAGAAGCTGTGTACATATATTCAGCGCCGATGGTGGCGCTCAATCTATTGCGACTATCCCTCTGGATAGTTTTACCCAAGGTGGTGCCGAGGCGGTAGTCTATATCTTCGCGCAGTGGGGCATAGCGCAGCTTATGGTTGGCCTGATCTATCTGTTAGTAGCCCTGCGTTATCGCAGTCTTATCCCACTGATGTACGGGTTTATCTTCTTGGAATGGAGTTCCAGAATGGGGCTGAGCTTTCTGAAGAGTATAGAAACCACAGGCACCGCACCTGCCGCGATTGGACAGTTGGTTTTAGTAATCTTGATACCGCTGATGTTTTACCTTTCTCTAAGGCAATCTCCGCGCAGGACACCATCGGATTGACTACAATATGGAAATATCGAAGATAAGACGCTCTGGGGTAGTGAAAAAGACACTCAACTTTGTTAAAGACTGCGACAATTCTAATTCATTTCTAACGAACTAAGGCGCTGCTGAGTGCCGTCTCGACTCTCTCTAAACTCCCTGATTGAAAGCCTCAACAGGGAGTTAGTTTACTGAGGGTTCTGACTAGGACCTAGGTGTCCAGAAGAACACTTTCCAATCACGAAGCGGTTCTGAACCTGGATAGGCTGGCTCATCAAGTGTTCTGCCGCCAGACTTGGCCGCCCACTGTCTCATCATCGCAATGCGGTCGTCGCCGTGAATCTCGGTGGCAGTCATCTCGTAGGTGGAATCACCTATGCGTAGCAAGCCATCGCCACCTCTTGAACGGACGCGTCGGGCCCAGTACCCATTGTCTGGACGGGTCGCCGTGATTACACCATCTGGAGTGCCTACCCACGACAGATAGTTTACGAATGGTGGAAAACCGTCTAGCTTAAACATCAGAGGACCACGCACACTCTCGTTAAGCGGCGTGAAATCAGCAAGTGGTGCTGTCATGGTCCCACCAATGATTATGCCAGGTGTGCGGCCAAGGCCCTGATTGCTGAGATAGGGAGCCGTAGATGCCCATCCCACGATTACAACCCCTAGTACCACACCTATCGCGATTCCCGAGATTTTACCCTTACCCATTGCGTGCTCTCCAAATTCTTATAAGTAAAGTCCGTACAATATATCCAATCTGTACCCTTGTCCAACTCATGAGAAGACCGACAGCCTCACGATAACTGGCTAATGAATATTCTGGCGATTCGATTGAGGCTACTTAGCGAAGAGCTGCGACTCGATATCTCGAAATGCCTTAAATTCGAGGGCGTTGCCTGATGGATCGGAAAAGAACATTGTGCCCTGCTCTCCAGGCTGACCCTTGAAGCGTATATAGGGCTCAATAATAAAATCATCTACGAACTGGGTGACGGTTTCAGCTAGCGCTTCCCAATCATCGAAATTTAGCACGACACCGAAATGAGGTACCGGCACACCGTGGCCATCGACACCATTCGCGATGCTGGCGATCTTACCTGCTTTACCAAGCTGTGGATTCACATGGGTCACCAGCTGATGACCGAACAGATTGAAATCGATCCAATCCGTGGAGCTACGACCCTCGGGCAGGCCCATCTTGTTGCCGTAGAAGTCTCGCGCCTCATTGATGTCGCGAACCTGAATTGCCAAGTGAAAAGGGGTTAGTTGCATCTTGCCTCCGAATTCCCGAATGATAAGGGTGCTGACTACTGTTGTCTAAGCAAATTGCTACTTTCTCGCACCGCCTTAAATTCCGAACCTTCATACCATTGTGGCCAACGTCTGGAGTTTCCGAGATCTTCTATGATCGTCTTGAATAGGCTGATATCTTGCCCGGCTCCGCGCAGATCCCAATCGCTACTGAACGCATCGCAGGTCTGGTGATAGCGGTTGCCGGTATAGTCTGCTATCCATTGATCACCCGCAGCGCGGCCCCCCCCCTTGATAAGGTCCGAGCCACCGGCAATCCCCATAATTAACAACAATGGGACACCGCGACGCGCCAGCGAGAAATGATCGGCGCGAAAGAATAAACCATTCTCTGGAAGGTTTTCCGGCGTGATAGTCCTGCCCTGCTTTCGAGCGGCCCGGCGCAGGTCGTTCTCCAACTCACTCTGCCCTTCTCCCACCAGGATGACATCACGCGCCGGGCCGGCAGTCTGCAATATGTCGAGCGTTAGGTTCGCTGCGGTTTTTTCGAGGGCATACAAAGGATTACTCGCATAGAATTCCGAGCCCAGAAGGCCACTTTCTTCCGCAGTCCACGCAGCAAAGACCACACTGCGATCGAGCTGCGCACTATGACTAAAGACACGTGCCAGCTCCAGAACACCAGCCACGCCTAAGGCATCGTCATTCGCGCCGGGACGGACTGTTCGCCCATTTTCATCGGGCTCGCCCAGACCATAGGCATCCCAGTGGGCAGACACCATAATAGATTCTTCGGCGTAACTGCTACCGGGTAGAACGGCCAGAACATTCTGACTCATGATCGTTTCCATCGAGACTGGCAAGCTGGCGCTGAAACTAACTCCCTCTAACTCGAACGCAGTAAAGTCTGGGTGTCTAGCCAATTCTCGCTGTAGTTCTAGATCCAAACCCACCGCATCAAATAATCTGCCAGCCGCATCTAGGTGCAACCAGCCCTGCAATAGAACAGGATCGGTATCTCCAGGCTCGCGAACTATGGAGTAATTCTCTCCCGGTGACGATGAAGCAACGTTCCATCCGTACCCTGCGGCCTCCGTCTCATGGATAACCAATGCTGCTATTGCGCCGCGTCGCGCTGCTTCTTCGAACTTATAGGTCCAGCGCCCATAATAGGTCATTCTTTTGTTGCCGAATCGACCCGCAACAGGCTCATCGCTGTCGGCGGCATAGTCCGGGTCGTTGACAAGAAAGATTGCAACCTTGCCTTTCAAGTCCATATCACCAAAGTCGTCCCAGTCTCGCTCCGGCGCCGTCGCACCAAAACCGACGAAGACCAGGTCTGCGTTCTCGATCTCAATACTATCTACCGATCTGGTGGTGCTCATCTCAATGTCGCGAACCTGCTCCAGCAATTGCATGCCGGTGGGGGTTTCGAGCTGGACGGCAGCGGGCGTGAGAACCTGGGTATGAATCAATGGCACTGCCTGTGTCCACCCTCCATTCTCTCCGCCCGGTTGCAGGCCCAGAGATTGAAATCCCTCGATCAGGTAGGCAACAGTCTTCTCTTCGCCTCGACCGCCGGGAGCACGCCCCTCGAACTCATCGGAGGCTAGGGTCTTAACTATGTCAGAGAGTTCATTTAGATCTATGTCGCTGCGACTATCGAATTCAGTTACACAATTGATAAGCGTGGCGCATAAGAAAAGGACACACAGGGGTCTATAGGTCATTGAAAGTAATTCCAGTTGGCTGTTAGTCACAGTTGGGCATTTGAACAGAGAGATTAACATGGGGGCTTAGAAATGAAGCAATAGGAATTACGCAGAACAATGAAGAAGGAGCAACAGGAGTAGAAAGCGCAGCTCTACTTTGAAAAATTTAAGTCTAGGTTAAAGAGTAAAATCTAGCGAACAAAAAGACAAACGCCCTGAATCAGTTCTCACCGAATCAAGGCGTTGTCTCTTGGAAAGTAAAGCCTGGATCTAAGGTGTTACTGTCACCGGCACATAGGCATTAGACCAGCAGCATTGGTTATCGAACTTGCTGTCGCCTGCCATGAAGTTGTCGACCCGCAGTCGAACGACATAGTCGCCCGGCTCCCAGAAGGTTGCCTCTGTTTGCACTAGGGTCCAACCGTCGGCAGTGGCTGTGCCCTCGCCTTCGCCTGCTTTAGCCCTATCGCGGCCGGTTATCTTCGCAGATTCGAATTCCGGTGCAGCGGGGCCCTGATGCATAATCCATTCTGTGCCTACTGGCACGAAAAGCTCTTCCACTTCGTATTCGGCACGATTGCCACGATCCTGCGCATAGGCAGTCAGCGTTACAGGATTTCCAACCGATGCGGTAATCTTAGCTGCCTTGATTCCCTCGCGGTCAGTAGCCTCTGGCCCGTCCATGTCGAACCTAATGGCCGGTGACAGGGAGCCAAGCGCTCTCTCCTCGCGGCTCATCTCGTAAGCTGTCGAGGTAGCTCGACCTGGAATCGAGTAGCTGTGTCCTGCGTGTTTCAAGGTCCATACTACTTCCGTATCTGCCATGTCCGCTGGCACTGTGACAGCGAATGCTCCTCGCTCCTGAATGCCGACGAAACCCGGACGCTTATACACCGGAAAATGCGTTGGCTGAGCACCATCGAATTGGGCAGGCTCGATGAAGTTATTTGGACCAAGAGGAATATCGACGATCTCTTCTCTGTTTCTGTTTACGAAACCGAATATCATCGTGATCGAGTCATCCTGATTCTTGATCCAGCCGTTGAACATTGGGCCTACCAGGTCGCCACTAGCCTTCCTGCTGGCTAGTTGAAAGTCACGTAGGTGGGCTGGCAGCTGTGCATATAGCGGAGCTGCAATCAGACCCATAAGCAATGCTGCTAGTGTGCCGGTCGCATATTTCTTGAATTTGTTCATCGAACACCTCCTGCAGTCGCAACAGTTCTTTGCTCGCGTTCTTGCTGCTCCGCTAGCATCTTTTCATATCCCTCATCATCAAGATGCGTTACGGCGATCCAGGCGTGAGACATCTCATCTGTTGTTCTCTGGCCTGCACCCACCCACTGATCCGGATCGGGGTTACGCGGATTATTCGCTGTATTGTCGAACCATGAAGTCAGAATGATAGTTGAACCTGCTGGTATTAGCGGTTGGAAGCCATCTTCATATGTATGACTGTGGTTCCAGCCAGCGTTCCAGTTGGAAGCCTGACTGAGCACTTCGCGTTGTCCTGTAGTAGGGTCGAAAACTTCCATGGACATCGCTACACCACGCAGGTGCAAATGCGGCTGCCAGCTGTTGATGCGAACCGGGGGATCGAAGGAATGAAACCCCTGTGTCATCAATGTGTCGTGAGGAGGAATCAGGTAGTCACCGCCGCCGTCGAGCATATAAAGACGTAGATCCTGAGGATAGGCTGCCGTCTCATCGAATTGGTCTTCTTCATCGTAGTACCAGATACCGACAGAAACCTGATCGTCCGGTACTGCATTTCCGTCAGGGTAGTAGTGAATGCTCCAGCCAACCTTTGAGTTAGCAGGCGCTGTTCTACAAGCACCCTCAGGAACTTTCTCACCGAGCTTACCGTAGGCGTATTCGGACAAGCGGCCGTAAGTTACCCACTCACCCTCTTCGTCCTCAACCATGAAGTGAGAGTTTGCATGGTGAGTAGAGCCGTGAGCGGCCGCCGAAGGCAGCGACTCTCGGTGATGCCCGTGTCTACTTCGGGCTCCCACCACATGTCTTGCCCTGTACCGGGAACGTCCCACTTAGTGGATTGAATAACATGATCCGGCTGTCCTAATTCTTCAGCCAAGCGCCATTCGCCGACCACAGGATACTGTTTTGGCCCTGGCAGATCTTCTTGATTGCCGAATGGAGAACCGGCATCTACCCATGCCACGAGAGTGTCAATGTCTTCATCAGACATACGCCAGTCATTCTTGAGTTCTTGCACGCCAATATCACTATCATATTGGTAAGGAGGCATCTCACGCTCAAGCACCTTCAATCTAATAAGCGGTGCCCAGGGACGAACTTCTTCATAGCTCGTGAAAGACATAGGCCCGATCTGACCGGGTTGATGACAAATCTGGCAGTTGTCCTGAATGATCCGCGACACCTCACCCGCATAGGTGATTTCGTGGTCTGCGGGCTCTTGCGCTCCGGCGATTGCCGGGACTAGCGCCATCGCTGAGAACAGTCCCAATAGATTCGTTTTCCTCATGATTTCCTCTCCTGCCTCTTCTCTAAATAATAGTAATAGGTTTTTGCTGCTCTCATTTCCAACTTTTTTTCTAGCAACTATCTGTTTTATATATAGTTTTATAGATAATTTTCTAACTTCTCTACAGATCGCGTCCCATAAATGCAGCGGAACGCCCTTTGATACCTATTCTGCTCCTGGAGGAACTGCATTTACTGATATAGGTCAATTTTTGAGAGCTGATTTGTTACAAATTGTGGAGGCGGAAAAAAGGGCGCTGGACTGCGCATATCGTGGCATGCAGCGGATTTGGGAAGACTGAAGAGGGCCCAGACTACTACTAAATGTCACAGACAGGCCCAAGTTGCGGATCGTCCACGAATTGGGACTATAGATTGGCTCTACTAGTAATCATGTTTGAAAAAATGACAGTCCGACTCTTGCTAAAGGGTCGCAGGGCTAGAGGGCTATAAAGGACCAGAGGGAAAACAAGCTTACTCTCCGGCCCTTCCAAGAAGCTTTGCACTCTAGATTGGGTCACCTGGAGGCAATTGCAGAGCTGACCCTGGAATCGAATCATCCGGCCGTTGCTGCCAGCGCCGAATATCTGCTGCAACAGCGGTCTGGTGTGCACTGGCATTTCTGCGCCTTTCCAGTCGATTCGCTAGGGTTTCGAGTCGGTCGGACAATACCGCCCGCACCTCACCGGAACTATCGACACTGCTAGCCTGAATCATCATCTCATCGACGGTAACGCGTTGCACCACATGCAGCAGCTGTTGCTGATAGTCGCTATCCGCAGCACCCACTTCCCAGGTTACATCTAATAGCCTATCGATAACCTCCTCGAGATCCGGGTAGTCGCCCATGCTGCCATAGGCGACTAATCTGGCCATACGCGCCGGGTGCAATATCTGTTTGACTGAAAGACTAGCCGAGCCTTCTGCCGCACCCAGGGCATCAAAAAGCAAACCGGTACGACCCGGGAAAGGCTCGCCCTGGGTATAGCGATAGGCGGGTGGAGGAATCAGCTCCAGTATATTTTGCGGCAGCGTTAGAAAATCTACTGACAGCGTTGAAAGCACCGTCTCCAAGGCATCTCTTTGTTCCTCGGCATCGATTATCGTAAACGGCACCTGGCCGTCTCCTCTGACAACGTAGCGATAATCCGCACCGCCTATGCTCTGAGCTGCCGAGTTCAGCTGGAAGCGATGATGCATATACAGCGGCAGGAGAACATATTCCAGCGTAGACAGTGGCTCACCATTGCGAATCAGGGACGGACCGAAGTTCTCCAAACCAATGCGGCGCACCTCGATCTCGTGTTTCAAATGATCGACCAGGTTGGAGCCGTTATCCCAAACGCCTGCGAACTGATGGCCTGCACCAAGAAAATTATTGTTGTCGTGCGCCATGAACAACAAGCCTCTGTCCAGGCTCTCCTGGACTATCTTGGCTAACTCTTCCGCCTCATCCGCACCAGGGGGAAATTGTTCGTAAGAATATCTAATAGCCAGCTTGTCGTACTCACCGATTCTCTGCACATAGGCATTCGACAGATCAATTTTCCCATCGCCTGTAATTTCAACTAAAGGTGCCGGATAGTCCATCACACTCTCGCGATCATAGGAGCTACTTAAATAGTTGTGGGGAAAGCCAAGAGTATGACCTACCTCGTGCGCTGACAGTTGTCGAACTCTGTCCAGGGCCATATTCACCGAGGCAGAATTATTATCTGCTACAACAGACAGGTAATCGAAACCGGGGATAAGCCCCTGTCCATGCAGATAGTCTTGTCGCAGACGCAGGCTGCCGAGGTTTACATTGCCCTTGATAATCTCACCGGTGCGCGGGTCCTGCACCGAACCGCCATAGGAGTAACCCCTGGTGCGTCTGTGAGTCCAGTGAATCATGTTGTAGCGCACATCCTGCGCATCGGCACCCGCAGGCAATTCCATAACCTGAAACGCATCGATAAAGCCGGCCGCCTCATAAGCCTGATTCCACCAGCTAGCCCCCTCAATCAACGCAGACTTGATAGGCTCTGGTGTGCCCGAATCAACATAGTAGATAATGGGTTCAACAGCCTCGGACCGCGCCGCATTGGGATCCCTCTTCTCCAGTCTGTGCTTCGCCACCAGGCGAACCTGCAAGTCTTCATCGATCGCGGTGCTGTAGTCTTGAATAGTTGGCCCGTTAGTACCAATTCTCGGATCTGATAGTCTGGTTTTAAAATTATCATCTGGCAGTTTTACTATAGAGTGATGCAGTCGCAGGGTAATCGCACTGCCCGTTGCCGCCACACTGTTCACAAGATTTCCCGGGTTGCTGCTAGTGAAGGTTAGCATCGACTCGATCTCTACATTCTCGGGAAAGCTTTTGGTGTTATCTAGATAGAAGGCACTGCGACTCTTATCAAGGGAATAATTTCCTTGATTCCTGTTGGCGATAGCACCCGTAACGTTTCGCGCATCACGCAGGAAGAAGTCTGTCGCATCGACCAACACACTGTCTTCTCCGACTGCCACGATATCGAACCCCCAGTGCACCGAAGGCGCAAAGGCATCTTCTACCGCCTGCCTCTCCAGAGAATTGTCACTGGAAGCGCGGTACTGATAATTGGGTTGCACTAATAATATCCTGGGGCCAATCCGCTTGGCCGCGAGCACATAAGTCCCTCGCAGTTGACCGCGATCGATGCCAACCGGATTGGAACCCAACCCCGACCCCATTGAGATCTGGTAAAGAAACTCGGTATCGAGCTTATCGATCTCCCAATACATCTTGCCGCTCGATTCCTCCCAATAGAGATTGAAGTAGCCTTCCATACGACTCGCGTTGGCAACGGTATCATCGACAGAAGGCAGACCTTGTGCTTGTAAAAAAGCAGGCAACATGAAAAAAGAAAATAGGAATGTCCATCGCCCACAAATTTGTTTGAGAGAGAGCAAAGACTTTACAGTTATATTTGTTGCTGCCATTTCAAATACCTCAGCCTCGTTAAAGGCTCTCTATAATATTTTGAACTAAAAATTATTTCGCGGAGATGATATAGAGATTAACATTGTCACTCCGTGTTTTGTATAGAGAAAGCGCAGATACAAAGACTAAGCCTGAATTAAGTTTTACCCTGAAAAATGGCAAGCCTTTCGCGCCCTTTTTAGTACAAGAAAATCAGCGGGAACGGCTCTTCTAGATTTAGAATGTCATTGCTTGTACAGTTAACAAGAATCGCAGACAGTGATCCAAATACAATGCAAACTAACCGCTATCGAATTAGCACTGGCTATAAACATCTAGCAGACGAGCCGTCTTCATTATGCCGAATTTCGTTTCCATCCCATTATTAGCTGTCACACCCTTAAAGCTCTGTACTGTTTTTTTATTGACACTATTTCTCACAAGCTGCGCGAGCCGTATCGATCCCGACCCTGAACTAATCGAAGCCATTCGCTGGTATACCGGCGAGGCGGGGACGGTTGATGACGTTCGCGCGCGCAACCTATTGGAAAGTGCAGCAGCCGATGGCGATGCACTTTCGTTGATGTGGCTAGCACGGGTCTACTCCACCGGACGAATGACCTATCCGGCCGATAAGGCCAAGGCTATCGAGATAGCAAGCGGTGTCATCACCGAGGTCGAAGGATTAGCCTTCGCTGGTGTAGGCGAGGCCAGTTTTCTGATGGGTACAGCTTATGCTGAGGGCCTGGCTGTTCCAGTTGATCCAGCAGCAGCAGTAGCCTGGTATCGCAAAGCGGCAGCTGAAAATATTACACTAGCCCAACATAATTTAGGCAACGTGCATGCTGCAGGCGCCGGTGTTGAGCAAAGCGACTCTAAGGCGGTGCGATGGTGGCTGCTTGCCGCCCAGAAAGGCGATGCTATCCCGCAGTTTCGACTCGCGCAGATGTACGAACAGGGCAGGGGCGTGCAGCAGAATCCCACGTTGGCGCTACGGTGGTACCGAGAATCCGCAAGCCGCGGCAATCGAAATGCCGCGGCTGCTTTGGAGCGGTTGCAGACGAATTAGTCTGCTCTTACCAAGGGCGCTCGATGCCAAGTTGGTCCATGTAAGCGTCATACTGACCCGGGTCATAATAATAGACCTGCAGTATATGCCTAAAAGTTCCCATTAAGAACTAAGCGACCAGAAAAGCCATTTCGGCCAATCACACATTCTAGACATACTTCGATTTAATCTTGTTATTACTAGACCTTTAGAAGGCGAGAGAATTTGTTGCAAAAGAGATGAATAAGTAAGAATGAAAGTCCCGATCATCTTTCTGAAAAGGGACAGATAAATTTTATTGATGTATCGATATCTACAGATGAATTTTACTAATTAGTGCGCGCACTATTAGTAAGAAATTATAGATTAGCGCGGCAGAGTGACCTGTTTTTTTTGCCAGGGCCACACAATTTTTCAGTGCAGGGAAGATAAAATCAAGATTCGCTTGAGGACTCAATCGATAGATTGACAGAGCCCGAATCACTGCGGTATCCGAGCCAGAAATGGTTTGTTGGAAAGACTTCGTATGTCTATACCTCGGAAGTAGGTCTGCCTGCGACCATTAGCGGACATGGTCGTAACCTCAACGTCCACGGTCTGGATACCCGGGGTCGCCACATGCACCGGTTTCGAGTTCTGAGAGTTATAGCCGCTACCCGTGTCTACTAATCGAGACCCGAGCAGCTTGTCGCTTCCCGCCACGAATACTCGCACCTCAGAGCCCGCCATGACCTGATGACCGTCTTCGTTTAACACCATAACCTGAATAGATTGTCCTGCGCTCTCAGCGAGATCATTGCGAAATAAATAGTGCGAACCACTTGGATCATTGGCCGCCAGGGACAGGTCCAGATCGCCGTCCTGATCGAAATCGGCAAACTGCACTCCGTGATCAGTATCATTTGCCATGACATTATCTGGTAACTGATTCTCGAAGTGATCGCCCTTGTTGATATAGAGATAGTCGGGCATGCCCGGCCTTCCACTCACATAGCCGACGATATACAAATCAGGCAGGCCGTCATTGTTTACGTCGCCCCACACCCCGGTGACAATATGATCGTGTGTTGCCACACCCATTGCTACGGCGACGTCGGTGAACGTGCCATCGCCATTATTTCTAAACAGGGAATCATCACCGTATTCGGCAACGTAAAGATCGAGATCACCATCGCTATCAAAGTCTGTAATCGCGCAGCCAACGCCGCCATCGATTAGTGGCCGGCGCGCCTGATCGATGTTGAGCGCCATCGCCACATCGCTAAAGCGCCCGTCTTCATACCTGTACATGCCATCGCGATCACCGCTCTGATTCGTTGTAAATGCGTCCAGATCGCCATCGCTGTCCATGTCGAACCAGCAGGCGCCAACGGTCCTGCGCGGTTCATAGAAACCGATCTGCCTGGCCACGTTGCTAAAGTTGCCCTCGTTGTTCTGGTATAAGCGATTCGTAGCGTTACGCAGAGCTACATGCAGATCCAGATCGCCGTCGGCATCATAATCCACGAAGTTGAGTTGTCGGGTCGCTCCAACGAAGCTCACCCCTCTCTCAACTCCCACATCGACAAAAGCCTTCTGACCGGGCTTCGAGTGATTACTGATTTGATTCTCCATAAGTACGTTAGGGTTCACGCCATCGGCGTAGGCTATGTAAAGATCGATATCGCCATCACCATCATAGTCACCCCAGGCTACTGCGCGTGCATTGCCTGGGTTAGTAATCAAATTCACATCCGGCCCAACATCGATAAAACCTTCAGCGCCGCGATTTTCATACAGTCGTATTGGTTCATTCAGAAAAACCACCACTAGATCCAGGTCTCCGTCGTTATCGTAGTCACCCCAGGCATTCGACTGGCCTAGAGGATCAGAAAAGGTATCGGTCTGCACCGGCGTAAACTCAATTTCTGCAGCAATAGCGTTCGGGCAAAAAGAGACCATCGCCAAACTAGAAAACCCTAACACGGCAATGACAAGAGATTTAGAAATAGAGACTGGCCTGAGTGTGCCGACGAAAAGTAGAGAACGGGAAATCATTGATACCTTCTGTTTTGATTAAACGGGTGAACGACAAATAGAGTAACTCACGGTATCAAAGACGAGAAAGATTACAAGGAGATCTCTAGTTCAGCCGTTAACATTTCTTCAGAGTAACTTATCTTTTACTGGCGGAAATACCCGCTTTGACGGTAAATTAGCATCACAGCTAAAGTGGTTAAGCACATAGCATCTAGCTTCAAACGTGCAGGGTTCTAATGTTAGTCGAATTACCACAACAGAAAATTTGTATCTTCCAGTAATTAGTAGTCGAGACCATAGCCGTCAAATGAAAAACGTTCTCGTGCTTTGCACCGGCAACTCCTGCCGCTCCATCATGGCCGAAGGCCTAATTAATCACTTCGGCAAAGGCCGTTACTGCGCCAGTAGTGCGGGAAGTTTTCCCACGGGCTATGTGCATCCTAAATCCCTCGCTATACTGGAACGTCATGGCATTGTTGTGGACAAGCCCCGCAGTAAATCCTGGAACGAGCTGGAGCATCAGAATTTCGACCTGTTGATTAGCGTATGTGACGAGGCTGCGGGCGAGACCTGCCCGGCCTATCTGCAGGATGTAGAGAGACTGCACTGGAGCACGCCAGACCCGGCGAAGACAGAAGGCAGCGACACCGAAATTGACACCGCATTCGAGGCTGCCTACCAGATGATCAAACAGAGACTAGAGAAAGAACTATTATGAGTGCTCAATCTACTTCCCCGATGGGGCTATTCGAGCGATATCTCTCCCTATGGGTTGCGCTATGCATTGCAATGGGAGTTGCATTCGGCGCGAGCATACCGGATTTCGTCGGGCTAATAGCCTCTTTAGAATATGCCAGCGTTAATCTGGTAGTCGCTGTTTTTATCTGGGTAATGATTTACCCGATGATGGTAAACGTTGATTTCGCATCGCTGAAAGATGTTGGCAAGAAGCCGAAGGGAATCTGCATCACGCTTGTCGTTAACTGGTTGATAAAGCCATTTACGATGGCGGCGCTAGGCATCCTCTTCTTCGAGTACCTGTTCGCCGGGCTTGTAGACCCGCAGTCCGCTAAAGAATATATCGCCGGCATGATCCTGCTAGGCGTTGCACCCTGCACCGCCATGGTTTTTGTCTGGAGCCAACTGGTGCGTGGCGATGCCAATTACACACTGGTGCAAGTTTCCATCAATGACATCATCATGGTGTTTGCCTTCGCCCCACTAACCGCTTTGTTGCTTGGCATCACGGATATAGTTGTGCCCTGGGAAACACTGATTCTTTCCGTGATTCTTTATGTTGTCATTCCACTGGCAGCTGGCTATGTAACCAGAAAGCTACTGGATAGATCCGGTAGTGATGAAGGCATAGCAAACTTCACTGCAAGGCTAAAACCATTCTCCATCATGGGCCTGCTTGCGACTGTCGTGCTTCTCTTTGGTTTTCAGGCACAGACTATTCTCGACAAACCCTTGGTGATAGTCCTTATTGCGATCCCTCTGCTCATTCAGAGCTATGGGATCTTTGCCATCGCCTATGGCTGGGGATACTTGTGGCGAGTGCCATTCAGTACGGCCGCACCTGCAGCCATGATTGGCACGTCGAATTTCTTCGAATTGGCGGTTGCGGTGGCGATTAGTCTGTTCGGATTGAATTCGGGGGCCGCGCTAGCCACCGTCGTTGGCGTACTGGTCGAAGTACCAGTGATGCTTTCTCTAGTTGCCTTCGCTAATCGAACGCGTGCGCATTTTGATCACAGAGATTGAGATTGAAGTTGGAATGCGAGTTGCGCCGAATCTAAAACGAATCTCCCGGAATGCGCACCCAGCCTTCCATCAACACTCTAGCACTGCGACTCATTAGCGCTTTCCTGGCCTGCCATTGGCCATCGACTTCAACTACCTCGGCGCCTACCTTTAAGGTGCCGGAGGGGTGTCCGAAGACCACCGAACTGGGACAGCCACCACCGGCCGCCAGATTAACCAGAGTGCCGGGAATAGCGGCCGCGGTGCCGATGGCAACCGCAGCAGTGCCCATCATCGCATGGTGTAACTTACCCATAGATAGAGCGCGCACCGAAAGGTCGATATCGCTTGCCGCAAAGCTTTTTCCACTAGAGGAGGTATAGGCGCTAGGCTTTGCTACAAAAGCTACCTTGGGGGTATGTTGTCGCCCTGCCGCTTCCTTGAAGTCTGCGATCAAGCCCATCTTAACTGCGCCGTGTGCACGAATTGTTTCAAACATAGCCAGTGCGCTGTCATCGCCATTGATCGCATCCTGAAGCTCGCATCCGGTATAGGAAACATCTTCGGCATTGATAAAAATAGTGGGGATCCCCGCGTTAATCAGCGTCGCCTTGAGCGTGCCAAGGCCTGGCACATCGAGATCGTCTACCAGATTGCCCGTTGGAAACATCGAACCCTCGCCATCTGCCGGATCCATAAACTCCACCTGCATTTCGGCGGCGGGAAAGGTCACTCCATCTAATTCGAAGTCCCCCGTCTCCTGAACCACGCCATCACGCATGGGCACATTAACGATAATGCTCTTGCGAATATTCGCCTGCCATATTCGCACCGCTACGCTACCATTCTCAGGCACCCTAGCCGCCTCGACCAGCTCATTGCTGATTGCGAAGGCACCGACTGCCGCCGTTAGATTGCCGCAGTTACCACTCCAGTCGACGAAGGCCTTGTCGATCGCTACCTGCCCGAACAAATAGTCTACATCGTGGTCGGGCAGCTCACTCTTGGAGACGATTACTGTTTTACTGGTACTGGAGGTTGCGCCGCCCATGCCATCGGTTTGTTTGCCGTACGGATCTGGGCTGCCGATGACACGCAACAGCAACTTATCTCGCGCCTCACCGGCAAGCTGCGCCACTTCTGGCAGATCGGTCAATCTAAAGAAGACGCCTTTGCTCGTTCCTCCACGCATATAGGTAGCCGGGATTCTGATCTGAGGAACTTGAGACATAGTCATACCCATTTATTTTCTAGAAGAGTTAAGCTGTAAATACTACGCGACATTTTGTTCGAGAAATTCTTGTGCGAAACGCTGCAGCACGCCTCCGGCCGCATACACAGTAACTTCCTCGGCGGTATCCAAGCGGCATTTCATCGGCACTTCTATCGACTCACCATCGGCGCGTCTAATTATCAGAACCAACATGGCACCCGGAGAAACGCTTCCCTGAATGTCATAGGTTTCTGTGCCATCTAGCCCAAGGCTGATTCGATTCGTACCCGATTCGAACTGCACCGGCAATACTCCCATACCTATCAAATTCTGCCTGTGGATACGCTCGAAGCCTTCCGCGGCAATGACTTCTACACCCGCCAGTCGAACCCCCTTGGCTGCCCAGTCGCGGGAAGACCCCTGACCATAGTCTGCCCCTGCAACAATAATCAGTGGCTGACTTCGCTGCATGTAAATCTCGATAGCCTCCCACATGCGCATCACCTCACCTTCCGGTTCAACTCGTGCCAATGAACCCTGCACTACCTCGCCATTCTCCCGTACCATCTCGTTGAGCAACTTCGGATTCGCAAAAGTAGCGCGCTGCGCCGTCAGATGATCGCCACGGTGTGTCGCATAGGAATTGAAATCTGCCTCGGGCAAACCCATCTTCGCCAGATAGGCACCGGCAGCACTATTAAGCTGAATAGCATTCGAGGGTGACAGATGGTCGGTTGTGATATTGTCGTCCAAGATTGCAAGGGGGCGCATGTCTTTCATTGTGCGCTCACCTGCAAGTGCTCCCTCCCAATATGGAGGTCGACGAATATAGGTGCTAGTTGGATTCCAATCGTACAGCGGACTTTCGGAACGCTCGATGGCTCCCAGGTCGAACATGGGAATATAGATCTGCTTAAACTGCTCCGGTTTAACCGATGCCGCTACGATCGTATCGATCTCTTCATCGCTTGGCCAGATGTCTTTCAGTGTGATTGACTTGCCGTCTTTGTCGGTACCGAGGGCATCCTGCTCTATATCGAAACGCATAGTGCCGGCAATCGCGTAAGCTACAACTAACGGAGGTGATGCCAGAAACGCCTGCTTCGCATAGGGATGGATACGGCCGTCGAAGTTTCGGTTGCCTGAGAGCACGGCGGTGGCATAGAGATCTCTATCGATGATTTCCTTCTGTATCACCGGGTCCAGAGCACCGCTCATGCCGTTGCAGGTAGTACAGGCAAAGCCAACGATACCGAAACCCAGTTTTTCCAACTCTCGAAGCAGCCCTGCTTCTTCGAGATAGAGCTGCGCAACCTTCGATCCCGGCGCGAAAGAAGTTTTTACCCAGGGTTTACGAACCAGGCCGAGCGCATTCGCCTTCTTCGCTATGAGACCCGCTGCAACCACATTCCGTGGATTGCTGGTATTCGTGCACGAGGTAATCGCCGCAATAATTACAGCACCGTCTGGCATCAGGCCGGCTTCTTCCTCTGCCAAGGCCTTATCCAGATCGACTGCTATGCCGCACTTGCTCAAGTCGGACGTTGGCAGGCGCCTGTGCGGGTTAGACGGGCCAGCCATGTTACGGCCGACACTGGACAGATCGAAGCTAAGCACTCGCTCGTATTCGGCCTCTGTCAGGGTATCAGCCCATAGCCCGGTTTGCTTCGCGTACTGCTCGACGAGCGCTACCTGCTCTGGCTCGCGGCCGGTAAGTTTTAGGTAATCGATGGTCTGCTCATCGATATAGAACATGGCGGCGGTAGCACCAAACTCTGGTGTCATATTGGAGATAGTTGCACGATCGCCTATCGTCAGCTTGGAGGCACCCTCACCGAAGAACTCTAAATAGGCAGACACGACCTTCTCGTTACGCAGAAACTCGGTGATCGCCAGCACGATATCCGTGGCCGTAATCCCTGGCTGACGCTTGCCGGTTAATTCGACACCGATAATGTCGGGTAGGCGCATCATCGATGGCCGGCCCAGCATGACAGTTTCAGCCTCCAGACCGCCAACGCCGATAGCGATAACACCCAGGGAATCGATATGCGGCGTGTGACTGTCGGTGCCCACACAGGTATCGGGGAAGGCAACGCCATCTCGCGATTGCACAACGGGCGACATCTTCTCCAAATTAATCTGATGCATGATGCCGTTACCGGCGGGAATCACGTCAACATTTTCGAAAGCAGTCTTTGTCCATTCAATAAAATGAAAACGCTGTTCGTTGCGGCGATCTTCGATCGCACGATTCTTATCGAATGCATCAGCCTCGACACCACTGTGCTCCACTGCCAGCGAGTGATCTACAATCAATTGTGTTGGAACAACCGGGTTTACTTTGGAAGGATCACCACCCTGCTCGGCGATAGCATCGCGCAGACCTGCCAGATCGACCAGCGCCGTCTGACCCAGGATGTCATGACAAACCACCCTCGCCGGATACCAGGGAAAATCCAGATCCTGTCGGCGCTCTATTATCTGTCTCAGGGAATCGCTAAGCGCCTCGGGATCGCAGCGCCTAACTAGCTGCTCTGCCAATACTCTTGAGGTATAGGGCAGCTTTGCATAAGACCCGGGCGAGATCGCTTCGACCGCCTCCCGCGTATCAAAAAAATCCAGGCCAGTACCCGGCAGTGGTTTGCGATTTACGCTATTCATAAATTAACTCTTCGAGCGATTGACTGACTGTGATTTACCTACACTAGAAACTACACTAATAACTACTTTCGCAGATAGACGGACTAGCGTTCGCCGATGTCCACCCAAGAACGCGCATCAGGACCCGTATAGTCCGCGCTAGGACGGATAATGCGATTGTTGGAACGCTGCTCCATAACGTGGGCAGTCCAACCGCTAACGCGCGAGCAAACAAAGATCGGCGTAAACAGCTTGGTAGGGATTCCCATAAAGTTATAGGCCGACGCATGAAAGAAGTCGGCGTTACAGAAAAGCTTCTTCTCTTCCCACATCACCTTTTCCACCTCTACAGAAACCGGATACAGTGTAGTGTCGCCCACTTCCTGCGCAAGTTTCTCCGACCATTGCTTGATGATCGCATTACGCGGATCGCTCTCGCGATAGATGGCGTGACCAAAGCCCATGATCTTGTCTTTACGCTCCAGCATAGCCAGAATATTTTCACGGGCCTCGAGCGGAGACTTCCAGTCTTCGATCATGTCCATCGCCGCCTCATTGGCGCCACCGTGTAGAGGACCGCGCAGTGTTCCGATTGCTCCGGTTACGCAGGAATGCATATCAGACAAAGTCGACGCACAGACTCTAGCGGCGAATGTCGACGCATTGAATTCGTGCTCTGCATAGAGAATAAGGGAAACATCCATCACTCGCTGGTGCATGGCATTCGGTTTCTGGCCGCGTAGCATATGCAGAAAATGGCCTGCGATAGAGTCGTCATCGGTTGCAGTTTCAATACGCTCACCGTCATGGCTGAACTTGTACCAATAGCAAACGATCGATGGCAGCAGGGCCAGCAGACGATCAGCCGCATCTTGCTGCTGCGCGAAGCTCATCTCTGTTTCGAGATTGCCTAGCATAGACGCGCCGGTGCGCATCACATCCATTGGATGTGCAGTCGCCGGAATATTCTCAAGCACCGTCTTCAAAGCGTCTGGGAGTGAACGCAAGCCTTTAAGCTTGGTGGTGTATTGATCCAACTGAGACTGCGTAGGTAGTTCGCCGTTGTAGAGCAGATAGGCTACCTCTTCGAATTTCGCGTTCTCGGCAAGCTCGGCAATATCGTAACCACAGTAGGTCAGACCACTACCGGTCTTTCCCACTGTACATAGCGTTGTTTCACCGGCGGATTGACCGCGTAGACCCGCACCACTTAATTTTTTATCAGCCACTTTACTTCTCCGTTTAAAATTTTGTATTAGTATTCTTATGTGCCCTAAACCGCGCCTTATCGAGCCAGTCTAAAAGCGCAATAAATTTTTTATTTGTTCTTGCCTTGAGCGAAAAGCGAATCCAGTTTTTCTTCGTAGTCGTGATAACCAAGATAGTCATACAACTCCATGCGCGTCTGCATTATATCGATGACTTTCTTCTGATCCCCCTCTTCCAACAGTGAGCGGTAAACTGTTTCTGCTGCCTTATTCATGGCACGAGAGGCAGAAAGGGGATATAGCACCATAGCCGCTCCCCACTCTCCCAGCTGCTTCTTGTTCCAGAGCTTGGTCTGACCAAATTCTGTAATATTGGCTAGAACCGGCACGTCCAAGGCTGCGGAGAATGCGCGATAGTGCTCTTCGGTTTTTATAGCTTCAGCGAATATTCCATCGGCGCCGGCAGCGGCGTAAGCCTTGGCTCGCTCTATCGCAGCCTCTAATCCTTCCTGCGCAAACGAATCGGTACGCGCCATGATGAAGAAATCGGGGTCGCTGCGCGCATCTACAGCCGCAATAATTCGATCCACCATCTCATCGGTCGAAACGATTTCTTTATTGGGGCGATGGCCGCAACGCTTCTGCGCTACCTGATCTTCCATGTGCACAGCCGCCGCGCCCGCCTTCTCCATGTCACGAATGGTCTTGGCTATGTTGAACGCACCACCCCAGCCGGTATCGATATCTACCAATAGAGGCACTGTGGTCGCAGCCGTAATTCGCTGCACATCTACAATCACATCGTTGAGCGAGGTCATGCCCAGATCCGGCAGGCCATAAGAAATATTCGCTACACCACCACCGGAGAGATAGATCGCCTGATGACCGATCTGCTCAGCCATCATGGCGGTAAAGGCATTTACTGTGCCCACTACCTGCAGTGGGTTGCCTGCCTCAATTGCGGCTCTAAATTTTGCGCCTGGGGATAATCTTGTTTCACTCATAAGTCACCGTTTCTATTCTAAGGTCCAATCTAAGGGCCAATATTACTAGTTGTTTAATTAGGTCTTACTTCTTTGAGGCTTCTTCGTCGCCTCATTGATTAAATCGAAGTCTTGCTGATTATATTGTGCTGAGATATTTTCTCGGGCCTTTCTAATGTGCTTGCGCATAAGCATCTCGGCCAGATCGCCATCTCGATCGGCTATCGCATCGAGAATCGACCGGTGCTCCTTCAGGGCTAGCTGAGGACGCCCTTCGGACAAGCTGCATTGATAGCGGTACATTCTTAACAGGTGATACATATCACCTAAGATCTGTTTCGCCAGATGGTCATTCTTTGCGCCTTTGACGATCTGATAATGAAAATCCAGATCGCCCTCTTTTTGGAAATAGGCATGACCAGATTGCAGCTGGGTGTCTGAGGCGTGTTTATCCAGGAGCTGGCCCAATAGAGCGATCTCTTCGTCAGTCATATTTGCTGCGGCAAGACGACAGGCAAGCCCCTCCAGAGCCTCGCGAACCTGGTAGATTTCTAAAAGCTCATTCAGATTGAGAGAAACAACCCGCGCTCCGACATGGGCAATGCGCTCTATAAGGCCGCGACTTTCGAGCCTCTGCAGCGCTTCACGCAGTGGGCCGCGGCTTATGCCATATTGGCTCGCCAGCTCCGCCTCACTAATCTTGCTGCCGGGCTTAATATCGCCCTTCGTTATATCGCTCTGCAGGGTTTGGAAGGCGCGATCGGCATGGGTTAAGGTTTCTAGCTCAATCAATGTTTCTGTAGCTATTTCCGCTGAATGCGCCATTATTGTCAACAATATATATAAATAGAGCAGGAAACTTACAGCAATACCGATTTTTTATCAATAATTTGAAGATATTGTTAACAATATATCGACATTATCAGACACTCAGTCCTCTTGATCGTTTTTTCCAATGCCGACGATCGAAATTAATAATTTTACCTATTACTGCTCGCCCCGTATCTTCGCGTCATACCAATTACTATTCGACCGAAGAGGCCATAATGAATCAAGAATCAGGCAAATTAGTTCGCACTCACGTACCCGAAGTAACATTTAAAACAAGGGTTAGAGATGAATCAGTAGGAGGCGAGAACCCTTTCGTTTGGAAAGATGTCACCAGTGCTGAGATTTTCGATGGCAAGAGCATAATCATAGTCGCTCTGCCAGGTGCGTTTACCCCAACCTGTAGCAGCACCCATCTGCCCGGTTATGAAAAGCACTACGCCGAGTTGAAAGGGCTTGGGGTTGATGAGGTGTACTGCGTTAGTGTGAACGACGCGTTCTCGATGTTTCAATGGGCGAAACAACTGCATGTAGAGCACGTTAAGATGTTGCCCGATGGCAACGCCGACTTCACCCGCGAGATGGGCATGTTGGTAAAGAAGGAAAACCTGGGCTTCGGCTCTCGCTCCTGGCGCTATTCGATGCTAGTGGAAGACGGCAAGATCACCGCGCTGTTCGAAGAGGAAGGCAAGACGGACAACTGCCCGACAGACCCGTTCGAATGCAGCGATGTAGACACTATGCTTACGCATCTAAAATCGCTCTGAGCGACTGGCGCCCGGCTCGGCACCGAGCTTAACTAACGCCCTCTGTTATGCGCTGTTCTATAGCACTTAACGAAAGCTTAAAAAGAAAAGGCGGCCCCATTATAAAATGAGGCCGCCTTTTCTGTATTACTTCTACTACTTTTGTTTCTTCGATTCTGACCGACTAGTTGCGGTAAGAACTCACCGGTGGCAACTGTGAACCAGACAGATCGCTCGGGATACTGCGCTCGAGTCTAACCGTATGGTGAAGCGTACCGATTCCCTCGATGTTTGCCTCAATAGTCTCTCCATCGATAAGAAAACCAGAACCCGTCGCGCGCTCAACTCGGCCCGCTCCCGTTCCACCAGACGTTCCGCTTTGCAGCACGTCACCTGGGAAGATTGTGATCAATGATGAAGCATACTCGATCAACTCAGGAATATTGTGGATCATGTCGCCAGCTCGAGCTTCCTGGACGGTCACACCGTCGATAACCAGAGTCTGATGCAGGCGCTCCATAGGATCGCCGTAGAATTCCTTTGGCACAATCCAGGGACCATGCGGAGCAAAGGTGTCATGACCCTTGCCTACAAACCAGTCAGAACCGGAGCCGTAGCCACCGGGTGGACGACCGCCGCGATCGGAGATATCCATTGCTACCATATAACCGAACACATGGTCGTAGGCGCGGTCTGCGGACACATACTTGCCTGAGCGTCCGAATACGATAGCCATCTCAACTTCCCACTCGATGCGGTCACGGCCATAAGGCATAAGGATGTCGTCACCATCGCCGATGATTGCACCACGTGTAGGCTTCAGGAAAAGATAGGGAACGCCGCGGTTCACTTGACGCTCACGAGTCTGAGCGGCTCGCTCATCGTCGTTGCAGCCTTCACAGGCATGAGTGTAGAAATTCACAGCCGCATTCATGAGCTTGCTGGGATACTGAATAGGCGCCATGATATCCACGGAAGCAACAGGATGGACATAGTTGGGCAGATTACCGTTCAACATGTCTTCAGCTACAAGATGATTCACGATCTCGTAGACCCGGTACTTCAAACCATATTCATAGGCTGAAATTAGACCGATCATATCGTCAGGTATAGCTACCGTAGCGTAACGGGGTATAAGCTCCAGGGCGCGGTTCGCCGCAGCTAGATCGACGATCAGCTCGTCGTTCTGTACGACCAGGCCAACTGTAGGTATGCCATCAATGGCGAATGTTCCAACCTTGAACGGCATCACCGATTCTTGGTCTTGGGCGAAGACGCTGGCTGAGCTGGCAAGAAATGCTAGCGCGGCTGTAAGCGTCAGGTTAAAAAGGGACTTTCTTATCATTTTTCTCTCCCGTGCGGGGCACTGATTAATTATAAATAGTACGTTTTGAACCCAGAGAAGGTATCCCCCCTGCAGGCTCTTGTCCAGCGTTTTGAGAGCGCAGCGGTGCACATCAAATGAGCCACCCGTAGTTGCTCTTCCTCCGAATCACTCTGTCTTTATCTTGAAATCATCGCCCAATGCCGGATTGATATAGCTGTCCGATAGAACACGATCCGGGTCAGGACGCACCGAAAGATAATCCACATGCACAGGCACCTCCAGCCAGCCATGGGGGGTTCCAGCCGGGATGATTATGATGTCGCCCTCCTTGACGTGCTTTGCTATCCAATCGCCCACGATCACCCCGCTGCAGGACGGCCCATTCAAGACATCGGTAACATTGCTGCCGGGCGCAGATTCATTGCCGTTGAGGATGGTTCCGCCGGTGACCAAGGTCCCGGAGCCCGAGGCGATGTAATAAGTTTCCGTCTGAGCATAGTGCATGATGCCCCGCGCATTGCTGTTGCGCGAGCTGCTGCTTACGCCGCAGGGCCGCTCCGGATTGGGTGTGGACTGACCGCTAGCTCGCTCCACCGCGCCCCTATGAATGATTCCAACCGAGAGGTTTAACTTGCCGATATCACGGCTGACGATCTGCCGGTCCACACCAGGCAGCTCGTTTACCATCTGCCATTGCTCTTCGGTAATGTAAGTTGCATAGGTTTCTTCATCCTGTGCCACTGCAACTGCACCAACTAGTGCGACCTGTGCGGCGAGAAGGGATTTAGTAAAATTGTTCATGAAAATCTCCTTGTGCTTATTTTATTAGTAAAGATTTGTGTGTGTCGATTGCAGCTTAGCCCAGACTGTTTTGCCCCGCCAGAGCGTCATCATTCGAAACGAAAATCGACATCCTCGATGGTAATTTTCAGCAAGTGATGCAAGTCGATCCGCGGCCCGTAAAGTTGAAACTTTGTGTGTCAGCTTCTTATCTGAAAGCCCCGTGGTTGCTAGAATCCGCCGCCTATTTTGGTTTCCCGGCTGTATGAGGTTACTTACTTTGCCACGTGACTTATCTTCGCCCAAGAACACGTTCTTTTTTGTCCCCGTAATCCTCATCCTGAGCTTCAGTGCCAACGCCGCTTGGGCGCAGGCGGCTGTGCAGGACCAGCAGGTCGAAGCGAAGAGCCTGCGGGCCGCGCGAGTTAACTCGGCACCGATCCTCGATGGCAAGCTAGACGATGCAGTGTGGCAGGAAGCGGAACTTATTACCGACTTCCACCAGAGTCGACCGGGTGATCATGTAGAGCCCTCAGAGCTAACAGAACTTTATGTGATCTACACAACGGACGCGCTCTATGTCGGCGCTCGCATGTTCGACAGCGAGCCCGATCAGATAGCGGCTCCTACGCTGCGACATGGCCAGGGTATGCCATTCGACGATCGCCTAGTCATCATTCTCGATCCGTTTAATCAGGGTCGAGCTGGCTATCGCTTCGAAACCAATCTCAATGCTGCGCGCCATGACTCTCTATACACAACCCCGTTTCGATTCACCCTGGACTGGAATACTATCTGGGAGGCCGCGACCAGTGTCGATGGCAACAGCTGGATTGCAGAAGTCGAAATACCCTTCAAGTCGCTTCCCTTCGACCCGAACCTGGACACCTGGGGCTTTAATTTCGGCCGCGGCATTCGTCGCCGTAACGAAGAAATGGCATGGGTCTCTCTGGACCGCACCTACAACCCCACCATCATGGGTGAGATGAGTGGAATGGAAGGCATGGACCAGGGTGTTGGCCTCGACATAGTGCCAAGCTTCGCAGCGATTCGTCAGCGAGAATTCAATCCGTCAGGAAACGCGCAAAATTATGAACCGTCGCTAGATGCCTTCTATCGACTCACGCCTTCTCTAAATGCGGCACTTACTGTCAATACAGACTTCTCGGCAGCCGAGGTTGATAACCGTCAGGTGAACCTTGGTCGTTTCAACCTGTTCTTTCCCGAGAGACGCGATTTCTTTAACAACGATTCCGATCTGTTTCAGTTTGGTGGTATCAGCAACATGGCCGGCGGCAATAGCGCATCTACTGGAGGCTCTCGCGAAAATGCGCGACCGTATTTCTCGCGCAAGCTAGGCCTGGCCGCAGATGGCAGCCCGGTCGATATTAACTACGGAGGCCGCGTCAGTGGTCGTGTTGGACGATTCAACATCGGCGCCCTCGCTATCAAACAGGACCAGAATGCGGGAGTGGACGCGTCGGAGTTGTTGATCACCCGCGTTTCCGCCAACGTGCTCGACGATTCACGCATTGGCTTTATCTATACCGATGGCGACCCAACCTCAGATCTTGACAACAGCGTTGCCGGAGTCGACTTTCAGTACATCAACAACCAGCTCGGCAATGGTCGCAGACTACAGAGTAATGTGTTCTTTCAGCAGTCCGACACGACCGGACTGGATGGCGACGATGCTTCTTATGGTTTCGGCCTGGCCTATCCCTCCAGCGATGGCTTCCGCACGCGCGTCGGCTACAAGGTCGTAGAAGAAAATTTCAATCCAGCCATGGGCTTTGTGAACAGAGCTAACATCGAAGATTTTACCGTCGACGCGGGCTATACCCATTTCTTCGGTAGTGGCATTTTTCAAACCGCGTTCGCTGGCATCGACATGCAACGCATCGAGTTAATCGATGGCGGCCTGCAAACCGAGGTAGTTAACTACCGGCTACTAGAGCTCGAAACCACATCGCGAGATGAAATAACGCTAAACCATTTCGAAAGTAAAGAAGTGGTGCGCAACACATTTGCCATCTTTCGCCAGACCGGTAGTGAGGTCTATATTCAGCCTGGAAGTTATAACTTTGGTGAAACCCAGATTGGATTCAACACCGCCGGGCAGAGAGAATTTTCCGGTAGCGTGAACTATCGAACCGGGGATTTCTTCAATGGCGAGCGCGTCAACATTAACTCCAGCTTCACCTGGAATCAGTCGCGGTACTTCTCCATGTCGCTGCGTTACGACTGGAACAACATCGAGCTTCCTCAGGGCGATTTCACCACGCGCCTGAGCAGCGTGAATTCCCAAGTAGCATTCTCACCCAATCTCTATTGGATCAGTCTACTTCAGTACGACAACGTCTCCGAAGAGATTGGCATTAACACGCGACTGCAGTGGATTCCCAAGGCGGGTCAGGAGGCATTCGTGGTATTGAACTACAATCTTCAGGACTGGGATCAGGACAACACCTTCAATACAGCATTTTCGGACTTAAGTGTAAAGCTTCGCTATACGTTTAGGTTCTAACTCGAATTAATAGTGAGTGCTAGTTAGGCGGCAGCATTGCGAGCCAGAAATCCCAACATCCAACTCTCTATCGACTCTGCCAACCCAGGGATAAAGAGAATGGACAGACAGACCAGCAACGAAATCGAAATCAGCAGAGCAAGATAGGTTTTGATTTTTATGACTCTATCCTCCTGTACGCGGAGCAAGCTCGAATACCCAAGTCTCACCAGACTCGATTGCCTCTTTGGTTATTCTCGATCGATACTTCGCTATTTTCTTTTCGATGACGCCGTCAAGTAGCGGACTGTAGAAAACTCTTTCTAGCTTACGCTCATAGCGAACGCCGTTGATACGCACTACAGCGAGGCCGTCGCCTTCGTAGGCTTGCACCGCCCATTTTTTCCAGCGCCGACCCAACCACGTTCCCATATAGTCCGACGTTATATAAATCTTACCGTCGCTCTCTTCTATCCAGATGAGTCGAGAACTTAGAGGATCATCAAGCTGAAGATGAATAGTCCCGACATCATCGGTAAAGCTCCAGTCTGGCTCAGGACCCAAATAGAGCTCTCCCGTAACAAGCTCACCGCCGGGAAAGATAATCGAAGGCCCATCATTGTTGCGATTCTCAAAGCTCATAGTTGCCAGCGCCACGGCTGGAATTGTCACCAGGGCAATGAGTAGCTGAACAACGACTATTAGAAATTTTCTCGCCAAAATATATCCACTACCTGTACTGGTATAGAAAAACTATTTACTCTTCTGTCACAACTTACTCCGCCATTGCGATCAAACGGCGCTCTCGCAACAGCATGAACAGGGGTACGGTCATCGCAGCTGCAATGACGAAGGTAAGAACGAAGATCACTGCCCATAATCCATAGGACATCTTAAGACGCCTCGTCTCTATAAACGAGAATACAAGAAACGCAGTTACGACGACGATTAAATCATTAGTAAAAGAAGATGCTGCGGGGTTGTCATAGAGGCCTTCTATATAACTCATCTCCATCGGCTGCAGATTGAAATACCAGGTAACACACACTCCAACAACAGCAAGCACACCATATAATACCTGTAATCCTGTAATTTTCATTATTCTTACCTATCTAGTCGAATTGAGAAATCGTAGTTCGGTACAGCAAGCGATCATGACCATCATATCCGCCTGTCGCTTTGTGCAAAACGCTGCGGTTATCCCACATTACTAACATATTAGGCTGCCACTTATGACGATAGACAAATTGTGGCGAGCCTTGATATTGGTAAAGCTCCTGTAATAACTCCTTACTCTCTTTCTCATCCATGCCAACAAAACCTTGGATATATCCCGCCGTAGAATACAAAGCCAACGTCCCTGTTTCTGTGTGCGCTCGAATAAATGGGTGATTGTGTGTGCGCCTAGCCTCATCTGACACAACTATACTCATGCTGCGGCCAGTATTTTTTTTGTGCCTGTCACTATAGACGCCGTCGGGCGAATAGGCAGACTCCGCCGAATGAATTGCGGTTAAGTGCTCAATCTTGTTCTTTAGCGCACAAGGCAATTCGTCGTAGGCTTTGTGTTGATTCGCGAATAGCGTGTCGCCGCCAAGGGGAGGAATCTTTATACCATAGAGACAGGTAGCGATCGGCGGCTTGACCTGAAAACTCCAATCTGTATGCCAGTTCTCTGCAAACAGAGGAGTAGTCTCATTGGCGTCGCGGGATATGGCCGCAATGTGACTACTGCCCTCTATTGGATTGAAGAAGGGATCATCGCCAAAATTACCAAAGTGCAGGGTAAAGCGCTCAAGATCTGCAGGACTTAGTAACTGATCGGGAAACACCAGCACATGGTATTGCAGCCAGGCCTGACGCAGTTCCGTCACAGCATCTTGAGTAATCTCTGCTGACAGATCGATATTTCTAACTGTCGCTCCACAGGGAGCATCGATAGGATCGACTACTATCATCACGTCGTTCTCAAAGTAGAATCTAAGATTCCGTAGTTAGCGCTGTCGGAGCATCCCTATCGGCAGCCCCGCTACGGCTCATCAACATGCCCGCTATCGCCATCACTCCGCCGCTAATAATCAGCGCAGCATCACCAACATTGATGCCAATAACTTCGGTTGTCGGCAAAGCAATTAAGCCGCCGCCAATAATCACCAGGGCGCGACCGGCAACACCGAGTGGTCCGGCACGATCCAGAAAACCCACCGCAAGCACATAGCGCTGCAAGGTACCTGCGATCAAAATTATCCCCACTATTACCTTAATAGTGGCAAAGAGCGTCTCCCACAATGTGCCAGAAAGAATTAGCGCAGGCTCTAGGACAAAGAAGAAGGGAATAAAGTAGATAACACTGCCCAATCGCATCGCCTTGAATCCAGTAGTCAACGCCGACGCACCGGCGATGCTAGCAGCTGCGAACGCACCTAAGGCCACGGGCGGTGTAATAAAGGACAGCATTCCCCAGTAGAGGATAAACAGATGTACGCTCATCGGGTCCAACCCACCCTGAATCAAGGCAGGCGCCAGAATGATGGCGAGGAAAACATAGGCAGCGGTCACCGTCATGCCAATGCCCAGGAAGAAGCTGGTGAACGCACCCATTAGCAATAGCAGCAAAGTCGAATCACCAGCGAGATACAGTAGGTCATTAACCAGGGTTCCCGACAAACCGGTTACCGATAGCGCCCCTACTATAAGCCCAACCCCTGCCATTATCGTCAACAGCTCCATCAGCAATTTACCGGTTGCCACAAGAAATGAACCTCCATCTCTTAGGTTCCAGCGGTGGCTAGGCGAAAGCTGATTCAATACCAGCAACATACCCGTCGCATAAAAAGGCGCAACCGCTTCACGTTGCAGGTAGACAAGAAGAAAGATCAGCACCATGAACGCGGCAATATAAAACCAGCCCTGCTTCATAGTTTCAGTCAAACTCGGCAGTTCATCTCTAGGCGTACCCACCAGCCCCTTCCGGGCCGCGTAGGCGTCCACCTGAATGAACAATCCAAAAAAGTACAGGAAGGCCGGAATAGCTGCTGCAAGTGCGACGGTGGTATATGCCACATTGAGAAAGGTTGCCATCACGAAGGCCGTCGAGCCCATAATGGGAGGTAGTAATACACCGCCAGTCGACGCGCAAGCCTCGACGCCTGCAGCGTATTCCTTCTCCATACCATTCTTCTTCATGGCAGGAATGGTCATCTGCCCCGTAGTCAGCACATTAGTGATCACGCTGCCACTCATGGAGCCCATTAATCCGCTGGAAACGATAGCCACCTTGGCAGAGCCACCTCGCACATGACCAAACATGGCAAAAGCGAGATTAATGAAGAAACGGCCACCACCGGTATGTTGCAGAGCTATACCAAATATCAGAAAGCCAATAACGAGTTGCGCGAATGCGCGGAAGGGCAGTCCCAGAATGCTCTCTATACTCATCACATGATAAGACGCGGTCTCTGCTGCCGATGACGACATGCCTGAAATAGGCCCAGGGAGCATATCCGCCACAATTGGATAGAGTGAAAATACCAAAACGAGAAAGAATAGTACCCAGCCCCCGCTGCGCCGCACCCCTTCCATTATAAGCGCCCATAGCAGGTAGCTTACCCATACCGCATAAGCCGGCGCCGAAAATTCCCAGCCATAGTCCAGCATAGTTTCTGCGTTAATGAAGAAGAACACGCAAGTACAAAATGCCGCAAGGCTTAGCACGCCATCAAGCCAATAGCTCTTGGGGCTGCGAAACGAGGGATAGATCAGGAAACACAGTGGCAACAACAAGCCCATTAGGGCGTAGTAATAATGGTTCTGTACAGTAATGACAAAATCAAGCAGCGGCCTTTCGGAAAACAGGCGCAGGGCGTCCATCGCAAGAAAGGCACTTGCGACGGCGGCGATGCCTATCACCCAACGCAGCGGCATGGGCATTTCTGTTCGAATAATTGCCACTAGCGCCAGACCGGATCGAAACCGGCTTCCTCCAGACGTTCGGCACGCAACAGTGTCCAGGCCTCAACAAACTGGTCTTGATCACGGATACCTCTGCCCGTCATTTCGTCCCAAGCTGAGATAAGTACTTCCTGCCGGCGTATCAGTGACTGATTGTGGGCCTCAATGGCATCCGTCCAGACGCCGATCTCACGCCAGTAGTTGACTGCCCCCTCATGGTAGGGAACAACCCAATTAAACACCTGAGATTCCAATGCCCAGCCTATAGCACCAGGGTCGGAGTCTTTGAACTCATCGTAATTCTCATTGATTACGCGGGTAAGGGAATACACGAAGTCGCTATCTTGAGAGGCAAGGGTAGTTAACAGTGGGTAAGGATAGGTTCCCGCTTCGTGAGGATTGTCATCGCTAATCGAAGCGCCACGGGTGGCCATATGTTTCGTGAAATAGGGGCCAACGGCCAGCATACGCTCCCAGCATCCCGCATCGTCATGGGGTGCAGGCAACCAATTGATTCCACGGGGCGAGGCCTCTAGACGAAACGGCGGGCCTGAGACTGTAGTGCCAAATGCGACTTCAACATCACCATTAATAACGCCATTCCATTTAGCATCATAGCCTGGGAAGTCTACGCGAACCACGTCATCCCAAGTTAAACCGCCGCAGGCCAGATAGGCCTCCATGGACACATTCAGGGCTGGCGCCGCTCTCACGTAAGGCACCCGGCGGCCTCGCAATTCTGCAAAACTGGTAATACCAGTGTCGGCGGCCACCGCCACTGCCTGGTTACTCAAACCGTTGGAGGTCATCAGTAGCCGCAACGGCTGTGGCCCCCACTCCGGATTCGCAAACTGAAACATGCCTTCCTGAGCGAAATACGTCGCCACGCCATTGGCGGTAAAATCGACCCGGCCACTCTTAAGCGGCAGAAGACGGGACACATCGTTCTGACCCGGTATAACGCGCAGGGTGACGTTGTACTTGTCACGCAACATGGCGCCTATGGCGACCGCCTGGTTATAACCTGTTGAACCCAGATTGTAAGCCGTCCATGCCATCTGCCGCGGCAGTTCAGGCTCGCTAGGTTGGGCTTGAGACAAGCTTGTCACGGAAAGCGAGGCGAAGAGCGAAAGCAGAAGAGTAGCGGACTGAAAAGGTTTGGTTCCGTGCAAGGGTAGTGATTTTGGGGACTGAGACAACACGCTAATTCTCCTGAGGGTTTTCTATTATTAGCCCGAAGACTAGCAGGGGCGGCAGGCAAGTGGAAGGAATATGCATCCCCGCAAAATCAATTCGGAAATACAGGACAGCTAATGATTCATGAAGTTGGACAACGCCTATGAAGCGAGATACCTTCTACCCTCTATTTGCTTACTCACTAAGGGTTCTGTGGACAGTCTGAGCTTCAATTCCCTCTTGGCGGAGCTCCGAATCACTCCGAGCCCGCAATCATAAAACATGTATTCGATACTTAGTGTAGCCACCACCATCACTCTGCTTAGCTCCCTGTTTGTTTGCATCAGATGGGGCAACGTGGTGTGCCGTGGCACTATTCCAACTTCGCTGCTAACGTTCTGCGCAATCCTCTTCACTTCAGGATTGGATGTAGGTTTGATCATGTTCCCGCTGGTCGAATTTCCTGTCTATGCCCAAGAGGCCGAGTACAGTTTCGCCAATCCACTCGCTATAGAGTTTGGCTTCTGGGGTTTTCTGGTTTGGGCTTTCTATTTTCTGACAACTTTCTACTTTTGCATTGTTGAGCCCAAGGTAAAATTGTTCGAGATTAAAGTCGTAAAGGTCGTTAACAACCTCATCATTATTGCTACCTGCGCTTTTACCGGATTTCTCTTTCTTGATTCCGTCCCCGATTACATCGAAGGTATTAGTGCAGTTGAAAAATTCGGTTTGCTCGCCGTGCTCGTCCTTTTTGCCACCTACTCCAGCTCCCATATCCGCTACGTTAAAGTGTTAAGCGTCGCATCCGCATCGTTATTTCTGCTGTTAGGCATCATTCTGGCCTTGGTTTCCGGCGCATCTTTAGGTGAATTTCTGCAAACCGCCTCGGGAATAGGCGAATACTTCGGCAATATTCACCACTTCTTCACGCCCTTGAGTGACTATCATGGCTGGTATCTGTTCTGGTGGTTTTCCTGGAGCATAATGATTGGACAATTTGTCGCCCGGTTTGTCTCGCCTATGCCGACATGGCAATTATTTTTAGCTTTACTAACAATTCCCTCGATCGCTCTGGCACTGTGGTTTACGACGCTCTACTACTATTTCGTCAACGATATAACGATTGGCCCAATCTTAAATATGGCTATGGTCGGACTAGGCATTATCTTTGTTGCTAATTCCCTCGATTCTCTGATCCGACTCTACACCGACAATCTAGGCTTCGGTGTTAGGCGGCTGGGCCTGGGCGTCTACTTAGTCGCGAATTGGGCACTGATCTACTTACTGATATTACTCTACCAATTTACTCCGTTTCAGATCGAATGGGTCGGCTTGGCGGTAATCGGTCTCTATGCGGCTATCTATTTCTTATTATTCAAAAGGCGCAAGCAATTTTTCCGCGGCAGCCTCTCAACAAACCCTCTATGAGAAGTTCATGAAAGAAGCCAATACAACTAACGATTCCTTTGACTATGTAATTGTCGGCGCCGGATCTGCAGGCGCTATTCTCGCCAGCCGCTTATCGGAAGACAAGAATGTCACCGTGTTATTACTCGAATACGGCGGCAGCGACTCCAGTATTTTTGTTCGTATGCCCTCGGCACTCTCGATCCCAATGAACTCACCCACATACAACTGGGGTTTCGAATCGCAGCCAGAGCCATTTCTTAATAATCGGCGCATGAACTGCCCCAGAGGAAAAGTGTTAGGAGGAACATCGTCAATCAATGGCATGGTTTACGTGCGAGGCCATGCCTCAGATATAGATGCCTGGGAACAGAGCGGCGCCAAGGACTGGAACTACGCCAATTGTCTACCCTATTTCAAGAAGCTGGAAACTCACGAAGTCGTCGAAAGTGAATATGCCGGCGACGCAGGACCTATAAAAATTAGCGGCGGCAATCGAATGAAGAACCCGCTCTACAGAGCCTTCGTTCAGGCTGGCGTCGAAGCCGGGTATAGCGAGACAGCTGATTATAATGGCTATCAACAAGAAGGCTTCGGCCCCAAGTATATGAATATTGAAAATGGTATTCGTGCCTCTACCGGATATTCCTATCTAAAACCGGCAAGACGGCGTGGCAATCTTCACATAGTGAAGCATGCCCTCGTCCAGCGCGTTCTGCTCGAGGAGAAAAAAGCAACCGGAGTCGAGTGCGAGATTAACGGACGGACACATTGCTACCATGCACGCCGCGAAGTAATCATTGCTGCGGGCGCGATAGGTTCACCACATCTTTTACAGACCTCTGGTATCGGGGCGCCTGCGGCACTAACAGAAGCTGGCATAGAGCCTCTACACGAACTGCCGGGCGTTGGAGAAAACCTGCAGGATCATCTGGAGTTTAATTTCCAGTATCGTTGCAAGCAGCCCATTACCCTGAACAGCAAGCTAGACCTCATCAGCAAGGCAAAAATCGGACTGCGCTGGCTACTGTTTCGCGACGGTCTGGGCAGCACAAATCATTTCGAAGCCTGCGCGTTTATCCGGTCGCGAGCCGGTGTGAAGTGGCCGGATATTCAATACCATTTCCTTCCTGGCGCGATTGCCTATGATGGAAGCTCCGCCTTCAAAGGACACGGCTTTCAAGTTCATGTGGGCCACAATAAACCCACGAGTCGAGGCTTTGTCCGCACAGTCGACGCAAATATACGGAATGCGCCCAAGATACAGTTCAATTACCTGCAGACAGAAGCTGACCGGCAAGGCTTCAGAGACGCACTGCGCCTAACTCGAGAGATTATGAGTCAGCCGGCTATGGACGCCTATAGAGACGAAGTGATCTCCCCCTCTAATGATATTAGAAGCGACGAAGAAATCGACAGCTTCATCGCGGGCGCTGTGGACAGTGCCTACCACCCTTGCGGTACTTGCAAGATGGGGTCTGATGCCCTTGCAGTAGTCGATGCGGACCTCAGGGTAAGAGGTATCGCTAATTTACGGGTAGTCGACGCCTCGGTGTTCCCCAGTATCACTAACGGTAATATCAATGCGCCGACTATGATGTTGGCCGAGCGCGCGGCCGATTTGATTAAAAACAGGGGCACAATACCCCCCGTCGACCTGCCTTGGTATACCGATCCGGACTGGAAAACTCGGCAGCGGCCGATCTCCGGTGCCGACCAACGCCTCTGAAAACCCCCTCTTGTAGCCAGCACTACTCTCACAAGCCCCAGAATCAGCTGCTGCAGCTTTATCACACTTTATTACAGTCCGGCTTATCACTACTTATATACCCTATGGTATCCTCCACTAGATTCTGTACTTTAAAGAGGCTAAAACAATGAAATCACGCTCCTCAACAATGGGCTCACTAGCCAGGAAAGTCGGCACTTTAGGCCTTCTGGCGGCTGCTTTGGGCTTAAGCCCTCAGATAGCTCTGAGTCAAAACCTGGTTACCGATGACACTGCGGAGTGGTTCACACTCGGCGGCGACTACGCCCATACGCGCTACACCCCTGCCGATGAAATTACGGCGGAGAACTTCAATGAACTCGAAGTTGCCTGGGAATGGGATGGCGCCAGCTTCGGCGGCCGCTCAGGTCGCTCAACACCTACTTATGTAGATGGCAAGTTATTCACTGTATCTGGTGCTCGCCGCAACGTGGTTGCAATCGACCCCAAGACTGGCGAGACCCTTTGGTCGTATCGCCTGCCAAACACAGGCCGCTGGGAATATTCCATGCGCGCCTCATACGGCAAGGGTATCGGCTATTCACGTATTGACGGAAAGGGTGTGGTCTATATCTCCACTCCTGGCTTCTTCCTAGTCGCTCTCGATGCCGAGACCGGCGCCCCACTTGAAGGCTTCGGCGGACAAGTACCTGTAGATGGCTTCCCATCAACTGGTGTAGTGGACATGCTTGCCGATCTGGGCCATCCCTATGACCCTTATGAAGGCATTCCGCTAGAGACTGGCTACATCACGACTTCCTCTCCACCGATTGTAGTTAACGACACTATCGTCGTGGGCAACTCCGCTGAGCAGGGTTATTTGCAGGCGAGAGTCGAGAACGTACCTGGGGATATCCTGGCTTATGACAAGACAACCGGCGAGTTCAAATGGAAGTTCAACGTAATTCCCCGTCCCGGTGAGTACGGCCACGAGACTTGGGAAAACGATGCCTGGCAGTGGACAGGAGACGTATCTTCCTGGGCGCCACTAACAGCCGATCCTGAGAACAACATCGTCTATGTTCCAACTAACCCACCGACGATCGATTACTACGGCGGCTTCCGTCCTGGTGACGGTCTGTTTGGTACCAGCCTGATAGCACTGGACACGGAAACTGGCGAACGTCGCTGGCACTTCCAGACCGTACATCACGATGTATGGAACTATGACAACCCGGCTGCGCCTATTCAGTTAGACTTGAATATCCCGGGCCGAGGCGTTGTTCCGTCGGTTCACCAGATCACCAAGCAGGGCTTTGTCTACTCTTTCGACCGCATGACTGGCGAGCCAATCTGGCCTATCGAAGAGCGCGCAGTTCCAGCCTCAATGGTTCCTGGTGAGAAGCTGTCTGCAACACAGCCTTTCCCAACCAAGCCGCCGGCCTACGAAATGCAGGGTCTGACTGAAGACGATCTGATCGACTTCACTCCTCAGCTGCGTAGAGAAGCGCTTGAAGTAATGGCCAATTACGATATGGGCCCTCTGTTTAATCCGCCTATCCACGATACGGATCCATCTGGCAAGATAGCCTCGGCCATGTGCCCGGGTGATGGTGGTGGTGCAAACATCAACAACCCACCGGTAGCAGATCCTACAACAGGCTTCCTCTACGTTACTTCTAGAAAGGCCTGCAGCTGGCAGCGAATTATTCCTGGCGAAGAGGCGGATGCGCGCATCGACCTCCCAACAGGGGCCACGTTCGCGGCCTATGCCAATGGCGCCCGTCCTAGACCACCTCGTCTAGCATCCGGCCTGCCTTACTTTAAGCCGCCGTACAGCACGATTACTGCCTACGACATGAATACAGGTGACATAGCATTCCAGATTCCTACTGGCGAAACGCCTGATCGTATCCGCAACAATCCTGCTCTAGATGGCATTGATGTGGGTGATACTGGTACTGGAAACGCGATTACCATGGTAACTACGGCAAACATGCTGATTTATTCAGACATGGATCACGACGGCGAGACTGCACTTCTTTACGGTATCGACAAGATGACCGGCGAAGAAGTTGGTCGAATCGAAGTGCCAGCACAGAGCCGCTATGGCATGAGCTCTTGGATGCACGATGGACATCAGTACATCATCCTGCAGACAGGTTCCAAGCTTACCGCAATGGCAATGCCAGGCGCGCAAGCTACTGGTGGTGCTGCACACTAAGCTGTAATCTGATCGAGAAAGATCAAATAACAGCAGCTCGAAATGATAAGGGCGGGAGGATTAATAATCCTACCGCCCTTTTTGTTTGTCTCTAATTTATTCCCTGCTTATTTCCAGTTAGATAGTCTTTTTATCAAGGCACTTATCACGGACTAGCAACTCTACCGACGTTTCAATCCCGCAGAGTTACTCACAGACACAATCTGTAGCACAGATTATGTATTTCCCGTTTTGTCTAAGACCCTTCAAGCTGTAGAATTGGCTGCAATAATAAAGAGTAGAGGCAATACAATGACTAACCCGGTATCCAGACGAGAGTTCCTTAATTTACTGGGCGCCTATGGCGGCACATCAGCTGTGCTACGGGCTGGTGCCGCTCTGGGATTTATGCCCAGTAGCAGCCAGGCTGCCGAGATATCGCTGCGCGCCAATAATGGCAAGAAGGTTGCCATTCTCGGCACCGGCATATCTGCTCTCACTACAGCCTGGGAACTAACCAAAGCCGGATACGACTGCACTCTACTTGAGGCCTCTCACCGCCCCGGCGGGCGCATGTTCACGGTTAGGGCTGGCACAGTCATCGACGAGATCGGAAATTATCAGCGCTGTGAATGGGATGACGACCCTCATCTGTATTTTAATGCTGGCGCCGCACGCATCCCCAGCATTCACAGCAGCGTACTGAAGTACTGCAAAGAGCTGGAAGTTGAATTACAAGTATTTGTTAACGAAAGCAAGACAGCCTGGGTTCAAGATGATGCGCTAAATGGCGGCAAACCAGTTCGTAACACCGATTATTCATCGAGCATGCAGGGATTCGTTTCAGAGATGCTTGCTAAGTCTCTGGGCAACTCAGAAGTCAACTCCTCTCTAACCGAATCCGAATCGGAAACATTGTTAGGTATGTTACGCAGCTTCGGCGACCTCAATGAAGACATGCTCTACAAAGGCTCGGTTAGAGCCGGCTATGGTTCAGGCGGATTCCTTGATCACGGCACCAAGAAAGATGTCATTGCACTGCGTGATCTTTTAAAGACACGGTTGGCAAGAAACGTAATGGTCACTACGCAAGAAGGAACGGGCAGCGGCCCACTTCTTATGCAGCCAGTAGGTGGTATGGATCGCATTATTTACGCATTCGCGAATCGACTCGGCAATCGAATTAAATTCCGTGCCCCGGTAACAGAGGTTATGGTCAAGGATGATGGCGTTGAAGTAGCCTATGAGCAGAACGGCGTCACAGAACTATTGAAGGCTGACTATTGTTTCAACTGTATCCCCAGCCATCTGATGAGCGGCATACCTAATAACTTTCCAACTGAATATACCGAGGCTCTGAATTACATACGCCGCGGCAAAGCCTATAAGGCTGCCTTTCAGGCCAAGGAACGTTTCTGGGAGAAAGAAAATATTTACGGAGGCATTACCTGGGTTAATGCCCCTATCCAACAGATTTGGTATCCACCGCATAACATTCACGGCAAAAAAGGTGTGGTACTTGCCGCCTATAATTTTGGCGGCGCGAACTACACCGAAATGTCACAAGAGGATAGGATCGAAGACCTGCTTAAGCATGGCGAGAAAGTTCACCCTAACTATCGTCAGATGGCAGAGAAACCTATGACTATCGCCTGGCATCGAATGAATCATATGCTAGGCTGCGCACCCAGATGGGCCAGAAATAGAGGCGGCTGGTCTGAAAAAGAAGAGCAGATGTATGAAACTCTCAGGCAACCAGTAAATGGTCGTCACTACCTGATTGGTGACCAGAGCACGCAGCACTCCGCCTGGATGGAAAGTGCTATTCAATCTGCCCACTACGCATTGGCAGATCTAGATCAACGAGTGAGATCCGAACCCGCATGAAAAAATTACTAACAGCAACAACATTAATTCTATCCGCTCTTTGTCTACCCGCAGTTCAGGCGGCTGAAGGTGATGTGGGGGTTGAGGCCGCGATGGATGATCGCTACTGCACCACCTGTCACGGCGTCGAGGGCATAGGCAATATGGCCGTTGAAGCTCCTCGACTGGCAGGCATGGAATCGTGGTATTTAAAACGCCAGCTGGAAAATTTCCGCGCAGGAATTCGTGGAACACACGAGCAAGATACCCAGGGCATCGCCATGCGACCTATGGCGACAAAACTCAGCGGTGAAAGTATAGAAGATATCGTCGCCTGGGTAGGCAGTTGGGAGTACGTGCCCGCCCAAGCCACCATCGAAGGCGATATAAATCAGGGGCGTAGCGCCTTCCAAAGCTGCGCGGCTTGTCATGGAGCGAATGCCGAAGGCAACGAAGCTCTGGGAGCACCCGCTCTAGCCGGTCAAAATGATTGGTATATGGTCACCCAGCTGAAGAATTTTCGCGCAGGGTTTCGAGGAGCACATCCAGAAGATACCTACGGCAGCCAGATGCTAAGCATGTCGAAAGCCTTAGGAGACGATCGGGCAGTCATTAACGTGGTGAGCTACATCAACACGCTGGTGAAATAGTCCTGGTGTTAATCTTTGGCTGCAGTCCCTGACATTAAAGAAATAGGCAATTGAAGCAAAAGAGTCAGCATAAGACGCCAGTATTGTACTTAGAAGCTGGCTTACCGGTGCGCTCTATTTATCCTGAGAGCTCCTGAAATCACTCCCTTGGGCTTTATGCCGTTTTTTCAACCGCTCTTATCGTTAGCTATATTCCCTATGGTATCCTTCGCTAGACTTTGTACCTAACGAGGCTATACCAATGAAACCATGTTCTTCAATAAATTCAGGCTCAAAGCCTAAGAAGCTCGCACATTTAAGCTTTTTAGCGGCCGCTCTATGCATATTGCCACAGATTGGTATGAGCCAGAATCTGGTCACAGACGACACCGTGGAGTGGTACACACTAGGCGGTGATTACGCACACACCCGTTACACTCCTGCCGATGAGATTACTGCAGAAAATTTCAGTGAACTCGAAGTGGCCTGGGAATGGGATGGCGCTAGTTTCAATGGTCGCGCTGGCCGCTCCACACCTACCTATGTAGATGGCAAACTAATCACTGTTTCCGGGCCGCGACGCAACGTGGTTGCCATCGACCCAAAGACTGGTGAAACACTCTGGGCCTACCGTCTGCCAAACACAGGTCGCTGGGAATATTCCATGCGCGCCTCTTACGGTAAAGGTATTGGCTATTCACGCATCGATGGTAAGGGCGTGGTCTACATCTCCACACCCGGATTCTTTCTGGTTGCTCTAGATGCCGAAACCGGCGCCCCACTTGAAGGCTTCGGTGGACAGGTGCCCGTAGACGGCTTCCCTGCAACTGGCGTCGTGGACATGCTTGCCGATCTTGGCCATCCCTACGATCCCTATGAGGGCATCCCACTGGAGACCGGTTACATCACAGCCTCTTCTCCACCAATCGTAGTTAACGACACGATTGTGGTTGGCAACTCCGCCGAGCAGGGTTACCTGCAAGCGCGAATTGAAAACGTCCCCGGCGATATTCTGGCCTATGACAAAGTTACCGGCGAATTTAAGTGGAAGTTTAATGTAATTCCCAAGCCAGGTGAGTACGGACATGAGACATGGGAAAATGATGCGTGGCAGTGGACTGGAGATGTATCCTCTTGGGCACCGCTAACAGCAGACTCTGAGAACAATCTTGTCTATGTTCCAACTAACCCGCCAACGATCGATTACTACGGCGGCTTCCGCCCTGGTGACAATCTGTTCGGCACTAGCGTAATCGCGCTGGACACCGAGACCGGTGAGCGCCGCTGGCACTATCAGACGGTAAAACACGATGTATGGAACTACGACAACCCCGCCGCGCCGATTCAGCTAGATCTGAATATTCCCGGCAGAGGCATAGTGCCTGCAGTCGCTCAGGTAACCAAGCAAGGCTATGTGTATACCTTCGATCGCATGACTGGCGAGCCAATCTGGCCAATGGAGGATCGTGCTGTTCCAGCTTCTGAAGTTCCTGGCGAGAAATTGTCGACTACACAGCCCATCCCAACTAAGCCACCACCATTCGAAATGCAGGGCATTAGCGAAGAAGACCTTATCGACTTCACTCCGCAGCTGCGCAGAGAAGCACTCGAAGTAATGGCCAACTACGACATGGGCCCTCTGTTCAATCCACCTATCCATGCGGCAAACGAAGCTGGCAAGATCAGCTCGGCCATGTGCCCGGGTGATGGCGGCGGTGCAAATATTTATGCGCCACCGGTGGCGGATCCAACTTCCGGCTTCCTGTACGTGCCCTCGATGAGAGCCTGTAGCTGGCAGCGTGTGATTCCTGGGGAAGAAGCAGATGCCCGCATCCCTAACCCAACAGGAACTACTTTCGCGATGTATGCCAACGGACCTGGCGGCAGACCCCCTCGACTTGCTTCTGGCCTGCCATACTTCAAGCCACCGTATAGCAGCATCACCGCCTACGATATGAATACCGGCGAGATTGCGTTCCAGATTCCAACAGGTGAGACGCCTGATCGCATCCGCAACAACCCTGCACTGGAAGGAATAGACGTTGGCGATACTGGAACTGGAAATCCTGTTTCCATGGTGACCACGAAGAACCTGTTAATTTACTCAGACATGGATCACGACGGTCAGACTGCGCTTCTGTATGCCATCGATAAGAAGACTGGCGAAGAAGTAGGACGTGTTGAAGTACCAGCACAGAGCCGTTATGGAATGAGCTCCTGGAAGCACGATGGACATCAGTACATCATCTTGCAAACAGGATCCAAGCTAACCGCGATGGCCTTACCTGGCGCCCAAGTAAGCGGTGGTGCAGCACACTAGTACACGACTTGATCAAGCTATAGTCGCATTAAAAAAGGGCGGTAGGATTATTAATCCTACCGCTCTTTTAATTTAAAGCCAGCGAACAGAATCTGAACTCTACTCTGTCTCTTTTGCACGCCCGGCGCTTAAAATATTAGATATGGCATAGTTACCTTCGTGGCAGGCATATTCATACATAACGTATTCATCGTCGCGAGTTAATGGCATAGAAATTGTAAAGGGTTCGGTAAAGTTTACCGGATCGGTAACTGTTGCCTCCCACATGATGGTGGCTTCGCTAACTCGAGTAAATCTTTCTAGTACATGTAATTCCTCTGAAACAGGCACACCTTTCAAACGACCGCCTGCAGCACTGCTGGCAATCATGCCACGGTCATTGAAATTACGCGTCTCTACCACCAGCGTATCGCCTTCCCAGTGCGCAATTGAATCTCCCATCCACAACTTCACGTTGGAGTCGACATGTACGTCCTTGTCCAAGGAAATAATTCGCACGTCATGGATCATTTCGTGAACTATTGTGAAGCTATCTGCTGTTTGGATAAAACGGTAGGCATTGTTGTAGCCTGCAGGCAACATCGACCCTGGCACCCCGCGAGTAATACAACGATCCCACACTGTGTGATTTACCCAATGATCTTCTACATGCTCGAAGCCATAGTCTCTTTTTGCTTCGGCCTCAGGTCGAATTGGGGCCCGGCCATTGGGCGGATCGACGATCATTGAAGTTTGCCCCGTCGACAATACTGTATCCCCTGAATCCAGCCATATCTGATTGTAGCCTCCAATGCTGCCGCCGGCTTCAACAACGATATTGTCGTCTGCTATTTCCCTTCTCTCGGCGGTTCGCGCCTCCAAGGCTGCAACTTCGTCAGTACTGAGGAAGGCCTGACCAGCCAGTGCTAAAGGTCGTTCGATAGGAGTGATAGTGTCGTTTGTCCACAACCCTTGTAAATCAGGCTGGCCATGGACTGTGCGGCCAACAATATAGTCTTGTGGAGCCGCGTTGACTGCTGCTGTGAAAGAGAGAAATCCCAATAAAGTCGCAGGCATATACATTGAAGAGAATTTCATAATTTCACCCAATAGACTATTTCAAGTAGAGGAAAAGACTAGAGCTTATTGAACGATTTGTCTATTACTTGCTGGAGGCTCCATATTACGGGCCTTCTTATTCTTCTATGAAGACATAGCACTAATATAGAAAGGCACGCCCATGGAGAAAATCCGATTCCATCTAAAAATCTAGTGCTCATAGCGTTTATATGATAAACCTACGTTATTGGCTCGGCGTCACAGTCTGCAGTCGGACGTCATTCTGACACTTCACCTTAATTTATTGGCTTGCAAAGGAGAGCTAGAGGAGGAACAAAGATGGATCGACGCAAATTTCTCAGCAATATGAGTGCGGCCACGGTGGCTTCCATAGCCGGTGGCGCTACTCTGTCCGAAAAAGCCGACGCTCTCGAAGAGGCTATGAGCGTTGAGCTAGATAAGCGCATTGCCACTCCCTGGATGTGCAATATCGAACCCACACCGGAAGAGGTCGTCGGCGATACTCGCCCCTGGTATCAGCACGATGATCCACGACTTCCACAGATGCCTGAAGCACCCACCCTAATCGACTTTTTTAAACTACGCTTTGCGCCGGCCAACCATGTGTTACAAAGTGCTCGCCTTGCCAGGAACAACGGCATGGAAGAAAAAGTGGTTCTCGCCTGCCTACTTCATGATATCTGTGTGTCCAACCTGATTCGTACCGACCACGGATACTGGTGTGCGCAGATGATTCGCCCCTATGTCGATGAAGAGATTGCCTGGGCAATCGAGGCCCACCAGGCTCTGCGGTTTTTCCCCGATGAGTCCGTAGGCTATGCATATCCAGAAGCCTACATCCGCTTCTTTGGCGCCGATTACAAACCAGAACCCTATATCTATGAAGCCTATGAGAAAGCAAAAAATCATAAGTGGTACATGACCTCTCGGCTCATTACTCTGAATGATCTCTATTCTTTCGAGGAAGGCGTGACGGTAGACGTTGATGACTTTGCCGATATCATCGGACGTCATTTCCGCCAACCGAAAGAAGGCCTGGGTTTCGACAACAGCCCTGTTGCCCATATGTGGCGCAGTATGATTTGGCCTAATAATTTTCTATAGCACTTATTGTACTGACCATTTGTAGATCAACGTTGCAAAAGAGGCGGAGAGACAGGAACGTCTACTCCGCCTTTTTTAATTACAACGAAATCTAGCTAACATTCACCGTAAGAATATTGGTTGCAATCGCATCCAATATTTTCTCAGCCGTATTGCCAATCATTGCTGCCTTTATACCATCACGTGCTGCCGTTCCAACAATAACGATGTCGGCTTCTATCTGCTCAGCAATTTCAGGAATAACTTTCTCCGGCGGTCCTTCGATCGTATACGCATTTGCAGAGTCTATACCTGCTTTGGCAGCAAGGTCGTCCTTATAGATATACTTGTCAGCACTTGGATAGGCATTGACGGCATAGATACTGGAACCCTCGGCTCCCACCAGCAAAGCCTTGCCGTAGCCAATCACCAGATCATTAAGCTGGGTATGTAGAGCATCATCCCGGGACATATCGATCGCCATCAGCACCTTGATATTGGTTGATATCTCATCCTTCTTTATCTGGTAAACCGGACAGGGCGCATTGCGTAGCAAGGTCCAGTCTGCTGTCTTAAGTAGTCGTCTCTGCGCACCGGTTCTGGCATTTGCCGCCTAAATGATAAGGCTGGCGCCAGCCCTTAGCGCGGCTGGGGCAATTGCATCTCGCCATAGAGGAGTCCATTCAACCTCGACAACAACCTTAAGACCTGCCTCGCGAAGAGGAGCTACCAGAGTATCCAGCCAGGCCTGATGGCGCGCAGTCTCAACCCGCTCCATCGCATCAACATCCGTGCAATCTCCGGTGACATGAATAGCCTCATACGCATGAATCGCAATATCTTCATTGCGCCCTGCGATTTTTCCAGCTCGAGTAAGAGCTATCTGATTGTCAGTTGTCGGATCTATTACTGCAAAAATTTTATTTAGAGTTGGCACCTAGTTTCTCCTTGATTCGCAAAGCTTATAAAGTTGTTCTTTAATTAATTTCCTAATCACTCAAGAACCTTAAGGCTCTACAGCCCGCTCCCCAGCCCGATAGACGGTGTACACATAGATCGGAATATCGAGAGCCCCGAGCTGAGAATCGATCAACGGTTTGACCTGCTCCCAATCTAGTCCACCTACACCGGTGGCCAGTCTTGGCAATGCGAGTGAGTTAAACCCTTCTTCCTCGACTATCTTCTTCAGCGCCCGTAAAGCGTGATTGACTATGGCCTCGGAGGCCTTACCCGGTCGGTTTCCTCCCCCGTATCCCCCTCTTGAGTTATCAGGTTCACGACTCGCGCGCCTTCCGCTCCACCCCAAACCCAAGCCTCACCAGGCTTGGGATGATTCTGACGGCACCAATGGTGAAAATCTTTATGCATCGCCGGATATTGCTCATGTAGAGACAGCGCCAGACCTTGGTTCATTGGATCATTGGCCGCTATCCCATGCGCTATCGCTCGCGCCTTTGTCAATAAAATATCTCCCGTTACTTCGTGAATCACTCTCAATCTCCTTATTAAAGTCAGACAATCTATGTAGACGAAGCACTCTTCAGCCTCTGCATAAGATCATGTTATACAGTAGGTGGCAGAGCAGATTGATTGGCATCAAGACTCAGTGAATGAACCCTGAAAACCACGCCTTTATCAAGTATCTTCAAGTAATACGCACAGGATCGGCCATGCAAGATCTCTATCTACCGATTAAACATTTACATATGTCACTCGCCCTAATTAGCCTCACCGGCTTTGTAATTCGGGGCTGGTGGTCAATTCGAGGCTACGCATTACTGGAGCTGCGCTGGGTAAAAATTGCGCCCCACGTTATCGATACACTTCTGCTGACAAGCGCCGTGTTGTTGATGGCCATTCTGCAGCAGCACCCGGGCAATCAAAGCTGGATTTTGGCGAAGCTTATTGCACTAGTGTTCTATATTGGCTTCGGTACTCTAGCTCTCAAACGCGCCCCTAAAGCAGCCAGCAAAGCTCTCTTCTTTGGCTTGGCCATCGTAACCTTTATCTATATTGTGGGCGTCGCCATTGCTCACCACCCTGCTAGCTGGCTGCGAGTGATTTAGAGGTTTTATGACCCGATTGAATATTGGCTGGAAAAAAACACTTTGCTTGCTCGTAGCTTACCTCACCTTAGCACTAGGCTTGATAGGCGCATTCTTGCCAATATTACCCACAACACCCTTTCTATTGATTACGATCTGGGCAGGGTCTAACGCCTCCAGCAAGTTCAAATGGTGGCTATTGCGTCATAGGCGCTTCGGCTCGGGACTTCGTGACTGGTATCGGCATAAAGCGATTGCCAGACCTGCAAAACTGACGGCTGTATCGGTTATTTGCGTAAGTTGGCTGCTTGTCATTCTCAGGGGTAGCCCAGTGGGGGTTATTGCATTTACCGGCTTGCTATTCATCGGCTGCATAAGCTTTCTGCTAAGCCGACCTGAACCCGGGTCTCGTTAGCCAACAAATAGAGCTTCTGCAACTGGGATTAGAGTCAAAATACAGTCTTTCTAGCGCTATTTCCTGTGTTCTCTCGTCATTTCCCTTAAACTTGTGCCCAATCTCTCACTCGAGCTTGAGATATCTGGTAAACTGCAGCGTTTTGGCTAGGGCCTCAAGAATCATGAGCAGAATAAAGCATCGATCGCGTCTGCCATACCTCAGTCTCTCCCTACTATTGCTGACGGCACAAAACAGCTTTGCACAGGCGAACTCCTCTGCCGCGCAACCGGCTGGAGCTACCCCCGTTGAGAGTCCAGAAAACGCAGATGAGAGTGCAAACTCCACCGTTGTCTATAGCTCTGATTTTTTCTCACAGTACAATCCTGTAACAGCCAACGACATGCTGGACCGTATTCCCGGCATCTCGCTGGGTGGCGGCGGACCAGGTGGTCGCGGCGGAGATCGCGGACTAGGCACCGGCGGCAATCTATTGATCAATGGCCAGCGCATAGCGGGCAAGGGTAATTCCGCGAGGGATCAACTCGACCGCATCACCGCCGCGGAAGTTGATCGTATCGAAATCATTCGAGACACCTCGGGCGCATTGAATGTGCGTGGCGCCAGCGAAGTAATCAATGTGATCTTGCTTGCCTCGCAGTCGCGCTCTAGCACCACGGTGGAGCTTGTTAACCGGCTCAATCACGATGATACCCTCGAGACCGGAGGCTCGGTTGCATGGTCGCAGCAGGTTGGCAATTTTCAAGCACTGGTGAATCTAGAGGCTAGACCTAATTATGAAAATCGCGACAATCGAGAAGTTCGGCTAGGCCCGAACAACGAGCTAGTGGGTACTCTGTTCGAGACAAATATCCGCGATCAACAAGAGCATACTCTCTCTACCAATTTGAGCTACAGTCTGGGCGCTCATCGTATGCAGCTTAATGCGCTGATTAGCGAGGGAGATCACCCACGCCCTGTTCGCCGAGATTTTGTCGATTTTACCGATGCCGGACTGGTCAATCGTATTGAGGAAGAAGATGTCAATAAAGAGGAACGTAATTGGGAAGTTGGAGGCGATTATGAGTTCAGCTTCGACGATGGCTCGCGCCTGTCAGTTCTCTTCGTTGCCAATAATGAAATCCGCAATACCGTTCGCGAGCGATATTCAGCCAATCCCGCAGAAGTAGGCTTGAGCAAGAATCTATTCATCGACTCAAGGCAAGAGCGGCAGGAATTCATCGTTCAGGGCAATTATAACTTCTCGATAAACGAAGCACAGTCTTTGCGCGTTGGAATCGAGAGTGCCGACACACAGCTCGACTCCAGCCTGCTTATAGGGAGCAGCTCTGGATCAGAACCGGCCTCTACTAGCGTTGGCGGTCTGTCACCCCTTCTTTCAGTCTCCAACCCAGGGACCAAGGTCCAGGAAATTCGCTATGAAGGATTTGCCTTTCATAACTGGACGCTTAGCGATCGCAGCTCACTAGAAAGCAGTTTGGTCTACGAGACTTCCGAGATCTCGCAGACCGGTGCAGTTAGCAAAACACGTGACTTTCAATTCTGGCGCCCTTCTTTCGACTACCGCTTTAACATCACCGAAAATTTCCGCTTCCGCGGCACTGTTAAGCGTAGCGTTTCACAACTAAGCTTCTCAAGCTTTGCCGCGACAACGAACGAAGAAGACAGAGACCTTAATGCACTTGCTGGCAATCCCGAGCTGGAGCCGCAAACAAGCTGGGACTATGAAGGACAGCTGGAATATCGTCTGCCCAACGATGGCGGGGTGATATCCAGTAGCATTTCCTATTCGGATATCGACAATTATATTGGAAGAATCAACGCCACCATCGACCCTGAAGAGCCACTGTCTGCGACGGGTAACGTGGCGCCTGCCAAGCGCTGGGCAATGTTTAATCGGGCGAGCATTCGACTGAACAGGCTGAACTTGCCGAATGCCATACTCGGAGTGACTCTAGGCCTATTCGACTCCGAGATCATCGATCCGTTTCTAAAGACGAAGCAACGCATCGGTGGCCGCGGCTTCGCCGGTATAAATTTCCGCCATGACATTACCTCGCTTGGCCTGAGCTACGGTATTGATTACAGCCACTCTATCTGGGGTGGCAACTATGATATTGATATCAGGACGATCACCCGCAACGACAGAGAGCGATCGCTGGATCTATTCGTTTCCAAAGTCTGGTTCAAAGACTGGACCTTCCGTCTGGAATCCGACAACACACTGGATGCTTCACGCTGCCGATATAGACAGCGCTTCAATGGCACCACCATAGATGGCGATATATCACTGATACAGGATTCCTGCAGCAGTCGTTATCGCCGCCTGAACCTAAGCATCCAAACTACTTTTTAATTACCCCTACAAGAAAGCCAGATTTCTTATTCGCTGTTAAGGAATGAAAAATCTGGCTCTGATTACTATTTATTAGCCCAGTTGCGAACAACTAGATTGGCTAGCGCGTCGTCCAGTAAAAAACTTCCCAGGTATGCAGCGGCTCATTCTGACCCGTAATAATCTCACCCTCGAAATCATAGCGCATGGACATTCCGTTGTTGCTTCTGTAGGCCTCCAGCATCGGCAGGCGTGCATCGCCAAATATCTCGGTTGCCTTCAACGCATAGGTTGCATCGCCAAAGCGAATCCAGCCATTGGGATTGCTTCTAACGCGTTTCGCCCAATAACCATCGTCAGGACGCGTCGCAGTGATGATGCCGCCCTCGTCTGTGGCGTAGAAGACTTTCACCACAACCGGAGGAAAGCCCTCCATCTTAAGATAGACGACGCCATCTACATCGATTGTATTCCAGTTCTTTGGATGCTCGGTCAGCTGGCCACCGATTCTTACGCCTGGCAGCCTCTGGTAATTGAATGGAGCGGTATAGACATAAAAAACCACGGCCGAGGCAAGCAGTAGGCCCACTACCCAGCCGGTGATTTGCAGTTTGCTAAGCATGACGAAAACCTATTAGTGTTCTGATTCGGGCACTCATTTTCGCATACATCGCAAACGTGAAGCTGTCCGCTTTGTGAGTTTTAGTGACAGACGACAGAGTATCAACTAGCCGATTTCGATCAGCAGCTCGCCCGGGGTAATTCGATCGCCTTTGCTGACATTGACACTGAGAACCTTACCGTCAATATTGGCGTGAATTTCAGTTTCCATCTTCATGGCTTCGGTGACTAGAACGGCCTGACCGGAACTGACTGAATCTCCCTGTGCCACGAGCACCTCGACCACATTGCCCGGCATCGCCGCGGTGACATGACCAGGTTCGGTGGCCTTCTTCCTCTTGTCGCCCTTCTCAGCCACATACTCATTGAGTGGCTCAAAGATTACCTCTTCGGGCATGCCGTCCATAGAAAGATAAATCTTACGACGGCCAGCTCCCGATTCTCCGACACCGGTAATAGCTACCTCATAGGATTCACCATGAACATCGAGTTTGAACTCTGTCGCCATCGACGCCTTGGGGCGCTCTCCGCTACTTGGAGGCAATAGCGCTTCCGGCTCGAGAGTGCCATCGGCACGCTGCTGCAGGTACTCTCGACCGAGGTCGGGGAACATCGCAAAAGTTAGAACGTCTTCATCACTCTTCGCTAGCTCGGCAATTTCGGCCCGTAACTTTTCTAACTCTGGCTTGAGTGAGTCGGCTGGACGCTCATCACTGTAGGCTTCCTTACCGATGGCTTTATTGCGTAGCTGTTCATTTACTGCAGCTGGCGGACGTCCATAGCCACCGAGAAGATAACGCTTAACTTCATTCGTAATCGTCTTGTAACGCTCCCCAGAAAGCACATTATAGACTGCCTGCGTGCCCACGATCTGAGAGGTTGGAGTCACTAGAGGGGGAAAGCCGAGGTCCTCACGGACTCTGGGAATTTCATCAAACACTTCACGTATCCTATCGAGCGCGTTCTGTTCTTTTAACTGGTTGGCCAGGTTCGACATCATGCCGCCCGGGACTTGATTGATCTGTACCGAAATATCTTCTCGCGTAAACTCACTCTCGAACTGCTGATACTTTTTTCTCACCTTACGAAAATAGTCATCGATGGCGGTGAGTTTTGTAAGATCCAAGCCCGTGTCATAGGCGCTATCTTTAAGTGCTGCAACTTGTGCTTCAGTTGAAGGATGCGAGGTACCGCCGGCAAAAGCAGAGATAGAGGTATCGATTCTATCCGCACCTGCCTCTACGGCTTTGAGTTGGCACAGGGGGGCAAGGCCAGAAGTGGAATGGCTATGGATCGCAAGATCTAGAGGCACAGCGTCTTTTATCGCTTTGACCAATTCGTAAGTGCCATAAGGGGTCAGGAGTCCTGCCATATCTTTAATGACGATAGAGTCGGCGCCCATATTCTGTAGCTGCCTGGCCTGCTCAACATAGAGTTCGGCGGTATGGACCGGGCTAGTAGTAAAACAGATAGTTCCCTGCGCGTGTTTGCCCGCATCTTTAACGGCCCTCATGGCCGTTTCGACATTACGTAAATCATTCAAGGCATCGAACACACGAAACACATCGATACCATTGTCCGCAGACTTTTGTACAAACGCTGCTACTACATCATCGGCGTAATGCCTATAGCCGAGCAGGTTCTGACCTCTGAGCAACATCTGTAAACGCGTGTTCGGAAGTGCCGCCCTAAGCTTCTGCAGCCGCTCCCAAGGGTCTTCCTTGAGAAACCGAATACAAGCATCGAAGGTTGCACCACCCCAAACTTCAAGCGACCAGTAACCGATCTCATCGAGTTGCTGACAGATAGGCAGCATATCTTCGGTACGCATGCGTGTGGCGATCAATGATTGATGCGCGTCACGCAAAATCACATCGGTCACCTGAATGGATTTAGCCTTGCTCATGCTTAATTCTCCTGCCAATACTGTGCTGATTACCAGCCTGAATAGGCTGCAACAGCAGCGGCCAGAGCCAGAGCAACTTCGCTTGGATGACGCTTATCAGAATAGTTTAATAGTTCCGGATGCTCAGGCACGAAACTCGTATCGAATTCCCGCTGCCGAAATGATTCATGGGCGAGTATCTGTTTGTAGTAAGCCGCCGTCGTACGAATACCGTGCAGGCGCATATCATCTATTGCCCTCTGTCCCCTTGCGATGACTTCCTCCCAGCTTAAGGCCCAGACTACGAGCTTGAGACACATGGAGTCATAATAAGGAGGAATCTCATAGCCGGTATAGATAGCGGTATCGACTCGAACACCGGGACCACCGGGAGCATAGTAGTGTGTTATGCGCCCGAAAGAAGGAAGGAAGTCGTTCTTCGGGTCCTCCGCATTAATACGGAATTGCATGGCATAGCCACGATAACTGATATCTTCCTGTTTATAGCTGAGCTCTTTCCCCTCGGCGACCCGAATCTGCTCACGCACGATATCGACACCGGTAATCTGTTCGGTGATCGTATGCTCCACCTGAATTCGGGTATTCATCTCCATGAAATAGATGTCTTCACCACTCAGCAAAAACTCCACAGTCCCTGCGCTTTCATAGCCGACATAACGCGCGGCGGCAACCGCCATCTCGCCGAGATAGCTACGCTGCTCCTCTGATATCTGCGGACTGGGAGCGATCTCAATCAGTTTCTGATTGCGGCGCTGAATCGAACAATCGCGCTCATACAGATGAACCACATTACCCTGCGAATCACCTAAAACCTGAACTTCAATATGCTTGGGATTGATTATGCATTTTTCGAGGAAGACTTCGGCCGACCCGAAAGCCTTGGTTGCCTCGGAGATCACACGCGGGTATTGGCTCTTCAAGTCTTCTGCATCGTCACAGCGGCGAATACCGCGGCCACCGCCCCCAGATGTTGCCTTAATCATCACCGGGTAGCCTACCCGCTCCGCTTGAACAAGCGCCTCTTCTATATTGGCAAGGTTGCCATCGGAACCCGGCGTCACCGGAACACCCGCTTGCGTCATTGCGCTGCGCGCCTCGGTCTTATCACCCATGCGATGAATGACCTCAGAGGATGGCCCAACATAGGCAATATTCTTTTCTTCGCACAGCCGCGCAAGTTCGGGGTTCTCGGAAAGAAAGCCATAGCCGGGATGCAGTGCATCGCAACCAGTCTCAACCGCCAGATTCACTATTCGCGCTGGGTTTAAATAGCCTGCCAAGGGATCTTCCCCAAGAGAATAAGACTCATCGGCGCGTTTAACGAATAGACCATAGCGGTCAGGCTCGGTATAGATAGCTACCGAACGAATACCCATCTCGGCACAGGCGCGGACTATGCGCACGGCGATTTCGCCGCGGTTAGCTATTAGCAATTTCTTAATCTGCCGATTACTCATGTCTTCGGGTCCGTGATTTCAGCGCCCAGTCTCTAGAGCCCGCACTTTGCCGGGTAGCGCCTTTCTATCTCGGGGGCAAGATTCTACCTAAAATCAGCCAGTTAGGCGACAAGGGGGTTCATTTAATACGCGTTAGCGCTGAGTGGGTATGTGAGAAGCTATTGACTCGCCGCCTCATCCATTTCCCCGCGCCTGGCACCAGCCAGAATCGCTGGCAGTGAATAATTACCCTCATGACAGGCATATTCATACATCTGCTCGTTCAGGCTGGTCATCGGCATCTCTGCAGTCCATGGCTGGCTGTAGAGCTCGGGATCATCGATGGTGAAAGAGTAGTTGATTCTGTCATCTGCGATACGAGTGAAGCGCTCAGTCAAAGTCACATTCTCCGAAATTAGATATTCCTTAATCTGCCAGGGATTGAAGTCTTTAGTAACAACGATCAGGGTAGCGCCCTCGTAGTAGCCGATTGAGTCTCCCAGCCATTGCTTGAAAGGAAGGTTACGGAAATCTTGATCGATACGCACCACGCGAACATTATGCACCATCTCTGCCAATAACATGACGTGGGTAGGAGACTGCACAATCTGCATATTATTGTTGTAGAAGCTGCTTACGAAGGGCATGGTCGATGCGTAGCTGACCAGGCAACGATCAGCAAGCCCTCTTCCCTCGGGTCCATCGCTTCTATCCCTGCCCATTAGCAGGCTCTCACGCTGCGCCTGTCGAATCTCCTGACCGCCGTCCTTCCAGGGAATCTGACCATCGGCGGGATCGATGATGAGGGATGTCCTGTACATGCCATCCATGAATGCGAGGGCATTGCCGGGCGCGAACCAAAAGTCGTTGTAGGCTCCTACGGCGCCACCGGTGGGGCCCTCGGCGCCAGTCTCCGCAAGAAATTCGTTGTATTCCTCAGTGGAGATCATCGTTGCCAGCATCGTCTCTTCGTCTATCTCTAACTGGCCCCCATAGATTTCCGGCCTCTGCAGAGAAGTCCTGGTCTCATAGGTCCAGATGCCCTGCACATCCGGCACTCCGAATGAGGTTTTTGGCGGCACGTAGTTCTCTGCCCCATTGGCATAGCTCGCCGATAGAACTATGACAAGCAAGGAGGTTAGATTGATCTTATTTTTCATGTAAGCCTCGATGTTTCGATACTTGCTGCCGCAGCAACCTGGGCTGACGGCAAAGTAGTTGCTCAAACTTTATTGATAGCCTTCGGGTGTGTAAATAATAGCGCTTGGAAATTCCATCTTTCTTACCTCAGAATGTCCGACAAAGACCCCATCCTCCGCCTCTCGTCGACTGCCATAACTGCGCATGAAATCACTCTCCTCGGCGCGATTGGGTACCTCACCATTTAATGCAGTGCGCACAATCTTTGCAACCTCGACCGGCTTCTCACGCTGCGGGTAGTGCCCCGCGGTGGGCAGTATCCAGAAAGAGCTTTCAACATCTCGCTCGTTTAGATATGTCAGCCACACATAGTTAGGTATCCGTATTGGATTGATGTCATCTAACAATCCCCACATATAGGCAACCGGTATTGGACTTCGACTTAAATTATCCAGCCAACGAAATTCATTCTCCGCACGCTCTAGCAGGTATCTACCAACGTGCAGTAGCGCACTGTCGCCATCGTTAAACTTAAAAATATCCGAATAGGCTAGTGACTCCGGATTACCCTCAGTCATTCGCGGCGCCGCCTTGCGAGACGCTATTAATGCCGGGCCTCTTTGGGCATCTAGTAAGGCAAACTGAAACGGCACCAAATTCGCCAGAGGAAGAAACATTCCGCTATTGGAAAGAAAATGGTAATTGATGTTGTATTCTGGATTCGGCTCGTCCAAATAGTTTCCAAGAAAAGCCAGGCCAATGCTGACGCCTCGGTCATGTGTGAAAAGTGCAAAATCATCGAACTCGACGACCTCGCGCACGAAATAGTCCAGCAGCATGGCGTTGTCTTCGAGCATGTAGCTGAAACCATCCAGCGGCTTATCGGAAAACCCCGAACCCGGGAAATCCAGCGCAGCAATATAGTAATCATCTTGCAGCAGCGGGATTAACTTGTAGAAGTCGAAACTGGAATTTGGGAAGCCGTGAACGATCAGCAGCTGTGGTTTGCTGCTATCGCCGAAGGTTTGATAGAACACGTTGAGCTTTGCTTCATTATTATTTTTGGTAGTCGAAGTCCATTCGAAATAGTCTCCACCCTCGTACCAGTCCTGCGCTAGATCGGAATAGAAGGTAAAGTCATCAGCTTGGGCTAACAGTGAACTTGTTGCTACCGAGAGCAAGGTAGCCAGGGCAATCGAGGCGAGTGTACTAGGCATTGGTGTCCCTTCTGCGAAAGACTCTATTCATAGAAATTGCTGATCTAGCAACAATAGGCGATCTATAACAATAACAAGTAAATCTAGATAAGACCAAATATTAACCCAATCGCTATCAATGCCAACATGGCGCTAACCAGTAGCTGAACCGAGCGCAGGGTAATCTTCTTTAACAAGCGCCTACCGAGCAACGCCCCAATAAATGCAGAAAGACTTGCCACGGCTACTACGACCCAATCGATTTCCTGACGCTCGCTGAATAGATCGATACCGTAGACCAATAATCGAGTCATATCCACGAGGACGGCGATAAGTACGCCGGTCGCTATGAAAGCCTCCTTGCTAAGATTTGCCTTGATCAGAAACATACTTCGGAACGCCCCCTGATGACCCGAGAGGCCACCAAAGAAGCCACTGAGGACACCGCCTAGCGGCAAATATTTCGAATCAAAGGACAATCGGCCCATCGCCGGCAGTAGTTCCAACACAACAAAGAGTAGCACCAAAGAGCCGAGAATGAGATTCAGGACAGAGGTACTCATAACCTGGCCTAACAGGGAATACTCTATTGCGGCATCCCCTACAGACAGATCGACGAGCAAGGCTGCACCTATCCAGGCGAACAGCACCGCCGGGATACCGAAGCGCAACAATACCCGGGCGTCTGCGCCGCGGCCGAGCAGAAGCAACTTGAAGAGATTATTCGCAAGATGTACCACCGCCGTCATCGCTACGGCAACTTCCAGAGGAAAGAATACAGCGACAACAGGCATTAACAGAGTTCCTAGACCGAAGCCAGAGAACAAGGTTAAGCCGGAAGCGATGAAAGCAGCTAGGCAAATTATCGCCAGTTCCATAGAGCCCTGCACCAGTATTGTTAGCACCGCATTATAGCCACGATCAACAACCACACTACAGTGAAACCCGGGGAAAATACCTATGCCAGTCGTGCTCAATCATCTTAACAGTAGAGAATGAGCCAGCAAATTACCCACCTCTACTACTAGACAATCAAGCCGGACAGCTATAGCTTTATCTAATTATTACACAATAAAATAATCGCAAAAAAACAAGCCCCGATTGGAGAGCAGAATGACCCAGCGCCGAGAATTTCTTAAGTTTCTAGCAGCCAGCCCCTTACTCACAAGCTATTCCGCTTTTGCACAAGAAGTAGAAGAAACGCTGGGACAGCGGCTCACTGACCCCTCCGAGGTTATCAATGTCTTTGAAATGGAGGCGATAGCGCGAGAAAGAATTCCACCTGCCCACTTAGGCTATCTTTCAACGGGTGTCGACAGCGACCTTACCCTGAGAGCAAATCGAGCTGGCTTTTCGCGCTTTCAAATAAGACCAAGAAGACTGGTAGATGTCAGCCAAACAGACACATCGGTGAATGTACTGGGCAGCGAAGCCAGCTCTCCTATCTTCCTATGTCCGGTTGGGAGTCAGGGCGCCTACCACGCGGACGCGGAATTAGGCACAGCCAGAGCGGCTGCTGCCAAAGGCCATCACATGGTCTTATCTACACAATCCTCAACCTCAGTGGAACAGGTTGCCGAGGCAAGGGGCGCGCCTATCTGGCATCAGCTCTATTCTACCAATCGTTGGGAATACACGGTCTCAATGCTGCAACGCGCCGAGGCGGCGGGTTGCACCTCAGTCTGTCTTACCATTGACTTGCCCGGTGGGCGCAACACAGAAACCCAATCGGTGTTAATCAGAGAAGATACGCGCAACTGCGCCTCCTGCCATACCGGGCAGAGCAAGCCCATGTTCGATGGCTTAAACATGCGTGGTGTCGGGCTAACGGATGCGGCTATGACCTGGAGTGTTATCCCTCGCATGAAAGAAGTCACCAATATGAACATTGTGATCAAAGGTATTGAGGTTGACGCTGATGCAGCGCTGGCGGTTCAATACGGTGCAGATGCTATTTGGGTTTCTAACCATGGAGGTCGCGCCACAGAAACCGGCCTTGGGACTATCGAATGCCTGCCGGAAATCGTGAGTGCTGTGAACGGACGAATTCCTATTATAGTCGATGGCGGTTTTCGTCGTGGCACCGATATCTATAAGGCGCTGGCAATGGGCGCTTCGGCTGTGGGTATCGGACGACCCTATTGCTTTGGCCTGGGCGCATTCGGTCAGGCTGGCGTTGAACGAGTATTGGATCTGCTCAACAGAGAGCTGCTTATCACTATGCGCGGCAGCGGCACCCCGACTATCGCCTCTATCGGCCCTGACTATGTTCAGGATGCCGGCTACAGAGTGCCCCGCGGCAGACTTGGTCGAGAACTACTATAGGCCAGGGATTTCCCTACCTTCCTCTCCTCTCCAGAGTTTTAAAACACTAGGTGCAGCCCTTATAAAAGGCCTGCACCTGGTCCGTCTTGGCATATCCTCGGGCACACCGATAGACAGAACCCGCTCACTGGGTCTAGAGCAAAGATTGCAATTTTACATCTAGGTTTATCCTGAACACCCCTCTCCTAAGCAAGCTATTAGCTCCCTAAACTCGCAAGGCGCAAAACCTTTACGCTCAGAAGCCCTGTCGCCCCATTTGGAGGCAACGCACCAATTAGACGCACCAATGTGGCGCGATTCCGGGCAAAAAAGTGCCGTTTTAACACACTATCGCCAAGAATTAGAGGCCTCCCTCATTGGCACAGCTCTTGCACAACACCCTGTAGCGGGTGGAACTGATCACCCCTCACCACTATCAACAAAGGGATAATACAAGACATGAACTCACGAATTCTCTCACTCGCCGCGGCGGGACTATTGCTTTCAGCTGGCACAGTACAAGCGGACGAATGGACAGCTAACTTCGCTGCTTCCAACAACTACATCTGGCGCGGTCTAACTCAGTCAATAAACGAAGCTGCTATCTCTGGCGGCATCGACTACGCGGCTGACAGTGGTTTCTACATTGGAACTTGGGCTTCAAACGTGAGCTATGCGGCTGACGATGTCTACTCCTACGAGCACGACATGTATGGCGGATTCGCTGGTGAAGCGGGCGGAATCAGCTACGACATCGGTTACCTTTACTACAACTATGACGCAGAAGCAGAATTCGACTTCGGCGAAGTTTATGGCTCAATCGGTTTTGGCGCCTTTACTCTTGGGTTGAATGTCTTGGCAAATACCGAAGCCGATGAAGGCCCAGGTCAAGACTTTGGCTTTGGTGAAGCGACTTATCTGTATGCCGATTACACAACCGAAGTGGGCGACGGTATCGAGCTGGGTTTTCATATTGGCCGTCACGAAGGCGATTTCTCCGAGGCCTTCAACGGTGTACCGGGTGACTACATAGACTACAACATTTCTCTTTCCAAGAATGGCTTCAGCTTCATGATCACATCTACTGATCTAGACGATGCCGGTCCAGACGCGCTAGACAACGACGACATTAAATTTGTTGTTGGCTACGGCATGGACTTCGAACTTTAAGAAATTTAATTGCAGGTCTCAGCGATACTAGGGAGATCTATCTAAGTAGACTAAAAAGGATGGCGGGGCATTTTGTTCTTCCATCCTTTTCTGCATTCTCTATCTGGTAATTTATTCTTGCCATTTGCCTCTAAGAAAATTTCCGCTTAACTTGCAAGATTTTTCTTCGCA
>ERZ651776.94-NODE-94-length-120595-cov-7.284995_pt1 | contig 120595 bp, 122 predicted proteins | sample MGYA00514761_ERZ651776 | MGnify/ENA metagenome assembly ERZ651776 | reverse complement strand
TTCAGGTCGTCGCTTTCGCGGATTTTGCCGGCCACAACGGAACCGTCAACACCAGCGTTTTCAGCGATCTGACGCAGCGGTGCTTCCAGTGCTTTGCGCACGATAGCAATACCAACGTTCTGATCGGCGTTGTCGCCTGTCAGACCTTCAAGCTTTTTGCCGGCCTGAACCAGAGCAACACCACCACCGACAACGATACCTTCTTGAACAGCGGCACGTGTCGCGTTCAATGCATCGTCAACGCGGTCTTTGCGCTCTTTTACTTCGATTTCGGACATGCCGCCAACGCGAATCACAGCAACACCGCCGGCCAGTTTGGCAACGCGCTCTTGCAGCTTTTCACGGTCGTAATCGGAAGTTGTTTCTTCGATCTGGTTACGGATCTGAGCAACGCGTGCTTCGATCTCGGCCTTTTCGCCAGCGCCATCAACGATTGTTGTTTCGTCTTTGGTGATCGTTACTTTCTTGGCGGAACCCAGCATGTCCATTGTAACGGACTCAAGCTTCATGCCCAGATCTTCGGAGATCACTTGACCGCCGGTCAGGATTGCAAGGTCTTGCAACATGGCTTTGCGGCGATCGCCGAAACCAGGTGCTTTGACCGCTGCGATTTTCAGACCGCCGCGCAGTTTGTTCACAACGAGTGTTGCAAGCGCTTCGCCTTCAACATCTTCCGAGATGATCAACAGTGGCTTTTGCGACTGGATGACCTGCTCGAGCAGAGGAACCATTGGCTGCAGCGACGAAAGTTTCTTTTCATGCAACAGGATGATCGCGTCTTCCAGCTCGACAGTCATTTTGTCGGAGTTGGTGACGAAGTAAGGGGACAGGTAACCGCGGTCGAACTGCATGCCTTCAACAACATCGGTTTCTGTTTCCAGACCTTTGTTTTCTTCGACAGTGATAACGCCTTCGTTGCCGACTTTCTGCATCGCATCCGCGATCTGACGACCGATTTCAGCTTCACCGTTGGCAGAGATCGTGCCGACTTGGGCAACTTCGTCGCTGTCGTTGACAGGGCGCGCTGCTGCTTTGATCGCTTCGACGACTTTCAATGTCGCCATGTCGATGCCGCGCTTCAGGTCCATCGGGTTCATGCCAGCGGCAACCGATTTCATGCCTTCTTTTACGATGGCTTGGGCCAAAACAGTCGCGGTTGTTGTACCGTCGCCTGCTTCGTCATTGGTCCGGGAAGCAACTTCCTTGACCATCTGGGCACCCATGTTTTCGAACTTGTCTTCCAGTTCGATTTCTTTGGCAACCGATACACCGTCTTTGGTGATGCGCGGTGCGCCAAAGGACTTGTCCAGAACCACGTTACGGCCTTTTGGGCCCAGCGTGACTTTGACCGCGTCAGCAAGGATGTTCACACCCTTGAGCATGCGGTTACGGGCGTCGGTCCCGAATTTTACGTCTTTAGCAGACATAGTGTCTCTCCTAAATTCTTGTTTTGATGTCAGCGTCTCTTGGGTGGGGCGCTAGGGCCCCGTCTGGCCTGAAATCAGGACAGGATCCCCATGATGTCGCTTTCTTTCATCATCAGAAGCTCTTCGCCATCAAGCGTGACTTCGGTGCCGGACCATTTGCCAAACAGAACTTTGTCACCGGCTTTTACAGCCATCTCGATCAGCTCACCGCTGTCTTTGCGTGCGCCTTCGCCGCAAGCAACGATTTCGCCTTCAGCTGGCTTTTCTTTTGCGGAATCAGGGATGATCAAGCCACCCTTGGTTTTTTCTTCGCTTTCGGTGCGACGCACCAACACGCGGTCGTGAAGCGGTTTTAATGCCATCTTTCAGCTCCTTAAGGCTCAAAGTTATTCTTCCAAGCCACTTTCCCCAGCCCGGGGATGCAGCCGTTAGCACTCAACAGGTTCGAGTGCTAACGATCTGTAGCTAAGGATGTCACCTGCCCTAGTCAACCAGTGTGTTGTGAAAAATTTTAGCGGCACGGATCAGACGGCCACTATCAGCCGGACCCAAGCACACGCGCACTGGTTTCCACCGCATCAGCGCCGTCTTGTGTTATGCCGTAAATGCCTTTTTCGACCTTTTCAAACCAGCCATAGTGGTTATCGCGCATCATCGCCGTCGCCCGCTTCACATCCGTCTCGCGGGCAACGTCGGCCCCTTTACTGGCACCAGCCTCGAATAGATATATCGCCAGCTTCAACGCGTCCTGCCGGTACGTCGTAATCAGCCCCGCCCGGGTTTGCCCGCCATCATTCGGGTCCCCTTGACGCCGGGCGAATTCGCGCAGCAACGAGGTCTTGCGTTTGGCGTTCTTGCGCGGCGCATAGGGCCCCGGATCGCAATGCACCGACACCAACCCATCCGACAGGCGCACGGTCAACAGCCCCAGCCCCAAACGCCGCGCCAGCACAGTATTCGCCTTGACTGCTTTGTAAAACGGCTTGCCCGGCTTGTGGGCGACGGCCAGATAAACGTCATCACTGACCTTTAGCCGTTCAACACATTGGTGAAACAGGGCCAGCGAAAACCCCAGCTTCAACTCCACCACCACGGGCGGTTCATCGCCGCGGATCGCCACGACATCGGCGGCCCCGACTTCGGCCTTCACCACATATCCCTGATCCTCGAGAAAGGATTTCACAGGCGGGTACAGATCGGTTTCGCGCGGGCTGCTCATGCCTGTTAGCTAACAGAAATGCCCCCACCCTGAGAACCCCCAAGACGCCCGCGACGCTCAGGTGGTGACAAGTGCCGCACCGCCCCCTATAACGCGCGCAAATCAACACTCCCTTTGCAGGATACCGCATATGACAACGCTCGTTTTTGGCCACAAATCCCCCGACACCGACAGCACCGGCAGCCCGATCATCTGGGCCTGGTACCTGAACCAGATCACTGGCATCGACGCGGCCCCTGCCCTGCTGGGTGAACCCAACACCGAAGCGCTGTTCATGCTGGACCACTGGAAGCTGGACAAGCCACAGATCATTTCTGATGTCGAAGCCGATCAGCCTGTTGTCATCGTCGATACCAACAACCCGGCCGAACTGCCCGACAACATCAACAACGCCGATATCAAAGCGATCATCGACCACCACAAACTGGTCGGCGGCCTTGAGACCAAAGGCCCGATCCACATCGTGATGGAGCCGTTGGCCTGCACCGCCACGATCATGTACAAGATCATCGGCGACGACATGGCGCAGATGCCCGAGAACATCAAAGGCGCAATGCTGACCTGCATCCTGTCCGACACGCTGGAGTTCCGCAGCCCGACCACCACGCAAGAAGACACTGCGATTGCACATGCGTTGGCCAAAGATCTGGGCATCGACATCCCTGACTATGCGGCAAAGATGTTTGCCGCTAAATCCGACGTCTCGTCGTTCTCGGAGGCCGAATTGCTGCGTATGGACAGCAAGGAATACGAAGTCGGCGGCAAGCAATTCCGCGTCTCGGTTCTGGAAACCACGTCGCCTAAGACCGTGCTGGACCGCAAAGACGCGCTGATGGCCGCCATGCCCGGCGTGGCGACCCAAGACGGTGCTGATCAGGTGCTGCTGTTCGTGGTCGACATCCTGAATGAAGAAGCCACGATGTTGGTCCCCAACGATCTGACCAAATCCGTGGCCGAGAAAAGCTTTGGTGCGACAGTCACCGGCGACACGGTCGTCCTGCCCGGCGTGATGAGCCGGAAAAAGCAGATCATCCCGAACCTCAAGGTCTGATTTAGTCGTTTTTAAATGACTTATAATGCAAAAGGCCCCCTCGCATCGAGGGGGCCTTTTTTCTGTCAAAGCGGTCTTAAAACCATGCTCAGACCTTCAAATGCGTCTCGCTACGCTCCCACGCCAACGGCTTGAACACCTCGTCAACGGGCGTCTGTGCGACATGGTTGACGTAGTTAGACATCGTCTTTTGCGCCATCCCCAAGATCACATCCAGCACGGCGCGGTGGCCATATCCAGCGTCAAAGAACGCCTGCATCTGCGCGTCCGACACATTGCCACGGTCGCGGAACATCTGGACGGTAAAGCTGCGCAGCGCCTCAAGCTTGGGCGTGGGCAGCGGCGTTTCATTGCGCAGCGCCTCTGAAATCTCGTCCGACACTTTCATCATCTTCGCAATACCGGTGTGGGCCGGAACGCAGTAGTGGCATTCGTTTTCGACATTGATGGCCTGCCAAACAACGGTCAGCTCTTCTGCGTCGAAATCTGTTTCCGAAAACAGCTTGTGAAGCACCTGATACCCTTCATAAGCCTGCGGGCTTTCGGCCAGAACTTTATGCAGGCCGGGCAAGCGGCCGAACGCCTTTTGCGATTTCTCTAACAGCGGTTTCGACGCTTCTGGTGCGGAATCAAGATCGTGGGAAGGGAAAGTCATCTGTGCATCCTTTAAATTATGTCTGTTATCGCTGTTTAGGCTTTATTGAGCGATCACTCAAGTATATAATTGAGCAATCATTCAAGATTAGGTGATCCAATGCCCCGCAAACCGAATTATGACCGCAACGACCTGATCGACCGCGCCCGCGATCTGTTTTGGCAGCGCGGGTGGGCGGGGACGTCACTCAAGGATCTTGAAGCATCCCTGAAAATGAAGCCCGGCAGTTTCTATGCGGCGTTTGGATCAAAAGACGCCTTGTTCGAACTGGCGCTTGATAAATACGCATCGGATGGCGCGGAGCGTTTGGTGGCATTGGCCAAGGAATTCGGGCCGATCACCGCCTTGCAACGCTTTCCGAAAATGGCAATCAGCAACGACGACGCCCCCGCCAAGGCCTGCATGCTGTCCAAGACATTGCTTGAACTTCAGGCCCATCGGCACCCCTTGGCGCAAAAGGCAAACCAGCACCTGTTAAAGATGGAGCAGCTGTTTGCGGAGCTGTTCGCGCAAGCCCAAGCCGCAGGCGACATCGACGCTGCACACGCCCCGGAAAGCTTGGCACGCAGGTATCAATCCGACGTCTTGGGGTTGCGCGTGTCCGCAGAACGCGATGGCGTTGACGCGCATGCAATCGCAACTGAGATCGCAGAAAATCTGGCTAAGCTCTAGCTGCGAAACCCGCCCGCGTTGTTGCCCCGCCTTGGGATGTATGCTTTCTGCGCGTGAAACATTTGCAGATTGGACAGCATAATGACCCAGATCATCAACAACCTGTTTGAAATCTCGGACCGCTACGAGGCGTTGTTCGTCGATCTGTGGGGCTGTGTGCATGACGGCGTCAAGGCGTTGCCCGATGCGGTCACGGCCCTGCAATCGTACCGCAAAGGTGGCGGCAAAGTTGTGCTGGTCACCAATTCCCCCCGCCCCCGCGCGGGCGTGGTCAAGCAACTGGCGCATTTCGGCGTGCCTGATGATGCGTGGGACGATATTGCGACCTCGGGCGATTCGGCACGGTCTGCGATGTACCGCGGCACCGTGGGCAGCAATATCTGGCATCTGGGCCCGCCCAGCGACAAAAGCTTCTTTGATCCGATCGATATTCTGGAAAATCCGGTCGAAATCACGCGCGTCGCACTAGACGATGCCGAAGGGATCGTCTGCACGGGCCCTTTTGATGCGACGGCCGACCCGAGCGTTTTACGCCCGCAACTGCTGCTGGCCAAGCAAATGGGGCTAAAGCTGCTTTGTGCAAACCCTGACATCGTGGTCGACCGGGGCGACAAACGGGAATGGTGCGCCGGCGCTGTGGCCGCGCTGTACACCGAGATGGGGGGCGAGAGCTTGTATTTCGGGAAGCCGCACCCACCGATCTATGATCTGGCGCGGCGCAGGCTGTTTGCATTGGGCGTAGATGTGGCCGATCGCGATATTCTGGCCATCGGTGACGGTGCGCAAACGGACGTCAAAGGGGCCATGGGCGAGGATATTGATTCGCTGTTTATCTCTGGCGGATTGGCAGCAGCAGAAACCAACACGACCGTGCAACCAGACCAAGACGCGTTAACCCGTTACCTGGAAAAGGAAATATCGTCGCCAACCTTCACAATAGGGCACCTTCACTGACCCATTTTTCACTTGCGTTTCTGCACCTGCAAAGTAATTAAGTGTCTTAAATGCCCTCGGGCGCGTCACTTTATTACCTGAAAGGTGTAGCATGTTGGACAACCTTCCGCGCGGAACGATCTGTATCGAAGATATCGAGATGGGCATGTCCCGCCACTTGCAAAAAGTGGTGACGGACGAGGATATCGAAATGTTCGCGCAGATTTCTACCGACAGAAACCCGGTGCACCTGGACGACGACTATGCCCGCGACACGATTTTCGAGGGCCGTATTGCCCATGGCATGCTGACTGCCGGGCTTATTTCGGCGGTGATCGGTGAACAGCTGCCGGGTCATGGGACCGTGTATATGGGGCAATCGCTCAAGTTCTTGGCCCCTGTGCGACCGGGCGATCTGGTCTATGCCGAGGTCAAGGTTACCGACATTGATTTCGCAAAGCGCCGTGTAAAGCTGGACTGCCACTGCGCAGTGGATGGCAAGAAGGTGCTGATCGGAGAAGCGACGGTATTGGCACCATCGCGGAAGTTCGACTGAACACGTCAAGGAAGACCGGGGGCCAGCCCCCGGACCCCCGGGATATTTAACAGCCAGAGAAGCGTGCGGGCTGCTTGTCAGCAGGGTCAGACAGGGCTACCACCTAGCCCATGGAAATCATTCGTGACTATCAATTCGTAGCAGAGACGGATCGGGGCGCATCGGCCGCGATTGGTAACTTTGACGGGGTGCATCTGGGGCACAGGTCCGTCATCGATCTTGCCCGTGCGGCTTTGCCTGATGCGCCATTGGGCGTGGTGACCTTTGAACCGCACCCGCGTGCGTTTTTTACGCCAAACGCAGCGCCCTTTCGGCTGATGGGGCCTGAAGCCCGTGCACATCAACTTGAGAAAATCGGTGTTGAGAAACTCTATGAAGTGGGATTTGATGCCGCTTTGGCGGGGCTTAGCCCGTATGATTTTGCCAAGAACGTTTTGGTTGACGGTTTGGGGCTGCGCCATGTCGTAGTCGGGGCCGATTTTTGCTTTGGCAAGAACCGGGCTGGTACGGCAGCGCAGATGGTCGAATTCGGCACCGAGTTGGGGTTTGGCGTGACGATTGCCCCGCTGATGGCGCAAGGTGAAAGCACTGTATCTTCGACCGCTATTCGCGCTGCATTGACCAACGGCCAGCCGCGCAAAGCTGCCGAAATGCTGGGCCATTGGCACCGCCTCGAAGGACCTGTTTTACACGGAGAGAAACGCGGGCGCGAGTTGGGCTATCCAACGGCGAACATGTCCATTGACGGCCTGCACCCCCCTGCCTTTGGTGTTTATGCGGTGTTGGTGGATGTGCTGGAAGGGCCACAAACCGGACGCTACCACGGGGTGGCAAGCCTTGGGGTGAGGCCGATGTTTGGCGAAAACAAAGCCAACCTCGAGACATTTATCTTTGATTTCAAAGGTGATCTTTATGGCAAGCATATCTCGGTCGCTTTGATCGAATATCTGCGAGGCGAGGAGAAATTCGATGGGCTGGAAACGTTGATCACCCAGATGGATGCCGACAGTGCGCAGGCCCGCGCTATTCTGGCCGCGCTATGACTGATCCGATTGCCGCCAAGGGGCTCGCAAAGCGGTTTTGGGAGAAGAAACCGCTTAGCAAAATGTCGCCCGCTGAATGGGAAGCACTGTGTGACGGCTGTGGCAAATGTTGTCTGAACAAGCTTGAGGACGAAGACACCCAAGAGGTCGCTTTGACCCGTGTTGCCTGCCGGTTGCTCGACGATTCGACTTGCCGCTGTACGCATTATGAAAACCGCCATCAGTTTGTGCCTGACTGCATTGTCTTGAAGCCCGAGACTTTGGATACCCATGCCTATTGGATGCCGCTGACCTGCGCGTACCGGCTGCTATGGCAGGGCAAACCGCTTTATGACTGGCATCCGCTCATCTCAGGCGACCCCGAAACGGTACATAGCGCCGGGATTTCGGTGCAATACAACACTGTTTCTGAATTCGACACCCCATTCGAAGAATGGGAAGACCACATCATCGAGGAGCCCACCTGATGTTTTTTGCCTCTGACAACGGCGGCCCTGTGCATCCGCAAATCATGGCGCGACTGACACAGGCGAACGAGGGTCACGCCCTGCCCTATGGCAAGGACGCGATCATGGACGAGGTGCGCAATGCAATTCGCACCGCCTTTGAGGCACCTGAGGCAGCCGTTTATCTGGTGGCAACGGGCACCGCGGCCAATGCGCTGGCGCTGGCCTGTTATACCCAGCCTTGGCAAACGATTTTCTGTTCAACCACGTCGCATATCAACGAAGACGAATGCAATGCGCCTGAATTCTACGCCGGTGCGGCCAAGCTGACGGTGATCGAGACAGACGACAAAATGACGCCGGACGACCTGCGCCGCGCCATTGAAAAGCACCCCGATGGCAATGTGCATGGTGCGCAACGCGGGCCGGTGTCGATCACCCAAGTGACCGAACGCGGGTCGGTGCATTCGCTGGACGAAATCCGCGCGTTGACGGCGGTGGCCAAGGACTATGATCTGCCTGTGCATCTGGATGGCGCACGTTTTGCCAATGCGATGGTGGCGTTGGGCTGCACCCCGGCCGAAATGACGTGGAAAGCAGGCGTTGATGTGGTCAGCTTTGGCGGCACCAAGAACGGGTGTATGGGGGTCGAAGCCGTCGTGTTTTTTGATCCTGCCAAGGCGTGGGAATTCGAACTGCGTCGCAAGCGCGGGGCACATCTGTTTTCCAAGCACCGTTATCTATCTGCGCAGATGGCGGGATATATGCAGCATGACCTTTGGATGACGATGGCCCGACAAGCCAATGACAACGCAGCGCATCTTGTGGCTGGGTTGCGCGCGGCAGGGGCGACGTTTTTGCACCAACCCGACGCAAATATGATTTTCGCCAGCTGGCCGCGCCGTATCCATCAAAAGCTGCATGACGCAGGCGCGAAATATAACATCTGGAACGGGTCGCTGACGGGTCAGGACCCCGAGGAATATATCAGCGCGCGTCTGGTCTGTGACTGGTCAATCGGCAAACCTGCGATCGACCAGTTTTTGTCGCATTTCTGAACGCCTAGCAGGTTTCCAGAAACGCGCGCACTTCGTTCGCGACCTCGGTCGGGTGGGTCAGCGGGGCCATGTGGCCTGCCCCTGCGATGGCGCGGCGGGTGACGTTGGGCAATCGTCTTTCCAATGACGTGCTGATCACATCCGCAATATCGCCCGACGTCGCCCCATCCATTAGCAGCACCGGCATCGCGGCGCGGGCAAAGCGGCCTGGCACCAATAACCCGGCACTGTCATCGCGCAAGAACGGCTGGCTGGCGGGTACGAAATGGATGCGGTCGGCCATATATTGACGCAACTTTTCCGGCGTCTTTTCCCACCCGCTGCCATCCCCCCAACCGACGTTAAAGACACGCGCGGCCTCCATCATGTCACCGCTGGCGTAGGCGGCGTTAAAGGCCGCGTTATTGCCCATATCGGACGATACCCCGACCGGATCATCAACCATCGCGGCGGCAAAATAGACTGGTTCAAACATGGTCAGGCTGCGCACCAATTCGGGGCTTTCAATCGCCAGACGCAGGCCGACGGTCGCACCAAAGGAATGGCCGATGATATCCATGGGTTCGGTCAACAGGGCGCGGGCCATATCCGTGGCCACATCATGGACGTTCCCCTGCCCGTCCCAATCACCGGATTTCCCGTGAGACGGCAGGTCATAGGCAAGCAATGTCAGATCGTCGCCAAGCGCGTCGCCGATACCACGCCACGCACCAGAATGGGCCAGCGTACAATGGATCGCTAAGGCCTTGCGCGGGCCATGGCCGAAGTGTCGCGTAAACGTCTGTAGCGTCACAAGCGGCCCGCCAAATGCAGATCAAGGTCTTCTAGGCGGTCCTGCCCCCAAAACTTCTGACCATCATCCACAATATAAAACGGCGCACCAAAAACACCACGCTCGACCGCTTCCTCAAGATTGCGGGCAAAGGTGTCAGCCCCTTGCAAAAGACCCTTGTCTGCCAGTGCCGGATCAAACCCCGCTTTGGCAAGGCAATCGCGCACCACATCGTCTTGGGCAATGTCGCGGTCTTCGGCCCAAACGGCGTGCATGATCAACTGACACAGCTTGCCCACATCGCCGCCCTCTGCCTGTGCGGCGATAATCGCATAGGATGAAGGGGCACCGTTGGTAGGCCAGAATGCCGGTTGCAACTTGAAAGGCATTCCAAGTTTTTTGGCCTGACGGGTCAATTCCATCGCGCGGTATTCCTGCCGGCTGGGATGGCGATCCTTGGGCGGCTGCCCCCCGGTACGCCCGAAACCAGAGATCAGATCAAACGGTTTATAGGTAATCGTTGCACCATGCTTGGCGGCAATTTCCTCGAGACGGTTGCCCGCGAGATACGCATAAGGCGACAAGGTCGCAAAAAAATAGTCGATATGGGCCATTTGCCGCTCCGATTTTCTGTGTGTCGCTTTGCCCGACCGTAAGGCCATGTTAAGCGGTGTCAACGTCACGATTCTGTCACATGTTATGCAACCGGGGAATCCTTGCACATGGCTCAAACATCTGAACCCAAACTGATATCAGGCAACGCCAACATGCCACTGGCCAAAGCGATTGCGCGGCGCATGTCACTGCACCGTGGCGTCAATGTCGGGCTGGTCGATGCACGGGTCGAACGGTTCAATGACAGCGAGGTTTTTGTCGAAGTCTTCGAAAACGTGCGCGGTGAGGACATGTTCATCATTCAGCCGACATCGAACCCCGCCAATGACAACCTGATGGAACTGCTGGTCATGGCTGACGCGCTGCGCCGGTCATCTGCGGCGCGCGTAACAGCTGTGCTGCCGTATTTCGGATATGCCCGTCAGGACCGGCGCACCAAGGCGCGCACGCCCATCACCGCCAAGCTGGTCGCCAATATGATGGTCGGCACGGGGATCGAGCGAATTCTGACGATGGATTTGCATGCCGCACAAATTCAGGGATTTTTCGATATTCCGGTGGATAACCTTTATGCCTCCCCGGTGTTTGCCCTGGATATCAAGAATGAATTCAAGGACCGTATGGGCGAACTGATGGTGGTGTCCCCCGATGTGGGCGGCGTGGCACGTGCACGCGAATTGGCGAAACGCATCAATTCCCCCCTTGCGATCGTTGATAAACGCCGCGAAAAACCCGGCGAGATCGCCGAGATGACGGTGATCGGTGACGTCAGCGGCAAGATCTGTTTGATCGTAGATGATATCTGCGACACCGCCGGTACGCTTTGCAAGGCCGCTGAAGTGTTACTGGAAAACGGTGCCAAAGAAGTGCATTCCTATATCAGCCATGGCGTGATGTCCGGCCCCGCGGTTGAACGGGTCAGCAATTCGGTGATGAAATCTTTGGTGATTACCGACAGCATCCAGCCGACAATTGCCGTTAAACAAGCCCCGAATATCCGGATTGTTCCAACAGCACCAATCTTTGCTCAGGCAATTTTGAACATCTGGAATGGCACCTCTGTGTCCTCCCTGTTCGATGCTGAATCTCTTGAGCCGATCTATGACGGAATGTACAATTCCCTCTGATCCTTTGGGGCGGGACAGCTAGTAAACGTCCCAGTCTTCTTCGTGGTGAAGCGGACCAATTGCGAACCATGCGATCCGGACTCGCGCAATGCGCGTGTCCCCCCATGTTCGAAATACCAGATCAAAACCGTCTTCTGTGATGTTCTCCGACCTTAGGTCGGCGCGCATGACCGTGGCATTGTCCACGTCCCACAGCGCCAGCGATGCCTGCACGGTAGGGTCTTCTTTGAACGGTGTCGAAAAAACGATACGCTGGCGACGCTCGCGCTGACCTGTACCGGTCCACATCTCGCCGCCGTCCTCAAAATCAGAGAAAAGAACGGTTTCACCGCTTTCCACTCCGACGGTATTTCCATTCATACGCTTCATTCTGAGGTTGTATTCCGATCACTCATGACACTTCAATGACTTTTCATCATCTAGGGCACAATTGAAATAGAAAAGGCCCCGCATCTGCGAGGCCTCTTTTTTGACTTTTGAAAGAATGCCTTAGAGAGAAGGCTGTTTGCTCGACAATCCGATTTCGTCACCCATGGCAACCATATCCGACAACAGCTTTGCTGCATCATCGACGGGGCCGGGTTCATTGACGAAATTGGCTTTCGCCGTGGAATACATTGTCTTTGCTTCTTCCATCATCTCGTCCAGATGCTCTTGGGTCATTTCACCCTTGGGCACGGCGCGTTCGGCCAGAACCGATACACCATCAGGAGAGATCTCAGCGAAACCGCCGGTAACGACATATTCCGTAGCACCTTCCGGGCCTTCAACACGCAGCACACCGGGGCGCAACGTGGTGAGGGTGGGGGCATGATCAGGCATCGCTGTCATGTCCCCGTCGGCACCCGGAATCTGAACGGCCGTCACCTGCATCGAGGCCAGCCGCCGCTCGGGCGAAACGAGGTCGAATTGCATTGTGTCTGCCATTTTCAGCGCTCCTTAAGCGGCGTCTGCCGCCATTTTCTCGGCTTTCGCCTTCACTTCTTCGATGCCGCCAACCATGTAGAAGGCACCTTCAGGCAGGTGATCGTATTCGCCTGCAACAACAGCCTTGAACGACTGGATTGTTTCTTCCAAAGGAACCTGCTTGCCGTCGGCACCGGTGAATACCTTGGCAACGTCGAAAGGCTGGCTGAGGAAACGTTCGATCTTGCGTGCACGGGCCACGGCCAGCTTGTCGTCTTCCGACAATTCGTCCATGCCGAGGATCGCAATGATATCCTGAAGCGACTTGTAGCGCTGCAGAACACCCTGAACGTCACGGGCAACATTGTAGTGTTCTTCGCCAACGATGGACGGGTCCATCAAGCGCGATGTGGAACCCAACGGATCAACGGCAGGGTAGATACCCTTTTCCGAGATGGAACGGTCCAGAACGGTTGTCGCGTCAAGGTGCGCAAAAGATGTCGCAGGCGCAGGGTCGGTAAGGTCATCCGCAGGAACGTAAACGGCTTGCACCGATGTAATCGAACCGGATTTGGTCGATGTAATACGTTCTTGCATCTGGCCCATGTCCGTCGCCAATGTCGGCTGATAGCCAACCGCCGAAGGAATACGACCGAGCAGAGCCGAAACCTCGGAACCCGCTTGGGTAAAGCGGAAAATGTTGTCGACGAAGAACAGAACGTCTGTACCGGACTGGTCGCGGAACTGTTCGGCCAATGTCAGACCTGTCAAAGCAACACGCATACGCGCACCTGGAGGCTCGTTCATCTGGCCGTACACCAGTGCAACCTGCGACTTTTCAAGGTCATCCGGGTTGATAACGTTGGATTCGATCATCTCGTGGTAAAGGTCGTTACCTTCACGTGTACGCTCGCCCACACCGGCGAAAACCGAGTAGCCAGAGTGTACTTTGGCGATGTTGTTGATCAGTTCCATGATCAGAACGGTTTTGCCAACACCGGCACCACCGAACAGACCAATTTTACCACCTTTGGCGTAAGGTGCCAGAAGGTCGATAACCTTGATGCCTGTTTCCAGAACTTCGGATGTTGTGGACTGCTCGGAGAATTCGGGCGCGTCCGCGTGGATCGAGCGGCGCTCGGTCGATGCGATTTCGCCTTTTTCGTCGATGGGCTCGCCCACAACGTTCATAATCCGGCCCAATGTGGCGTTGCCCACTGGGATCGAAATTGGCGCGCCTGTGTCTTCGACGCGCTGACCACGAACGAGGCCCTCGGTCGCGTCCATCGCGATGGTGCGCACGGTATTTTCGCCAAGATGCTGAGCCACTTCGAGGATCAGTGTCTTGCCTTGGTTTTCGGTCGTGATCGCGTTCAGAATCTCCGGCAGGTGATCCTCGAACTGCACATCGACGACGGCGCCGATGACTTGTGTTACTTTACCGACAGCTTGTGCCATGTCGTTTTTCTCCAATACCTTACAGCGCTTCCGCGCCGGAAATGATTTCGATCAGCTCGTTGGTGATGACGGCCTGACGCGAACGGTTATATTCGATGGTAAGATCTTCGATCATATCACCGGCGTTCCGTGTCGCGTTATCCATTGCCGACATCCGCGCGCCTTGCTCCGAGGCCGCATTTTCCAGCAGAGCCGAGAAGATCGCCGTTGCGACGCCGCGCGGCAGCAGATCGGCCAAGATGGCCTCTTCGCTGGGCTCGTAATCGAACAGAGTTGTCGCCTCGCCCGCGCCTTCTTCGGTGTCGAAGGAGGCAGGGATGATCTGCTGTGCCGTAGGCGTCTGGCTGACGACGTTCACAAACTTTGCGTAAAAGATCGTGGCCACGTCAAATTCGCCTGCATCAAACCGACCAAGCACATCTTTCGCGATGCCCTGCGCGTCGGCATAGCCAAGGCGCTTGACGTCGGTCAGGTCAACGTGACCCACGAGGTTCTTGGCAAAATCACGACGAATACTGTCGCGACCCTTCTTGCCGACGGTCAAAATCTTGACCTCCTTGCCTTCGCTGATAAGGCGTCGGGCGTGGATTTTGGCAAGCTTTGCGATGTTGGCGTTGAAACCACCGCACAGACCGCGTTCTGCGGTCATCACCACCAGAAGGTGAACCTTATTCTCGCCTGTACCGCTTAGCAGTTTGGGCGCGGAATCCGATCCACCGACTGAAGCGGCCAGCCGCGACATCACAGCGTTAAAACGCTCTGTGTAGGGGCGTGACTGTTCGGCAGCTTCCTGCGCGCGGCGAAGTTTCGCCGCGGCAACCATTTGCATGGCTTTCGTGATCTTGCGGGTGTTCTTCACCGACGCGATCCGGTTTTTTAGGTCCTTGAGGTTTGGCATTTGCCCTCCCTCCCTTAAGCGAAGTCAGCGGCGAAAGATTGGATAGCTGCTTTGATCGAATCTTCCAGCTCACCCTTCACCTTGCGGTCGTTGTTGGTGATGTCAGCCATCAGATCAGCATGCTTGCTGCGCAGATGCGCCAGCAGACCTGCTTCAAAACGGCCAACCTGCTTGACGTCAATCTTGTCAAGGAAGCCGTTTGTACCCGCATAGATCACGCAGACGATTTCTGCGTTGGTCAGCGGCGAATACTGTGGCTGCTTCATCAATTCTGTCAAACGCGCACCACGGTTCAGCAGTTGCTGAGTGGACGCATCAAGGTCTGAACCGAACTGAGCAAAGGCCGCCATTTCGCGGTACTGAGCCAAGGACAATTTAACCGGACCCGCAACCGAGGACATCGCCTTGGTTTGAGCCGAGGAGCCAACGCGCGAAACCGACAGACCGGTGTTCACAGCAGGGCGGATGCCTTGGTAGAACAGTTCGGTTTCAAGGAAGATCTGACCGTCGGTGATCGAAATCACGTTTGTCGGAATAAACGCCGAAACGTCGCCGCCTTGGGTTTCAATGATCGGCAGAGCAGTCAACGAGCCGTTACCAGCCGCATCGCCCAGCTTCGCGGAACGCTCAAGCAACCGGGAGTGAAGATAGAAAACGTCACCTGGGTACGCTTCGCGGCCGGGTGGACGACGCAGCAACAGCGACATCTGGCGGTAGGACACAGCCTGCTTGGACAAGTCATCATAGACGATCAAAGCGTGGCGGCCGTTGTCGCGGAAAAATTCCGCCATGGCTGTCGCAGAGTAAGGCGCGAGGTACTGCATTGGTGCAGGCTCGGACGCGGTTGCGGCAACAACGATAGAATATTCAATCGCGCCGGTTTCTTCGAGCTTTTTAACAAGTTGGGCAACAGTCGAACGCTTTTGACCGATCGCAACGTACACGCAGTACATTTTCTTGCTCTCGTCGTCGCCAGCGGCGGTGTTGACCTGCTGTTGGTTCAGGATCGCGTCAAGTGCGACAGCTGTCTTACCAGTCTGACGGTCACCAATGATCAATTCGCGCTGGCCACGGCCAACAGGGATCATCGCGTCAACGGACTTGAGGCCCGTCGCCATTGGCTCGTGAACCGATTTACGTGGGATAATGCCGGGGGCTTTAACATCTGCAAGGCCACGCTCGGTGGATGCGATGGGGCCTTTGCCGTCAATGGGGTTACCCAGACCGTCAACAACACGACCCAGCAGGCCGTTGCCGATTGGCACGTCCACGATGGAGTTGGTGCGCTTGACTGTGTCGCCCTCTTTGATGTCACGGTCGGACCCAAAGATAACCACACCGACGTTGTCGGTTTCAAGGTTCAGGGCCATGCCCATGATGCCGCCGGGGAATTCGACCATCTCGCCGGCTTGGACATTGTCCAGACCGTAAACACGAGCGATACCATCGCCAACGGACAGAACGCGGCCAACTTCGGCTACTTCTGCTTCTTGACCAAAGTTCTTGATCTGGTCCTTAAGGATCGCAGAAATCTCTGCAGCTTGGATACCCATTTATCCGACCTCTTTCATTACATTCTGGAGGGAATTGAGCTTTGCGCGGATCGACGTGTCGATCATCTTGGAGCCCACTTTGACGATAAGACCACCGATGAGGGATTCATCGACGGTCGCATTCAACGTTACGGTTTTGCCGGTTGTCGCAGCAAGCGACTTGGACAACTTGTCAGACTGCGCTTTGGTCAGCGCCTTGGCGGAAATCACGTCAGCGGTGACTTCGCCTTTTTCTACCGCGATAATCTCGCGGAGATTTTCGATCAACTGAGGCATTACAAACAAGCGGCGCTTGTTGGCCATCAATTCCAACGTCTTCGACATTGTATCGGACAGGCCCATCTTTTTGGCGATGGCGCTGATCGATGCCGCTTGTTGGTCACGCGTATAGATCGGTGAATGGATCAGGTCGCGAAAATCTTCGCTGTCAGCCAATGAGGCCTCGAGCGCATCAAGATCTTTCTCGATCTGTGGAAGGGCTTTGGCCTCTTGGGCCAATTCATACACAGCAGTCGCGTAGCGTTTTGCGATGCCAGTAGAGATCGATGCTGTTTCGGACACGTCCATCCTCTCGTACGTCTGTGCCGGATATGCGAATACTTCGCGTCACCGGGGTGTTGGCGCGGCTTGAAATTACCCAAGACGTCTAAATCAGGGCGGATGTAACAGACAGGTTCGTCTGCCGCAACACAGTATAGTGACTGAGGGCTGCGAAACTGCCCCTTATTCTTAATAGTCTGTTTACCTGCGACGGTTTGACACCACTTAAACGACACGATGCGTCCCAGTTTGGCATGCATGATCGTTTTAGGGCGATTCTTGACACCAGTCGCCACGGTCCTACTGATGTCAGACTGCCGTGGGCGCATTCGCCCCGACACCCTCAAGGACGCGGATCGACCTACGCTTGGGAACGCGCGAGACTTTCCCTTTTGGCGGGTAAACCAGCTTTGTCACCTCGACCATGAACGCACCGCCAGCCATCATCGTCGGCACATGGCGCCCGATCTTTTCAAACAGCTTGCCCGACCGCATCCAGACCCGTCGGGTTGATGGCATCTGATACAGTGCGCCCAGTTGCCGTTCTGGCAAAAACTGGTGCTTGCGCAACTGTGTTTCCAATTGACCGGGCGAATAGGGGCGCCCATAGCCAAACGGCGTGATGTCGCGCCGCGCCCAGAGCCCCGCACGGTTCGGAACGATAAACAGCGCCCTGCCCCCCGGCCCCAAAACCCGCCAGCATTCCTCAAGCAGATCGCCTTGACGCTCCGATGTTTCAAGCCCGTGCAGCAAAACCAAGCGGTCCACATGCCCCGTTTCGATCGGCCACAGGGTTTCTTCGGTCAGCACAGAAGTATTCGCCATCCCTGCGGGCCAAGGCATCACCCCCTGCGGCCCAGGCATTAACGTCAACACCCGCCGCGCATCAGCCAGATAGGGCCGCAACAAAGGTGCCGCGAACCCGAACCCGACCACAGTCTGCCCTTTGGCTTCGGGCCACAGCTCCAGCATCCGGCTGCGCAATGCCAACTGCGCCGCGCGACCAAGCGCGCTGCGATAATAAAAGTTGCGCAGATCTTGTACATCAAGATGCATGGCATTGCCTTTCGTACGGTTACCCGACTGATGTTACCCCAAACGGATCATATGAAAAAGAAATATGGGGACTACAACTTGTTTGCAGGCACCCGTCTTGCAGTCTAGCCTTATATTGAACGCCTTTATCCGTACAGGAGCCCCTATGCCCTTTGACCTTGTGACAATCCCCTGCCTGTCAGATAACTACGCCTTTTTGTTGCGCGACCAAGCCAGCGGCAAAGTCGCATTGGTCGATGTACCCGAGGCCGCCCCGATTTCTGCCAAGTTGAAAGAACTGGGTTGGACGCTGTCGGAAATCTGGCTGACCCATCATCACCCCGACCACATTCAGGGCGTATCCGACCTGGTTGCCGACCACCCCGCACGGATTGTCGGAGGCAAAGCAGATGCGCACCGCCTGCCCAATTTGGACCAAGTAGTCGCAGATGGCGAAACCTTCCAGTTTGCGGGACATGACGTGCAAGTGATGGATGTGTCCGGCCATACGGTTGGCCATATCGCGCTCTATGTGCCGGACGCCAAATGCGTGTTTACCGCCGACAGTCTGATGGCGCTTGGGTGCGGGCGCTTGTTTGAGGGCACGCCTGCGCAAATGTGGCAAAGCATGCAAAAGCTGATGAAGCTGCCCAAGGATACGACAGTTTGCTCGGGGCATGAATATACGCAATCGAACGCAAAATTCGCGTTGACGGTTGATCCAAACAACGATGCGCTTATATCTCGTTCAAGAGAGATTGATCAGGCCCGCAAAAATGGTGTGCCGACGGTCCCCTCGAAACTTGTAACGGAACTTGAAACCAATCCGTTTCTGCGCCCCGACGACTCCGGAATTCGCACGCAGCTTGGAATGGAAAACGCCACCGACACTGAAGTGTTTGCTGAAATCCGCGCGCGCAAAGATAGTTTCTGATCGCCGCAATCATGGCAAAATTAGTCGCTCACGACAATTGTGACGAAAATATTGCAGAAAAACCTTGAAGCTTTGCCATGATCAACCAAACTCTAATACTATGAGGCCATGTTCGGATGTGGGGGCCCTATGCAGGGACACCTAACCGACACAGATCGAAAAGGAGCACGCACGTGCCTTCATTCTCGTCTACACTAGAACAAGCAATTCATTCCGCCTTGGCGCTGGCCAATGCGCGGCGTCATGAATTCGCAACGCTTGAACATTTGCTGCTGGCCTTGATCGATGAACCCGACGCGGTTCAGGTGATGAAAGCCTGCTCCGTCGACATGACGGAATTGCGCGATACCTTGGTCGAATTTGTCGACGAAGACCTCAGCAACCTTGTCACAGATGTCGATGGCTCCGAAGCCGTGCCAACGGCTGCCTTTCAACGCGTCATCCAGCGCGCTGCGATCCACGTGCAATCCTCTGGCCGGACCGAAGTCACCGGTGCAAATGTGCTGGTCGCGATCTTCGCGGAACGCGAAAGCAACGCGGCCTACTTCCTTCAGGAACAGGACATGACCCGTTACGACGCGGTTAACTTCATCGCGCATGGTGTCGCTAAAGACCCGGCATTCGGCGAACCGCGTCCTGTCTCCGGTGCGCCAGAGCATGAGGAGGAAACCCAAGGCGTCACCGATGGCGATAAAAAAGAATCCGCGCTGGAGAAATACTGCGTCGATTTGAACGCCAAATCGCGTGAAGGCGATATTGATCCCCTGATCGGTCGCGACGCCGAGGTTGAACGCTGCATTCAGGTGCTGTGCCGCCGTCGTAAAAACAACCCGCTTTTGGTCGGCGATCCCGGCGTTGGTAAAACAGCCATCGCCGAAGGATTGGCACGCAAGATTGTCGCGGGTGAAACGCCCGAGGTTCTTGCGAATACAACGATTTTCTCTCTCGATATGGGTGCCTTGCTTGCTGGGACCCGCTATCGAGGCGATTTCGAAGAACGCCTGAAAGCCGTCGTGACAGAGCTGGAAGACCACAAAGATGCTGTCCTGTTCATCGATGAAATTCACACCGTTATCGGTGCGGGTGCCACATCTGGCGGTGCGATGGACGCGTCGAATTTGCTGAAACCTGCGCTTGCGGGCGGCAAATTGCGCACCATGGGGTCAACGACCTACAAAGAATTCCGTCAGCATTTTGAAAAAGATCGCGCTCTTGCACGTCGTTTCCAGAAAATCGACGTGAACGAGCCTTCGGTCGAAGATGCTGTCAAAATCCTTCGCGGGATCAAGCCCTATTTCGAAGAACACCATTCGGTTAAATATACGGCTGACGCGATCCGCACCTCTGTCGAGCTGGCGCATCGGTATATCAACGACCGTAAGTTGCCGGACTCTGCCATTGATGTGATCGACGAAGCCGGTGCTGCCCAGCACCTTATTGCAGCCTCCAAACGCCGCAAAACCATCGGCACCAAGGAAGTTGAGGCCGTCGTCGCCAAGATTGCGCGCATTCCGCCAAAGAATGTGTCGAAGGATGATGTGGTTGTTCTGAAAGATCTCGAAGCGTCGCTCAAGCGCGTTGTCTTTGGTCAGGATGCTGCAATCGATGCTTTGTCCTCTGCGATCAAACTTGCCCGCGCGGGTCTGCGCGAGCCCGAAAAACCTATCGGTAACTACCTGTTCGCAGGTCCAACCGGGGTGGGTAAAACTGAAGTGGCCAAGCAATTGGCGGATACGCTCGGGGTCGAACTTCTGCGCTTTGACATGTCCGAATACATGGAAAAACACGCGGTTTCGCGTCTGATCGGTGCGCCTCCGGGCTATGTCGGGTTTGATCAGGGCGGTATGTTGACCGATGGGGTTGACCAACACCCGCACTGCGTCTTGCTCCTCGACGAGATGGAGAAAGCCCACCCTGACGTCTACAACATCTTGTTGCAGGTGATGGACCACGGCAAGCTGACAGACCACAATGGGCGGACCGTTGATTTCCGCAATGTCGTTCTGATCATGACTTCGAACGCGGGTGCATCCGAGCAGGCGAAAGAGGCCATTGGCTTTGGTCGGGACCGCCGCACAGGTGAAGATACCGCCGCGATCGAACGGACGTTTACGCCGGAATTCCGCAACCGTCTAGACGCGGTCATCAGCTTTGCGCCGCTGCCAAAGGCAGTCATCATGCGTGTGGTCGAAAAATTCGTCCTGCAATTGGAGGCACAGTTGATGGATCGCAATGTCACGATCGAGCTTTCGACCAAGGCGGCTGAATGGCTTGCTGACAAAGGCTATGATGAAAAGATGGGCGCGCGTCCCTTGGGTCGCGTTATTCAAGAGCACATCAAAAAACCTTTGGCCGAAGAACTGCTTTTCGGAAAATTGGCCAAAGGTGGTGTTGTCAAAGTTGGCGTGAAAAAAGGCGAGTTGGATTTGACTGTCTTGGGTTCTGAAAACCCTAAACTGACGGGTAACAAACCTCCTCTGCTGACGGCCGAATGAAGCTAATCGGCGCGGCATTTGCCCTCGTCCTGCCCTTTGCCAGTCCTGTACTGGCAGAGGGTTTTTTAATTTCCTCGCCGATCGACTGCGATTTGAACACAGATTGCTATATCCAGCAATTTGTTGACATCGACCCATCGCCCGCTGCCTCTGATTTCACCTGTTCAACCCTCAGCTATGATGGTCACAAGGGAACCGACTTCGCCTTGCACAGCCGTGCCGAGATTGACCGGAATATCCGCGTACTTGCCAGCGCGGCAGGACGCGTCAGAGGCGTGCGTGATGGCATGGCCGATGCGGGCTACTCAGCAAAAACTGCTGACGCAATTGACGGCAAAGAATGCGGCAACGGGGTCGTCATTGACCACGGAAACGGCTGGGAAACCCAGTATTGCCACCTGAAACAAGGGTCTGTTCTTGTAAAATCCGGACAAGAGGTTTGGGCAGGACAAGAACTGGGCTTTGTTGGTCAATCGGGCAAGGCCGCGTTTCCTCATGTGCATTTATCTGTGCGCAAAGACGGCAAAGTCGTTGATCCCTTTGACCCCGATGGCAAAACCAATTGCGCCTCCCCCGGCGACAGCAATTTGTGGAATGACCGGCCGGAATACCGTTCGGGCGGCCTTATTGGAGTTGGCCTGATAGATGCTGTGCCCAAGTTTGATGCGATTAAGGGCGGTACAGCGGCACTGAATACCCTAGCTTCTGACGCCCCCGCACTGGTTGTCTGGGGCTATCTGTTTGGCACCCAACCTAACGACATCGTGAATCTTTCCATCACTAGCCCGGCAGGCACGGTTATTGCAGATGATGTGACCCTGACAAAAGCACAAGCGCAGGCATTTCGGGCCATCGGCAAGAAGCGCCGCAGTAGCGTTTGGCCAAAGGGCGACTATGTGGGCGCAGTCACGGTGATCCGTGGTGCCCAGATCATCAGCCAGAAAAGTTCAACGATAACAGTTGAATAAGCTTACTTCTCAGTGAACTTCAGTTCAATCCTACGGTTCTGCGCCCGCGCACTTTCTGAATCTCCCGCTGCAACCGGCTGATACTGACCAAAGCCATTGGCGGCCAAACGGTCCGGCGCGATCCCCAGAAAATTGATCATGTATTTCACGACAGACAATGCACGCGCCTGGCTAAGCTCCCAATTGTCCGAAAATTCGCCCAATCCCGACAACGGCTGATTGTCGGTGTGCCCATCCACCCGGATCACCCAGTCGATTTCTGGCGGAATATCTGCTGCCACCTTTCTAAGAATTTCGGCGACTTTTGCGATCTCGCCTTGGCCATCCGCCGACAGCGTTGCGGCCCCCGGGGGGAACAAAACCTCGGAAGAGAACACAAACCGGTCACCCTCGATGCGGACCCCGGCTTGGTTGCCCAAAAGATCCCGTAAGCGGCCAAAAAATTCTGACCGATATTGTTCAAGGTTCTTGGTTTCCGCCTCAAGCCGCTTGCGCTCTGCCGCTTCCAACTCGGCGCGGCGGCGCTCTTCTGCGGCGACGCGGGCAAGGGCCGTGTTCAGGTCAGACCCAAGCGATTGCAACTGCACCTCATTCGCCGCATCCCGCGCGACCGCATCATCTAGCAAAGATTGTAATTCACCCAATTGCCCTCGCAAGGCGGCAACTTGTTGGTTCAACAATTCCGTCTGGCGTTGCGCCGCCGCGCTGATAGCGGTTTCTTGCGACAAGGCCGATTGCGCGGCTGCCAGCAAAGCCGCCTGTTTTTGCGCGTCCTTTTCCGCGTCGCTCATCTGCTCTTGGACCTGCGCCTCGGCGGCAAGTTTAGCGGCAAGGACATTGCTCAGCTGCTGTCGCAACGCCGCGCGATCCGCGACTTGGGTTTCAAGTTTTCCAACGTCAGCAAGAGCGGCGGTCAACATCGCGTCCAAATCTTTTTCAGCGGCACGGGCAGCGGCTAACAAGGTTAATGTATCCTCGGCCTCTTTGCGCTGCGCCTCGAGTGACAGGGTCATTGCTGTCAGCTCGGCATCGGCATTCTCAAGCCGGTCCCGCAGCAATTCTGCGGCAGCCGCCTCTGCGATTCGGGCGGCCTCTGCTTCTGACAATGCAATCTGGGACTTTTCTGCGGCAGCCGTCAGCGCCGCAACTTGATCCTGTGCACCTACGTTGCGCGCGCGCAAATCCGCTACCAATGCATCCAACGCTTCTCTCCGAGCGGCGGCAAGACGGGCCGCTTCGGCCTGTGCATCTGTCTCGGAACGCGCTGCAGCCAAGGCAATGTTCAGGGCATCCTGTTCACTGATCAACGCGGCTTGCGCCTCCTCCAAACTTGCGATCTGCGACTGTGCATCATCGCGTTCGGCCGAAAGCGTCGCAACTTGGGCATTTGCATCATCGCGTTGCGACAACAAGGTGGCGACCTGTGCCTCAAAACTGGTGATCTGCGTCTGCGCGGTTGCCAGTTCAGCCGCTTGCGCGTCGCGCGTCGCGGTCAGCGATGCAATCAGCGATGCCTGCTCGGCGGCCTGATCCCGTGCAGCGGTCAAAGAGGTGTTCAACGCGCCAACCCGTACTTCAAGATCTGCGCTAGTTTGTCGTTCCATCCCAAGAGCTTGGGCAAGGGCTGCCACCTCTCCTGAGAGAGAGTTCAGTTCATCTTCCTGACCGTTGATCCGTTGGGTCAAAACCGCTTGCAGGACCATGAAAATGGTCAGCACGAACATCAAGACAAGCAAAAGCCCGGTCATCGCATCCACGAAACCGGGCCAGATGGAGGATTGAAACCGCGATCCTGAACGTCGGGAAAGCGCCATGTCTAGGAATCCTCAGGCTCTGTTTTTTGGGGGCTGCGCATCCGGCGTGGTTCAGTCGCGCGCGGGACAGACAGCGCTTTGGCCAACAGCGAGATATCTTTGCGCAGCTCTGCCATCGTTTCCTGACGCCCGGCAGAAATTTCTTCGAGAATGCGCAGCATTTGTACGTCGATCGACCGCAACCGCATCCGACTTTCTGCATCCATCTGGTCGCTGGCGTCTTGCCTTTCAAGCACGGTAATCATGCGCTCTTGCCCCTGAGCAATCCGGACGAGACTGTCGTTTGATGCATCGCCTTGCGCAGCTTTTGCTGTCATCGCCTCGACGGCAGTGGCCAGCGTGTTCAACCGGTCGTTCAGCGCTGTCTGGCTTTGGGTTGATCCTGCAATCAGACCAGTCAGCGTATCCATCTGTTCGGTCATGTGATCCAACAAGCCGCCAACGGCATTCTGGTCTGCGGTCCCATCCTCGCCCGATGAAAACCCGACCCGTGTGATCGAGCTTAGCCAGTCTTCAAGCTCTTGGTAGAAACGGTTTTGACCATGCCCTGCGAAAAGTTCAAGCAGGCCCACGACCAGCGACCCTGCAAGCCCCAACAATGACGAACCGAACGCAACGCCCATGCCGCCTAGCTGTGATTCCAGCCCGGTCATCAGGCGCGCAAACATATCGGTGCTGCCGTCGCCTTCTTGCGGGGCAAGGCTGCGGATGGTTTCGACCACGGCAGGAACAGTGGTTGCCAGACCGTAGAATGTCCCTAAAAGGCCTAAGAATATCAATATGTTGACGATGTAGCGCGTGATTTCACGCGCCTCGTCAATGCGGGTGGATACGGAATCAAGGATCGACCGCGTTGACGTTGCATTCACTTGCATCCGCGCTCCGCGGGTGCGCAGCAAAGATGCCAACGGGGCCAGCAGCTGTGGCGCTATGGTGTCAGGATCAGGGGCATCAGAGGCAAAATTTTCAATCCAGCGGACCGATCCGATCAGTTGCAGCACCTGATAAAAACAAGCGATGACACCGATGAAGAAGACGATGATAATTACACCGTTCAAATACGGGTTCGCGGTAAAAATCGGCAGCACACTTGGCAATGCCAGAAACGCCCCGACGCAGGCCAGCCCGAGGGCGATCAGCATCAGAGTAATCTGCCGCACCGGCTGAGAAAACTGTGGTTTAGAATCGTTGTCTGACTGCGCCATGCCCCGTGGCTCCTGACACTTTTGTGCTTCGGTTACGGCAGCTTACACTCAATATTAACGAATAGGCCACGGATTTATGCACAAAGTTCTTTTACACGGCCATGCAACCACTCAAGTGATGCATCATGAAGCCCGATTTGCGCCAAATGGCTGGCTGTATTGAACAGGTATTCTGTGTTCGGCCCCATCCCGCCGACTGCTGTCGCAATGATCTGCGCCTGTTCTTCCAGCGGCAACCCGCCACAATATTGTTCGTGTTCCGCATCAATCACATAGACCAATGCCTCCACGGTGCGGCCATCGGTCATTTGCACATCAAGGTTTTTTTCCACATAGGCTGATGAAATCAGTTCCCGGTCGCGCAGGTACTGCAATGTTTCGTCTTCGGTCCCCGGTGCAACCCGCAGCGCGATGCCGTCGCACGCGGTACCAACGACGGCATCCAGCGCCAGCACAAGGCCAGGCTGTGCAACCGATCCGCGGTGGTGGATCGAGCGCATGCAAAAAGACCGCGCATAGCCCGGCAAGCGGCCAATCACGCTTTCTGCTACCTCAAACCCCGGTTTCCACAGCAAACTGCCATAGCCGAACACCCACATTGCCATCTCTCTGGTCCTCTGTTGTCCGCTTGGTTAAAGCGGCTATATCAAGGGTGTTAATAAGGGTTTGAGCGTCATGGGCAAGCTGATCAAGGTCATCGTTGTGTTGACAGTTTTGTGGGGTGGATGGTGGGCCATCGCATCCGCCGGGCTAGAGCGTTCGGTGCGCGCATGGTTTGACGCGCGCCACGCGGAAGGTTGGCAAGCAGATGTCGGCACCATCGAAAAAGCGGGCTTTCCCCTGCGGTTGCAGACCCGATTGAACGACATTGCCTTGGCCGACCCCGCAACAGGCACGGCCGTCAGCATGGATCAGTTCGACATCACTGCGGCGGCTTATTGGCCCGGATATGTGAACGTCACCCTGCCCAACACCCCGATCACGCTGGCCAGCCCCAGCATGCGGGCAACGCTCAACGCGCAAGATGCACAGGCCGACCTGCGTTTGCGGCCCGGCACGGCGTTGTCCTTGGAAAGCATGGTGCTGACCAGTGGTCCATGGGCCATCGACACTGTCACCAGTGATGTTTTGGCCGCAGACACGATCGCCGTTTCCATGACCCAGAAAAAAGCAGGTGCACCAGTTTACGACTTCCGGATTGATGCAGAAAATCTGACGCCAGGTACGCTGCCACGTGGATTTCTGGGTCTGCCCGCCGATTGGCCCCTCGCCTTTGAGACATTTACCGGCAGAATGACCGTGGCATTTGACACCGTCTGGGATCGTCGCGCGCTTGACCAGCGCCGCCCGCAACCCACGAACATTAACCTCCAACTGGCGCAATTCGCTTGGGGCGCGGTAGAGATACTGGCAACCGGAGAGCTTGCCATAGATGCGGACGGGTTTGCCTCTGGTACCATATCCCTGAAGGCTGAGAACTGGCCTGCGATGTTGAATATGGCTGAAACTTCGGGCTATCTGGCCAGCGGTTTCCGCCCCCAAGCCGAACAAATGCTGGGTGCATTGGCCCAGATGAGCGGCCAGACAAGTGGCCTTGATGTGACGATCACCCTGCAAGACGGACGCATGTCGCTGGGGTTTATCCCGCTTGGGCGCGCGCCACGCATTATTTTGCGGTGACTTTGGCGCAGTGCTGACCACAACGAACTGTCTGGCCCTGCAAACGAAAAGGCTTCGCCAGCAGGATTTAGACCACCGTGGGACGGATCATTTCTTGGACGGTGCGCGCCCAAAGTTTGGCGCATCGGTATCCTGACCCGCTTCGATGATCCCGCGACGGATGGCGCGGGTGCGGGTGAAATAGGCATGCAGGTGATCGCCATCGCCGGTACGAATGGCACGTTGCAGCGCAAAAAGTTCTTCTGTGAAGCGGCCAAGAATTTCCAGTGTCGCGTCTTTGTTGGTCAGGAAAACATCCCGCCACATGGTCGGATCACTGGCGGCAATCCGGGTAAAATCGCGAAAACCCGCCGCCGAATATTTGATCACTTCGCTGTCGGTCACCCGGCGCAAATCATCGGCTACGCCAACCATCGTGTAGGCAATCAGATGCGGCGCGTGGCTGGTGACGGCCAGAACCAGATCGTGGTGTTCGGCATCCATCTCTTCGACATTGGCCCCCAGGCTTTCCCAAAAGCGGCGCAGGCGCGCGACAGCATCGGCATCGGTGTCCGGAACAGGCACCAGCAGGCACCAGCGGTTATCGAAAAGCTCGGCAAAACCCGAGCGCGGGCCGGAATGTTCAGTTCCCGCCAAAGGGTGCGCCGGAATAAAATGGACGTTCTCAGGCAGCAACGGGCCGACTTGGGTGATCACATCCGCCTTGACCGACCCCACATCGGTCACAGTACAGCCCGGTTTCAAAAAGCCAGCCATTTCAGCCGCAACCGACCCCATCACCCCAACCGGCACACAAAGCACCACCAGATCGGCGTCCTTAACGGTCTTGGCAATAGAATCGCACACCTCGTCGCACAGACCAATTTCGCGGGCGGTATCGCGGGTTTCGGCGCTGCGGGCAAAACCCGAAACCGTCCCCACAATGCCTGCCCGCTTCATGCCCCAGAACATCGAGGACGCAATCAGGCCAAGCCCGATCAGGGCGACTTTTTCATAGATAACGGGCATATCAGTCGCCTTTGAATTGACGGATCGCATGTACAACACGGCGGCATGCGCTTTCATCGCCCACGGTAATGCGCAGGCAGGTCGGCAGCTTGTACCCCGCGACACGTCGCACAATCAGCCCTTGGGTTTGCAGGTAGTCATCGCAGGCTTCGGCTTCGGCCTTGGACTTGAAGCGTGCAAGGATGAAGTTCGCGCAAGATACATCCGACGGCACGCCGATCTCGGCCAGCGCATCCGCCATCCAGCCACGCCAACGGGCGTTCTCGACCCGGCAATGGTCGGCATATGCCGTGTCTTTGATCGCCGCTTCAGCCGCGTTCAGCCCCGCTTGGGACAGGTTGAACGGTCCGCGCACACGGTTCAGGACGTCGATGATATGTGCCGGGCCATAGCCCCAGCCGACGCGCAGACCGCCAAGACCGTACAGCTTGGAGAACGTTCGCGTCATGACGATATTATCATGCGCTTCGACCAAGGCCGCACCGCCGTCATAACCTTCGACATATTCTGCATAGGCCCCGTCCAGCACCAGAATGGCCTGCTTCGGAATACCCTTTGCAAGCCGCTCGATCTCGCTGAGGCCGATCATCGTGCCTGTCGGATTGTTGGGGTTTGCGATGAACACCAGACGGGTCTTTTTGGTGCATCCGGCCAACAACGCGTCCACATCGGTGACGCGTTCGTTTTCCTTGACCTCGACCGGGGTGGCCCCATTGGCCAGCGCAGAAATGCGGTACATGCCAAAGCCGTGTTCGGTGTGCAGCACCTCGGTGCCCTCGCCCGAATAGGCCTGACATAGAAACGCAATGATTTCATCCGATCCGGCACCGCAAATGATCCTGTCGGGATCCAGACCGTGCACGGCCCCGATGGCGTGGCGCAAGCTGCTGTGATCGGATGACGGATAACGGTGCAGGTCATAGGACGCGTCGCGAAACGCCTTCATTGCGGCCTCGGACGGGCCCAGCGGGTTCTCGTTCGAGCTAAGCTTGATTACATTTTCAAGCCCCGCCACATGGGACGCCCCGCCTTGATATAGCGCGATGTCCATGATGCCGGATTGAGGGCGAATTGCGGTTGTCATCTGTCATGTCTCCTGTCGGGCGGACCTTAGCTGCGTGCTACAGCCAGCGCCACTGCGATCTTGCACCCTGCGTCATATCGGCAGGGTCGAAACGCAAAAGGGCCGCGCCGGTATGTCCAGCGCGGCCCCTTCGGCATCTGATGTGCGAGGAACCTTAGTTCTTCGCGTAGAATTCGACCACGAGGTTCGGTTCCATCACGACAGGGTAAGGCACGTCACCCAATGTTGGGGTCCGCACGAATGTCGCTGTCATTTTCGAATGGTCAACTTCCATGTAGTCAGGAACGTCACGCTCGGCCAGTTGTGTGGCTTCCAGCAATGCTGCCATCTGCTTGGAACGGTCACGAACTTCGATCACGTCGCCTTCTTTTACGCGGTAGGAAGGAATGTTAACCTTCTTGCCGTTCACTTTGACGTGGCCGTGGTTCACGAACTGGCGTGCGGCAAATACGGTTGCAACGAATTTGGCACGGTACACAACCGCGTCTAGGCGACGCTCGAGCAGACCGATCAGGTTTTCACCTGTATCGCCTTTTACACGTTCGGCTTCACCGTAAATGCGGCGGAACTGCTTTTCGGTCAGGTCGCCATAGTAGCCCTTGAGCTTTTGCTTGGCGCGCAACTGGATACCAAAGTCGGAAATTTTGCCCTTGCGGCGCTGACCGTGCTGGCCGGGGCCATATTCACGACGGTTTACTGGGGATTTTGGACGGCCCCAGATATTTTCGCCCATGCGGCGGTCAATTTTGTGCTTGGCAGCGGTGCGTTTGGTCACGGCTGTTCTCCTTCATAAGGCCCTTGCGGGCGGTAAAGGGCGTTGTCCTCTGGCACAAAGCCCGACAGGGATCCCTTTGCAGGGTCCACCAACACCAATGAAGCCGCGCTTATACGAGGGTGATGCAGGGAGTCAATGCGCGAATGCCGGGGACTGGACAGAAACGTGCATCTGTGAACTTCTCGGGTTGGATGCATTGGAAATAAGGGTGGAACAACATGGGAACGCTGACAGGAAAGATCGCGTGGGTGACGGGCGCAGGCGGCGGCATCGGCGAAGCATCCGCAATCGCATTGGCGGTAAGCGGGGCACATGTTGTGTTATCCGGCCGCCGTCAGGCAGAACTGGACCGTGTAGCCGCCGATATAACCGCTGCTGGTGGCAAAGCCGAGACTGCGCAGCTTGATGTTGCGGACGCACTGGCCACGCAGGCGATTGCTGATGACATCGGCGCGCGCCTTGGGGGCATCGACATTTTTATGGCAAATGCCGGCATCAACGTTCCCAACCGTTCCATTGCCGCGATTACGGCGACGGATTTCGCCAAGGTGGTCGATGTCAATCTGAACGGCGTCATGAACGGTGTTCTGGCCGTCTTGCCGCAGATGCGGACCAAGGGTGCAGAGACGTTGATTTTGACCTCGTCCTGGGCTGGGCGGCACCCGTCGCGGCTGACTGGTCCGGCATATACCGCCTCAAAACATGCAGTTGTGGCGCTAAGCCATTCGATCAACCAAGACGAGGGCGTGAACGGCATTCGTTGTACAGCGCTGATGCCGGGCGAAGTTGCCACCCCGATCATGCAATCGCGGCCCAAGCCGCCGTCAGCTGAAGACCTTGGTAAAATGCTGCAAGCCGAAGATCTGGGGGCCATGGTTCGCTACATCGCCGAGGCCCCTGCACATGTCTGCATCAACGAGGTGCTGATCAGCCCGACGTGGAACCGCAGCTTTGTCGGCGTGGCCGAATTGGGCGGCATGAAACTGTGATCTTAAATCGCAAGGTTACGGCTGCGGCACGGTAACCGAAAGGTCACTGATCAATGCCGCGTGCTGCACATTGATTAGTGACCCGCCCAGCGGCGCAAGATTTAGTCAGCAGCATTCGGCTGGTAAAAGTCAGAGGTCTTTTGCCGCGCTGCCAACCACCAGCCCGACTGTTCAGGCCATGCTTCAAACAGTGGGTCAGCGCCAAGCGATTGTGCCGCATGAAGGGCCCACATCGGATCAACAAGGGCTTCCCTGCCGATAGCGATCAGATCTGCGCGGCCTTCGGCCAGAATGTCCTCGGCTTGCTTCGGATGCGTGATCAGCCCCACAGCCATTGTCGTCATGCCTACATCTTTGCGCACCCGCTCGGCATAGCCGACCTGAAACCCCGGTTGACGCTTGCTGGGGGCATTTGCCGTTGCCGACCCTGCGATCCCGCTTGAGGAACAATCCATCACATCCACACCGATGTTTTTAAGCTCCCCCGCCAACACGACCGTATCCTCTATCGTCCAGCCTTCCGGTGTGCCGTCCACAGCAGACGTGCGAAAGAACAGTGGCAGATCGTCGGGCCAAACTGCCCGGACGGCCTTGGTCACGTCCAGCGCCAAACGCATTCTGCCCGCCAGATCACCACCGTATTCGTCGGTCCGCGTGTTGGACAGCGGCGACAGAAAGCTGTGCAGCAGATAACCATGTGCGCCGTGCACCTCTGCGATCTTGTATCCTGCGGCCAATGCGCGTCGTGCCGCTGCCACGAAATCCTGAACAAGCGCATCTATCTCGGCGTGGGAAAGCGAATGTGGCGTGGGCCAGCCTTGCGCTACGGGCACGGCCGATGGGCCAACCGGTGTCCACGGCATATCGCCGCGCGCCAAATCTGCATCATCCAACGGGCCGTTGCCGAACCATGGCCGCTGCATGCCCGCCTTGCGCCCTGCATGGGCAAGCTGGATCGCCGGAATGGCACCATTGCGCAGGGCAAATTGTGCGATACGCGCATGGGCCGGAACCTGGCTATCTTCCCAAAGGCCCGGACATCCATGGGTGATCCGGCCACATTTCTGCACGGCGGTTGCTTCGGTAAAAACAATGCCGGCACCGCCGATGGCATAGCGCCCCAGATTGACCAGATGCCAGTCGTCCATATGACCCTCATGGGCCGAATATTGGCACATCGGTGAAATGACCACCCGGTTGCGGCTGGTGATGCTGCGCAACGTCAAGGGCTGGAAAAGACGGGGTAAGGTGGTCATAAACGCTCCGGTTATGTGATGAAGGAAACGCTATAGAGACGGCGACAAAGACACAACGCAAAGCGCATGTGGTGCCGGTGGTCTCGCCTTATTGGTCGCGGACCATCCCCTTGACCGCGTGATGACGATGACAGCCGACAAGGTGGTCATTCACCATCCCGACTGCTTCCATGAACGCGTAGACAATCGTGGGCCCGCAGAACTTGAACCCCTGCTTTTTGAGGTCCTTTGATATCTGCGCCGACAACGGAGTTGACGTTGGCACATCCGCATGGCGGGCAAAGCTATTTTGCAGCGGCGCGCCGCCTACATAATTCCACAGGTAGGTGTCAAACCCCTCGCGCGCTTCGATATCTTGCCAGACGCGCGCGTTCGTTATGGTCGCTTCGATTTTGCCACGGTGGCGGATGATGCCGGGGTTTTGCAGCAAGCGATCGACATCTGTCGCGCCCCATGATGCGATCACGTTTGGATCAAATCCTGCAAAAGCCTCGCGGAAATTCTCGCGCTTTTTAAGGATTGTGATCCAACTTAGCCCCGCCTGAAAGCCGTCCAATACCAGCTTTTCCCACAATGCCCGGCTGTCATATTCCGGCACACCCCAGTCAGTGTCATGATAATCCAGATAAATTTGTTCCGGTCCAGCCCAATCGCAGCGTTCCATCAGCCCCCACATCTGGCGTTTTGATGAACGCCCACATTAACCAGAAATTCGTGTCAAAATTGACATTTAACCCTGTCTTATCAAAAGCTGGGTCATCAAGACAGAGCATTAAATATAGGAAGCTGACCCTTGAAAGAGCGTTCCAAACACCGCTTCGCCAATTTGCCCGAGGGCGGCGAAAACCCGTTGAACTACGCCGTGACGCAGCGTGACCGGTCGACCCTTGCCATGGTCACGGACGCGATCGCGCACAAGCAAACCTTGCTGGCCTATCAACCGGTGATGCGCGACGCGGCTGACGAAAAGGTCGCGTTCTACGAGGGCCTGATTCGCGTTCTTGACCCCACGGGCCGCGTGATTCCCGCGCGTGAATTCATGCCTGTGGTCGAAGACACGCAGCTGGGCCGCGAGATTGACGTTCTGTCCCTGCGCGCTGGCCTGATGGCACTTGCCGACAACCCGGATTTACGCCTTTCCATCAACATGTCCGCCCGATCCATCGGCTACAAGGGCTGGACAACGATGCTAAACCGCTGGCTGAACCGTGATGCCACGATCGGTGAACGCCTGATCCTTGAGATCAGCGAACAGTCAGCGATGCAGGTGCCGGAACTCGTCGCGAATTTCATGGATCAATTGCAAAGCAAGGGGATTTGCTTTGCGCTGGATAACTTTGGGTCCGGATACACAGCGATCCGCTATTTCAAAGACCTCTACTTTGACATCCTGAAACTTGATGGACAGTTTATTCGCGGTATTTCACGCAATGCGGATAATAGGGCGTTGGTGTCTGTCATGCTCTCTATTGCGCAAAATTTTGACATGATCACAGTGGCCGAACAGGTCGAAAATGAAGACGATTCGCGACTGCTCACCTCGATGGGCGTCGACTGCCAACAAGGCTTTTTGTTCGGCAGCCCGACCACACGTCCCTATTGGACATTGAAAACGGAAGAACGTAAAAACAGGGCTGGTTTTTTAGCGTGATTGCCGCAGGTGAAGCAATGGGGTATGTCGTTTCCCAGAAGGCAGGGGGATTGCGACCTGATCGTGAACCTTAAGACCCCTTGTCAGGACCCAAGGGGAAGAACCTATGACAAATATTGTCATCGCATCCGCAGCACGCACAGCAGTTGGCAGCTTTAGCGGATCCTTCGTAAATACGCCTGCACATGATCTGGGGGCCGCTGTCCTCAAAGAGATCGTGGCACGCGCTGGCATTGATGCATCCGAAGTGAATGAAACCATTCTAGGTCAGGTTCTGACGGCCGCCCAAGGCCAAAACCCCGCCCGGCAGGCACATATTAACGCGGGCCTGCCGATTGAATCTGCGGCCTGGTCCATCAACCAGGTCTGTGGTTCCGGCCTGCGCGCCGTTGCATTGGCCGCACAGCATATCCAGCTGGGGGATGCAGACATCGTCGCCGCCGGTGGACAAGAAAACATGTCGATGAGCCCCCACGCCCAAAACCTGCGCCCCGGCCAGAAAATGGGCGATATGAGCTTTATCGACACCATGATCAAAGATGGTCTTTGGGATGCGTTCCACGGCTATCACATGGGCCAGACTGCTGAAAATGTTGCAGAAAAATGGCAGATCAGCCGCGACATGCAGGATGAATTTGCTGTCGCATCGCAGAACAAGGCCGAAGCTGCCCAAAAAGCAGGCAAATTCGCAGATGAAATCGTTCCCTTCATCGTCAAGACTCGCAAAGGCGAGACGGTCGTCGACCAAGACGAATACATCCGCCACGGCGCGACAATGGAAGCGATGCAGAAACTGCGCCCTGCTTTCACCAAAGACGGCTCTGTCACAGCTGCGAATGCCTCTGGCTTGAATGACGGTGCAGCGGCTGCGCTGTTGATGACGGCTGAAAATGCCGAAAAGCGCGGAATTACGCCACTTGCGCGCATCGCATCATACGCCACCGTTGGTTTGGACCCGACAATCATGGGCGCAGGCCCGATTTTTGCATCCCGCAAGGCGCTTGAGAAAGCCGGCTGGAAGGCAGAAGACCTTGACCTGGTCGAAGCGAACGAAGCGTTTGCCGCCCAAGCCTGTGCCGTGAACAAAGACATGGGCTGGGACCCGGCAATCGTGAACGTCAACGGCGGTGCGATCGCAATTGGTCACCCGATTGGTGCCTCGGGCGCGCGCATCTTGAACACCTTGCTGTTTGAAATGCAGCGCCGTGGTGCCAAGAAGGGTCTTGCCACCCTGTGTATCGGCGGCGGCATGGGTGTTGCCATGTGTCTTGAGCGCCCCTGATCGAAACAGCACGGCACGTATTCGCGTGCCGTGCAAAAACCTTCGCAAAAACCCATTCTAACCTGTTGCATTTGTCATAAGTGATGCTTTAACAATCACGTACGAAATAAAATTGCGCAACGAGGCGTTCAAACAAAACAACGTTGCTAAAGGGAGAGAGTTTATGTCGCGTGTCGCACTTGTGACCGGAGGGAGCCGAGGAATCGGTGCAGCCATTTCAAAAGCATTGAAGGACGCCGGGTACACCGTCGCCGCAACTTATGCAGGCAACGATGAAGCGGCCGGAAAATTCACTGAAGAGACTGGTATTAAAACCTATAAGTGGGATGTAGGGAGTTATGAGGATTCCAAGGCCGGTATTGAAAAGGTCGAAGCTGATCTTGGACCGGTCGACGTGGTCGTTGCCAACGCCGGCATCACCCGCGACGCACCGTTTCACAAGATGACGCCCGAGCAATGGCACGAGGTCATCAACACCAACCTGACCGGTGTATTTAACACTGTCCACCCGATCTGGCCCGGCATGCGGGAACGTAAATTCGGGCGTGTTGTCGTCATCAGCTCGATCAACGGGCAAAAAGGCCAATTTGCGCAGGTTAACTATGCCGCCACCAAAGCGGGCGATCTTGGCATCATCAAATCATTGGCCCAAGAAGGTGCGCGCGCCGGGATCACGGCAAACGCTATCTGCCCAGGTTATATCGGTACAGATATGGTCATGGCCGTCCCTGAAAAGGTCCGCGACTCTATCATCGCGCAGATTCCAGCGGGCCGCCTTGGCGAACCCGAAGAAATCGCTCGGGCCGTCGTGTTCTTGGTTAGCGATGATGCCGGGTTTATCAACGGGTCGACCATTACGGCAAACGGTGCCCAATATTTGGTGTAATCCAAACAAACTTTAACATTCAAAAGGCCAGCGCAGCGATGCGCTGGCCTTTTGCACGAGCGGACCATGCTGCGGATGTCGCGCTTGCCACACGTAGCGGGATCTGTTTTCTGTGCTGAAACGCATCGGCAAATTCGCCATCACCGCAGGACCTGACCCATGACCAAAACCCGCGCGACCCTGATCGGCTTTGGCGCGGTCCTGTTGTGGTCGCTGTTGGCATTATTTACTGTCGGGTCCACGCCAACACCGCCGTTGCTGCTGAACACTCTTTGCTTTTCCATCGGAGGCGGACTGGGGTTAAGCTGGTGCACGGCAACAGGAACCTTGCGGACGTTACGCGCCGTTCCCGCAAGGGTCTACGCCTTTGGTATCCTTGGGCTTTTCGGGTATCACGCGCTTTACTTTTCGGCGCTGCGCCTTGCCCCAGCAGCCGAGGCAGGACTCATTGCGTACCTTTGGCCGCTTTTGATCGTTGTGTTTTCAGGCCTCCTGCCCGGCGAGAAATTGCGCGGCGGACATATTATCGGGGCCATCTTAGGCTTTGCCGGGGCGGCATTGATCATCACGAACGGCGCAGGAAGCTTTCAGGCGCAATATTTGCCGGGATATATTCTGGCGCTGTGCTGTGCGCTGACGTGGTCAGGCTATTCGCTTCTCTCGCGGCGTATCGGTACTGCACCAACCGCAAGCGTGGTGGTTTTTTGCCTGGGCACAGCAGCTTTGTCGCTGCCGCTTCACCTAATGTTTGAGGAAACGCTTCTGCCCACGACAGGTCTCGGTTGGGCCAGCATCGTCGGGCTGGGAATGGGGCCTGTTGGTTTGGCGTTTTATGTCTGGGATATTGGGGTCAAACGCGGTGACATCCAGATTCTTGGCACCAGTTCTTATCTGGCCCCGCTTCTGTCGACGCTAATCTTGGTGGTGACGGGTGTAACGCCCGCAAAGCCTGTGCTTTTCTGGGCAGCGGTCCTGATCACTGGCGGCGCCCTATGTGCGGCGCGCGCCAGCTACGGTAAAAAGGGTATGACCCGTTAGGAGCTTAGCTTGGTAATTTCTTCTTTGAGCCGGAGTTTTTCTTTCTTCATCGTCGCAACTTGTAAACCGTCAATACTTGGGGAACGCTGCGCCTGTTCGACCGCGTCACTCATCGCCAAGTGTTTGCGTTTCAAAGCTTCCAGATGTGCGTCAAATGCCATTTAACTCTCCTTTTTCAATGTTGCGTAGCTTGAGTGAACCACGAAAGATTCAACCTGTCACGCTGCGGCGCAGCAAAACTCCCTACAAGTTGAACGATCGGCTAGTAACTGCCTAAAACGTCAACGCGGCCCCTTCACGCAGGACGACACGAATCTGCGGCACATAACTGTCGCCATCGACCAGATGTGTCGCACCTTCGTGCATTATCAACGGCGCGCACAACCGAAACGCCCCCCGCCCGCTTTTGCGCGCGCGCAGTATGATCAGCTCGGCCATCCGGCCAATGCGCGGTGCTATGGGCAGCACTTCGATGCTGCCCATGTCGTGGGGAAGCGCACGGATTAGGTCAGGCAGGCGTTCCGCACGGTGGATGAAATGGGCCTGCCCTTTTGGTGCAAGTCTTTTTGCCGCGATTTCGACCCATTTTTCCAACGGGGTACGTTCGCCCAATGCCGCTTCACGGGCGCTGTCTTTGGATGCGATTGAAGCGTCTCGGTCGAAATAGGGAGGATTCGCCAAAACATGGTCAAATTGTCGCTGCCGCAACGCCAGTGGCATCTGCGCCAGATCCGCATCGACCACCTCGAAATCTTGACTGTTGCGCCGCGCCAATGCCGCATAAGTGGGCTGGATTTCGACCCCTGTCAGGGCCAGCCCCGGCACCCGTGCGCCCAGACAAAGCGACGCGGCACCGACACCACAGCCCAATTCCAACACCCGCTGCCCTGCTTGCGCAGGCACCGTCGCGGCCAATAAAACAGGGTCAACGCCCGCCCTATAGCCTTTGCGCGGCTGCCACAAATGCAGCATGCCACCCAAGAATGCATCACAGGTCAGATCCTCTGGGTTAAACTCGGACACGGCTCAAACCGGCATCCCCGTAGGAATGTCGTTATCCGCCAGCACGCGCAGCGCCGCAGTGTGGTTTTCTTCGTGTACCATCAAGCGACGCGGAAAAATTCCGATGCCCCCTTCGAGCACGCTCATATTTACGTCCACCTGAAAGCAGTCTATATCCTCGCCCTGAAGAAGGGCGCTGGCAAAAGCGATGATCGTCGGGTCATTGGTGCGTAAAAGTTCCTTCATAACAGAGATGTAAGTGCAATCGCCGTCGATTGTCGAGCCTTGCAGGTGGGGTCATGTTAATGAAAAGCGATACGATGCAGAAACCGCATGACCGGATGGCAGAATATCTTGCCGCCGATATGGCAGCTGTGAACACGCTCATCCGCGATCGTATGGCGTCCGAACACGCACCGCGCATTCCCGAAGTCACCGCCCATCTGGTCGAGGCAGGCGGCAAACGTTTGCGCCCGATGCTGACCTTGGCCGCCGCGCATTTATGTGGCTACGACGGCCCTTATCATGTGCATCTGGCCGCCACGGTCGAATTTATTCACACGGCAACTTTGCTGCATGACGATGTGGTTGACGAAAGCGCGCAGCGGCGCGGGCGGCCAACGGCGAACCTGCTTTGGGACAACAAATCATCGGTGCTGGTCGGCGATTATCTATTTGCACGCAGTTTCCAGTTGATGACCGAAACCAATAATATGCGGGTGCTGGCGATCCTGTCCAATGCCTCGGCCACCATCGCCGAAGGCGAAGTGCTGCAACTGACCGCAGCGCAAAACCTGGCGACGGATGAAGGGATTTACCTCAAGGTCGTACGCGGCAAGACTGCGGCGCTTTTTTCGGCTGCGACCGAAGTGGGCGGCGTGATTGCAGGCGCGCCAGCTGAACAGGTACAAGCGTTGTTCGACTATGGTGACGCGTTGGGAATCGCCTTTCAGATCGTTGATGATCTGCTGGATTACCAAGGTGATACAGGTGTCACAGGCAAGAATGTCGGCGACGATTTCCGCGAACGCAAGCTGACCTTGCCGGTGATCAAAGCCATTGCCAAGGCCGATGCGGAAGAACACGCTTTCTGGACCCGCACCATCGAAAAGGGCCGCCAGCAAGACGGCGATCTGGATCATGCCTTGGCATTGCTGCGCAAGCACGACACGCTGAGCCAGACGCAGGCCGACGCCGTCGCATGGGCAAACAGTGCCAAAGAGACGTTGAACGCCCTGCCCGACCACGACATGCGTGAAATGTTGCGCGATCTTGCTGACTACGTTGTGGCGCGGATCAGCTAAGTACTGGGCCTGCGGCGACCCACCACCCGGGCTGCGCCTTGGCAATCCGGGCGGCGGCATGGTCTGCCAAAGCCGCGCTTTCGTACAGGCCAAAGCATGTCGCCCCGGACCCGGACATCCGCGCCAACAGCGCGTCTTGCAGGGCATCAAGACAGACTGCGATCTCGGGCACGACTTGCAGGGCTGCTGCCTCAAGATCATTGCGCTGCATGCCGAGCCAAGCGGCAAATGCGGGTGCGGTCTCGAAAAACGGTAGAACCTCGGGCATCGGCGGGTTCAGCTTGGTCTTAAGCCTGCTGAAAACCTCGGGCGTGGCTGCGGATTTTCCGGGATTGACCAGAACCAGCCAACAGGGCGGCAAGGGGCCGGTTGCGGTCAGCACCTCGCCCACGCCGCGCATCCGTTGGGGGGTGTCATGCAGGCACACCGGCACGTCAGCCCCCAAAGCAGATACGTCGTCGGGCAAGGGCAGCCCCCAATGCGCGGCAAGCAAGCGCAGTGTTGTCGCCGCATCGGCAGAACCGCCGCCGATCCCTGCGGCTGCGGGCAGCAGCTTGGTCAGAGTGACCCGCGCGCCACGCCCGCCCCCATTGTCAAGCAACCGCGCCGCGCGCACCACAAGGTTACGCCCGTCCAGCGGTGCCGCATCCGCAAACGCGCCATCCACGAAAAGTTCGAACTGATCAGAGGGTGAGACCACAAGCAAATCGCCCACACCCACACGCACCACCAGACTGTCCAGCAGATGATACCCATCACTGCGCTGACCCGTGACGTGAAGCGTCAGGTTAACCTTGGCCCAAGCACGTGCCGATGCCGCAAGACCAAGCGTCGCGCCGTGTGTTGTCATTTGCCAGCGGAAACCTTGGTCAATGGATCGGCACCCTCTTCTTGCAGGACGACGTCCAACCCCGCCTCAAGCTTGCGGCGCATCCGGTCTGGGTCGGCCTCGCTATCGGCATCATCGGGATCAACAAAAGACAACGCCCGACGCCACTGAAATTCAGCCTCGCGCTCTCGGCCTACGGCCCAATAAACGTCGCCCAGATGGTCATTCACCACCGGATCGACCGCAATCAATTCGACTGCACGCTCCATCTGGTCGACGGCTTCTTCATAGCGGCCAAGCCGGTATAGAACCCAGCCCAATGAATCGACGATGTAGCCAGAATCCGGGCTGGCAGCGACAGCGCGTTCGATCATGTTAAGCGCCTCGTCCAGATTGCGGCCCTGCTCAACCAGTGAATACCCCAGATAATTCAAGACCTGTGGCTGCTCTGGGTTGATCTCAAGTGCGGCGCGAAAGTCTTTTTCCGCCCCTTCGCCGTCACCGCTGCGCTCTTCGGCGATGCCGCGCGCGTAAAACAAAACCCACCGCTGCGGGTTGGTTTCAGATGTCAGTTCGACCGCACGATCATAGGATTTGATCGCTGCTTCCCAAGCGTCTTGCGCGCGTAACGCGTCGCCCAACGCGGAATGCACAGCAGGCAAGTCGCCATGGCTGCGGGTCAGTTGTTGTAAGACTTCAACCGCCTGATCGGGCTTATCGGATTGGCGCAAGGCCGCAGCACGGCCCAGTTCAGCAGCATGATAGGCGGGATCGTCAGCGGGGACGGCCTGCAATTCTTTGATCGCCAGATCATATTGCCCAAGGCTTTCCAATAGGTCAGCCGTCAACAGCAAGGCGTCAATGTGATCGGGACGTAAAAAACGGGCGACCCGTGCATAAAGCAACACATAATAGTCGCCCGCAGATTCATTCCGCAACACCGCAGCAAAGGTAAAAAACACCTCGGCGATACCGGCCTTGGCATTCTGAATATGGGTGAAACTGACCGGGCCATCGCCTTGCAGGGCGGTCACAAGCGCGTCCAGTTCGGGGTCGGTGGTGTCACCAAAGCTTGCCGTGATCAGGGACAGCGCGTCGTCTTTGCGGTCCAACTGCCCCAGAATTTCAGCCCGTGCGATCACACCACGCCGGGTTTGTGCCGCGCTGCCGGCGAGGTTCTCGGTAAAAATCGACTCCGCCCCTTCGTAGTCACCGACCGATGCCAGCGCCAAGGCTTTGTGATACAAGACATAGCCTTGCATGCCCGGTTCCTGGCTTAGGTCATCAAACTGCTTGATTGCTGCCGTCATATCGCCGGCACCGATATGGGCCCACGCTTTGACCAGCCCGTCGATCCAAGGGCCAATGCCCGCTTCATCGGCAGGTTGGGCCAGCAGCCCTTCAAAGTTTTCGTCCTGTGCCATGCCAGCGGTCTGCATCAGATACGCCACCTGAGAACGCTGGTTTCTTGCCTCAAGCACCCCTGCGAGCGGGAGTGCCTTGGCGATATCGCCCAAAGACAAATAGGCCAGAATCGTGCTTTCCAGAAACTCGGGGTTTTGCGTGTCGCGCGCCAAAGCCTGGCTGTAGTATTTTGCCGCTTCGGCGAAATCGCTGCGCACAGCGGCATGTCGCCCCGCCAAATAGGACCCGGACATGGATTGCGCGGCGACAGGCATCGCTGATGTCAGGCCAAGCGCGATCACGCTGGCGGATAGGAAAAGGTTACGGATCATACTGGCGCGCCTCATGTCATTTTGCCAATTACGCTATCAGGTTCCCCCCCAAGCGCAATGCCGACCACCGCGCCGCACGCTGAAGTGAGCAATATTCAGCAGGCGCAGACGATACACAGACAGAAAAAGGCGCACCGCAGCGCGCCTTTGCTAACAATTTCAACAATCCAACGTCGTGAATTGATCCGCCTACATGTTTGGATAGTTCGGGCCGTCCCCGCCCTGCGGTGTGGTCCAGACGATGTTTTGCGACGGATCTTTGATGTCGCAGGTTTTGCAATGCACGCAGTTCTGAAAGTTTATCACAAAGCGGGGGTCTTTGCCTGCTTCCTCGACGAATTCGTACACACCGGCGGGGCAATAGCGTGCGGACGGGCCTGCGTATTGCGCCAGGTTCACATCGACCGGCACGGATGCGTCTTTCAACGTCAGATGCGCAGGCTGGTTTTCGTCGTGGTTCGTGAACGAAAACGCCACGTTGGTCAGGCGGTCAAAGCTCAGCTTGCCGTCCGGCTTGGGATAGTCGATTTTTTTGTGATCGGCCGCTTTTTCCGTCGCTTCGGCGTCGGATTTACCGTGGCCCAGCGTGCCCAACAGGGAAAAGCCCATTGTGTTGGTCCACATGTCGAACCCGCCTACGGCTAGCGATGTCATCAGGCCATACTTGCTCCACAATGGTTTGACATTGCGGACTTTTTTCAGGTCTTTGCCGATCTCGCCACTGCGCACATCGTCTTCGTAGGTGGTCAGTTCGTCACCGGACCGGCCTGCTTGGATTGCGTCATATGCCGCCTCTGCTGCCGCTTTGCCGGACAGCATCGCGTTGTGGTTGCCCTTGATCCGCGGCACGTTGACCATGCCCACCGAACAGCCCAGCAGGGCCACCCCCGGAGCGACCATCTTGGGCATCGACTGATAGCCGCCTTCCGTGATCGCGCGCGCGCCGTAAGCGACGCGTTTTCCGCCTTTCAGCAGTTCCGCGACCATGGGGTGATGTTTGAAGCGCTGGAATTCCATGTAAGGGAAAACATGCGGATTTTTATAGCCCAAGTGCACAACAAAGCCGACATAGACCTGATTGTTTTCAATGTGATAGATGAACGAACCACCACCGGCATTCTTGTTCAAAGGCCAGCCCATGGTGTGGGTCACGGTGCCTTCTTTGTGCTTGGCGGGATCGATTTCCCAGATCTCTTTCATGCCAAGGCCGTATTTCTGTGGTTCTTTGCCAGCATCCAGATCGTACTTTGCAATCACCTGCTTGGACAGGCTGCCGCGCACACCTTCGGACAAGAACACGTATTTGCCGTGCAACTCCATGCCCGGCTCATAGCTGTCGCCCTTGGTGCCGTCAGGGCTGATCCCGAATTCACCAGCAACAACGCCTTTGATTTCGCCGTTTTCGCCGTAAACCAGCTCTGAACAGGCCATGCCGGGGAAAATCTCGACGCCCATTTCTTCGGCTTGTTCGGCCATCCAACGACAGACATTTGCCATGGAAACAATGTAATTCCCGTGGTTGTTCATCAGCGGTGGCATGGGAAAGTTCGGCACGCGCAGTTTGCCCGCCTCACCCAGCATGTAAAAGTTGTCCTCAATGACCTTGGTCTTGATCGGGGCACCTTTTTCTTTCCAATCCGGCATCAATGCGTCCAGACCGATCGGGTCCAGCACAGCACCCGAAAGGATATGCGCGCCGACTTCGGACCCTTTTTCCAGCACGACGACATTGCAATCGGCATCAAGCTGTTTCAGACGGATCGCTGCAGACAGGCCCGCAGGACCAGCGCCAACGATAACGACGTCATATTCCATTGTTTCGCGTTCAACTTCGGCCATTCGGGGCTCCTTTTCGGGCAGAAAACAGGTTTTGAATTAGCTAAACTGCTGCATCATCCTTTGCAATCAGAACACCACGTTAAAATGAAGCGGCCCGACAGTTTGCATCATTTCAGAGCGGCCATTGGCAAGATTGTTACCTATCGCCACGTCAGCCATTCCCGCGCGGTGCCGGAATGCCGTCGGCGGAGTTCGACACATGCGAATGCTATCCCCTCTTGCAATCACGCGCCAGTTTGGGTCAGGTAAGGACCAATTCAAATCGGTTGCAGCCTCGGACAATGTCCGGGGCTGCTGCCCTCATTGCGTGGACGCCCCCATGGAAAAAATCCCGATGACCCGCGCCGGTCACACTGCTTTGGAAACAGAACTGAAGCACCTGAAAACCGTGGAACGCCCTGCCATCATTCGCGCCATCGCCGAAGCCCGCGAACACGGCGACCTGTCGGAAAATGCCGAATACCATTCAGCCAAGGAAAAACAGTCCTTTATCGAAGGGCGTGTGAAAGAGCTGGAAGGCGCGATTTCACTGGCCGATGTCATTGATCCGTCCAAAATGTCGGGCGCGATCAAGTTCGGTGCCAAGGTTACTTTGGTCGACGAAGACACCGACGAAGAAAAAACCTATCAGATTGTCGGTGAATACGAGGCAAATATCGAAAAAGGTTTGCTGAACATCAAATCCCCCATTGCGCGCGCCCTGATCGGCAAGGAAGAAGGCGACAGCGTCGAAGTCCGTACGCCGGGGGGTGTTAAGTCCTATGAGGTTCTCAAGATCATCTACGCATAAGCTTGGGAATAGGGCATGAGCGATTCATCAGACCCACGGCAGTCCAAGAAAAAGGTAGCGCGCAACCCTGCGCGTTCCACACCTTTTGGTGTTTATTCAAGGCCCACCGACAGCCCTATTTCTAGCATCGAGATTATTGCAATTGCGCTCAGCGCGCTTTGGCTGCTGGCGTCTGCCCTGTTTTTCTTGCTGCAACCTTCGGCACCACCGTCGGATTCGGGCGATCAAGGCTTACGCTTTTTGATGACCATGCTGGCGATCTTCATGCCCGTCGCAATGATCTGGGTCGCGGCCACCGCCGCGCGCGCCAGCCGAGTGATGCGCGAAGAAAGCAGCCGCCTTCAAGCCGCGATCGACGCCATCCGCCAAGCCTATATCGCACAGCAACAAGGCCACAATTACGACGGCGATGCCTCGGTTACGCGCAAACTGGATGAAATTGCTGCCGCCGCGCGCAAGACCGAAACCACGCTTGCCACGTTCCAGACCCGCCGCGAGACGAACATCAGATCTGCCGCGCCTGTGCAAGCCGCGCGTCTGGCAGATGATCAACCCACGCTGGCCCTTGGAACCCAAGCCGATGACATGGCCCCGCCTTTGTCACATGATGATTTCATCCGCGCCGTGAATTTCCCCGAAACTGCCGAGGATGAGATCGGCTTTGCATCCTTGCGCAAGGCCCTCAAGGACCGCAATGCGGCGCAGTTGGTACAAGCTGCCCAAGACGTGCTGACCCTTCTAAGCCAAGACGGCATTTACATGGATGACCTGCGTCCTGATCGCGCTCGCCCCGAAGTCTGGCGCGAATTTGCCCAAGGGGCACGCGGCCGCACAATTGCGCCTCTGGGCGGCATTCGTGACCGGTCGTCCTTGGCATTGACCGGCGCGCGTATGAAGCAAGATCCGATCTTTCGCGATGTTGCCCATCACTTCTTGCGCCGCTTTGATCGCGCCTTTGCAGGGTTCGAAGCCGAAGCCTCAGACGGGGAGATATCCGCCCTCGCCGACACCCGCACGGCCCGCGCGTTCATGCTGTTGGGTCGCGTCGCCGGTACGTTTGATTGATCTAAGCAAGACGGCACAAGCCCCCCCCCAAAGCCCCAATCGTAGCCCGAAATTTGTCTTGAAACGGGGGGCGCGTGGCGCATTCCGATAAATAACTGGCAACCAAACAGGTTTGGCCCTGCAGGCAGCGCAAGATAATGATGAAATCGTATTCGTTATTGTCAGTATTGTATTTGCGAAAATTCGGCATTTCGCACAGTTTAAGTTAACAGATCATTCGAATCTGTGATTTCTGGGAGGAATGTCATGAAATATTTTAGGAATACGGCTCTCGGCCTGACACTTGGCGTTACGGGTGCATCGTTTGCGATGGCCGATAGCCACGCGGCAGAATTGACCATCGCCATTGTGAATAACGGGCACATGATCAACATGCAGTCCGTTGCCGAAGCCTATACCGCCGACACAGGCATCAAGCTGAACTGGGTTTCGCTGGAAGAAGGCGTTCTGCGCGAGCAGGTCACATCGGATACAGCCACAGGTGGCGGCCAATACGATATCATCAACATCGGCATGCAAGAAGCACCCATCTGGGGCGCGGCAGGCTGGATCGAGCCACTGGAATTCGGTGCCGAATACGAAATCGACGATATGCTGCCTGCCATGCGCAACGGCCTGTCCCATGAAGGTACCCTGTATGCGGCACCTTTCTATGGTGAATCCTCCATGGTCATGTACCGCAAGGATCTGACCGACGCTGCTGGCGTCACAATTGCCGACAATGATTCATGGGACAACGTGCGCACTGCGGCCGCTGCAATCCATAACCCGGATGCAGGCGTTTATGGCGTGTGTCTGCGCGGCAAGCCCGGCTGGGGCGATAACATGGCGTTCGTGACAACCGTCGTGAACTCCTATGGCGGCGCGTGGTTTGACAAGGACATGCGTCCAACCCTCGAATCCGACGAATGGAAAGCAGCGATCAACTTCTACGTTGATCTGTTAGGTGAATTCGGCCCTCCCGGCTCCGAGGGCAACTCCTTCAACGAGATCCTCGCGCTTTATAACGAAGGCAAATGCGGCATGTGGATTGATGCGACGATCGCAGCATCCTTCCTGACCGTTGACGGGGTCGCATATGCGCAGTCGCCAAACGCAGGCAACGCCGTTGGGGCGAACTGGCTTTGGGCATGGGCAATGGCTGTGCCAACCGGGTCGCCAAATTCCGAGGCTGCACATGACTTTGTCGAATGGGCAACCTCCAAGGCATATATCCAGGCTGTCGCAAACCACCCCGACTTTGGCTGGGGCAAGGTTCCAACCGGAACACGCGCGTCGACTTATGCCTATCCCGAATTTCAAGCCGCCGCACCTTTTGCAGCAGCTGAAATGGCGGCAATTGAATCTGCGGCCCCAGAAGCCACAGACCTGAAGCCGTACGTCGGTGTGCAATTCGCAGCGATCCCGGAATTCCCAGAAGTGGGCTCCGCTGTGGCACAGGAAATCGCAGCTGCACTTTCGGGCGCAAAATCGGTTGATGAAGCCTTGGCAGCGGCGCAATCCGCAGCAGACAACATCATGTCCGAAGCTGGCTACTACTAATCACGGCGATTGCCGCCAAGGGCCCGGTGCCATTTCACCGGGCCCTACTTCCAAGCGTCAACGCGTGACCGTCAGCATCGAGAGAGCTGTCGCCCATCCGCCGACCGCCGCTTGACCCCTCCCTGAAATTTCCGCCTTGCAAGGGTTATCAGAGCCATGTCCAATAGATCGCTCCCCCGTTTGCTGCAAACGCCCGCCGTTGTCCTGCTGCTTCTCTGGATGTTGGTGCCGCTCAGCATGACGCTGTACTTTTCCTTCATCAGGTACGTCCTGAACAGCACACGCCGCCCCGAGTGGATGACACCAAGCCTGAGCAACTGGCGTGGGCTGGGCAATTACGAATACGTCCTGTTCAAGACCAAGGATTTTTGGTTCGCGATCCAGAACAGCCTTTTGATTGTTGGCAGCATCCTGATCCTGACCGTTGTCTTAGGGCTGGCCATCGCCGTTCTGATCAACAGGTCCTTCCCCGGTCGCGGCATTGTGCGCGTTCTGCTGATTTCCCCGTTCTTTGTGATGCCAGCCGTTAACGCGGTACTGTGGATCAACATGATCCTTGATCCGGTTCTGGGCTTGAACGGGTTGGCGGTCGCCGGGCTGAACAACATCATAGACGGCTTGCAGACCTTCCCGGTCATCGGCCAGTTCTTTGCGATGTGGCCAGACCTTGAGCCGATTTCCTTCCGCGCCACACAGACATCAGCCTATGCCGTGATCATGATGGTAACGTGGCAATGGACGCCGTTTGCCGTTCTAATCTTTATGACCTCTTTGCAGTCCGAAGATGAATCCCAAAAGGAAGCAGCGACGCTGGACGGGGCCAATGCGTGGTCAAAATTCCGCAATCTTACCGTGCCGCATCTGGCCCGGCCGATTGCGATTGTGGTGATGATCCAGTCGATCTTTCATCTGTCGCTTTACGCCGAAATTGAAATCGTCAGCCGCGGCAACGGGAACAAGAACCTGCCGTATCTTATCGGCGAATTCACATCGAACAACATCGGTGCAGCAAGCGCCACAGGCATCTTTGCCGTAATCCTTGCCAACATCGTAGCGATCTTTTTGCTGCGCATGGTTGGCAAGAGTTTGATGGATTAGGGGACAAAATCATGGCAACCGTTACGCAACATTCGCGCTTTGGCAATTATTTCTGGCCAGTGTTGGCTTGGGCCGTCGCCCTTATCTTTTTCTTTCCAATTTTCTGGATGGTTTTCACCAGCTTCAAAACCGATGCCGACGCGGTCAAGCCCGAGAACCTGTTCGTCTTTACCCCCACCCTTGAAAACTATGTCAATATGACCAAGGATTATGACTATTGGCGCTTTGCCACCAATTCGGTAATCACCTCGACCTTCGCCACACTTTTTGCGCTGGTTGTCGGCGTTCCGGCGGCCTACGCCATGGCCTTTGATCCCAGCCGCCACACCAAAGACGTCCTGCTGTGGATGTTGTCGACCAAGATGCTGCCCGCCGCCGCAGTGCTCTATCCGATGACCTTTTTGACCAAGAATTTCCTTGAGGTGTTCGACACGCATTTTCTGGTGATCATCGTGCTTTGCCTGATCAACCTGCCCATCGTGATCTGGATGCTTTTCACATACTTCAAAGAGATCCCCAAAGAAATCATCGAAGCGGGCAAAATGGACGGCGTCAGCACATGGGGCGAGATCAAGGATATTCTGATCCCGCTGGCATGGGGTGGCATTGCATCCACTGCGCTGCTGACATTCATTTTCTGCTGGAACGAGGCCTATTGGACGGTGCGCCTAACCACCATTGACGCGGCCACCCTGTCCAAGCTGATCGAAGGCAACCGCGCCCCCGAAGGTCTGTTCTTTGGCCGTTTGTCGGCCGTCTCCACAGCTGCAGTTGCCCCCATCATCATTCTGGGCTGGTTTTGCCAGAAACAACTGGTTCAGGGCCTAACATTCGGAGCCGTAAAATGACCTTTAACGCTGCCCCTACAGATCTGACGGGTAAAACCTGCCTCGTCACCGGTGCATCCGGTGGCATCGGGGCCAGTGCCGTTGCCCATTTCGCGGCCCTTGGGGCCACCGTCTATGCCACGGACATTGCTGACAGCTTTGAAGGCCCGGCAACTTACAAAAGGTTCGACCTGTTGGACAATGCTGATCTGACGGCTTGCAGCGATTGGATTGCGCAGATCAAACCGGATATCCTATTCAACAATGCTGCTCTTTTCGGGATGGGTAGCATCTTGGATGACGAAGGTGATTTGCAACAACTCGACCGCCTGTTCGGCGTCAACGTCCGTGCATTTTACGCCATCTTGCAAGCGACGGCCAAGTCGATGGTGGCCCAAGGCCAGCGCGGTTCGATCATTAACCTCGCCTCTCAGGCGGGCCACCGAGGCGAAGCTTTGGTCGCCCATTATTGCGCGACCAAGGCGGCTGTGATCAGCTATACACAATCCAGTGCATTGGCACTGGCACCGCATAAAATCAGAGTGAACGCGATCAGCCCCGGCGTGATCGACACGCCGATGTGGAAGACCGTCGATGCGCTTTTCGCCAAGTTCGAAGGCAAAGAGCCGGGCCAGAAAAAACGCGAGGTCGGCGAAGCCGTACCGCTTGGTTATATGGGCGCGCCCGATGATGTCGCGCGGGCAGCTGTTTTCCTTGCCTCGGACCAGTCCGCCTATATGACAGCCCAGACCATCGGCGTCGATGGCGGCAACGTGCTTAGGTAATCAGATGTCCATTATTATCCCCGAGATCGAAAAAGTCGACCGCAGCACCCGGTCCATCCGCTATCTTGAACACGGCTGGCCAAGTGACTTGTGCCGTTGGCATGCCCACGAGGAATACGAGCTTCACCTGATCACCGCGACGCGGGGTAAGGCCTTTGTTGGCGACTATATCGGTGACTTCAAGCCCGGCGATCTGTTCCTGACGGGTCCCAATCTCCCGCATAACTGGATCACGGATAAAGTCTGGTCAGAACCTGCGCCGGTGCGCGATATGCTGGTGCAGTTCAGCCACCAGAGCGTCGAAAAGCTTGCCGAAGGCTTCCCTGAATTTTCGCAGGTCCTGCAACTGTTGCAGCTTGCCCAATCGGGTATCATCTTTGAAGGGTTCAACCCGACTTTTGCCCGTGGCCATATGGAATCGATCCGCGACAACAAAGGGGCCGAACGTATCTTGGCCTTTATCCGCTGCCTTGTTCGCCTGAATGAACATGCCGAGAAAAAGACCCTGTCTGCCTCAAAGCTGATTCAGCCCGAAGGCGGCAGCAAGCAGGCGCGCATCGCCGAAGTGGTTGATTATATTGTCAAGAATTTCAGCGAAGGGCTTTCCGTCGGGCAAGCCGCGGAACGGGCCGGCATGACCGAGATTACCTTTAGCCGTAATTTCCAGACCGTGACAGGGCATAGCTTTGTCGATTTCCTGAACCGTATCCGCATCGGCGAAGCCTGCGGCATGCTCTACGCTTCTGACGAACAGATCACCATGATTTCGCAAGAAGCAGGGTTCAAAAATCTTGCCAATTTCAACCGGCATTTCCTCAAGGTGAAGGGCATGACCCCTTCGCAATATCGTGACACCGCGCGCAAGGATCTTGCGCCGAAAATGGAGAAGACGCCATGACCACAGCGGCGCAGCCCCCCATCCATGCGACCCGATATGATCGTTCTGCCTGTCAGGTCGGCGTTGTCCATCTGGGATTTGGCGCATTTCACCGCGCGCATCAGGCGGTCTATCTTGACGATTATATGGAAGCCTCGGGCGATCTGCGGTGGGGGATTGCAGCCGTCAATTTGCGCGGCTCTGAGACCGGCCATTTTGATGTAGCCAAGGCAGATATTGGCCGCCACGACGGCTATTACCTGAAATCCTTTTCGGCAGATGGCGACGTGGATCTGCGACGCGTGCGGTCCCATGTGGATTTCGCTGATTGGAGCGAGACCCCCGCCGATGCAGAGGCGTTGCTGTCCAAGCCGACCGTGCATCTTGTGACGATCACGGTCACCGAAAGCGGGTATTACACCGATCCCAACGGCAACCTGAACCCTGCTGATCCAATACTGCAGTCCGAAATTGCGGGCGGTGCCCCTCGCAGCGTTTACGGTTATCTTCGTGCTGCCCTTGGCCAGCGCACAGCCAACACGGGCAGCCCGCTGACCATCGCGTGCTGTGACAACATCCGCCAGAACGGCAAGATGTTGCGCCGTACCCTGCTTGCCTATCTCGAGGCATGTGGCGATCAAACGCTTGCGGCATGGGTCGCGGCAAATGTGGCTTTCCCCTGCTCGATGGTGGACCGCATCACACCGCGCAGCCCTGCTGCCCTTGGCCCTGAGCTCTCCGCGCGAGTGGGCCAAGAGGTGACCGCGCCGGTGATGGCCGAGGATTTCATCCAATGGGTCCTACAAGACAGCGCCGCCGCCGAGATGCCCGACCTTACCCAAGCGGGCGTGACTGTCACCCCCAATGTTGACCCCTACGAGGAAACCAAAATCAGGGTGCTTAACGGGGGCCACACGGCGCTGACATATATGGCTGCCCTCGAAGGTATTGCGACCTTTGACGCGGCGATGCGGGTGCCCCACCTGAATGAACATTTCCAGAATTTCGAGGGCAAGGAAGTGCTGCCTGCCCTCACCCTTGATCTGCCATTCTCAAAAGAGGCGTATCTGGATGATATCGCACGGCGCTTTGGCAATCAGGCCATTGGCGACACCGTCGCGCGAATCTGTGCGGATGGAATGGCCAAGTTCCCGATCTTTATCCGCCCGACGGTCGCGGGATGTTTTGAACAGGGTTTTGTCCCCGTCTATGCCATCCGCAGCATCGCCAGTTGGTATGTGTTTGCGCGCCATGTTGCCGCCGGAAAAATCCCGTTCGACTACCTTGAACCCAGTTGGGACGACCTGAATGCGATGTTGGGGTCCGACGCATTCGTGACCAGCCAACAGCTTTGGGGCGACCTTCCTGAAACCTATCCCGCCTTCGCCGAAACCTTGCGAGATGAAATCAAAGAATTGGAAATCAAATGGCCGGTCTAACACTGCGCAATGTGCGCAAGAAATATGGTGAAGCCGAAGTAATGCACGGCGTTGACCTTGATATCGAAGATGGTGAATTCGTTGTTTTCGTCGGCCCGTCGGGCTGTGGCAAATCCACTTTGCTGCGGATGATCGCGGGCCTCGAAGAAATCTCGGACGGGACCGTCGCGATCGGTGATGTTGAGGTGAACGATGTTGCCGCCTCAAAGCGCGGCGTGGCAATGGTATTCCAGACCTACGCTCTTTATCCGCATATGACGGTCTATAAAAACATGGCATTTGGTCTGAAGCAGGCCAAAACCGATCCGGCAGAAATCGACCGCCGCGTTCAAGCCGCAGCCGAGATTTTGCAGATCACCGATTACCTTGACCGCAGCCCGCGCAACCTGTCGGGTGGTCAGCGCCAGCGCGTCGCGATTGGCCGGGCGATTGTACGCGACCCCAAAGTGTTCCTTTTCGATGAACCTTTGTCCAACCTAGATGCCGCGCTGCGCGTGCAAACGCGCCTCGAGATCGCGCGCCTGCACCAACGCCTGAAGACAACGATGATTTACGTCACCCATGATCAGGTCGAGGCGATGACACTGGCTGACAAAATCGTGGTGCTGCGCGCAGGCCGCATCGAACAGGTCGGTGCCCCGATTGAACTGTACGAGCGTCCCGCGAATGCCTTTGTTGCGCAATTTATCGGCAGCCCCAAGATGAATTTCTTTACCGCTGCAGATCTGACCAGCACGGCCCCCAGCGTCTTGGGCCGCGACGTGACTGCGGCGCAACATGCCGGCCTGCGCCCGGAACATCTGGTACCCGCCGAAGGTGCCGCCGCCGTGGTAGAGGGCCGTTTGGAACTGGTCGAAAACCTTGGTGAATATGCTTTGGTCCACCTGATCACAGAGACTGGTGTGGAATTCATCGCCAAAACTGAAAAACCGCCCCTCGCCGCCAAGGGAGAAACCATCGGCTTTGGCATCAAGCCAGAGCTGGCGCATTTCTTTGACCGCGAAACAGGTGCGCGCCTTTAGGGCGACGCGGGAAACAGGCCGCAGGGACATCCCCTGTGGCCCGATCCTAAAAGCCAGAGGGTCGGAGGGAAGTCATAGCCCGAATGACCCGTAAGGAATAAACCGCACCGGATCACCGGGACGCACGTCCAGCCCGCCGTCGGGCAACTCCACCAGCCCCTCGGCCCAACTTAGCCCACTGATCCGGCCCGACCCTTCCGAGGCAAAAACCTCGGCGTGACCGTCGCGCATACGGGCGCGCAAATATTCCCGCCGCCCCGGTTTCTTGCGTTTCTCAAAGGCGGCGGGCACGTCAAATCCTTGCGGGGTCGTCCACTCCTGCCCAGCCAGCACCGCCAGCGCGGGCCGTGCGAAAATTAGCGTGCAGACCATCGCCGCGACCGGATTTCCCGGCAGGCCAAAGACCGGCACCCCCTGCCACATCCCCAAGGCCAGCGGACGCCCTGGCTTGACCGCGATCCGCCACAGCGCCAGCGCACCGGATTCCTTTAACAAGGCCGAAACGTGGTCTTCGTCACCTGCTGAGGCACCGCCGCTGGTCAGGATGGCATCGACCTGCCCCCCAGCGTCATCAAGCCGTGCGCGCAATGCCGCGCGGTCGTCGCCCACATGGCCCAGATCAACTGACGTATGGCCCAACTGCGCAATCAGGCCCAAAAGCATGGGACGGTTGGCATCGAATATCTGGCCGTCGGCCGGGGTTTCTCCGGGCTGCACAATCTCGTCGCCAGTCGAGATCACGCCGACGCGTAAACGTTGCCGCACCGACAGCACTGACACCCCAGTCGCCGCCAAAAGGGCAAGATCGGCGGCAGTGACCTTGCGTCCGGCTGTCACAATGGTCTGACCTGCGACGACATCCTCGCCCGCTTTGCGGGTGTTTGATCCCTGCTTGATCGGGCCTGTGAACTGCAAGCTGTCGCCGTCGATCTGCACGTCTTCTTGTAAAACGACCGTGTCGACGCCCTGCGGCAGCGCGGCCCCTGTCAACACGCGGATCGCATGGCCTGTTGACACGGCTCCCGGGGCATCCCCTGCCGCAGCCCGCCCTGCCACGATGGGCAGCACATGGCGGCCCGCGCCACGACCACCCGCAAATCCGTATCCATCGACGGCGGTGTTGGGCAGCGGCGGGTTAGCCCGGCGCGCGGTGACATCCTGCGCCATCACCCGCCCCAAAGCGGCATCAAGCGCGGTGTCCTCGGGTTTTGTGACCGCAGAGAGCCTCTCGCGCAGCAGGGACAAGGCCTCCTCGACCGGGGTCCAGTGGACACCGGGCGGGAGCGCAAAGCAATCATTGCGCAAAGGGGCGAGCGATGTCAGGCGATCTTCGAACCCCAGACCAAAAATTGCGCCTTCTTCGCGGGCTTCGGGCGCGTATCCGTCCAGCATCTGCGCCAGATCATCGGGGGCCAGTGCCGCGATCTGGCGCGCGATCTCTTGCACCTGCCACGCGTCTTTTATCATGCCATCGGGGGCCGGACCTGCCGTCAGAGAGGGCCATATTTCGACAAAGGCAACTGGCGTGTCCAACGCTTCAAACGGCCAGACGGCCACCTGCCCCGCAAAGCGCTTGCGCAGCCGTGACAGCACCGGCAGCCCCATGAACACTTGCGATCCCACGGCACCCGCCCCGGCCATTTGCCAACAGGTAAACGCGCCTTTCGCAAGGGTTTCGGCGTGGCGGCGATCGGCAAACGGGTTATCGTAGCCCGCTTTGGTGCGCGGCAAGCCAGGAATATCGCGGTTTGGCAGACCATTGGCCCAAAACGGCCCGTTCCCACTGCCAAGCGCAAGGTTCAATTCGCCAGCGAGATCGAACCGGTTATTTGCCTGTGGTGTATCTTTGACGCGGGCTTCGAACCAATCCCATAGGGTAAATACAGTCGGTTCGCCGGTCACCGCCTCGGCAAAGCCTGCGGGGTAGCCAAAGGGGAAGTCAAAGCCGATGAGGATGCGGCGGCCCGCCTGCGTTTCTGCGTCGATGAGGGCAGCAATCCAGGTTTCAGCTTCAATACGGTTGCGCAGATAAACCGGCGCTTCTAATTGCCCTGACCGCGAAACGCCTGCCCAGATCGCATCTTTGCGCGGGCGGGCACCCGTGTCATTTCCGCCGGACCAATCTACCATCACAATTGTATCGAAGGATGTCACAGACCGACCTCGGCCAAGATGAAATCCGCGATCGCACGGGTGTCGTTCAGATCGAAAACCGGCCTATCCAGCGCCATCGCCGTGTCACTTGCCACCGCGCGCACCGTCAAATCATCGGGCGCGATCAAGGCATTGCCCGTCTCGGCCCTGTGCGCCTCGACCTTGGGGTGAGCGTCACGCTTGTATCCTTCGATCAACACCAGATCGACCGGGGACAGCCGCTTGAGAAGTTCATCCAGCGTTGGCTCGTCTTCGTCGCGCAGCTCGTGCATGAGGGCAATGCGGTTGCGCGACGCCAACAACACCTCGCGCGCGCCGGCAATCCGGTGGCGATGGCTGTCCTTGCCCGCGTGATCCACGTCAAAGCTGTGATGCGCATGTTTCACCGTTGAGACACTGATGCCGCGCCCGGTGATCTCGGTCACGAGCCGCTCCATCAGGCCGGTCTTGCCTGCGTTTTTCCAGCCGACAACGCCGTAGATTTTCATAGCATCCCTTCCGCAGTTCTAAGGTCCTCGGGCGTGTTGATATTAAAGAATGACTGCTCGTGGGGGAACAGTGCCTCGCGGCCGTGGTGGGATTGGGTCCACAACACGACCTTGCGCAAACCACCTTGCAAGGCGGCGCGCAGATCGTGGCGCAAGGCGACCGGCCACAACCCAAAGGTCGGGTGGCGCGCCGTGCCGTGTTTGGCATCAGGCGTCGCGGCCAAAACCAGCGGATGGTCCATCCCTTCGCTGGCCAGCAGCAGTTGCGGCACCAGATCACCGGGAAAGAACGGCGTGTCGGCGGCAGCGGTCACAATCGTATCGGCCCCCTGCCCTGCTGCCCAATCAAGCCCCGCCAAAACCCCCGCCAAAGGCCCCGCGAACCCGTCGATGCTGTCGGGCAGAACGGGCATATTCAACGCCTCAAACCGCGCCGCATCGCCATTGGCGTTCAAGGCAAGCCCAGCGACCTGAGGCAACAACCGTTCAACCACATGGCCAAGGATCGTCTGCCCGCCAAGGGTCAGCATGCCCTTGTCACCGCCGCCCATGCGCGTCGCCTGCCCGCCTGCCAAAATCACTCCAAGAGGTTGCTTCATGCGGAGCCCTTTCTGCCGGATCGTTTCGGTTCGTCCATCACTTGATCAGGGTCTGCATCGCGCACCAGACGGTCTTCGCCCGCAAGGCAGATGAACCGTTTTCCCTTCATCCGACCAATCAGTGTCAGGCCGACCTGATTGGCGATTTCGACGCCCCAAGCGGTAAAGCCAGACCGTGACGCAAGCACGGGAATGCCCATCATCGCGGTCTTGATCACCATTTCCGAGGTCAGGCGGCCAGTCGTGTAGAGGATCTTGTCATCGGCGCTGACACCTTCCGACAGCATCCAGCCCGCGATTTTGTCGACGGCGTTGTGGCGACCGACATCTTCCATATAAACCAGTGGCTTATCACCTTGACACAGGACAGTTCCATGGATCGCACCCGCCTCAAGGTACAGGCTGGGGGTGCGGTTGATCTGCGCGCTTAGTGCATAGAGCCATGAGGTATGCACAGGTGTGGCAGGCAAGGTCACGCCCTCCAACCCTTCCATCATGTCGCCGAAAACAGTGCCGACAGCACAGCCACTGGTGCGGGTTTTCTTGCGCATCTTGTCTTCGTAATCGGTCTTGCGGGCGGTGCGGACCACGACGACCTCGAGCTCTTCGTCATAGTCAACGCCGGTAATTTCCTCGCCGTCGCGCAGCATGCCCTGATTGCGCAAAAACCCCAACGCAAGATATTCGGGATAGTCGCCAATGGTCATCGCGGTCACGATTTCCTGCGCGTTCAGGAATATTGTCAGCGGCCGTTCCTCGACCACATTGATCGTCGTTTCGGCCCCGGTGTGATCGCGGCCCACCACGGCACGGGTCAGCCGCGCCAACTCCGGTTGTGGTGCGATCAAATAAGCGTCGGTGTCGGTCTTGACGGACAATTGCATCCCCCTTGGGTGACAGTTAAGCATGTCCTCGTAATCTAGGGGCAACGCATGGCCATCACCACCACGAAATCGGCATTTCGCAAAGGTCTCGCCGATGCGGCACCATTTATTCTGGTAATCATCCCGTTCTCATCCCTGTTTGGCATTCTGGCCACCGAGGCAGGCCTTAGCGTGTTTGAAACGCTGGCTTTTTCCGTGGTGGTGATCGCAGGGGCAGCGCAATTCACAGCCCTGCAGTTGATGCAGGAACACGCGCCAACGGCCATCGTTCTGGCCTCCGCTCTTGCTGTGAACCTCCGCATGGCGATGTATTCGGCGTCACTGACCCCCTATATCGGTGCGGCCCCTTTGTGGCAGCGCGCGCTGGCGGCCTATCTGACGGTTGATCAGTCCTATGTCTGTTCGATGGCGCAATATGAAAAAGAACCGGACATGACGATCCCGCAGCGCATGTCGTATTTCTTTGGCTGCGTCACGCCGATTGTGCCGCTGTGGTATCTGTTCACGCTGCTGGGTGCCTTGCTGGGCGCGCAAATTCCAGAAAGCTGGGCGCTGGATTTCGCCCTGCCGATTACCTTTCTGGCGATGATCGCACCGATGTTTCGCACGTCGGCCCATGTGGTCGCAGCCCTTGTCGCGTCGGTCGCAGCCTTGCTGACGGCAGGTGTGCCCTATTCACTGGGGCTGATTTTAGCGGGACTTGCAGGAATGATCGCCGGGGCACAAACCGAAGTCTGGCTGACACGCCGCGCAACAAAGGCAACCCTATGATTATTGAGAAAAGCACACTTTGGTTTGTGATCATCGGCCTTGGCATCGGCAGTTTCGGCTTGCGCTTTGTCTTTACGGGGCTGGTGGGCGACCGCGAAATGCCGGCGTGGCTGCTGCGTCATTTGCGCTATACGGCGGTGGCGATTCTGCCTGCCCTGGTGGCCCCGCAGGTGTTATGGCCTGCCGCGACCAACGGTCAAACGGACCCTTCAAGACTGGCGGCGGCCGTTGTGGCGCTGACAGTGGGCGTCATCACGAAAAACGTTCTGCTCGCAATCGTCAGCGGTGCAGCGACGCTTTATGCATTGCTGTGGTTACTGCACTAATTGCTTAGCGCGCACAGCGTCGATGACATCACCATCATCGTCTTCGTAATATTTGGTCGTTGTGACATTTGGAAGGCTTGCGAAATTCTCTGACAGTTTGACCGGATAGAAAGTCTTGCCCAGTTCCTCGAACCCCTGCACTTTTTGCAGCAGCGACGACGTCGCGTTCGCGCAATAGGCACCCGGAACTTGGCCGTTAGCCATCACAAGGTTCAAAACCTGTTCGGCTTGCGCGTCTGAAACAGTAATTTCCTGACTGACGACATGAAATGTGCTGCGGGCGTGGGCGGATTTATAGGCCTGTATCCACGCAGGCGACATTCCGTATAGCACATCACCCCGTTCTGTCACACGCGGATCACGGAATGATCCCGCAGGATCAAATATCACCTGCTGCGACCCGTTCACAATCAATGCCGTATGACCGCCACTGCCGCTTCGGTTGTTGACCATCGTCAGCAATGTCAGTGTTTTCGGACCGGAAGCAGCATACGCCGCGCCTGCTACCTCGGATACGGTGCTATCGATCCCGGTATCGTTGGCACAAGCCGCAACAAAGCAAACGGAAGCAACTGCCTGCCAGATACGCATAAAATTACCCTACAAAAACGATGCAGCGCCTTAGCGCGCAAAAATCGCCATAAATACAAGAATACCGATGATCACGATGCAGGACCATTTGACCCAGTTCATGAAGCTGTCAAAGGTTTTTTCCTGCGATGTTGTATCCATCGAGCCGTGTTCGTGTTTGGCCATCTGCGCAATCCTTTGTCTTGGTGTTCGTGCGATTTGAAAATGTGGTTACTGCATTCGCACGGTCATGTCACGATATGATAGAACATGATCTGATGTGTTTTTACTTAAGCATCTTGGGAACTGTCGGTTTTCGGGGGTGCCGCCGCCCGATCCGCCTCTAGGTCTTGGATCAGTCGAAAGCCGATGCGATTCGCAGGTGCCGGGCCAGTTGCCTTGGGCAATGCGCGCAAGGCCACGTTCAGCTGGCTGACGTGCTGGACAAGCTGCATGCGCGTGCCGTCACCGTCAGCGCCATAAAACGTAACAATATCCGGGTCGAAATACCCCATTCCTTCAATCCGCAGCACCCCTGCGTTGCCGCCCACAAACCCCATCGCGACTTCGTGTTCGCTGTCCAGCTGCTCTTCGAAGTTCTTGAGGTACACAACGACCCTTTCATAGGCCCATTGCGCCGGCGATTTCTTGGTGACGGGCGTGTCGGTCACGGATTTGGGCACGGGCTGCTGCGCCGCATTGCGCTGCGTCGGGTCAGAATGCACCTCGTGCAAACGCGGCAGGGCATCGGCCTCGGCGGCTTCGGCAGCGGTTTTGATCTGGTTATCCATGATGTCAGTCCCTTGCCTGATACACCCACGCCCCATCTTCGGCCCGCAAACTGCGGGTTGCAAGGCCGGTTTGGTAAAGATGGCTTAGATGCGCCACTGCCTCAACCAAAGCCAGGCCATATTCGCCCTCGCCGATCTTGCGTTTGAACAAGGTTGGAAAGCATTCAGAGGCCGATTTTGGCGTGTCGATAAACTTGACCAACCGCTTGAGCGCGCCGTGGTGATTGTCGATCAACTGGCGCATCCGTGTGGGCAAACCGGTAAAGGGCAATTTATGGCCGCCAAGCACCAGATGATCTTCGCGCGCCATCGGTGCCAGCCGTTCACACGCCTCAAGCCATTCGCCGATAGGGTCGGCCATGGGTTCAGTCGCGTAAACCCCGACATTCGGGCTGATCGACGACAGGATCTGATCGCCTGCAATCACCAGATGGTCATCACTGCTCCAGAATGTGGCGTGTTCCGGGGCGTGGCCATTGCCCATATGCACGTCAAAAAGACGGCCCCCGATGGTGATCTGGTCGCCTTGCTTGATCCGCGTGAACCCCAGCGGCAAAGGGTCGACGACGTCCGAGAAATTGAACGGCCTTTCAGTGGCGCGTTTGTCGTACAGGTCGCGGTCCATGCCAGACAGTTTGTAAAACGCCAGTGTTTCGGCGGCGGGTGCCATTTGGGCGTCCAGCGTCAACATCCGTGCGGTCAGCCAAGCAGTGCGGGTCGTGACCAATTCGGCCCCGTGGACCGTCTGAAACCAGCCCGCCAACCCGATGTGATCGGGGTGGTGATGCGTGACAATCACCCGTGAAACGGGCTTGCCCCCCAAGGGCCCTGCCAACAGATCGGCCCAGATTGCCTTGCTCTTTTTAGACGAAAACCCGGTGTCGATGATGGTCCAGCTGTCGCCTTCGTCAAAGGCATAGACATTCACATGATCCAGCTTCATCGGCAGCGGCACGCGCAACCACAAGACACCGGGCGCGACTTCGATTGCGGCGTCTTGGGCGGGCGGTATTTCCCACGGATAACGCAGGCCGACGGGCTTTTTATCCAACATTACAAGGCCAATTCATCAGGGGTCATGGCAAACAGATCGGCTTTGCCGGCCTGCGCATGGGCCAGAAGCCCGACATGTTCTGGCAGCAAGCGCAGAATATAAAATCGCGCCAGTTTCTCGCGCGCACCGCCCTTTTCGGCCAGTGCCGCCTTGAGGTGCAAATGACCGCCCAAGACCCGCGCGAATGCCTTTAGATAGGGCACAGCCCCGGCGAACCGGTTGTCCATATCGGTCTGCGACACCAACCATTCTGTCGCCTCGCGCAGCGTTTCCGAGGCCTGCCAAACCGCGTCAGCCATATTCGGGAATGCCTCGCGGGCAGCTTCGGCATCGGCTTCGATCTCATCGAGCAGGCGGTTCGCAGCCTCGCCGCCATCCATCATCTTGCGCGCCACAAGGTCCATCGCCTGAATGCCGTTGGTCCCCTCGTAAATCGCTGTCACCCGCACGTCGCGGCAATATTGCGCGGCACCGGTTTCTTCGATCACGCCCATGCCGCCATGCACCTGTACCCCCATATCCGACACGGTAATGCCGGTGTCCGTGCAAAAGGCCTTGGCAATCGGGGTCAAAAATGCGGCGCGGGATTTCCAGTCGGCCTCGCCCGTGGCGTTGGTCATATCGATCGCCACAGCACAGCTGAGCGCGATGGCGCGGGCGGCAAAGGTGTCTGCTTTCATCGTCATCAGCATGCGGCGCACATCGGCGTGTTCGACGATGCTGCCAGTGCCGTCGACGGTTGTGGTCTTGCCCTGTTTGCGGTCCAGTGCATAGGCCAGCGCGTGTTGATACGCGCCTTCGGCAATGCCAACGCCCTGTTCACCAACCCCCAGACGGGCGTTGTTCATCATGGTAAACATCGCAGCCATCCCGCCTTGTTCGGGCCCCACCAACCAGCCAATTGCGCGGTCATATTGCATCACGCATGTCGGCGATCCGTGCAGGCCCACCTTGTGCTCAAGGCTCACCACCTTGAGGCTGTTGGCCTTGCCCAGTGTCCCGTCATCATTCGGCAGAATTTTCGGCACAAGGAACAGGCTGATCCCCTTGGTCCCCGCAGGGGCCCCCGGCAGACGCGCCAACACCAGATGGCAGACGTTTTCCGCAAAATCATTATCACCCCAAGTAATATAGATTTTCTGCCCCGAGATGCTGAACGTCCCGTCGCCATTGTCTTCGGCCTTTGAGGCCAGCGCGCCGACGTCTGACCCCGCTTGCGGTTCGGTCAGGTTCATCGTTCCGGTCCATTCACCGGAAATCAGCTTGGGCAAATACAGCTCTTTGATCGCGTCGCTGGCGTGGTGTTCCAGCGCTTCGATCTGGCCTTGGCCCATCAGCGGGGCCAGTTGCAGCGACAGACACGCGCCGCTCATCATCTCGTTCACCGCGCTGGCAAGGCTTAGGGGCAAGCCCATGCCGCCGTATTCCGGATCGGCGCTGATCCCGATCCAGCCACCGTCCGCGATGGCCTTGAACCCGTCAGCATACCCCTTCGAAGTCCGCACAACACCGTTTTCCATCCGCGCCGGATCCAGATCACCTGGGCGTTGCAGGGGGGCAAGGACCTCGTTGCACAGCTTGCCCGCCTCTTCGAGGATCGCGCGGGTCACGTCATCCGTAGCATCCTCGAATTTATCGGTGCCGCGGACACCGTCCAGCTTGACGACATGGTCAAACAAAAAGTTATAGTCTTCAACGGCTGCACGATATGGCATGGTTTTCCCCTTTAAGCGCATGGGTTCGCGTGGCAAACCGGACAGCGACCTGATAAGCCCAAGTATGAAATCATGGGCGGTTTTTGTCAGAATGATGTGCAAGACATCCCGCCGCAACCCGAAACGCGGCGTCAAAGAGGTGATGAAGACCGAGATGACCGAAATTCTGCGTCCTGATATGGCCGGTATCGACCGCGCCGCGACCCTTTTACGCAGTGGTGGACTGGTCGCGATCCCAACGGAAACGGTCTATGGATTGGCCGCTGATGCGTGTAATGGCGCGGCCGTCGCACGCATTTATGCCGCCAAGGGCAGACCCAGCTTCAACCCGCTGATCGTCCATGTGGCAGATGCGGACGATGCCCGACGCTATGGCGTCTGGTCTGATATGGCCGAGATTCTTGCAACCGCTTTTTGGCCCGGCCCCCTGACGTTGGTGCTGCCCTTGGCCCCTGATCACGGGCTGTCGTCCCTTGTCACTGCCGGGCTGGACAGCGTCGCATTACGCGTGCCTGCGCTTGACATGGCGCAACAAGTTCTGCGCGCGTTTGGCGGACCAGTAGCGGCCCCGTCGGCCAATCCGTCGGGACGGATCAGCGCCACGACAGCCCAACATGTGCTGGACGGCCTGAGCGGTAGAATAGACGCTGTTCTGGACGGTGGTCCCTGTCCCGTTGGGCTGGAAAGCACGATCATCGGCCTGAACCACCCCCGACCGACGTTGCTGCGCGCTGGCGGGCTGCCGGTCGAAGCAATCGAGGCCGCTTTGGGCGAAACGATCGACGTCGCCAACGGGGCCGAGATCATCGCACCCGGCCAGCTTGCATCGCATTATGCGCCGAACGCGCGGGTGCGGCTGAATGCCCTGTCCGCTGAACCAGACGAAGTACTGCTAGGCTTCGGCCCCATTGAGGGCGATCTGAACCTGTCCCTGTCAGGGGATCTGATCGAAGCTGCCGCACAATTATTTGATCACCTGCATGCGTTGGACGCGATGAACAAACCCATCGCCGTGGCCCCCGTGCCCGACCACGGGTTGGGGCGCGCGATCAATGACAGGCTAAGGCGCGCTGCGGCACCGCGCTGATCAGGCACGGCCGGCGGTGCCACTTAGCCCAAGCGGATCAATCCCCAAAGACGACAGCGCAGCGGCCCATTTTGCGTCGTCCGGCGTATCGAACACAATCTTGGCAGTGGCAGCACAGGTCAGCCAGCCATTTTGTGCAATCTCGGCCTCAAGCTGGTTCGCGCCCCAGCCCGCATAGCCCAGCATCAACATTGCGTGGTCGGGCCCTTTGCCACGCGAGATGTCCTCGAGAATATCCAGCGTCGCGGTCATGGCAAAATCATCCGACACATCAAGCGTTTGCATGACGGACCGATATTCCGGGCTGTGTAAAACAAAACCACGCTCGGTTTCGACGGGGCCTCCGATATGCACGCCAAGGCCTGATGTATCCTCAAGATCCACGGTGCTAAGCCGGTCCAGCACGTCGGTCAATTTCAGGGTGGATGCCGATTTATTGACGATCAACCCCATCGCCCCATCGGCATTATGGGTACAAATGAAAATCACCGAGTGGTCGAACCGGGGATCGCCCATGCCGGGCATCGCGACCAGCAACTGTCCTGTCAGGTCCATTTCCATATCTACACGCCCCTTTCTACTGTGGATAGCATGGCGCGCGCGCGCCATGCTTTCAACCCGTCGCTTTGCAACGTTTCATGATGCAAACGTGACTTGGCAGGCTACTCCTCTTGCATCATGAAGGGGCATGAAAAGAAATTTTATACCCCTTTTGGCTGCTGCCCTGCTTGCGCCACTGCCTGCCGCCGCCATGGATGTGATCCAAGGCGAACTGCTGCAAGGCTGGGTGTTGCCCAATGGCAACCGTGTTGCAGCGATTCGGATGACCATGGCCCCCGGGTGGAAAACCTATTGGCGCGCGCCCGGTGACATGGGCATCCCGCCTCATTTCGACTGGGGCGGATCTGAGAACCTGTCCACCGTCGCTGTGGAATGGCCCGCCCCAACCGTTTTCCGCGAGAAAAATCTGACCACGATCGGCTACCGCGATCAGGTGCTGCTGCCTTTGGTGATCACAACGTCCGACAAGGGCGCGCCGGTGATGCTCAACACCACAATCGACATGGGCGTGTGCCTTGATATCTGCGTGCCTGCCACGTTGCATGTCCAAGGTCTGATCGACACCGATGCCACCCGCGCCGTGCCCGCCATTGCCGCATCACTCGCACAGCGACCCTATTCCGCCAAAGAGGCAGGCCTGACCAAGGCCACCTGCAAGATGGCATTCAAAGACGGTGACTTGCAACTTGAGGCATCGCTGACCCTGCCCCATGCCGGCGGCCAAGAAATGGTCGTGATTGAATCAGGCAACCCCGATGTCTGGGTCAGCGAAGCCGACAGCAGCCGCCAAGGCGATATTTTGACGGCAAAAGTCGATATGGCCCATGTCAGCGGGGCCACGGTGGCCATCAGCCGCGCGGCGGTGCGTATCACGGTCTTGGGCAGCAACCATTCGGTCGACATTCTGGGCTGTACGCCCGATTGATCATGCCGCCTGTTTGCGCCGCTGCACGCCATACGCCACCGCCCCGATCACATACCCGCCCAGCGCAATTATCGCGGCACCGCCAATGAACACCAACAGCGCCGCCGTAAGTGGGGCCATCCCCGCCAATGACGGCATCATTGATGCCAAGGCCGGATAGAGCGCGCCGGTGATCCCGGCCCATCCCAAAGTGATCGCAGCCCACGCCAACATGACCGCCCAAAGCCCGATCAGCCCAAACCGCAGACCGCGTGCCCGTGACCGCAGCCCCCGCCGCATCGCGCGGGTTTGCCGCGAGATGTCATGCTGCGCGGCAATCAACGCGGGCACCACGAGCAAGACCAGAAACATGCCGAACCCCAGACCATAGACCAACGTAATCACCGTCGGCTTCAAAAACTGCGCCTGCTGGCTTTGCTCGTAGAGAAGCGGTGCCATGCCCAGAACCGTTGTCAGCGTGGTCAGCATAACGGGGCGCAAACGGTCTGATGCGCCGTCGATGATCGACGGGATCAACCCGCGTGTTTCGCCATATTCGTCTATTGTCCCCACCAGAACGATGGAATCGTTGATGATAATTCCCGTCATCCCCAACAAGCCCACCACAGTGAACATGCTCAGCGGGACATCCCATAATGCATGGCCATAGATCGTGCCAACCAGTCCAAATGGGATCACCGCCATAACCACCATCGGGCGCGTCCAACTGCCAAACACCCACGCCAGAACCAGATAGATGCCCGTCAGCACCAGAATCAATCCGGTCAAAGCTTCGGATAAAAAGGTGTTTTCCTGTTCGCTCAAGCCCGAGATACGGAATTCGACCTGCCGTTCGGACGCGATACGGGGCAGGATTTCGTCTTGCATCGCAGTGGTGATTTCCGTGGCCCGCGCGGCGTCATCTTCGGAGATATCGCCCGTGACCGAAATCAGCCTGATCCCGTTCTCGCGCCGCACTGTGCTAAACCCCGTACGCCGATCCACACTAACAATGTCAGCCAGCGGCACATATTGCCCGCCGGGCGTGCGCATCTGGGTGCGGTCAAGGAAATCAGCCGTCAATTCGCCTTCGGGCAGTTCAACCCGGATCGTGGCAGAGCGGGGGCCATCAGGATAAGTCGCAGCCTCGATCCCGGCAAGACGGTTGCGCAGCGCGCGGCCCAGCGTGTCGATTGTAAAGCCCAGCGATTGGCCTTGCGGGGTCAAATCAAGGATCAACTCTTCTTTATCATAGGCCAGATTATCCTGCACGGCGCTGACTTCGGGGTATTGGCGCAAGGCGTTTTGCAGGTCTTCTGACGCCGCTTTCAGCGCGTCGGTGCTGGCACCGAAAAACTGGACATCCAGCGCATCCCCCCCGGGTCCAGAGCGCCAGCCGCGAAAGCTGACCGTTTCCACCAGCGGGTGGTTCACCACAGTTTCTTGCAATTCCCCAACAAAGGCAAAGCTGGAATAGGGCCGCAGATCAGCGTCGATCAGTTCAATCGAAATCCCGCCCAACAGATCGGCATCCTTGCTGTCTGCCCCGTCCAGCCCGCGCCCCGCATTGCCGCCAATCTGGGCAATCACATAATCGATGGGGTTGGTGCCATGGCGCTCGGCGTATTCAGCCCCCAATGCCTCGGTTGCGCGCTGCATTTCGCGCATCATCGCCAGCGTATCCGCGCGTGTCGCACCTTCGGCCATGGCAAAGTTACCGGTGACCGATCCCCGTTCCGGCGCGTTGAAGAACCGCCATTGCACGTCGCCCTGAATGAACAAGGCAACCTGCGAGGCAAGCACCGCAACAACGCCCGCCAGCACCACATAGCGCGCCTTGATGACCCCCGCCATAAAGGGACGGAACAGCGTTTCACGGACCCAGACAAAGCCCTTGTTCACCACGCGGCTGGGGATGTCATACCAGCGTTCCTTGCCACCGGAAATCATCGCATGGGCCATGTGGTTGGGCAGAATAAGGAAGCATTCAACCAAAGATGCGGCCAGCACGGCAATCACTGTAACAGGGATATCCCCGATCAGACTGCCAAAGCGCCCCCCCACGGCCAAAAGGCCGAAGAAGGCAATAATCGTGGTCATCGTAGCGGCGAAAACCGGCTTTGACATACGCCGCGCGGCGTTTTCTGCCGCTTGATAAGGCGTTTCGCCAAGCTCTTTATGGCGGTAATCGGCATGTTCACCCACAACGATTGCGTCATCGACAACAATGCCCAGCGTGATGATCAGCCCGAAAAGCGAGATCATGTTGATCGTGACGCCCCCCGCATACATCAACGCAATTGCTGCCGCCATCGCGACCGGAATACCGGCGGCAACCCAAAACGCGGTGCGCGCATTGAGGAATAAAAACAACAGACTGACCACCAACGCCAAACCCGTCAGACCATTGTCGATCAACAGGTCAAGACGGCCAGTAATCGCCTCGGCGCGGGTGCGGATCAATTCGATTGTAACCCCTTGGGGCAGCATGACGGCCATGTCTGCGGCAACATCTTCGACGCTGCGCTGGATTCCGATCGCGTCGCCCCCATCAGAGCGGTCGATGCGCACGGAAATCGCCGGATCATCGCTGACGAAATACCCCACCTCGCGGTCAGACCCGCGTTCGATCACCCGCGCCACATCACCCACCGTGAGGGATGATCCATCCGGATTGCTGCGCAGAACCACGCCAGCGATCGCCTCGGCGCTGCGTTTTGCCGTCCCTGTGCGCACGCGGGCATTGGCCCCCGTCACATCGCCCGCAGGGTCGGCGTCAACCTCGGCGGCGATGGCGCTGGCAATCTCGGCCATGGAAATATCATAGCCAATCAGCTTGGTCGACGGCACCTCGATCAATGTTTCGGGCGATGCAACGCCTTGGATCGTACTGCGCGTCACGCCGACGGCAAACAGCCTGGTAACAAATTCGTCGGCAAAACGACCCAATTGTTCAGGGCTTATCGGTCCGGTAATCACCACATCCGTCACCCGGTCACGCCAAACGCCGCGCCGAACGACGGGGTCTTCGGCGTCTTCGGGCAGAGTTGTCGCTGAATCAACCGCGGTCTGAACATCGGTCGCGGCGCGGGCCATGTCCCAGTTCGGCTCGAACTCAAGCGTGATCGTCCCACTGCCTTCGCGGGATGCGGCGGTCGAACTTTCGACACCTTCGACCGTCAACAGCGCAGGTTCCAACACCTGAACAATCGCGCTGTCCACATCTTCGGCACCAGCCCCTGTCCAGACGGTCGTGACGCTTACGCTATCCAGTATGACATCGGGAAAAAATTGCGCCCGCATGTTGGGCGCGGCGGCCACACCGGACACAAGCAACAAAACCAGCAGCAAATTCGCCGCCGTTTTGTGGCGCACGAAATAGGACAAGATACCACCGGATTTACGCAACGAAGCATCTGCCATCCGCTTACCCACCCATCCGGCTTTCGATACGTTCGATCATCTGTGCAGGCACTTGTGGCTCTGATAATTGCGCCAAAACGCGTGCTTTAGCCTCTTGCGGCATGCGGGTGTTGCTTTCGACGAAAGCCACCAGCTTGGCGCGACGTTCTTGCGTAAGTTCAATCATCTCAGGTACTTCCGGTGCTGCATCCGCGCGCAGCGGCTTGACGGCGATGCCTGCGCCCAGCAAGGGCGACCGCGCCTCGACCACCTCGCGGCCCGCAATTGGCCCGCGCACCAAAACGGCGTCCCCGACGCGGCGCAGCACATCAACCTGCGCAGCCTCGAGCCGGTTCTCATCATCCAATACCAGCACACGGCCCTGAGCATCCAACGCAGAGCTAGGCAGACGGATGACCATGTCCAACGCGGGTTCACGGACATTTACGGTGACGAAATCCCCCGGCTTGAACCCCCGCGCTTGGGTCAAGGATGCGAAAATCAGCCGCCCGCTGGCCCCTTCCCCCGCCGCCGCACTGGCGCGCGTGATGGCCCCTTTCGCCTCAAGATCAATGCCCGCAACGTCCAACCTTGCCGTAATATCCAACTTGATCAATGCGCCGCTTTCGTCGATCAGACGCGCGTATTGCGCCGTCGAAACACGAAATGACACCTCAAGGTCGCGAGGATCAATCAGTTCTGCCAGCCGTTCATTCGCAGATACCAATCCGCCCTCGACGACGGCGGTTTCGGTCAATGTTCCGTCAAATGGCGCGGTGATTGTCGTTTCCGCCAGACGCCGTTCGGCATCCTCCAGCGCTATGTTGGTTCGTGACAAAAGGCTTACGGCCTGGTCAATGCGCGCCTCGGTCTGGGTCACGATCTGACGACGGGCAAGAACTGCTTGCCGCGCGCTGGACGCTGCCAGTTCGGCGGTTTCCGTGGCGATTGCCGTGCCGACACCGCGATCGGCCAGATCAGCTTGCCGCTGAAAGGCACGGGCGCGCAGGGCCGCCTGCTCTTCGGCTGCGGCCTGTTCATCGCGGGCAAGGTCCAGCGCACGGGCGGCGTCGCGCCCTTCGGCGGTTGCATCCTGAACGGCGCTTTTAGCGCGCGCGACTTCGGCCAGCGCGTCCGCGCGATCAAGCCGGATCAGAACCTGCCCGGCCTCAACCACACCGCCATCCTCAAAGCCCGGTGCCAGTTCTGTCACGCGCCCCCCGACAGCCGCGCGCAATTCAAGCGTGCGGCGGCTTTGGACCGCGCCAAAGCTTTCAAGGATAGGCACTTCGGTTCCGGGGATAGCCGTCAGCACATTGACAGAAAAAACCCGCTCGCGTGGCACACGGGCAGCAGGTTCATCAGCCATCCGTTTTTGGACCGCACCGCCGACCAGATCGACCGCAAAAATCAAAAGCCCCAGCGTCATCGCTGCCAAAAACAGCCCGATCATGCTTTGCCGAAGAAAACGCATTCTAATCCGATCCTAAAAAACTGCCATGTCTGCGGAAAGTTAGCCCAGACGTTCGAATAACCAAATCACAGTTATGATACGTCCGCACAGGTGCATTCCGTCGCATTGGCACGAGATTTATCAGATTTTTCTATTTTCGACGTTTATGTTCGTCCAGACGCGGCATGATTTCCACGAAATTGCAGGGTTTGTGGCGATAATCCAACTGCTTGACCAAAATTTCATCCCAAGCATCTTTGCACGCCCCCGGTGAACCAGGCAGCGCAAACAGATAGGTGCCCTGCGCCACACCCGCAGTGGCCCGGCTTTGAACCGCTGATGTGCCGATCTTTTGCATGGAAACGATGGTGAAAACCGTGCCGAACGCATCGATTTCCTTCTCATAGACATCGCGGTGCGCCTCTACGGTGACGTCACGCCCGGTCAGACCGGTCCCCCCTGTTGAGATCACAACATCAATCGCGGTGTCCGCACACCAAGCACGCAGCTGTTCTGCGATCTGGTCCCGTTCATCGCGCACGATTGCGCGCTGTTCAAGAATGTGCCCGGCATCGGCGATACGCCCAACCAACACGTCGCCAGACCGATCTTCGGCCAGTTTGCGCGTGTCCGATACGGTCAACACCGCGATACGCACGGGTACAAAGTCGATGGTTTCGTCAATTCTGCTCATGTCCGCTCCAATACTGCCAATCGCGCGGCGAGGGCCACGAAAATTCCACTGCTGATCCACCGCAAGGCTTGTCCGCCCTTTGCCAATTTGCGGCCCAAACCGCTGGCAAAAATCCCGACAGTCGCATTTATCACAAAGCCACCGGCCGACAGCACAGCCCCAAAAATCAGGAACTGCGCCAAAACGGGGCCCGCGTCGGGCACGACGAACTGCGGCACAAAGGCCAGCACAAACAAAATTACCTTCGGGTTTGTGAGGCTTACAATCAGCGCGCCGCGAAACGCCGATGGGCGCAACGCCAAATCCTGCCGCGCCGCCCCACCGCGTAGCGTTTGAACCGCAAGCCACAGCAAATAGGCCACACCGACCCACCGGATCACGTCAAAGGCCCACGGCACGGCGGCGATCACCGCCCCCAATCCAAGTCCGGCCAGTGTCACATGCACCATACCGCCCAACGATATTCCCGCACTTGCAGCCACAGACGCCTTGGGCCCGAAACGCATTCCCTGCCCCAAACAAAACATCATATCTGCCCCAGGCGTCAGGTTCAGCGCCAAAGCGGCAGGCACAAAAGCCAAAAGCGTCAGCGGATCAACCACGGGCAAGCCGCGCTTTTATCTCAAGCAAATCGGCCCAAGCCTCGCGCTTGAATTCGGGACTGCGCAGCAGATAGGCGGGGTGAAACATCGGCAAGGCGGGCAGACCCTGCACCTGCACCCATTGCCCGCGCAGCCGCGTAATGCCTCGCTTGCCCAACAACGCTTGCGCGGCCCCATTGCCGGCAATCACCAGTACTTCCGGCTTTGCCAGCTCGATATGGCGGATCAGAAACGGCCTCATCATCGCGATCTCGTCGGGCTTTGGATCGCGGTCTTGCGGGGGACGCCACGGCAACATGTTAGTGATATAAACGGGCGCATCGGCATGGGTCCGCCCCATGTCGACAGCAGCCAACATACGGTCCAACAACTGCCCCGCAGCCCCGACAAAGGGTCTGCCCTCGCGGTCCTCTTCGCGCCCCGGTGCCTCGCCCACTATCATCACCCGCGCGCCGGGTGTGCCATCGGAAAATACCATTTTGCGCGCACCACGCTTTAGCTCGCAATGCTCGAACGCTTGCATCGCAGCGCGCAACTCGTCCAAAGTCTGGGCAGCCGCGGCAAAGCGCGCAGCTTCTGCCACCGGATCAACGCCCGCAGCCATTGGGACAACCCGAGACGATCCCGCCTTGGCCGGTTTCGGCTTTTCAACGGCAGCGGGCACCTCATAGCGGTTGACCGGCGCGTTGCAAATCGCCTCGGTCGCGCCAAGTTCGATCTGCCAGTGCAAAAGCGCCAAGGCCTGATGATATTCCACTGATTCCATGGTGCCAACTTACGCGCTGCGGCCAGCAATAAAAATCCCAACTTCCAAATGGTCTTAAATCCATTCCGCACCAGCGACCCGACACACCGCCCGAATGCTTGCCCACATGCCCGCCGCCGCCTATAACGCCCCAAATAACGTGGGGTCCGCCAGTATGAGTTTCGCACACCGACATCTTTTGGGTATTGAACCCTTGTCGCAAACAGACATCACGACGCTTTTGGATTTGGCAGACACCTATGCCGACCTGAACCGCCAGCCGTATAAGCATAGCGATGCTTTGCGCGGCCTGACCCAGATCAATATGTTCTTTGAAAACTCGACCCGCACACAAGCGAGCTTTGAGATCGCGGGCAAGCGCCTTGGCGCGGATGTGATGAACATGGCGATGCAAGCGTCCTCGATCAAAAAGGGCGAAACCCTGATCGACACCGCCATGACGCTGAACGCGATGCACCCCGATTTGCTCGTGGTGCGCCATCCGCAATCTGGTGCTGTGGATCTATTGGCGCAAAAGGTGAATTGCGCGGTGCTGAACGCGGGCGACGGGCGGCACGAACACCCGACGCAGGCCTTGCTGGATGCGCTGACCATCCGCCGCGCCAAGGGCCGTTTGCACCGCCTGTCCATTGCGATCTGCGGTGACATTGCCCACAGCCGCGTGGCGCGGTCGAACATCATGCTGCTTGGCAAGATGGAGAACCGCATCCGTCTGATCGGCCCGCCCACGTTGATGCCCGCCCAGATCGGTGAATTTGGCGTCGAAGTGTTCGATGATATGGAAAAAGGGCTGAAAGACGTCGATGTGGTGATGATGCTCCGCTTGCAAAAAGAGCGCATGGATGGCGGATTTATCCCCAGCGAGCGCGAATATTATCACAGATTTGGTCTGGATGCCGAAAAACTGTCCCATGCCAAGCCGGACGCCATCGTGATGCACCCCGGCCCGATGAACCGCGGCGTTGAAATCGACGGGACGCTGGCAGATGACATCAATCGTAGCGTGATTCAGGACCAGGTCGAAATGGGCGTCGCGGTGCGCATGGCCGCGATGGACCTGCTGGCGCGCAACCTTGCTGACAGCCGCAAGGGGGCTGCATGACGCCAGACGCGCAAGACGAACAAGAACTGCTGCGCTGGAGAATCTCCCCACGCGCGTTCATGTGGCGTTGCTTGGCACTGCTGGCGCTGACCATGCTGGTCTGCGCACCAATCCTGCCTTACTTTAATGCGGTGACTTGGGTCATAGCGTCTGCAATTTCGGCATTATTTTATATGTGGATCTTTGAGGACTTCCAGATTTGGTACAGCAATCGCAAGACTGTCTGGCGGCTCACCAACCGCGCGCTTTATATCAATGAACCGGACAGTTTTGACCCGTTGATACTCGCGCTTACGGACATCAGCGCCATCGGCAGGCTGTCATTGTGGTCGATCACCTTGCGCCTGCCCAACCGGCAAAATATCGTCCTGCCGCTGGTTCCAGACCTGCGCCGCACAAAGGCCCGCATCGCGGCTGCCCGCGCGGTCGCCCTATGACCGATGCATTCTGGACACAGGTGCTTGAGCCCGGCGAAACCCTGCTTTGGACGGGCCGCCCTGAACCTCGTCTGTCCTTGCGCAACTTCCAACTGCTCGGGCCGTTTGTGGGGGCCTTTGGCACCGTGATCGCGGGTGGCTTGCTGCTGACTTACAATGACTTGCCTGTCTCGCAATCTGTGGTCTTGGCTGTTATTATCGCGCTTGTGGTGCTGTCGCTGGTCAAGGGGTTGAACCGCTGGACCGATCTGACCCGCACCCGCTATGCGCTGACCAACCGGCGCGCGTTGTTCTTTCGTCTGCAAAAGGGGGAAACCCGTGTCAAAGCATTCCCCCGCACTGCGGAAACCAAGCCGGACATCAAAAACACCAGCCCGCAGTCTGTGTTCTTTATCCGCCAAGAACGTGCCGATAACCCCGTCCTCGCGGCGCATTTGGGGTTCGAATACATCAATGACAGCGACGCGCTTTGCGCCATTCTTAACAATCGCCATGAGGGGGGACCTAGGTGACTGAACTGCATATTCCCAAGGGCGAACATGGCCAGATCAGACTGTTTGCCGTCAACCGCCCGATCGATGTGATGGCGCGTAACTTGCGCGAAATCGAAAAAACCGCCCTTATTGATGACCTGCTGGGGGTCCATGCCCCTGTTGGTACCGCAGAGCTTTTCCCTGTCTCGGACCTGGCCGGCGTTGGCCTGTCGCGCTATCTGACCGACGGCTATGCGGTTACCCAAGCCCAGATCGCCCACGACCGTACCCGGCTTGAAGCGCTGGATGGTTATGTTTTGCTGCTGTTTTCCTCGGCCTTTAATGGGCACGAAACCACGCTGACGATTGGATCGGATCTGACCTTGATCGGGACCTATGGCGAAGAACAGCCAGACAGGGCCGCGCCGCCTCTTACGGCCGAAGCGGCCAAACCCTATTCCGGCGTGCCGTCCCTGACGCCCAAAACCCCGCCAAGCGGGCGCGCCGGGGGGGCGATGGTCCTTTTGGGAATGCTTGTGATGGTAGGCCTTATATTGTGGTGGCTGATATGAAAGAACCCAAGCCCGATCCGAAAATGTCCGGTCGCGTTGCAATGATCGCGCTGCTCGTCGCCTTTGGCGTCGTGGCGATGATGGTCTGGATCGGCGCGTAAGCCCCTATTTTGAAAGAAAACTCGGCATGCTGCACTTTATCAACGCCAAGCTTATTGATCCCGAAGCCGGGACTGTCACCCATGGCACTTTGCGGGTCGACGGGGATAAAATCACCGGAATCCTGCCCGACGGCGCGCCAATTCCGGGCGATAGCGCAATCGTCGATTGCTGTGGTCAATACCTTGCGCCCGGCATTGTAGATCTGGGGGTAAAGGTCTGCGAACCCGGCGAGCGGCACAAAGAAAGCTTTCGGTCCGCAGGGTTGGCAGCAGCGGCAGGTGGGGTGACCACCATGATCACCCGCCCAGATACAGATCCCGCGATCGACAGCCCCGAGGTGCTTGAATTCGTCACCCGCCGCGCAAACGAAGTGTCGCCGGTGCATGTCGTGCCTATGGCCGCCCTGACCAAAGGCCGCGCAGGCCGCGAGATGACGGAAATCGGCTTTCTGATGGATGCAGGTGCCATTGCCTTTACGGACTGTGACCAAGTGATTACCGACACCAAAGTGTTCTCCCGCGCGCTGACCTATGCCAAAAGCCTTGGCGCGCTGGTCATTGCCCACCCCCAAGAACCGATCCTCAGCCACGGCGCTGCGGCCACATCAGGCAAATTCGCATCGCTGCGCGGGCTGCCCGCCGTATCGCCGATGGCCGAACGCATGGGGTTGGACCGCGACATCGCCCTGATCGAGATGACAGGTGCCCGCTATCACGCCGACCAAATCACCACCGCCCGCGCCCTGCCCGCGTTGGCCCGTGCCAAGAAAAACGGGCTGGATATTACGGCAGGCGTCGGCATCCACCACCTGACGCTGAATGCGCTTGATGTGGCTGATTACCGGACTTTTTTCAAACTCAAGCCACCCCTGCGCGACGAAGAAGACCGCATCGCGGTGATCGAGGCCGTCGCCTCGGGGCTCATCGACATCATTTGTTCGATGCACACCCCACAGGACGAAGAATCCAAACGTCTGCCCTTTGAGGAAGCCGCATCAGGCGCTGTCGGCCTTGAAACCTTGCTGCCCGCCGCCTTGCGTCTTGTGCATGCCGAGATGATGGATATTGCCACCCTGTGGCGTGCGCTGTCGTTCAACCCTGCAAAACGGCTTGGCCTTCCCGGCGGCCGTCTGACCGTCGGTGCCCCCGCTGATCTGGTGCTGTTTGATGACGGCGCGCCCTTCGTCATGAACCGCGAGACATTAAAATCGAAATCCCGCAACACGCCCTTTGACGGCATGCGCATGCAAGGTAAGGTCTTGGAAACTTTTGTTTCCGGACACTCCATTTATAAGGCCCCCTAGATTATGCCCCTGATTGATTCCTCTTTGTCCGCGCTCGCGCTTTGGGCCGTTCTTGGCTACCTTATTGGGTCCATCGCCTTTGGTATGGTTCTGGCGCGCGTCATGAACCTTGGTGATTTACGCGCGATCGGGTCGGGCAACATCGGTGCAACCAATGTATTGCGCACCGGCAACAAGAAAGCCGCGGCCCTAACCTTGATCCTTGACGGGGCAAAAGGTGCCGTGGCCGTGCTGCTCGCGCGGCATTTCGCAGGAGAGGCCGCAGCGCAGATCGCCGCCCTCGCCGCGATGATAGGGCATTGCTATCCGGTTTGGCTGCGTTTTCAGGGCGGCAAAGGCGTGGCAACGTTTCTGGGGATTTTGCTGGCGCTGGCCTGGCCAGTTGGCCTAGCCTGCTGTGTCGTTTGGTTGATCGCATCGTTTGCCACACGCATTTCGTCGATGGGGGCATTGGCAGCGGCAGCGGCTTCGACGTTTTTGCTGGTGTTCATGGGCTACGGATCGGCCCTGACCCTTGGCATCCTGTTGACCATGCTGATTTTCTGGCGTCATCGTGCAAATATCAAACGCATCAAAGCAGGCGAAGAACCAAAGATCGGCGCGAAAAAGGCGTAAACTAGGATTGGACGACTTTCTGCTCGCATTTTCTGCGCTACCAACCGGCACCCATAGGGCCACGTTTGATGGCAAAAGCTATGTCTTTTCCAAATCGAAGTTCAACGCCGGCAAAAGCTGGAAACTTGTCGCCGAGGAATTGGGCGGGACGGATTACATCAGCATGAACCTGTACGATCTGGCCAGCGGCCCACGCCTGTATCCGTGCGAAATGTCTGTTGAAAAGGTAATTGCCTTTGTCTGTGGAATGGCAGTTGCGCCTTAAAATTTTTACCAGCGCCCCCTAAAACCGGAGTGCCCCCGGTGCCGTGCGCTTCGGGGGCATTCGCAATGTACGGTTCTGACGGTTTTCCTAGTGCGTTCTAATAGGAATAATCGGCGTAGATCCGGCTTAGATCACCGCCCCATTTCCCATTATAGTCCTCAAGCAGCTCATCCGCGGGACTTTTCCCGGTCTCGATGCTTTCTTTCAGGGCGTTCAGGAAATGCGTCTCGTCAGGGACAAGACCGCCTGCACCGCTGCGCGCACGCGCTTTCAAACCATGCTCTGACAACGCAACAGCCTCGCGGGCCAGATCATGCATTTTCACGCCGTTCACCTGCGCCTGCAGCCCATCTACCGACGCTGCAACCCGCAGACCTTCGCGGGTTTCGGCATCAAAACCTTTCACCAAATCCCACGCGCCATCCAATGCTGTCTGGTCATACATCAACCCGACCCAGAACGCTGGCAGCGCACAAAGCCGCCGCCAAGGGCCGCCATCCGCGCCGCGCATTTCGATGAATTTCTTGATCCGCGCTTCGGGGAAGGCGGTTGTCAAATGATCGGCCCAGTCGCTTAGCGTCGGAATTTCACCCGGCAATGCTGGCAGCTGCCCCTTCAGAAAATCACGAAAGGACTGCCCCAACGCGTCAATATATTTGCCGTCGCGGTAGACAAAATACATTGGCACATCGAGGGCATATTCAACCCAGCGTTCAAAACCCATGCCATCCTCAAATGCCCACGGCAGCATGCCGGTGCGCGCAGGGTCCAGATCACGCCAGACCCGGCTGCGCCAGGATTTGTGGCCGTTGGGCTTGCCCTCGAAAAATGGCGAATTCGCAAAAAGCGCGGTCGCGACAGGCTGCAACGCCAGTGCGACCCGCAGCTTTTGCACCATGTCGGCCTCGGACCCGAAATCAAGGTTCACCTGCACGGTGCAGGTCCGGCGCATCATAACCTGACCCATGGTGCCGACCTTGGTCATGTATTCGTTCATCAACTTGTACCGGCCCTTGGGCATCAGATCCATCTGCTCGTGCGACCATTCAGGGGCAGCACCAAGCCCGATGAAACCGGCACCAATCCGGTCCGCCACATCACGCACTTCACGCAAATGCGCATTTACCTCGTCGCAGGTCTCGTGAATCGTCTCGACCGGCGCGCCCGACAGTTCAAGCTGACCGCCCGGTTCAAGCGATACATTGGCACCGTCCTTGACGAGGCCAATCAGTTTGCCCCCCTCTTCAACGGGATCCCAACCATGGCCATCGCGCAACCCTTCAAGCATCGCAAGGATAGAACACTCCCCGTCGTACGGCAGAGGCAGCAACGTTTCTTTATTATAACCGAACTTTTCGTGCTCGGTACCGATGCGCCAGTCTTCCTTGGGCTTGCAGCCGTCGGCCAGATATTGCGCCAACTGGTCGTGATGTTCGATCGGGCCACCGCCGGATTGAGGGATAGACATAAAGGCAGGCTCCGGGATTATTTCGTTTGAATTTAGGGATGGTGCGATTTTCCCGAGGTGTCAATGCAACAGGACAGAACTTGGCCGCAACGTACGTCTTTCCCAAATCACGACCGACAGCGTTTTGTCATCGGCCAATTCGGCCAACATACGCTCTGTTCTAAGTCCTGGCAGCGACGCAAAGGCATCAAACAACGCATCTGACCCTGCGGCATCCACAGGGATCATCACAGCATTTTGTCCGGGCTGCTCCAACTTCCAATGGGCAGGGTACGCCCCCCGCTCAAGGCTCAACCGTTCCATCTCTCTCAAGGCCACGACGCCACCGGTCAAAGGGCCAAAATACGCAATCTGCCCCTCATCCACCTGAACGGCCCCCACACCCATACCGCTTTTGCGAAATCTCGCGCGCTGCACGCCTAGCCACACAAAGGCCACCCCCGTCGCCACCAAGGCCGATCCCGGCAAAGCCAGCAAGAGACCTGGCCCCACGATCAACCAAAGCCCCGTCAGAACCATGGCTATCCCACCCAGAACCTCGCGCCAGCGCCACAGTTCCGCTTTCGCCTCGGGCCTTAGAAATGACATTGCAAGCTCCTGACTTCTCTGGCTTTCAAATATCCCACGGGGGTTTGGGGGTGTGAAACCCCCATTTGCATGACATATCGACGGTCACCGGACATCAGGTCCAATCCCCGAACGCCTGCTGCCAAACTGTCATCGCCGCCACCGCCGCCGTGTCGGCCCGTAAAATGCGCGGACCCAAAGTCACCGCCTTGGTATACTCCAACCCGCGCAAACGGTTGCGTTCACGCTCTGAAAATCCACCTTCGGGGCCGATCAATATCCCCCAAGGGCCGCTTCCAGACTGCCCCAGCCCAGCATCAGTGCCCGCCAAAGCCTCATCACAGAACATCAAGGACCGCGCCGGATCCCATTGATCGATCAACCGGTCCAGCTTCACCATCTCGGCCACTTCTGCCACAAACGTCGCGCCGCATTGTTCTGCCGCCTCAACCGCATGGGCCTGCAACCTGTCACGCTGCACCCGGCCTGCGTTGGTGAATTCGGTCTGCACCGGCACAATCCGGCGCGCGCCCATTTCGGCGGCCTTCTCGACAATAAAATCAGTGCGCGCTTTTTTGATCGGGGCAAAGATCAACCAAAGATCGGGGGGCACTTGCAAAGGCTTGGTTGGTGCCGCGCATTGCAAAACACCGCCCCGTTTGCCCGCTTCGACAACCTCGGCCCGCCATTCCCCGTCGTGGCCATTAAACAGCAACACCTGCGCGCCCACGCCCAGCCGCATCACCCCGAAAAGGTAGTGCGCCTGCGATTTATCCAACGGAACCGATTGCCCCGCCCCCAAGCCATGCTCTACATATAGTCTGATTTTCGCGTTCATGAGCCATGATATATGCAAGACATCCCCCCTACGCCAGATGCCCCCGAAAATAACCGCGTGGCTGATGCGGCTTCGGACAATTGGGTTGACCGGTATGCCCCTGCCTTCACAAGGCCGTACCTGCGGTTAAGCCGTGCTGACCGGCCGATCGGGACGTGGCTGTTGTTGCTGCCGTGTTGGTGGGGGTTGACGCTGGCGATGCTATTTGACCAGCAGCCCCGCTGGTTTGATCTGTGGATTTTCGTCGGTTGCGGGCTTGGTGCGTTCTTGATGCGCGGTGCAGGCTGCACCTGGAATGACATCACAGACCGCGATTTTGACGCTCAGGTTGCGCGGACACGGTCACGGCCGATCCCGTCGGGCCAAGTCAGCGTCAAAGGCGCTGCTGCATGGATGGTGGCCCAAGCCCTGATCGCGTTCTGCATCCTGTTGACCTTTAACTATGCCGCCATTTCACTGGGCATTCTGGCGTTGCTGCCGGTTGCAATCTATCCCTTTGCCAAGCGGATCACATGGTGGCCACAGGTTTTTCTTGGCATCGCGTTTAACTGGGGTGCGCTGCTGGCATGGACGGCCCATACCGGGTCGCTGGGGGCCCCTGCGGTGGTGCTTTATTTTGCGGGCATCGCTTGGACGCTGTTTTATGATACCATCTATGCCCATCAGGACACCGAAGATGACGCGCTGATCGGGATCAAATCCACCGCCCGCCTGTTTGGCGAAAACACCTCGCAATGGTTGCGCCGTTTCTTGATGGCGACTGTGGGTCTGATGGGGTTGGCCGTGGTTTTCGCCCTTCGCGAGAAGGCATCGTTTCTGGCAATGGTACTCGCTCTTGGCGGACCTTGGGCGATGGGCTGGCATATGGCGTGGCAATTGCGCGGCCTGGACATCACCAATAACGAAAAGCTTCTGCAACTGTTTCGTGTTAACCGGGACACTGGCATGATCCCGCTGATCTTTTTCGCCGCAGCACTGCTGGCGTGATTGCACCACGGCCCCCCCGCGCGTATCAACGGCCATAACGTCAACTGTCCCAGAAACGAGCCTATGCGTTTATCCGTCATCCTGATCATCGCGCTGACCTTTTCGGCAGCGGCGGCACTCTCGCTTGTGGCTGCCAATTTTTCGGTAACCCTGATCGAAGATAATTCCGAAATCGGCGTGCGTGATGTGCTGGATGAAAAGGGAATGGTTTGGGCCGAGGTCGAGGCTGACGGCCTGCAAGTGACCCTGTCGGGTACCGCACCAAACGAGGTGATCCGTTTTAACGCGCTCAGCGCCGCGGGATCAGTTGTGGATGCTGCGCGTGTGATTGATGAAATGGCTGTGGTCTCTCAGGCAGCGATCGCCGCCCCCCGATTTTCGGCTGAAATCTTGCGCAACGATTCTGGCGTGTCGATCATCGGGCTGATCCCCACGACAACCGACCGCGACGCTGCGATCAACCGCTTTAACACAATCGTCGGGTCCCAGAACGTCGCTGATCTTTTGGAATCTGCAAACTATCCTGCCCCCGAAGGATGGGAAGACGCTTTTGCCTTTGCGATTCTCGCCATGGAAAAGCTACCGCGCGCCAAGGCTTCGGTTTCTGCCGGGCGAATTGATATCACTGCTATTTCCGACAGCGCCGCTGAAAAAGCCCGCCTTGAGGAACAATTGCGCCGCGCAGCACCGCCCGGCCTCTCCGTCACGCTGGACATCGCGACACCGCGACCGGTCCTGACGCCGTTTACCCTGCGCTTTCAAATCGGCGACGATGCCACCGGGTTCGATGCTTGCAGCGCTGACACCGAAAAAGCCAGCGCGCGGATCACTGCCGCCGCGAAAACGGCAGGGGCGGCCGGCACGATCCGCTGCACAGTCGGCCTTGGCGTGCCAAGCCCTCGCTGGTCGGAGGCCGTTGAAAAAACCATCAAAACACTTGCTGAAATAGGCAAGGGATCGGTCAATTTCGTGGATGCCGACATCACTTTGGTTGCGGCAGCAGGCACCGATCAAGGCGTCTTTGACCGCTTGGTAGGAGAGCTGGAAAACGCGCTGCCTGACGTTTTTGTTCTGAATGCGCGTCTGACCGAAGCCGTTGATCCAAATGCCGGCCCGCCTGAGTTTGTCGCCACCTTGGCAAAGGACGGCAAGGTCCAATTGCGCGGACGGCTTAGCGATGATGCGCTGCGCGAATTGGCTGACAGCTATGCCAAAGCCAGCTTTGGGTCGGACAAAGTTTATACCGCAGCGCGAATCGTTGATGACCTGCCTGCCGATTGGCCGACACGCGTTCTTTCGGGACTTGATGCTTTATCCAAGCTGGCAAACGGCACCGTGGTCGTCCAGCCGGACAACGTCAGCGTAACCGGCAATACCGGAAATCCGGATGCCGGTTCGCAGATCGCAACGATGCTGGCCGGAAAGCTGGGTGAAGGACAACAATATGATATCGCAGTTGTATATCAGGAGAAACTCGATCCCGTTCTCGGTCTGCCCACCCCCGAAGAATGCGAAGCCCAGATCGCCGAGGTCGTGGCAGCTGGCAAGATCAACTTTGAACCAGGCAGTGCGACAATTGATGCCTCGGCCCTTTCAACGATGGACCAAATCGCAGAAATCCTGAAAACCTGCGGCGATATCGCGCTCGAGGTTCAGGGATATACCGATAGTCAGGGGCGCGAGGAAATGAACCTTGCCCTTAGCCAGTCGCGGGCGCAATCAGTCCTGAACGAACTGCGCGCGCGCCGCGTTCTGACGGCGTCATTTGTCGCAAAAGGCTTTGGTGAAGAAGCCCCCGTGGCGTCGAACGAAAGCGAAGAAGGTCGCGAGGCCAACCGTCGTATCGAATTCCGCCTGATCCGTCCCGACCAACAAGAAGGTGCCGCAGCCGAAACAGCGCTGGAAAACCCCGACGATTCAGGTGATACAGACGCACCCGGCAACACGACCCAAGAAGGCAACTGACATGAGCAGAACCGAATTTGTCATCGCAACCGCGATCATCCTGTTCGTCGCCTTCTGCATGGGCTGGTTCGCAAACTGGCTTTTGCATCGCTTTACCCGTGTGGCCGCCGACGATGTGGCGCAACTGGACCGGATGAGCCAAGAACTTCACGAAGCCGAAGAAACACGCGATCAGGCGATCACCTATCTTCAACAACGCGAGGCAGAGCTGACCAACCAGCTTAGCCAGACCGAAGCAGAACTGCGTGCAGCCATGGACGGTTTGCGTGATGCCCGTCACGAGGCGGAAGAAATGCGCAACTACATCGAACGCCAGCAAGCGGGCTGATCACCAGCGGGTCAACGCATCCTCGTCCTCATCCTTTGAGGCGACCCATTCCGCGCCACTGGCAGTAATCTCTCGCTTCCAGAACGGTGCGCGGGATTTAAGATAATCCATCAAGAATTCCGCCGCCTCAAACGCGTCCTTGCGGTGCCGCGCGGCGGTTGCGACCATCATGATCATCTCGCCGGGGACCAACCGCCCAAAGCGATGGATCACCAGCGCATCCCCAAGCGAGAACCGTTCAATCGCCGTCTGCGCCATGCTCTTGAGCGCAGCTTCCGTCATGCCGGGATAATGTTCGATTTCCATGGCCTGCAAAGGGTCACCGGGCAGATCGCGCACAACGCCGGTAAAGGTCACGATCGCGCCCATATCCTTGTGCCCGCTGGCAAATTTCGCCGAGATAGCGCCAAGGTCAAACGGTTCTTCTTGGACAGAAACGCGCATCTCAGCCTCCGGTCATCGGTGGAAAGAACGCAACTTCGCGCACACCGGCAAGCGGGGTGTCGAAATCAGCAAGCTCTTGATCGACCGCAACCCGAAGGCTGTCTAGATCCGAGAATGCCAAATCATAGCGATCTTCGCGCGCGCGTAATTCGGCCACCAGATCAGCCACCGTCGCGGCAGTCGTTTCGACCTGCTCACGCGGCACGCCGATACGTTCACGTACCCAAGCAAAATAAAGAATGTCCATTACTTCGGCTCCTTCAAATGCGGCAAGGCTTTGCGCAGATAATCAATGCCGGTGATGGCGGTCAGTGCGGCTGCGATCCACAGCAAGACAAGCCCGACAAAACCGGCCCAAATCTCAAGGTCCAGATCAATACCGGTCAACTCATGCTCAAGTCCGATACCGGTCACCTCGCCCGTGATCATATCCACCCCGATGTCCGAGATTCCAAAGTAATGCTCGAACACACCTTGGCTGAACAGGACTGCAATCGCGACCATCTGCGCTGTGGTCTTCCATTTGGCCAATTGCGTGACCTTCAGCGTCCCTGAGACATCGCCCAGAAACTCCCGCAGACCCGATACGAAAACCTCGCGAAACAAGATGACTGTGGCAGGCAAAACCAACCAAGGCGACCAGCTGGAAAAAGCGATGATCACCATCAGCGCGATCACGACCATCGCCTTGTCCGCAATCGGGTCCAACATCGCACCTAGCTTGGTTTCTTGCTTCCAAGCGCGGGCAAGATATCCGTCGAACCAATCCGTGATTGCCGCCGAAACAAACAAGAGCATCGCCAGACCGTCAGCAAAGGGTCTGGTAAAATACAAAAACATCACAGCCACACCCGGTGCCGCGATCAGACGCATCAGCGTCAGGATATTGGGAATATTCCACTTCATTCCAGCACTCTATCGCGCCAATCACTTAGGTTAAAGCACCAAGATGCCGGCGTCATTTTACGAAATAAACTCCCCAGCGGAGCGTCCCGCCCCTGCACATCACGCCCACGCCTGCGGCCCCGTCACCCACGTTCATGGAAAAATGCGTATATCCGCTCTGCCAATGCGCGCGATACACCTTCGACCGCCAGCAAATCGCTCAGGTTCGCGCGACCTACCGCCTTGGCCGACCCGAAATGCGCAAGCAGTGCCCGCTTGCGCGCAGCACCGACACCGGGGACCTCATCCAGCGGCGTGGCGCCAACCGCCTTGGCCCGTTTGGCGCGGTGCGTACCAATGGCAAAGCGGTGCGCCTCGTCGCGCATGCGCTGGACGAAATACAACACCGGATCATTGTGCCGCAGCGCCATCGGAAGTTTGCCAACCCGGTGGAATTCTTCCTTGCCCGCGTCACGATCGACACCTTTCGCAACGCCAATCATAGGAATATCCTCGACCCCGTATTCGCGCATAATCGACACAACAGCGCTGACCTGCCCCGCGCCCCCGTCAATCAACAGCAGATCAGGCCACATGCCCAGCTTACGATCCGGATCTTCCTTCAGCAGCCGTTTGAACCGCCGGGTCAGCACCTCTTTCATCATACCAAAGTCATCACCGGGGGTCAGATCGTCGCCCCGGATGTTGAACTTGCGGTATTGGTTTTTCATCATGCCGTCAGGCCCTGCGACAACCATGCCACCAACGGCGTTGGTCCCTTGGATATGCGAGTTGTCGTACACTTCAATGCGCTGCGGGGGCGCGGGCAGATCGAACGCTTCGGCCAGACCTTTCAACAAGTTGGTCTGGGTCGCTGTCTCGGCCAGTTTACGCGCCAGCGATTCGCGCGCATTGCGCAAGGCACCATCGACCAGTTCTGCTTTTTCGCCCCGCTGCGGGACCAGCAATTCAACCTTGCGCCCCAGCTTGCCTGACAACGCATCCGCCATCAGGTCTGGATTCTCGATCTCGTTCGACAGGATCAACTGACGCGGCGGTTCACGCGTGTCGTAGAATTGCCCGATGAACGCCTCAAGGACCTCGGCGGCGTCAACATCGGGGCCCACGCGCGGATAATAATCGCGGTTGCCCCAGTTTTGGTTCGCCCGAATGAAAAACACCTGAACGCAGGCCTGCCCCTGATCTAGATGCAGCGCGATGATATCGGCCTCGGACACCCCTTGCGGGTTGATGCCTTGCGCCGTCTGCACCTGGGTCAACGCCTTGATCCGGTCCCGCAGGGCAGCAGCGCGCTCGAACTCCATCTCTTCGGATGCCACCGCCATGTCCGCTGCAAGTCGCACCTGAATATCCGTTGATTTACCATTCAGAAACTTTTGCGCATCCTGCACCGTCTTGCGATACTCTTCGGGGGATATCTTGCCCACACAGGGGGCCGAACACCGTTTGATCTGATGTTGCAGGCAAGGCCGCGTGCGGCTTTCGAACATCGCATTCGAACAGTCGCGCAGCAAGAATACGCGCTGCAATTGGTTCAGCGTCCGGTTCACCGCACCCGCGCTGGCGAAAGGACCATAATAGTCGCCCTTTTCCTTTTTCGCGCCCCGGTGTTTCTTGATCTGCGGATAATCCCCATCCGCAGTGACCAAAATGTTTGGGAAACTCTTGTCGTCGCGCAGCAAGACGTTGAACTTGGGCTTGAGCTGCTTGATCAGGTTCTGTTCCAGCAGCAGCGCTTCGGTTTCGGTTTTGGTGGTCAGAAACATCATCGAAGCAGTGTTCGAGATCATCCGCGCGATGCGTCCCGAATGCCCCGATGGCCGTGCGTAATTGCTGACCCGTGCGCGCAGATTACGTGCCTTGCCGACATACAAAACCCTGCTCTCGGAATCGAGCATACGGTACACACCGGGGGAGCCATCAATCGTCTTGAGATAGGATTGGATGACCTCATAGCCGGTCTTTGGGGTGTCGGTCGCGTCAGTCATTGATTCGGCTTCTTTGGCTTAAGTGCTGCAACAGGTTTGCCGCGGCGACAAGGTTAAACATACCCCCGACTCCTGTGGATAACTGTGCAGATAACTTTCTGTGAAATCCAATTTTTCCTTGTTTTTAACAGCCTTCTCGCAATCGCACAAATTTTAGGCAGATTTATAAGACACTGTTTTAAAATGATATTTTTATTATATGCCTCCAAGTGACTGAAAACAGGCGCTATTTGTTACAGTTTTGTTAACGGCGTCAACCAAAGTGCAAAACTTTCGGCCGGGGACTTATTCCAGCCCCTGAACGTCAGGCGTTCTCCACGCCAGATGTTGTCCGCCGTCCGTGCATAACAGCTGCCCTGTAACCGATGGTGCATCCAGAAAATAGCCCAAGGCGGCACTGATGTCTTCGGGGTTTGCACCACGCTCCAAGATCACCCGCGCACGTTGATTGGCGAAATGATCTTCGGTCTGTTTGGCACCTTTTAATGTGGGGCCGGGTCCGATTGCATTGACTCGCACCGACGGTGCCAACGCTTGGGCTGTGGTTTGGGTCATTGCCCAAAGCCCCATTTTGGCAATGGTATAGGTCATGAACTCAGGGGTCAGTTTGCGCACCCGCTGATCCAGCATGTTGACGATCAAGCCACTGCCCCGAGGTTCCCCCCTGTCGTCGATGTCAGCAACCAGACCCTGCGATGCCATTGCTTGGGTCAACACAAACGGTGCACGCAGATTGCTGCCGATATGCCGGTCCCAGCTTTCTTCGGTCGCAGTCGTGACGGTGTCATGTTCAAAGATCGACGCGTTATTGATCAGGCAGGTAATAGGCCCGCCCAGCGCCTCCAGCGCGCGGGGGAAAAGGCTTTGAGTCTCGTTTTCGTTCAGCAGATCAGCTTGCACTGCAACGCCGCGCTGACCTTTTGCGGCAAGCTGAGCAACGACCTCGTCTGCGCCGTCGGACGACGTATTATAATGCACCGCAACATCAAAGCCGCGGTCACCCAGATACAGCGCCATGGCACGCCCCAGACGTGCGCCGGCCCCTGTCACCAATGCATTTTTCATGGCTAGGTCTCTCTTACATCAAAACGATAGTCAGGTAGAGCGCGTAGATCGCGCAAAGCAAAACACCCCAGAGCCGCGTGATGTCCCGACCCAAATAAACGAACGGGATCAGTAACAGCGATGCGCCCAGCATGACCCAAAAGTCAAACCGCAGGAATTCCGGATCGACATCGATTGGTCCAACCAAACTGGCCACACCAATAATGCCCAACAGGTTAAAAATATTGGACCCGATCACATTGCCCAACGCAACATCCGCCTGACGTCGCAAGGCGGCCATCACAGTTGTCGCCAGTTCTGGCAACGAGGTGCCGATGGCCACCAGCGTCAAGCCAATCACCGTATCGCTTACCCCATAGGCGCGCGCGATGATCGACGCATTGTCTACAAGCAGGCTGGCCCCAAGCGGCAAACCGATCAGGCCCAGCACCAAAAACAGGCCGATGCGCCAACCGGGCATGTCCGGATCCGCCCCTTCGGGCTCCTCCAGGTCGTCCGTCGCGGCACCTTTGGCGCATTCACGATGCTTTTGAGTGTCGCGAAACGCGTCGAACAGCACATAGGCAAGACCGCTCAAAAGGATCAGGCCAGACCAGAAATCATAGACCCCGCGCAGGGCTAAAAGAATAAACAGAACCGTCGCCGCAATCATCATGTTATAGGTCTTGTGGGTACGGCATTCAGACGTATGCATTGTCGCAAGCAGCGCCGGAACGCCCAACACCATCAAGATGTTAGCAGTGTTCGACCCAACGACGTTCCCTAGGGCAAGACCCGGCACCCCCTCGAGTAGCGCCTTGATTGAAATAAGCAATTCCGGCGCAGACGTCCCGAAAGCCACGATGGTCAAACTGACAATCAGCGCAGGAACACCAAGGCGCAGGGACAGGTTCACTGCCCCTTTGACCAAAGCATCGCCCGCCAAAAGCAAGATGACCAACCCAAGAACGCTGAGAACCCAAGGCATAATCATCCGCGCTTACCCCCGCAGCCGCAGGGGCCTTTGCCGATGCGGAATCGTCCGCAGGAAGTGCATTTTTTCTGACTTAGCGTTTTCCCGCCCAGCCAGTGCATTTTACCAAACCACGCAAGCGTACCCATGGCGACCAAAAACAGCAAAACAACCTTGAGAACCATGAGCTACAGGCCAAACTGAGCGTATGCAGAACGCTCTTCGATGCTGTCCACCGCATCGCCGATGATTTGGGCACCAAAGCGCGATAGCAAACCTTTTTTGCTGCCGTACCGAGCGAACTTCACCTTATCGCCAAAGCGCTCTTTCAGGAATGGCCGCAGATGGCCAATGCCGTCGATCAAACCCAGTTCTGTTGCGCGTTTGGCCAGCCAGATTTCCCCGGTAAACAAATCGACATCCGCAGCCAATTTATCGCCCCGCCGTGTTTTGACATGGTCGATAAAGTTAGCATGGATATCATTGAGAATGGATTTCAAGCGCTCGACATCCTGCGGATTTTCGGGGCGGAACGGGTCCAGCATGGATTTTGACTGGCCAGCGGTATAAACGCGACGTTCGATCCCATATCGGCTGATCAGTTCACTTGCGCCAAACGAAGACGAAATAACCCCGATGGACCCGACAACCGAACTAGGGTCGGCGTAAATCTCGTCGGCTGCGGCGGCCAACCAATACCCCCCTGAGGCCGCGACATCCTCTACGAAGGCGATCACGGGAATGTTCTTTTCCTCGGCAAGACGGCGGATCCGCGCGCCAATCAAAGACGATTGTACCGGACTACCCCCCGGTGAGCTGATCTCAAGAACAACGGCCACGGGCTTGCCGCGATTAAATGCCTTGTCGATTGCGGGTCCGATGCCGCCATCATTCAGGCCGCCGCGCGTGCGGCCCCCGATGACGCCCGACAGGCGAATGACCGCAACGGTGGGATACGTGGGGAGGAAAGGGATATAGTTTATCATATCGCTCCATGTAGAGTGCGACCCGTCGCCAAACAAGGCAAGCACCGGATTGTTATTGCCGAATTCGCCAGCCTGTGCGGAAAATCCACCAGATCACTGCAAGGCACAGCGCGGTAAAACCCGCAATCGCTAGCAAGCTTGTGACGATGGGCACATCCGCAGCGCCGAAGAACGACCAGCGAAAGCCTGAAATCAGGTACACCACGGGGTTAAAGTGCGATATTACCTGCCATACGGGCGGCAACATCGAGATCGAGTAAAACGATCCACCAAGGAACACCAAAGGTGTGATGATCAGCAAGGGCACCAGTTGTAGCTGCTCAAAACTGCCGGCCCAAATACCGATGATAAAGCCGAACAACGAAAAGCTGATGCAGGTCAGCACCAGAAAGACGACCATCCAGACAGGATGCGCGATGGTGATATCGACAAAGAAAAACGCGGTGATCAGGATGATGACACCAATGAACAGCGCCTTGGTCGCCGCGGCACCGACATAGCCCAACACGATTTCGATAAAATTGATCGGGGCGGACAGAAGCTCGAAAACCGTGCCTATAAATTTCGGGAAATAGATGCCGAAAGACGCATTCGAGATCGACTGCGTGATCACGCTCAGCATGATCAGGCCCGGCACGATAAACGCGCCGTAGCTGATACCCTCGACCTCTTGGATACGGCTGCCGATGGCCGCGCCAAAGACGACAAAATAAAGCGAAGTCGACAGCACGGGGGACACAAAGCTTTGGGTGATTGTGCGGAAAAAGCGCGCCATCTCGAATTTATAGATGGAATTGACGGCGATCCAGTTCATGCGGCGTCCTCCTTGACGAGATCCACAAAGATGTCTTCCAGACTGCTTTGCGAGGTTTCAAGATCGGTCAAGACAAGCCCCGCAGCAGCAACATCCGACAGAAGTTTCGTAATGCCCGTCCGTTCTGCGCGGGTATCATAGGTGTAAATCAACGTGGTGCCGTCCGCGGACAAGGTCAGGGCATCGGACACCAAACTGGCGGGCAGCGCATCAATCGGCTTGGTCAGGTGGACCTGAAGCTGCTTCTTGCCCATGCGCGCCATCAGCTTGTCTTTGTCTTCGACCAACAGCAATTCACCATGCGCGATGACACCGATACGGTCGGCGATGGCTTCGGCTTCTTCGATGTAATGCGTGGTCAGAATGATGGTCACGCCGTCGGCCTTGAGGCCGGCCACGATTTCCCACATGTCGCGGCGCAGTTCGACATCAACACCCGCTGTGGGTTCATCCAGAAACAACACGCGGGGTTCGTGCGCCAGTGCCTTAGCGATCAGCACCCGACGTTTCATACCACCGGACAGCGCACGGATCTGGCTGTCTTTCTTATCCCAAAGGGACAGCTGACGCAGAATTCTTTCTAACGCAGCGTCATCTTTGGGCTTGCCAAACAATCCGCGCGAAAAACTCACGGTGCTGATGACTTTTTCAAAGGGTTCAAGATTAATCTCTTGGGGAACCAGACCGATCATCGCCCGGGCTGCGCGGTAATCAGTGATCGTGTCATGCCCACCGACTTTGACCGTGCCCCCCGTCGCCGTGGTGATCCCGCAAACCGTTGAAATAAGGGTTGTCTTGCCCGCACCATTGGGCCCGAGCAGCGCTAGGATTTCGCCCTGTTTGATCTTGAGGGTGACACCTTTGAGCGCCTCGAACCCGTCGGCGTAGGCTTTGCGCAGGTCGTTGATTTCTACAATATCTGGCATCGAAGCCTCCGGATGATTTTGCCGGAAACTAGCCTGATTAGCAGCGGGTTAACAGAGGTGCTGTTCAGGTCTTTTCGCGGCCGAACCAACCCTTTTTCTTCGATTTGCCGTCTGCTGCCTCATCGGTTGCGTGCGCGCCCTCATCGGCTGGCCCCTCAAGCGTTTCTTGCAGGTTGTTAAAGAACTGATCGGCCATCTTTTTCGCGAAACCATCAATGATCCGGCTGCCAAGCTGCGCCAGCTTGCCGCCGATCTTTGCCTCGACATCATAGGTCAGTTCGGTTCCGCCGTCTTTTTCCAGCAGCGTCACGACCGCGCCTCCCTTGGCGAAACCCGCTGCACCGCCCTTGCCTTCGCCCGTGATCGTGATCGACTGGTCAGGCACCATGTCGGACATCACAACTTGCCCCTTGAATGTCGCCTTCACCGGGCCGACTTTTTGCACGACTGTCGCCTCGAAACCTTCTTCTGCGGCGCCGGACACCTCGGTCGCACCGGGCACACATTTGATCAGCATGTCGGGGTCCAACAAAGCGGCGTAAACTTCGGCGGGCGTGGCTGCGATCTGACGGGTATCTGACATTTGCATGGGCGGTATCCTTGTGCAGGCGGTGTTTTCGACAACCTAGCCCAGATGCAGCCCCCGCGCCAAGATGAAACGCGCTGGACAGGATACCCAAAGGTGGTAAGTCTCGAATATGAATGCAGATGCACATAACAGGTCGGGGGCGGCCATCGGTTTCGTTCTGGCCGGAATTCTAGCGATTTCGATCAATGATATGCTGATCAAAAAGCTTTCAGGGGGCTACCCCCTCCACGAGATCGTCTTTGCGCGGGCCTTTATCGGCATTCTGTTCAGTCTTGTGCTGGTCCAGCTTGAGGGCGGGTGGCGCATTTTGAAAACCACCCAAGCGCATTGGCATATTCTGCGCGGCCTGCTGGTGGTCGTGGCGAATATGACCTTTTTCCTTGCCCTTGCCGCGATTCCCTTGGCGGATGCAACGGCGTTGTTCTTTGTGGCCCCGCTGTTCATCACGCTTTTGTCGATCCCTATCTTGGGCGAAAAAGTCGGCATCATGCGATTGACGGCGGTGGCCGTAGGGTTTGTCGGGGTGATCATCATGCAGCGGCCTTGGGCCGATACGCAGGCTTTGCAAGTCTCAAGGCTTGTATTATTGCTTCCGGTAATCTCGGCTCTGACCTATGCATTGAACCAGTTGATGACCCGCCGTCTGGGCGTTCACAGCAAAGCATCCGCCCTATCGATATACATTCAGGGGACGTTTCTGATCGTATCGCTGGGGTTCTTCCTGATTGCAGGCGATGGCCGTTTCGTCGACGCCACCAGCCCCCCGTCCATGCAATTCTTGTTAAGGGAATGGGTTTGGCCAGCGCAGGATGATTTGTGGGTCTTCTTGGGTCTCGGGGTCAATGCCGCGATCATCGGCTATTGCCTAAGCCAAGCCTACCGGATCGCGGATGCCGCCACAGTCGCTCCGTTTGAATATGTCGGCCTGCCGCTGGCCGTGTTCTGGGGCCTTGTCATATTCGGTGATCTGCCCGTCTGGGAAATCTGGGTTGGCATTGCGCTTATCTTGGGGTCGGGGCTGTTTGTGTTCTTGCGTGAACGCCAAAAAGCACGCCGATTGCTGAAAACCCGCCCCCTGCGCAGCGTTTAGCCCGATACCTGTACCACAACCTTGCCCGTGGCCTTGCGGCTGCGCAGCAGATCCAGCGCCTCGTTCGCCTGTTCTAGCGGCAGCACGTGGCTAACATGGGGCTTCAACTGCCCTGCGACATACCAGTCGATCAACGTCTTGAAACTATCGGTCAGCACCGAGGGTTTGAACTTTTTATAGCCACCCCAGAACAGACCCAATACGTTCAGGTTCTTGACCAACAGGATATTCGCAGGAATTTGTGGCACATCGCCCGAGGCGAACCCAAGCGGCAGCAGGCGCGCTTCGGGGTTGCAGGCGCGCAACGCGGCTTTGAATTGGTCGCCGCCAATCGGGTCATAGACGACATCGGCCCCGCCCAGCGCCTTGACGACTTCGCGGATGTCGTCGGTTTCGGAATCGATCAGATGGTCGGCACCGGCGGCGCGGCAAATCTCAAGCTTGGCCGGGCCGCGCGCGCAGGCGATCACCTCGGCCCCCATCAGTTTACCCAGTTCGACCGCCGTCAGCCCCACGCCACCCGAAGCACCAAGCACCAGCAAGCGTTCGCCCGGTTGCAGCCGCGCCTTATAGTCCAAGGCCACATGACTGGTGCCATAGGCGATCAGAAACGCAGCAGCATCGACCGCCGTCATTGCGTCCGGGATCGGCACGCAAATATCCGCAGCGACCGCAGCATATTCGGCAAGCCCGTGGAACCCGCTGTAGGCTGCAATGCGCTGGCCGACGTGCAACCCTGTCACGCCGTCGCCAAGGGCGGTGATTGTCCCCGCAAGCTCCATTCCCAAGGTGACGGGCAGCGCCGGTTTTTCCTGATAGGTGCCTTTTATCACCAGCAGGTCGCCAAAATTCAGACCGCAGGTATCGACCTGAACCAAGACTTCACCATGACGGGGCACGGGTATTTCTATATTTTGCAGGGTCAGGGGCTGATTATGGACGGTGACTTGCATGGCGCGCATCGGGTGGGTCCTTCTCACTTGGCTGGATGCGAATGGGCCAGAGGGCGCGTGATTTTGCAACCCCATCCGCCTGTGCCATTTGAATGGGCCTAAGGTTTCGGGAAAACGATCCGAACCCTCAGCCCCGGTGCGTTATCCAGCAGACCCAGCATCCCACCATGCAGTTTCACGACCCCCTCAACCAAGCTAAGCCCCAGCCCATTGCCCGGCGTGTGTCGGCTGGCATCCAGACGGTACAGACGGCGCAACACCTTTTCACGCTCAGCTTCGGGGATACCCGCACCATTGTCCGCCACCTCAAGAGTTGGGCGGCCATGGTTGGTGCAAAGCGATATGTTGATCTGGCTGCCTTGCGTCGTATGGCGCAGCGCATTTTCGATCAGATTGGCCAACACCTGCCCCAGCAGGTTCTTATCACCATGCACACAGATTGGCCCGTCCTGTACCTCGCAGACCAGCGACTGATCCTTTGCCATGGCTGCGGGTTCATAAACCTCGGTCATGGTCTGGCACAGGTGCGTTAGATCGACGGGTTTGAAATGCGCCTTTGGTGACCCTGCCTCGACCGAGGCGATCTGCAACAGCGACTGAAACACCGACGCGATCCCGGTCACCTCGTCTTGGGCTTTTGCCAGCAGTGCGCCTTCTTGTGTGTCGGGCGGAACGGTGCGGGCAAGGTCGTCCAGATGTACCGCGACCCGCTGGATCGGCGTTTTCAGATCATGGGCGATGTCAGATGAAACCTGCCGCAGCATCTGGGTTTGCGCCTCTTGCGCGCTGGCCATCTGGTTCACTTTGGTGCCGATCCGCACCAGATCATCCGCCCATTGGGCCGACACCGCGACCCGTGCATCAAGATCACCGTTGGTCAGATCATCCAACGTACCGCCGATGACCTCGACGTGATGTTTGCTGCGCCGCGCCAGATACAGCCCGCCAGACAGGGCGATCAGCACCGTCGGCAGCAAGCTGATCAGCAAGATGTTCAAGAACACCGTGCCCAACGCTTCGATCTGCGCCCGGCTGCGCGCTACGGTCAATTGCCCGCCATAAAGCCGCGTGCTGAGAGACAGGTATTCGCCGTCATATTCGGCCCGATTGCGGGCCAGCGACACGATATGATAGCCTTCATCATCCCGTGCAATCGCCCCGTTGCCATAGATGCGCCCGGACGGTGTGATATAGCTGAGGATCACGCGGCTGGGATCAGCATCGCGCGATTCACCATCGACCAGCAAGGCGACAGCCCGTGCATTGGGGGCAGCGCGAAACCCTGCAAGGTCTTGTTCCAGATCCGCGCGGATCGCCGTTTCAAACGAGTTTTGCGTCACAGCATAGCTGGCCGCAAGGCTTAGCAGGCTGACGGTCGAGAATAGCAGCACCAACAATAACGCCAACCGAACCGGCATGGACCGCCAAAGCTGTGCAATCCGCCCTGTCATCCGTCGATCCTGTAGCCGGCACCGCGCACGGTATGGATCAGCTCGCGGTCAAAGGGTTTATCCACCTTGGCACGCAACCGGCTGATATGGGTTTCGACGACATTGGTCATGGGATCAAAGCTGATGTCCCAAACCGCCTCAAGCAGCATGGTGCGGGTCTGCACCCTGCCCTTGCGGCGCAGCAGATGTTCGAGCAAGGCAAATTCGCGCGGCAAAAGGTCAATATCCTGCCCGCCGCGCGTCACCTTGCGGGTGATCAGGTGCATTTCCAGATCGGCGGCGCGCAGGACCGTCTCCTGCTCCAACGCTTGTGGCCGCCGCGACAGTGCCGCAACCCGAGCCGACAGTTCACCAAAGGCAAACGGCTTGACCAGATAATCATCACCGCCCGCGTTCAGCCCGCTGATCCGGTCCTCTACGCTGCCCATTGCGGTCAGAAACAAAACTGGCGTGGTGTTGCCCGCACCGCGCAACGTCTTGACCAGCGTCAGCCCGTCAACTTCTGGCAACATCCGGTCAATGATCAGCACATCATAGCTGCCCGAACTTGCTTGAAACAGCCCCTCGCGGCCTTGGGCCACCAGATCAACGGTATGCCCCTCTTCGCGCAGGCCCCGCGCAATATAGCTGCCGGTGGTGGCGTCGTCTTCGACTACGAGCAGTTTCATGTTTGCGGCTCCGTTTCCCGATTTCCTGTTCTGATACCCCATATAGTCACGCCTGACAGCGGTGCAGTGCTGCCTAACAAATTTGTATAGCGCGCCGAAACACTCTGTAACAACGGGCTGCCATTTGGGTGTCATCCCTGAAGATGTAAGGAAACACGCATGACATCCCTTTTCAAATCCCCCCGCCGCGCAGTGCCCTTTGTACTGGCAGCCGCACTCGCGTCTACTTCGGCCCTCGCCTTGGCCCCGACAACAGCCCTTGCCGTACCTGCCGGTGGCTATGCCGATCTGGTCGAAACCATTTCGCCTTCGGTGGTGTTTATCGAAGTGTCCGGTAAATCCGCGCAATCCGGCCCCAAGATGGACCTGCCCCAAGGCATGCCCGAAGAGTTGCGCCGCCGGTTCGAACAGATGATGCCGAACGGTGATACGCAAGCACAGCCGGTCCAAGGGCTTGGGTCAGGCTTCATCGTCTCGAAGGACGGGCAGATCGTGACCAATAATCACGTCGTCGAAGGCGCTGATCAGGTCACCGTCAAATTGGCCGATGGCCGCAGTTTTGACGCAACCGTTGTGGGCAGTGATGCCATGACAGACATTGCCCTGCTCAAGATCGAAGCAGACGTTGACCTGCCTGCCGTTACATTCGGATCATCGGACGCCATGCGCGTCGGTGATGAAGTCGTCGCCATGGGCAACCCCTTTGGTCTTGGTGGGACGGTCACGACCGGGATCGTTTCGGCCAAGTCGCGCAATATCAACGCTGGCCCCTATGATGATTTCATCCAGACCGATGCTGCGATCAACCGGGGCAATTCGGGCGGACCGCTGTTTAACAACGCGGGCGAAGTGATTGGCGTCAACACCGCGATCCTGTCGCCCGGTGGCGGCTCTGTCGGAATCGGCTTTTCGGTGCCCTCTGATCTGGTCCAAACCATCGTGGCCGATCTCGCCGATGACGGCACCATCACCCGCGGCTGGTTGGGCGTGCAGATCCGTCCGATGACCGAAGAAGTCGCTCAGGTTCTGGGCTACGACGCACCTAAAGGTGCGGTGATCGAGGCGGTCGGCGACGATAGCCCCGCCAAGGAGGCCGGGTTGGTAGACGGCGATATCATCCTGTCTTTCAATGGTACTGAGATCAACGAACTGCGCGACCTGACCCGCGCCGTGGCCGAAACCGCCCCCGACGAAACGGCTGATGTTGTTGTCTTGCACAAGGGCGACAAGGTCACCCGCGCCGTCACCATCGGGACCCTTGCCGCAAAAGAAGCATAAGCATATCTGCCAGCGGGCTTACCTCGTCCAAGCTGGAAAATACACGCCGGCGCGTCCCCCGATCCGCCGACGTTAGCCCGCCCGATTTCGGTGCGGCCCGCATGCCCCGGTGTCGAAGAACCCACCGGGGCATGCTTGGTCTTTATATCAGTTCAGATCGTCGCCTCGAACAGCTTGCGCAGGTTTTCTGTGGTCAACGTGACCGGATTGCCGCCGCAAGATGGGTCCTCTAGCGCCATGGCGACCAGATCATCGATACGGTCCCCCGTCACGCCCATTTCAGACAGTCTGCGCGGAATGGCAAAGCTGTCGTTGAAATCCTGCACAAAGCTGCGGAACCCGTCATAGCCGCCATCAATGCGCAGATACCCCGCTGCACGGTCAAACCGGTCGCGGATCATGCTTTCGTTCAGGTCCAGAACCGCTGGCATACACACGGCATTGGTGGTCCCATGATGGGTGTTGAATACCGCACCAACCGGATGGCTCATCGCGTGAATTGCCCCCAGACCTTTTTGAAACGCAGTGGCCCCCATCGCCGCGGCTGACATCATTTGTGCGCGTGCCTCGATGTCCATGCCATCGGCATAGGCGCGGGGCAGATAATCAATGACCAAACGCATGCCTTCCAGCGCGATGCCTTGCGACATCGGGTGGTAAAACGGGCTGCTGAACGCTTCGACACAATGCGCAAAGGCATCAAGGCCGGTACCCGCCGTGATATGTTTCGGCATGCCCACCGTCAGTTCAGGGTCGCAGATCACAACCGTCGGCAACACCTTGGGGTGGAAAATGATCTTTTTGACATGTGTTTGCGAATTGGTCAGGACCGACGCCCGCCCGACTTCGGACCCCGTGCCAGCGGTTGTTGGCACAGCGATGATCGGCGCAATGGCATCTGCATCAGCGCGGGTCCACCAATCGCCTACATCCTCGTAATCCCAAACGGGTCGCGTTTGTCCCGCCATAAATGCGATCATCTTGCCCAGATCAAGGCCCGACCCGCCGCCAAAGGCGATCACCCCGTCATGGCCACCGTCACGGTAGACTTGCAAGCCTGCGGCAAGGTTAATCTCGGTCGGGTTAGCGTCTACTTCAGAGAACATGGCGCGCCCAAGACCCGCCGCCTCTATCAGATCCAAGGTCCGCGTCGTGATGTCCATCGTTGCCAGCCCCTTGTCGGTGACCAGCAAGGGTTTTTTGATACCAGCGGCATCACAGGCTTTGCCAATCTCGGCAATACGGCCCGCACCAAAACGCATCGCGGTGGGGTAGGACCAGTTGTTTTTCAGCTCCATAGGATTACGCCTTTTTCAGATGGTAAGATTTGGGACGCGTCAGCGCCTGATAGCCAAGCACGGACAGTCCGGCACCGCTGCCGGTGTCCTTGCAGCCGGTCCAGCATAATGCCGGATCAAGGTAATCACAGCGGTTCATAAACACTGTGCCAGTTTCCAGCTGTGCGCCGATGGCATCAGCGGCGTCGACGTCTTTGGTAAAAATCGCAGCCGTCAGACCGAACTGACAATCATTCATCAATGCAATCGCTTCGCCATCGTCCTTGACCGGCATGATGCCGACCACGGGGCCGAAACTTTCGTCGCGCATGACGCGCATTTTGTGGGTCACATTCGTCAGGATCTGCGGGGTTAGATATGCCGCGCCATCATCCTGCGCAAAAGGGGCTATCAATGCGGTCGCACCATCGGCCACAGCCTCGGCGATCTGCGCACGTACCTCTGCCGCAAAGCGCACATTCGCCATCGGGCCAATGGTCGTTTCCTGTTCCAACGGATTGCCAAGCTTGAGAGCGCTAACCCATGCCACTGCCTTTTCGACGAAAGCATCATAAAGGGTTTCGTGGACGTAAATCCGCTCAATCCCGCAACAGCACTGCCCGGCATTGAACATCGCGCCGTCCATCAGCCCGTCAACGGCAGCATCAAGGTCGGCGTCAGCGCGCACGTAACCGGGGTCTTTGCCACCAAGTTCCGTCGCAACGGGCGTGAATGTCCCGGCGGCTGCGATCTCCATGGCTTTGCCTCCGCCGACAGAACCGGTAAAGTTGACGAGGTCGAACTGGCGTTCGGCGATCAGGGTCGATGTCGTTTCATGGTCAAGGAACACATTCTGAAATATGTCCGCCGGAATACCAACCGCATGAAAGGCCTCGGCCAGCCGTTCACCCACTTGCAAGGTCTGCGTGGCATGTTTCAGCACGACCGTATTTCCTGCGATCAGCGCCGGGGCGACCGTGTTGATCGCCGTCATATAGGGATAGTTCCACGGGGCCACGACCAGCACCACGCCACGCGCCTCGCGGGTGATTTTGCGGGTGGCTTTTTCGCTGTCTTCGACAATCATCGTGGCCAGCGCCTGTTCGGCGATATCCGCCATGTAGCTGGCACGTTCGTTAAAGCCGCCAAATTCGCCGCCATAGCGGACGGGTCGGCCCATCTGATGGGCAAGCTCAATCGCCATACGGTCGGTCGTCCTGCCAACCTCGGTCACGCCAGCACGGACCAAGGCGATCCGCTCGACCAAAGGCCGTGCTGCCCAAGCACCTTGCGCAATTTTCGCCTTGGCACACTGCGCACGGGCGGCATCCAACGATAGCGCGGGACGTTCCAAATAGACCGATCCATCAATCGGAGAGATACATTTCAGGGTTTTTGCCATGCTTTATACTCGCTCAAATCCGCGGTTGATTTCCCAGTCCGTCACGATCTTGTCGAACTCTTCCTGCTCCCACTCGGCGGCGCGGGTGTAGTGGTCGACGACACCGTCGCCAAAGGCTTCGCGCAGCATCGCAGAGCCGCGCAAGGTTTCGGTCGCGGCCCGCAATGAACGGGGAATTTCGGTCACATTGGTGTCTTCATACACGTCGCCCCTGGTCGGTTCCTGAAGCGTCAGCTTTTCCTCAATCCCCTTTAGGCCTGCTGCCAGCAATGCAGCCTGCGCCAGATAGGGGTTCAGATCAGAGCCACCAATCCGGCATTCAACGCGAATGCCCTTGGTACCCTCACCACACAAGCGGAACCCCGCTGTGCGATTATCCACGGACCAAACCGTCTTGGTCGGCGCAAAGGTCCCTTTGGCAAAGCGCTTGTAGCTGTTGATATAGGGGGCCAGAAAATATGTAAAATCAGGTGCATAGGCAATCAACCCGGCCATAAAATGCCGCATCAGGTCGGACATGCCCAGCTTGGCGTCCTTGTCATAAAACAAGGGGACCCCGTCTTTCCACAATGACAGATGCACATGGCTGGAGGATCCGACTTTGTCCGCCGCCCATTTCGGCAGGAAGGATGCGGAAAACCCCTGCTGAAAGGCGATTTCCTTTACGGCTTGCTTGGCAATGGTGTGATTATCGGCGCAGGCCAAGGCGTCAGCATAGCGGATGTTCAGTTCCTGCTGCCCGATTTCAGCCTCGCCCTTGGTGCATTCCACGGGGATTCCAGCCCCCACCAGATGGTTGCGCAAAGGCTGCAAAAACGTTTCTTCTTTGGTGGTCTGGAACAGGCAATAATCCTCATTATGGCCGTTCAGCGGGATGAGGTTGGCGTATTTCTCTTTCTGCAAAGTCCGGTAATCGCCCTCGAACAAGAAAAACTCAAGCTCCGTCGCCATCATGGCATCGAACCCCAGTTCTTTCATTCGAACGATCTGCTTTTGCAGCATGCCGCGCGGCGCGTGAGGAACCGGCGCGTGGGTATGGTGATCCAGCACATCGCCAAGCACCAGAACCGTTTTGTCAAGCCAAGGCACATGGCGCAGGGTGGACAGATCAGGCCGCAAAACATAGTCACCATAGCCAGTTTGCCAGCTGGTCGATGCAAAACCTTCCGGCGTGGACATCACCAGATCAGTGGCCAGCAGGTAATTGCAGCAATGAGTTTCCACGTGGGAATGGTCGATGAAATTGCTGACGTGAAAACGTTTGCCCATCAAGCGTCCCTGCATGTCGACTAGTGCCACAAGCACCGTGTCCACCGCACCGCTTTCCGCCAGTTCCCTGAGCCGGTCGAATGAAAGATTGCCCATCTCAAAACGTCCCTTTGTAATATGAAAGGGCCGTTCGTAATCGCAGCCCGTTCGGGCAGTCTATCCTAGGGATCAAACAAAAGTGTAGGGGGGATGCACCTTGATTAGGCGTTCGCGCGCACCATCCCCGATCCACATGATTTATAAAGCTATTTTTCCGAAATACGCCGCTTCCTATTGCAGATTGCAAACGCTATCCTTGGTCCCTGCCAAGAGAAACCATCCGACGATCACCTATAAGTGCGGCATCAACACCAATTGTTTCAGTGCCCTGCCCATAATCGTGCGCACCAATTATATGTCCCGCAGAAGGGTCAAGTAGCGTTGGTCTGAACACCGCTGTCGTTAACTGCGACAGATCAGTGGGTTAGGAAAAAGAATGCGCCCTTTTACCAAATTTGCAACGCAACTCTGGCCCCAACTCTTGCCCGATCCGCTCCTCTGCGTTTGCCCAAAAATCTTTGCGTGATACGGGTAATTTGGGTTGGATCCGGGCCGATCAGATCAAGGCCATTCTTTCAGCGCGCTCTGGGTCGGGGAAAGGACGATACAGCGCGATGTCCACTTCGCCCACCATTTGATGAACCGTTGTGTATAGCCGCTCGACGTTTTCGTCGCTGGTTGCCGTAAACCGGAATGCCATATCCAGCTGCGTCATATCTTCGACCTCGATCTCCAGCAAGAAATCACGCGCGCGCGGCGCCCCAAAGCCCAGCTTTCGACGGCATAGCCGCCAAGACTGGATGACGCCGTTTGATTTAAGATGCCCCATCCACGCCTCGACAGCGACAGCAAACCCCACGGCTTTGGCGTTGTCTTTTAGATCTACAGAGCAATGATAAAGATTCATGCAAATCCCCTTACAAAATGCAGGGTCAAGCTCGCAGAAGAATGCTACCAAAGCCTTAAGCGAAATGGCGCGGACCCTCGACAAAAAACCGAAACTGGCCATTCATGGGTGCGGCCTGAACCACCACCTTGAACTCGGTCTCTATAAAATGTCGCGGGATTGACGCCAGAGTTATTTCCCCTCTTCGGGCACGCAGGCACAACACACTGGTCGGCGTGGCCCCAGACATGATTTTCGGCAGCATTGATACCGTCACCGGCGCAGCGACACAGATGTCTACGATGGCTATGCCGCAGTGCCCAGAACCACGGCTGCTATACCTAACTTGTGGGGCCCTTTTTGTCGCGCAGCCATGGGCGCGCGCCGATACCGCCCGACCATCCCATACCGGATCGTAACGTCAACTTGGCGACACCTCGTTAACCCCCACCATTCATGCCCTTTGTATCTGCTTTCCAAAGGGTGCCAGAGAGAGTAGGCATCCCAATCACTAAAGTTTTGGGACAGATCATGGCGCAAAAGGCCACCATTTATAAAGTTGAACTTTCAGTCTCCGACATGGATCGCCACTATTATGCGACCCATAAACTAACCGTTGCCAAGCATCCCTCAGAGACGGATGAACGGCTGATGGTGCGCCTTGTTGCGTTTGGTCTAAATGCCCATGAGCATTTGGAAATGACAAAGGGGCTTTCAACCGATGATGAACCAGACATCTGGCAAAAAAGCCTGAGCGGCGAGCTTGATGTATGGGTGGCATTGGGCCTTCCAAGCGAGAAGGTGATGCGTCAGTCCTGTGGCAAAGCCGCCAAGGTGATTGTCTATCCCTATGGCGGCAAGACTGCCGAGATGTGGTGGGACAAGATCAAAAATAGCACCACCCGTTTTGACAATCTTCAGGTGATCAATTTTTCCGAAACCGACACAGGCGCACTCGCAAAAATGGCGAGCCGTGCGATGAAGCTTCAGATCAATATTCAGGACGGCGAGGTAATGGTCAGCGTCGATGACAGCATCGTTTATGTCACACCTGTAAAATGGAAGAGTGCTGCATAATTCACAGTTACGCGCCACGAAGACCGGGTTGAATGGCTTAGTGGTGGTCACCTCAATAAAATCAGCCTCGCCAATTTCCGTAGCACCGATTGTTGTGGCCAACGATGTGTTGAGCGGACTTAGGGTGCGATGCTGCGAGGCAGAAAATTGCTGGGATGCGCCAGAAACACCCGGATGCCGCGATACGCACAAAGATCCCAAAACCAACCTTGCGCTATCCTGACAGCCGAGAATAAGAAATGATCTACCAAGAAGGCCAACGACACCTTCAACGGAGCGCTGTTTCTTAGCCAAGTACAGCCTACAGCCCGCACTCAGTTTGACAAAAAGTCTATATGATTTCTTCAAGAAGTTGTGGGGAGGCGCACAGGGGCTACCTTGTGCGACACAAACCGTTACGATTCACCCAAAGGTGTTAGCCCCCTAAAACCAAATTTTCAGGCCATCAGTTAGGCGTCTTTTGCTCCACAGATTGCATCAAGGCCACGCAAAATTTCCGCCAACTCGTTCCGAGCTAAGCTGACTCGTCGCGCCATCCTATCCTCGTCGCGACCTGCCAAAACCAAGACAACATCCAGTACCGTATCTGAATGTCTCATCAGCTCAATCAGGTTCTCGCCAGTTGGAGCATAGGTTGCAGATATCCAGTTTTTGGCTGTCCGTTCGCTGGCTCCTGTCCACCTGGCTGTATCTTTAGCCGCTCGGCCTGCCCCGCCCAATTCTTGAGACAATGCTGTGCTGATGGCCTTTCGGTACTCTGACGCAGAAACGCGCCCTTTGCCGTCCCGATGAAACGAGCTGCCCTTTTTATGCAACATGTTTCCCCTCCTCTCTCGGTAAGATTGAGGGGAGAATCGCAATGTCACCGTGCGGGTTTGCAAATTTAAAATACTGGAGGACCATCGCATTGAGTTGGCCAGACAATGACGCTGAAGAAGATGGCCGACGCAAAGCGGCGCAATACGTCCGCATGTCGACAGAACATCAAAGGTATTCGACTGAAAACCAAGCCGACGCGATATTGCGATACGCGGATGAACGTGGCTACCGGATCATCCAAACCTACTCAGACGCTGGAAAAAGCGGCTTGCGTATTCAAGGGCGCGCTGGCCTCACTCGGCTGATTGAAGACATTCAAGCAGGACAAACAAGGTTCCAAACTGTTTTGGTTTATGACATCAGCCGTTGGGGGCGTTTTCAGGACGCTGATGAAAGCGCGTATTACGAATACATTTGCAAACGCGCAGGCATATCTGTCGAGTATTGTGCAGAGCAGTTTGAAAACGACGGCAGTCCGGTCTCCACCATCGTCAAAGGCGTCAAGCGCGCCATGGCAGGCGAGTACAGTCGCGAGCTGTCTCAGAAGGTTTTTGCCGGTCAGTGCCGCCTCATTGAATTAGGTTACAGGCAAGGAGGCCCGCCCGGTTTCGGACTTAGACGGATGCTGATTGATGAGACAGGCCGGAAGAAAGGCATCCTCGCACGCGGTGAACACAAGAGCATCCAAACGGACCGTGTCACGCTTGTGCCAGGACCTGACGACGAGATCGCTATCGTAGATCAGATATTCCATAGCTTCGTTGAGGATGGCCGATCAGAGAGTGAAATCGCCGCAGACCTTAATGCGCGGGGGATCAAAACCGATCTAGATCGCAACTGGTCACAAGCCGTCGTGCGTCAAATACTGACCAACGAAAAGTACATCGGTAATAACATCTGGAACCGCAATTCATTCAAATTGAAAAAGCGTCACGTCCGCAACGATCCCACAAACTGGGTGCGTTCAGTTGGTGCCTTTGAAGCCATTGTCAGCACTGACCTGTTTGCTGCTGCCGGTGCTATCATCGGCTCGCGACGACATCGGATGTCTGACGCGGAAATGCTTGAAGGACTAAAAGAGACCTTAGAGCAGAACGGTTTTCTATCTGGATTTGTGATCAACGAAGCCGCAGCCTTGCCCTCGAGCGGCGCGTATCAAAGCCGGTTCGGCAGTCTGCTCAGGGCCTACAGTCTTGTGGGTTTCAAGCCCGACAGAGACTATGGATACATCGCGATCAACAAGCGGCTGCGTAGCGTCCATACGGAGATTATTCAGGATATCGTTTCTGGCATTGAAGGTGGGGGTGGACTGGTCGAACGTGACCCTCAATCAAACATACTTACCATCAACGATGAGTTTACGGTTTCAATCGTAATAGCCCGTTGCATGCAAACGAACGCAGGTGCGTTTCGGTGGAACATCCGCCTCGAAACCGGGCACCTACCGGACATGACGATCGTCATCCGGATGGGGCAGGACAATGAACTGCCTCTGGACTATTATTTGCTGCCGACCTTCGACATGACCACGTCCAAGTTGCGCTTGTCTGAACACAACGGTCTTTCTCTGGATGCATACCGCTTCGACGATCTTACCCATTTTTTCGAGATGTCGGCACGCGCTCCACTTCTGGAGGTGGCGTGATGACCAGTGCTTCTGGCGCGCATACTGTTCTGGTTCCGGTCAATGCAATCACGGTGGTTAATCCAAGGGTCCGCAATCAAAAGGTGTTCGACGAAATCACCGCCAACATCGCGGAACTCGGGCTGAAACGGCCTATCACAGTCGCCGCCAGAGAACTGGAGGGAGATAGCGCGCCAACATATGAATTGGTTTGCGGCCAAGGCCGTTTGGAAGCCTTCAAAGCCCTTGGTCAGTCGGAAATTCCCGCGATTGTCATCAACGCAAGCAGCGAAGACTGCCTTGTCATGAGCTTGGTCGAAAACCTCGCGCGACGGCAGCACCGCTCGATTGATTTGTTGCGAGACATTCGAAGGCTCAAAGAAAGCGGTTACTCAGAGCCGGAGATCGCGGCCAAAACACAGCTCTCAACCAAATATGTTCACGGTGTCATCAAGTTGTTGGACAGCAAAGAACACCGCTTGTTACGCGCGGTGGAAGGCGGAAAAATTCCCGTCAGCGTCGCGGTCGACATTGCCGACGCAGATGATGTTGGGGTGCAGACCATCCTTAGGCAGGCCTATGAGAAAAAGCTCCTGCGCGGCGGACGGCTACTTTCAGCAAAACGGCTTGTCGAAGCGCGTCAAAAGCACGGCAAAGGTCGCGCATCGACTGATACCCGCCCCCAGAAGAGCCTATCGGTTGCGAGTTTACTGAGAACTTATCAGAACGACGTCGAAAGGAAGAAAATCCTTTTGCGTAAGGCGCATGCAACGCGCAGCGAAATGCTGTTTCTCACACAGTCGCTCAAAACTCTTATGGCAGATGAGAACTTTGTCACCTTGCTGCGTGCTGAAGGACTGGCAAGCATGCCGAGGGCAATCGCAGATCGGATCATGCGATTAAAGGACGCGCCGGTATGATTGCGACCCCAAAAGAACACGCGGTTGCGGCAGCTTTTGAACGCGAATTATTGACCGTCCCGTTTGACCGGATCGCGCCGCTTTATCTGGTGACCCCGCAGAAGAAATCCAGCATCAAATTCAGACAAATCGCGGCATCTATTCGAGACATTGGCATTGTAGAACCGATGGTGATCGCGCGTGATCCGCACGACCCTGAGCAATACACCTTGCTTGACGGACATCTCCGCTTCGCGGTCTTAAAAGACCTCAAGGAGACGGAGGCACGTTGCCTGGTGTCGACTGATGACGAAGCTTTTACCTATAACAAGCGGATCAACCGTCTGGCCACAATTCAAGAGCACAAGATGATCCTGCGTGCACTATCATTGGGTGTCCCTGAAGCGCGTTTAGCCCGCGCACTCGACGTGAACATAAAGACCATCAAAGAAAAGCGTCGCCTGCTGGACGGCATTTGCGACGAGGCGGCGGAATTACTCAAAGATAAACAGGTTGCCCTGAGCGGCTTTCAAATTCTCAAGAAGATGAAACCGATGCGCCAGATTGAAGCAGCACAGCTGATGGTTGCCATGAACAAGTTCACGATCAATTACGCGCGGTCTCTGCTTGCGGCAACACCGGAAACCCTGCTTGTCTCGGCAGCCACACCGAAACAGATCAAAGGAATTTCCCGCGAACAGCTTGATCTAATGGAGCGCGAGTCCGCCAATCTTGAGCGAGAGGTACGTCTTGTCGAAGACAGCTACGGTGCTGATCATCTCGATCTGGTATTGGCGCGGGGGTACATCTCCAAACTGATGACCAGCGATCGGATTACCCGATATCTATCGTTGCATCACCCAGATTACGTGCCGGCATTTGAAAAGATCACGGAGACTGAGGCTTTCGCATCCTAAATTCTTCGAGGCGCTTGCTAAGATTTGGGGCCCCGGCCCTATCAAGCGCGAAGACCGCAGGAAAGCGGCCACCTTGGCCACGCGGGCCTACCCTTCAACTTCCGCGATTTCGATAACATTTACCATTGAATGCAAATTAGCTCAGCAATCGCGGTCACACGCTGCCAACACCACCAACGTCTACTAAGCCCTAATATGCTAATAGTGGTCTTGGCGGGCTTGTCGCCTGCGTTCGCTCTCATCATCGCAAATTCGCTATGCGCATCCACTAAACAGATTTGATGGATCATGCACCGTGGGGTCAATGAGAAGCGGCTTCTCAGTCGTCATGTCGCCATCAAGGCTGGAAGCATACTCGTTGGGTCGGAGTGAGGTGCCGCTGGTTTATCAGGAGCCTGCCTCGTTCATTTTCCTTTGTTTGATTTCGTAGTCACCCGACGACAGCATGCCATTGTCCGGTGCTTGATGAACTGGAAGGTTTGCTGGATCATATCGTTGAGACGAGCAATCCATCAGTGATTGCTGCCTATGAGAAAAAGATCATAAAGCTGGAAACTGAAAAGCAGATCCTGGCTAATGAATTGGATCAAAAGGTCAAACCAAACTACACCTTCGAGCCAATGTCCGAACTTTCCATGACATTCACCTCAAGCCTTTGGAATATCTGAAAAAACGGCACGTTGGCGCAGCATAAAACAGTGCTCAGATAGCTATTTGCAGCGCCGCTAACGTATTCGCGTGAAAACGGTCCTCAAACGCCGCAAGCGGCTGTTCCGGCTGACTGTTTAGGAAATTTTCGTGGTAAGTGTAAATGGTGCACCCGGAGCGATTCGAACGCCCGACCCCCTGATTCGTAGTCAGGTACTCTATCCAGCTGAGCTACGGGTGCACTGGCCATCAAACATTCGATCGTCGCTTGATGTTGGGGGTGAAATAGGGTGCGCGCCCGTCAGCGTCAAGCAGAAAAAGCCCAAATGTGAGTTTAAAATTCGACAAGCGCAGTAGATGGAAAATCACCGCCAGCCATTTCAAAAGGAGACCTCGACGGCCACCTTTAGCGGTACGCCGGTTCGGCCAAAGATATGGGGCAAAAGCCGGAAATTTTGAAAACCAAAGCACTGGCGCATTCTGACTGCCCCTGCGCCATGCCATTCAGCGCCGGTACGATCTGACCTCGTTCGCCAAACCTATTGCCAGCGCACGCCTATTCGACAAACGTTCAAGAAAACACGCGCTAAAATGTGCCGTCGCCTTTTGGGAGCGTTATCTTGAATACCGTACCCGAAGCCCCTGTTTCGGCCAACTCCAGCACCCCGCCATGGCCGCGTATCAATTCCGCGGCAATGGCCAGACCAAGACCCGAACCACCCTTGCGCGCGCCGCCCCTGAAGGCCGTGAACAGATGCTCTTGTGCCTTTTTCGGTAAGCCCGGACCACTGTCATGCACTTCTACGCACCAGTATTTCGGGTGATCCACGGCCGTTACGCTGATGTGGCCCGGCTCTCCGGTTGCGGCGATCGCCTGACGGGCGTTGCGAACCAGATTGGCAAGCACACGGTAAATCTGTTCGGGATCGGCACGGATCGTCAAATCCTGCGGTATGTGGCTGGTAAATCCGATTTTGGCATCGCCGACGGCAAGACGTTCACTGACCACGACATCATCAACAATGTGGCCCAACGATACCACCGTAAGCGTCGGACCGGGTTCTTCTGCCTTGCCAAAGGCAAGCGTCGATTCGCACAGATGTACAGCCCGGGTGATCGAACTGACCAGCTTGGGGGCCATCCTTTTGACGGTTGGGTCTTCGGACATCTCGATACGGTCAGTGAAAAGCTGTGCCGATGTCAGAATATTACGCAAATCATGGCTGATCTTGCTCACGGCCTGCCCCAATTGCGCCAGCCGTTCTTTCTGGCGCAAGGCCTGTGTCAGCTCGGTCTCAAGCTTCATCAAAGCTTCTTCAGCTTCGCGCACCTCGGTCACACCGGCAGAGGGCGTGATGATGCGCCGCGCGTCTTCGGGGGCCAAAGCATAGTTCTGCATATGCCCGACAACCCCTTTGATCGGCTTTAGCAAGAACGCCCGCATCGCCAGAAACAGCAAAAAGGCGGTGATGAACGAAATAACAGCCGACAGGATCAGGATACGAATCCCGTAATCCAGCATCGCCGTACGCAACGGGGCCGTTTCCATCGTGATCTCGATCAACTGACCTGCATCCTGCACCGGGGCACCGATAACGCGGATAACGCCGTCCTGGCTGTCGGCCAGTTGCAAAAACGCATCCCTGATCAGGACCAACGCCGAGGCATCGCGCAAATCATAGGTGCCTTTGATCGCAATCGGCATGGGCGACGACAAAACAAGTTGACGCACCTCGTCGCGGCGCAGCACCACATTGAACACTTCGGCAGTGCGCAGCAATTCCGCTTCAAGTTCAGGATCGATCATATCGTTTGCCAGCAACGTCAAAGACGCAATTTGCGCACGTTGAAGCCGGTTCATCATATATTCTTCGCGAAACCGCGCAATTGACGGCACAAAGATCAGGATTTCAGCCAACATCACAAAGATGGTGGTCAAGATCAGCAATCTACCAGAGAGGGAGCGGAACATACCTGTGCTCTAGGGAATGAAGCGCTGCACAAACCGCACCACGGCCTTGACAAGATCGCTTTCGAACAGGCGCGGGGTGAAATAGGCCCCGGCAGCACGTTTGTTTACTTCGCCAATGGTGGGATACGGTGCAACCATGCCGGCAATCTGGCTCATTTTCATGCCGTTTGCCAGCGCCAATGCCCACAGGTTGATCAATTCACCCGCCTGATAGCCGACAATGCTGACGCCAACCGGGCGGCCCTTGACGACCATCACCTTGATCAGCCCTTTGGTTTTCCGTTCAGCGATGGCGCGGTCGTTGTGGTTATAGTGGAACCGCACGACTTCAACCTTGTCGCCATGTTCATCTTTTGCCTGCGCTTCTGTCAGGCCGACTTGCGATAATTCCGGATCGGTATAAGTCGCCCAAGGGATGTGCGACGTTTTTGCCTTGGACGGGATCGCAAACATCAGCGACCGGATCACGACTCCCGCGTGATAGCCCGCAACATGGGTGAACTGCAGCCCGCCTGCCACATCACCAATGGCATAGACCTTGCGGTTGGTGGTGCGCAGGGACGCGTCAACCTTGATGCCATTGCGAATCGGCTCGACCCCGGCCTTTTCCAAATCCAGCTTGTCAGTGTTCGCTTTGCGCCCCACCGCGACCAGCAAATGCGATCCCTTGAAAACGCGGCCATCCTTCGCTTCGACCTCGATTGCGCCCACGTCGCCGCGAATGTCAGCGGCCAGCGCGCCCTCGGCAATCACTACGCCTTCGTCCTTGAGCGATTGCAACACGACCTGCGCCATTTCAGGGTCGTCCTTGGCCAAGGCCTTGTCCCCTTCGATCACAGTAACTTTGCAGCCCATCCGGATATGCGCCTGCGCCATTTCCATGCCGATGGGTCCCCCGCCGATGATCAACAAATGCTCGGGCTTTTCACGCAGCTCGAACAGGGTTTCGTTGGTCTCGTAGGGGGTCTTGTCCAGCCCGGGGATCGGCGGCACCAAGGGGGATGACCCCGTCGCAATCACGATACGGCGGGCCTTGATGATCGTGTCGCCCGCCTGCACCTCGTCCTCCGAGATAAAGCGGCCAAATTCACGAATCACATTGATGCCAAAGCCTTCGAACCGCTCCTGACTGTCCACCGGGGCGATCTGCGCGATGACGTCCGCGACGTGATCCTTGGCCGCCGCGTAATCGACCACGCCAGCAGCATCGGCAACACCGAATTGCGCGCTGTGCTGCTGGCTATAGGCCGCCTTGCCCGTCGCGATCAGCGCTTTTGAAGGAACGCAGCCATAGTTCAGGCAATCGCCCCCCATCTTGTGACCCTCAAGCAACACAACATCTGCGCCCATCTGCGATGCGCCCGCCGCCACAGACAACCCGCCAGAGCCGGCCCCAATAATCAAAAGATCGGTCTTGATACGGTTCATTTCAGCAGTTCCTTCTTGCCAGTCACGGCTTTGATGATGATGGGCAGCAAGGATAATGCGCATAGGCCCAGAATAGGGAGCAATATTTGGGGTTCGAATATGATCCCGAAATTCGGCGTCTCGCCGCGGGCAAAAACCGCCCCCAGCCCCGCCCCAACCGAAGAGTAAACTAGCGAACCAGGTATGATTCCCAGAAAGGTTGAGATGACAAAGCGGTGCAGCATCACCCCAAGGAATGCGGGGATTAGGTTCGCGACGAAAAACGGCACCGCGGGGATCAGCCGGATAAGAAACAGCATCGACCATTGGTTGTTGTCGATTCCGTCCTTGATTTTGCGCACCATCCCTTCAGAGGCGTCCATACGCGCCTTAAGCTTTTCGCCAAGCCCCATGCGCGCAGCCGTAAATATCAATACTGCTCCGATTGTGGCACCGGTAACGTTGAACATTGCGCCAAAAATTGTGCCAAACAAAAAACCGCCGGTAATCGTCGCGATCCCCGCACCGGGCAATGAAAATGCAACGATCATGATATAAGCTGCAACGAACACCAGCACCGTCAGCCCATAATTTGCGTCGCGAAAGGCGATCAGCGCCTCGCGGTTGTCGCGCAGCGTCTCGAAATTCAGATAATCGCGCAGGGTGAAGAACCCGATGGCCGCGACCACCGCAATCACCATCAGTGGCAAGTATCGAAGCCACGCGGGTTTGTCGGTATGCTGGTCGGACATGTATCGGATCGCTTTCAATTCTACGGCCGCAAGACCTATCTGTTATAGATGGCCCTAAACCGCCAAGGCAGGTAGGGGGATCACGGGTGCTTGATCACAAACCCTGCTTCCGGGGCAAAACCGGGGACTTCACTGTCATATTGAAACATTCGCGCCGGGATTTGCCGAATTTATTGCAATGATGCGAATTTAGCCGCCCCAAGGGTTTGACTTGAGCGCGCAGCACCTTTAGAGGCAGAGCTTGAATTGACAGTGATGTGCCGAATCCGGTGCAAACCTAAAGTATAAAGTGGAGTCGGAGCGATGAAACGCACCTTTCAACCTTCAAACCTGGTGCGCAAGCGTCGCCACGGTTTTCGCGCACGCATGGCAACAAAAGCGGGCCGCAAGATCATCAACTCGCGCCGCGCACAAGGCCGGGCTAAACTGAGCGCGTAATTCGCGTTTTCGGTTCTTGCAAGTTATGACACCGTCGGAGGCACCCATGGATGGCAAAACAGCCACCCAAAGGGAAACGCCACCGGCGGTTTCTTTGCGTTTGACAACGCTTAAGAACAGGCCCGATTTTCAGCGCGCGACCAGATCCCCGCGCGTGGCGATGCCCGGCTTTATCCTACAGATGCGCAAACGCCATGAAGGCGAGGCCGAGGGGATTCGCGTTGGCTTTACCTGTTCCAAAAAAGTCGGCAATGCCGTCGCACGCAACCGTGCCAAAAGGCGCCTGCGCGAAGTCGCACGTCTGGCGCTGCCATGTCAGGGCCTTGACGGCATGGATTATGTTTTGGTCGGACGTCAGGGAGCCACGGCCACACTGCCTTTCTCCCAGATGCAGGATGATTTTTCCAAAGCACTCGGAATCCTGCACGGAAAGCTAAGATGACCCCCCTCGCGCGTCTACTGGCCCTTCCCGTTAAAGGGTATCGGCTGATGTTCAGCCCGTGGGTCGGCCATAATTGCAGATATCACCCCACGTGCAGCGCCTATGCCCTCGAGGCGTTGCGCAAACATGGCGGCCTTAAAGGCGGATGGCTTGCAATGCGCCGGATCGGCCGCTGTCATCCATGGGGCAACAGCGGCATCGACAACGTACCGGACTAACGCTTCTTGTCGAAGGTGATTTGCACCTCGCCGATATCGACGCCGTATTTCTTCATATAGGCGCGATTATAGACCCGCGTATCGCTAAGCTGCCAAAACCAGTCGTTGAAGTTGACCCGTAATGTGCCGTCTGGCACGGGCAGATCAATCTTGTAGGTCCAATTGAACGTATCGCCGCGGGCGATGCCCTTGGCCGTGCCGATCACGCCATCCGCCTGGCCTGTCCAAGTCTCTGGCCCGGTCTTGGTCATCTTCCAAACGCGCTGTTCAGTGCTTTTGTCTTCGTAAACGAAATCCTCAACCAAGGTCAGGGTCTGCCCGTCCCAAGTGCCGTTGATGTCCACGACAAAGCGTCGCCTCACGGTGCCAAACGTGTCTTGAAACTGCCCCGTGGCAACGACGTGGCCATCGAAATACTCTTCGATCTTTAGCACCCGATCAGACAGCAACGGATCATCTGCGTCGGGTTTCGCGGTGCACGCCGCCAGCCCCAGCATCACCGTCAGCATCAACAAAATATTCCGCATCACGTGGCCCACCTTATCTATCCGCCGCTTGATCGACGATGTGACTTGATCTAAGCCGAACTTATGCTGGATCAACCTGACGATATTCACCCGCTATTCTACGGTGCCCCTCAAAGCACCGAGTTCCGCAAGCTGCGCAAGCGCCTTGTGCGCCAGACGCGCGAGGCAATTGATCAATATGGAATGATAGAACCGGGCGGGAAATGGCTTGTCTGCCTGTCGGGCGGCAAGGACAGCTATACCTTGCTGGCAGTTCTTCACGAGCTGCAATGGCGCGGGTTGCTGCCCGTGGAAATCATCGCCTGCAATCTTGATCAGGGGCAACCAAATTTTCCCGCGACCGTTCTGCCCGCCTTCCTAGAAAAAATGGGCGTCAAACATAGAATCGAATATCAGGATACATATTCGATCGTCATGGATAAAACACCGGCAGGGCGGACTTTTTGCGCGCTGTGCAGCCGTTTACGCCGTGGAAATCTGTATCGAATCGCACGCGAAGAAGGGTGCTCCGCTGTGGTCCTTGGCCATCACCGCGATGATATCCTCGAGACGTTTTTTATGAACCTTTTCCACGGTGGCCGGTTGGCAACAATGCCTCCCAAGCTGGTAAATGAAGAAGGCGATCTGTTCTTGTATCGGCCTTTGGCGCATGTCGCTGAAATCGATTGCGAGAAATTTGCGACAGCCATGAAATACCCTATCATTCCATGTGATCTTTGCGGGTCGCAGGACGGTCTTCAGCGCCAGCAGGTCAAGGCGATTTTAGATGGCTGGGAGGCAAACAGCCCCGGCCGTCGACAGGTCATGTTTCGCGCGCTGATGAATGCACGGCCTTCGCATTTGCTCGATCCTGAATTGTTTGATTTCAAAGCACTGGTGCGAACTCCGTAATCTGCATCTATTTCAAAATTTTCATATTTCTCGCAGACCAGAAAGAGAACATTAACCCGCCGGACACCCGCCTTACGCTAAAAGAATCTCAGTGGTGCGCATAGCCGCAGTGGTAGGGGAATCAGTTGCATGGCCCAAAGACTGGAAGCGAAATTACTCAGGTGGGCGCGAAAGCTTTCTATCGTGATGTCTGGCCCGCCTGCATTGGCGTTTCTGCCGGCAATCTGCTTGGCCACTTTCTGGTTCGGGGGCGAAGGTGCGCTGCTGATATGTGCGGCCGCTATACCGATTGCCTATCTTTTTCTGGGCGGGTTTCACGGCCCTGCCGCCTCGCTTTTGCATGCACGCGAGGGGATCAACGGGCTTTTGCAGCGGACCGCCTTTGAAGAACTGACAAATCAGGTATTCAATCGGACAGAAGAATTGGGCTGGAAGTCAGCTACCTTTGCATTCGCGATAGAAGACTTTGACGAAGTGCATAACCGGTATGGCAAAGCTGCGGCAGATCAGGTCATCGCGCGCACCGGCGAAAGGCTGATCGCGGCACTGCGTGACAGGGATAGTATCGGTGTTCTTGGTGATTCCCGGTTTGGCGTCTGCCTTGATCCAGTGCGCCACTTGGATCTTGAACTTTGCATTCAAATGGCAGGCCGCTTGCAACGCGTCATAGAAGAGCCCGTTTCCGTAGACGGGACTGTGATTTATATCTCTGTCTCAGTGGGGTTCTGCCAGCAGTCCCGCGCCCCGGAAAAAGATGGTGAAGCTTGGCTACAGGCCGCATCGACGGCCCTTTCTTCGGCAATACGCCGCGGTCCTTCGGCGATACGCGCCTTCTCGAGTAAGATGCTCCCGCAACCCGAAAACTCCAACGCTCTAATGGAAGAAGTCGCCCGGGCATTGGAAGACGGCCAGATCACGCCATGGTTCCAACCTCAAATTTCGACGGATACCGGCGAAATAACAGGTTTCGAGGCTCTCGCACGATGGGCACATCCGACACGGGGCGTGCTGAACCCAGCCGATTTTCTGCCTGCCCTCGAGCGCGCCGAACTGCTGGAACGTTTGGCCGAATTGATGATGTACCATTCCTTTGCCGCACTGAAAGTCTGGGATACGGCTGGCGTAAAGGTTCCCCAGATCGGAGTGAATTTCGCAGGTTCGGAGCTGAGCAATCCCCGTTTGATCGAGAAGATCACATGGGAACTGGATCGCTTTGACCTGACCCCCGACCGCCTCGCCATTGAAATCCTCGAAACCGTCGTTGCCAGCGCGCCCGATGATATGATCACCCGCAATATAAATGCACTTGGCAAGTTAGGCTGCCGCATTGACCTTGACGATTTTGGGACAGGCCACGCGTCTATTGCGTCGATACGACGCTTTTCCGTCAATCGCATAAAGATTGATCGCTCTTTCGTGATGAAAGCAGACCGTGATCCAGAACAGCAGCGTATGATTAGTGCGATCCTGACCATGGCCGAACGGTTGGGCGTCGAAACTTTGGCCGAAGGCGTCGAAAGTGTCGGGGAGCACGTCATTCTGGCGCAACTGGGGTGTGATCACGTGCAAGGATTTGGCATTGCCCGCCCCATGCCAATCGAACAGACCTTAGGCTGGATCGAAAGCCATTGCACAAAACTGCGAGAAGTCCCGCGGATCATGGATGGGAAACCCTAAGTCTAATGCCCCTCAGATCGGCCATTGCAGTGTGATCCGCCCCGAATCCGCTTGACCTTTGGTGCTGCACTCTGTTGAACCCACGCTGATATTATAGACATCAGGTGGCGGTCAAATGGACGATCAGAACAAGAATCTCATTTTTGCGACGGTACTTAGTTTCATAGTGATCCTTGGGTGGTTTTTACTCTTCCCACCACCAGAGCCAGGCACGCCAGTTGATGGGACGGATGTTTCTCTTACCTCTCCTTCTGGCGTAACGGCACCCGACGCAGCTGTTCCTGCTGGCACCACTTTGCCAGCAACGGTCGCAGACACCACCGCCACGCGCGCGGATGCGCTGGAGCAGGCCCCAAGGGTACCGGTCGAAACAGACCGACTGACCGGCTCAATTTCTTTGCTGGGTGGGCGCGTTGACGACCTTAGACTGAAGGACTATCGAACAACGATTGAAGACGATGCACCCATTGTTACGCTTTTGTCGCCCGCCGGAACAGAAGACGCGTATTATGCGCTATATGGTTGGGCCGCAGGTGCCGGTATAGCACCGGAGCAGGTCCCGGGCCCCAACACACTTTGGAGCCTTGCCTCAGGCGATACGCTGACTGTCGGTAGCCCGGTGACGATCACTTGGGACAATGGCGTCGGACAAGTTTTCTCGCGGACGATTTCAGTCGACGCGAACTTCATGTTCGAAGTCGAACAATCAGTTCAAAACGCATCCGATACCTCCGTTACCCTTGCGCCCTATGGAATCATCGCACGCCACGGCGTTCCGACGGATGCCCAAAACTTCTTTATCCTGCACGAGGGCATGGTCGCCATGAACAATGGTGAACTGATTGAGACAAGCTGGGATGATATCCCTGACCTTGATCCTATCGGCGGCGTCCCCTCAAAGCGTATTGATGATGTCACGAACGGTTGGATCGGCTTCACCGGCCATTATTTCATGACCAACTTGATCCCAGACCCTGCACAACAGTCACGCCTGACAGCCAAGTACCTGCCGCGCACAGACATTTTCCAAACCGAGGCTGTTTTACCGTCGCAAATCATCCCTGCGGGCGGCTCTGCCTCGGTGTCGACGCAACTGTTTGCTGGTGCAAAAGAATGGCAAGCCCTGCGCGATTATGAAACTGCAGGCGTTTACAAGTTTGTTGATTCCATCGACTGGGGTTGGTTCTTTTTCCTGACAAAGCCGATTTTTTGGGTGTTGCACCACCTAAACATCCTGATCGGGAACATGGGTATCGCCATCATCGGCCTGACCCTCCTGATCAAAGCCCTGCTTTTCCCACTTGCCTATAAATCATACGTCTCGATGGCAAAGATGAAGGAATTGCAGCCGCAGATGGAAAAGCTGAAGAAAGAGTCAGGCGACGACCGTCAGAAGCTTCAACAAGGCATGATGGAACTATACAAGCGTGAAAAGGTAAACCCGGCTGCGGGCTGTCTACCAATCATCATGCAAATCCCGATCTTCTTCTCGCTTTACAAGGTTATCTTTGTAACGCTTGAGCTGCGGCACGCGCCATTCTTTGGCCCGTTCCAAGACCTCAGCGCGCCGGATCCTACCTCGATCTTCAACTTCTATGGTTTGTTCCCATGGGGTGTCCCCGAAGCAGGAAGCGTCATGGCGCTGGTCTTTATCGGTATTCTACCGCTACTTTTGGGCATCTCGATGTTCTTGCAGCAAAAGTTGAACCCGGCCCCCACTGACCCCACTCAGCAAATGATCTTTGCGTGGATGCCATGGGTCTTTATGTTCATGTTGGGTGGTTTTGCATCCGGTCTGGTTGTTTACTGGATCGCGAACAACACAATTACCTTTACGCAGCAGTACCTTATCATGCGCAGCCAGGGCTATAAGCCGGATCTTCTTGGAAACATTACGGGCGCGGAAAAACGCAAAGCCAAGGCCGCGGCGAATGACACCAAGGCACCGACAAAAGGCAAGAAGTAATGAAGGTCTGCGCGCTTTACCGGCATCCCATAAAGAGCCACGGGCGCGAAGCGATTGAGCGTGTGCACCTATCCCAAGGCCAGTCGATGCCTTGGGATAGGGTGTGGGCGATAACCCACGAAGTTTCAAAATTCAGCACCGAGAAGCCCGCATGGGCAAGCTGCTATGACTTTATGATCGGTGCGCGCACCCCTGGTCTTGCTGGCATTTGGGCAAAGCTGGACGAAGAAACACGGGTTATCACCCTGACCCATCAGGACCTTGAGCCACTATCCTTTGAACCGGACAATCCAAAAGACAGCGACCGTTTTCTGGCATGGGTGGCCCCGCTTTGCCCGCCCAACCGGGCCCAGCCCCGGGGGATCGTAAGTGTTGACGGGCGCAGCATGACTGATACGACTTACCCATCTGTTTCAATTATGAACATCGCATCCCATGTCGCCGTTGCCGACGCTTTGGGAAGCCCCATCACAAAAGAACGCTGGCGCGGTAACATATGGCTGGACGATCTGGCGGAATGGGTCGAATTGGGCTGGATCGGGCGCGAAATCAGCATAGGCTCTGCCGTGTTGCGGGTCCGTGAACCAATTGAACGATGCCAAGTGACCAACACAAATCCTGTCACGGGCCAGCGCGATACGGCAACTCTGGATGTCCTCAACAGCCAGTTTGGCCACCAGAATGTCGGTGTTTACGCCGAAGTCATAACCACAGGCGATATCGCACTTGGCGACACAGCAAAGGTGATCTGATGCAAATCCAGTTCAAAATAGCAGAAGAACCCGACGCATTCACGGCCGAAAAAGGCCGGATGCTTTTCGCCGGTGAAACCCAATTCGTCAAAGGCGTGGTGGCCATGGATGGACTGCCCCCTGCTGACCGGATGGAAGTGTGTTTCGCAGGCCGCTCGAACGTCGGGAAATCAACTTTGATCAACGCGCTGACCGGAATGAAGGCCCTTGCTAGGGCATCCAACACACCCGGTCGTACGCAAGAGATTAACTATTTCACAGCCGGAGATGACCATTATCTCGTCGACTTGCCGGGCTATGGCTATGCAAACGCCCCCCTGCCCATCGTAGAGAAATGGCAGCGGTTGCTTAAGCAATATCTGTCTGGCCGCCAGACCCTGCGCCGTGCCTTTGTGCTGATTGATGCCCGCCATGGTGTTAAAAAGGTCGACGAAGAAATCATGTCCCTGCTCGACAGTTCAGCCGTGACATTTCAGTGCGTTCTAACGAAGGCCGACAAGGTCAAAGAAGTTGAGCGTGAAAAGATTCTGGATCAGGTACGCGCTGCTTTAGCGAAACACCCGGCAGCCTATCCGGAAATCGTCGTGACGTCGTCGGAAAAGGGCTGGGGCATTCCGACGCTTCGTGCCATCATCGCCACGCTGGAGTGAATCTCCGGCGAGGCACCGAGGCAAGAAAATGAGAAAACAAGACATGAACCGCGACTGGATCGCCACCGCCCAAACCCTAAGCCAAGCCCTGCCTTATTTGCAGCGCTATGCTGATGCAACCGTCGTGATCAAGCTGGGTGGCCATGCCATGGGCAGCGACGAGGCCATGGAGGAGTTCGCCCGCGATGTCGCCCTGATGCGGCAGGTTGGTGTAAACCCCGTGATTATCCACGGCGGCGGCCCGATGATCAATGATATGCTACGTCGGCTGGATATCAAATCAGAATTCATTAACGGTAAACGAGTGACCGATGCCGCGACCATGGAAGTGGTTGAAATGGTGTTGTCTGGTCTTGTCAACGCGCGCATCGTTCAGGCAATTACAGCGCAAGGCGGTCGCTGTGTCGGCGTGTCAGGCAAAGATAGCGGCCTGATTATATGCGACCAGGAAGACCCGGAATTGGGCCTTGTTGGTGCCCCGACCGAAGTGAATCCCCGCCTTCTGCGCGATCTGGCCGACAAGGGGATCATCCCGGTTATCGCGCCCCTTGGGATGGGCCGTAATGGTGAAACGTTCAACATCAACGGCGACACCGCCGCCGGTGCCATCGCCGCCGCGCTAAAGGCCGACCGGCTGTTACTGCTTACCGACGTGGCCGGCGTTAAGAATGCCCAAGGCGAGGTGGTCACAGAGCTGACTGCAGCCCAAATTCGTGAAATGGTAAAAGACGGTACGATTGCGGGCGGTATGATCCCGAAAACCGAAACTGCGCTTAACGCGATCGAAGGCGGCGTACGCGCTGCCGTCATTCTTGATGGTCGCGCGCCCAATGCCTGCCTGCTGGAGCTTTTTACCGAGCATGGTGCTGGCAGCATCATTCGCCAAGGATAACATGAAACGCCTTATAC